>Ga0208783_10002463_pt1 | contig 10657 bp, 5 predicted proteins | sample DEB19_08_DNA_2_FD_184529 | JGI IMG/M metagenome (GOLD analysis project Ga0208783, IMG submission 184529) | Aqueous microbial communities from the Delaware River and Bay under freshwater to marine salinity gradient to study organic matter... | ecosystem: Environmental > Aquatic > Marine > Coastal... | reverse complement strand
CACGCTGCGATCCTGCCCGCGCTACTCCCTTGGGCGCGGAAACTCGGCGTGGAACGGATACCAGCCGGGAACGGATACAAATGACGAGGCCGCGGGCCGGTGCAAAACAGCCGCGCCTGCCGGCCAAGGGGTCAGGGCGTTGAACGTTTTTTAAGGGAAGCCGCGCCGCTGCGGGCAAACATCCAACGCCCTGACCCCATTTGCCTTTCCCCCGGGGAGGTTTGTCGCCCCGGCGTTCAGAGCTTTTTCCGCAGCGTGAGGGAATAGCGCATCATCCGTGGGTCGGTGACACCGAAGCCCGCCTGGCCCTGGCGGTGCGGAGGCTCGCGGTCGAAGATGTTGTTGATCGCGACGGAGAGCTTGGTGTCAGCCAGCGGGTGTTGGCGCAGCGCCTGCCAGGTCGAAAGCCCGACGCGGCTCGGCAGTGCACCCGCGCGGTCGAGTTTGTAGCCGAAGTCGTATGAGGCCTGCACGTTCCACTCGATGACGCTCGCGAACTGCGTCGTCGCGCGCGTGGCGTTCGTCCAGGAGTTCTCCTGATAGAAGCCGCTGACGCCGGCGCCGTAGGGTCCCTTGCTCCAGAAGGTCTGCCAGGAGAGGCGAGTCGGGTAGAGGTGGAGAGACGTTACCGGCGGCGCGCCCGGGATCCGGATGGCCTCCACGGTGCGGTATTCAGTCGCGGCTAAGCGTAGCGAAAGGGAGCCCAGCCGGGTCAAACGCTGGTAGTTGATCTGGTAATCGAAGGTCTCGAGCACCTGGCGCGCGATGTTGATCGCGCGCGTGTCGATGCCGATCACCTTGCCCGAGGCGGCGTCGCGGATCAGGCGTGCCGGCGCGATATCGGCCCATTCTTGGAGCGTCGAGAGCGAGGTGGCGATCTTGTCGTTATAGTTCAGCCGCATCCGGTCGAAGGAGACCGACAGCCCCTTGAACCAGTGGAAGGGCACCTCGAATACGACGCCGACGTTGTCGGAGACGGCGTGCTCGGGCTTGAGTCCGATGTTGCCGCCGCCCTTGGTGGCGATCGTGCCGGTCACGAGCTCGTTGCGCTGGCGGTCGATGAAGCCGGAAGTGTTGGAGTTGGTGCTGTCGGTCACGGGCCGGTAGAGCGCCTGGATCGACGGGGCTCGGAACGAGTAGTTGCGGGTGGCGCGGAACAGCAGCCACTTCAGCGGCCGGACCTGCGCGCCGTAGCGCGGGCTGTAGTCGCCGCCGGCATCGGAGTACCGGTCGTAGCGGATCGCGGCCGTGAGGTCGGCGCGGTAGAATCCCGGAAGACCGTTCGCCGGAGCGATGACCGGGGCGCGCGTCTCGGTGTACGCGGAATCGAGCCCGCGGCGGAAGCTGCCCAGCAGGCTTAGGTTGATCGATGGCGAGTCCGGGATCGACTGGAAGGTAGTGATCCGCTCGGTGGTGCGTTCGGCGCCGGCTGCGAGCCTGATGGCGCCGGCGGGAAGCCGGAACCAAGGCAGGGCACCATCGGCCGAGCCGGACCACGTGATGGTGTTGGTGCGGTCCGTGGCGTTGCCCGGCCGCAGCATCGACCGCAGCACGGCGGGATCATTCGGCTGGCTCGCACGGCTGTCGTAGAAGAACACGAGGGCGCGGGCTGCGATGAGCGGGGCGGACGCATCCGTGAACAGCACCGGGTCCAGGGCGTTGTCGTTGCGCAGGAGGGAGCGGTTCCAGCTCACACCGAGGTCGTACCGCCAGTCGCCGGGCAGCCGGCCGTTGGCGCCGGCGGCGAAGTTGAGGTTGGAGTTGGTGGTGAACTTCTGACCCTGGATGGGACCGAGCTCCCAGAACGTCTTGTAGAGGGTGACGGGGACGCCAAAGGGGTTTCCGGGGTAGCCCGCCGGGACGGATAGCCCGTTGCGGAAGTTCACCGGCATGCCCTCGATGTGGGTCCGGGTCTCGCTGTAGCCGCTGTTAAGGTAGAGCTGGTGGCCGGACTTCAGGTCATAGGTGCTCCTGAAGCCGAGCGTGCGCGCGAACTGCGGTGAAATCAGGTTGACCCACTTTGCGCGGTCGCCCACGTCGGCGCTGACGGTGGTCGGAGCGAAGGCCGAGGGTGCCAGTGCGGCACCGGTGGCACCGTCGGGGATGCGGGCGTACTGCGAGCCCACGCCGGGCAGGATGCCCGACGACACGCCGATCACGCCGGCACCGTTGGCAAAGCCGCCCGCGCTGTAGGACGAGCCGGTCGAGGTCCCGCCGAGGCTGGCCCAGTTGTCGGTGGAGGAGAAGGTGCGGTCGGTGGCCTTGAAGGCGTTGCGCTTCTTGAAACTGGCCGAGAGGGAGAGAGTCAGGGGACCGCGCACGATGCCATGGGTGAGCGACGCCGTGCGCACCGCGGTGTCGGAGCTGAAGGTGTTCTCGTAGGCGAACGTGAGCTCGGTGCCCGAGTAGTCGCGTCGCGTGATGATGTTCACCACGCCGCCCAGCGCGTCGGACCCGTAGATGGCGGAGGCGCCGTCGGTCATCACCTCGACCCGCTCGATCGCCGAGACCGGGATGCCGGTGAGATCGTAGCCGTCGGAACCACGGATGTTGCCGGAACGGGCCACCCGGCGGCCATTGATCAGGACGAGGGTGTTGTTGGACCCGAGCCCGCGCATATTGATGTTCGTGCGCTGCGTGAGTACGCTGGCGGTGGACCCGTCCGACGTCGTTCCCGTGCCCTGTTGTTGGCCGCCGAAGCCGATGCCCTCGTAGGAGCCGGTCGAGAAGGCCTGCGGGATGAGCCGCGTGATCTCGCCGATCTCGGTCAGACCGGAGACCTCGATCTCCGTGCGGCCGATCGTGAGCATGGGGCTGAAATCAGCCTCCTCCACGCCGAGGCGGATGCGCGAGCCGGTGGTCTCGAAGGCCTCGAGCTTTTGCACCGGGCCGGCGGCAGCTGGAGACGGATCGGAAGCGGCCGTCTGGGCACGGGCCGGCACGGAGGCCAAAAGGGAGGCCATCAACGCCGAATACAGCGGCTGCGGAAGGAGGGAGCGTGGTGACATGATCCGGAAACGGGAGTTACCCTGATGCGGTCAGGGGGGCCGGCAGCGTAGGGACAGGGAGCGGGGCAACGGTGCCGGAATTCATGGGTCGGGGTGAAGGAGGAGGCGGAGACGGGAGCGGATCATTCAGAGGCCCAGCAGCTTTTTCACCTGCGGCTCGAGCTTGTCGCCACGGGCGTTCGTGTCGACCAGCCTGCCGTCCTTGTCCAGGAGGAACATGGCGGGTATCCCGCGGATATTGAAGCGGCGGCCGTATTCGTTCTCCCAGTACAGGCCGTCGAAGTGCTGCGGCCAGGGCATGCCCTTCTCCCTGGTGAAGGCCAGCATCTTCTCGCGGGCCTTGGCCTTCTTCTCCGCGACCTGCTCCGGGGTGTCCAGGGCCTTGCCGGCATTCCGCGGGCTCTTCAGCGCGGCCTCGTCGATGATGCCGGAGTTCTCGAACGAGATGCCCACGACCTCGAAGCCCTTGTCGTGGTAGGTCTGGTAGACCCGGGTGAGGTTGGGTAACTCGGCGATGCAGGGGCCGCACCAGGTGGCCCAGAAGTCGATCAGCACGACCTTGCCGCGCAGCTTGGCCAGGTCGACCTCGCGGCCGTCCGCGGCCATGAAGCGCATCTCGAGCGGAGTAGTCCGCATCTCAGCCACCCGCAACTCGCCGGCGGCCTGCCGGGCCGTCTCTGTCTGGTCGGAGGCGGCAAGTTTCCGAAGGAATTCCTGCCCCGAGGCCGGGTCGGCCTTGGCCAAGAGCTTGCCGTAGCCGAGCTCAAGCCCGGGAAGCGACCGCGCCTTCGGGAAGCGGGCGGCCAACGCGTCCAGCTTCGACCGCACGGCCGCGGCGTCGGGTTTTTCCGCCCGGGTCTGCGCGTTCAGCTCGATCGAGGCCTGGGCACCGAGGATGCCCTCCCGCGCTGCGTCCGGCAGGTTGGGCTTGGCCAGCTCGGCGGCCAGCCGCTCGTTGAAGGCACGGGCGAATCCCGCCCGCTCCGCCTCAGGCAGACGCGTGGCGATCCCGCTCATCGCTGGCAGCAGCCCGTTGGTGCCCGGGTGGTCCGGAAAGTTGAAGAACAGGTTGAAGCCGGACTCGAGCACCTTGGCGGAATCGGGCTTGGCGGTGTTGATGGCTGCGCGCGCGGCGTCGAAGGCCAGGTCGCCCGGAGATTTGGCCGCTGGGGCCGGCGCTTGGGCGGCGAGGCCGCAGGAGGCGGCCGCGAGGGCCACGCAGAGGAGCAGGTGGTGGTTCATGGAGGTTCAGGCTGGAAGGTGATGAGCGGGTCGCAAGAAGCGGGCCAAGTGGAATGGGAGCTCGCCGCGGTGCCGGGTGTGATGACTTCGGCGTTGGCGGGCAATCCCTGGCTGATGGATCGATTCGTGCGGGCCAGCCTGCTGGTTGGCGGATTTCGCGGTTGGCGCGGCCGAGGCGGACCAATCACGAATGGTCACTGCTGAAGTGGCGGGGCCGAAGGGGCCGGGTCGAAACCTGCAACAGCAGCCGGGCCGGCCAGCGTCTTTGGCGGTGGCTGCTTCGGAAGTGACGAGGTTGGTCGCACGACTCGTCCCGACCCTTTCCCGACCGTCGTTGGCAATCGGCGCGGGCATTTTGACAACGTCCTCCTTGGCCTTCCGGTTTCGGATATGCCGCGACTTCCGTTCCTCCGCCGATCGTCCGTCGAGCGCGACCGGCCGCACCTCGTGCCGGCGGCGGGTGTCGTGTTTGCACTCCTGCTCTCCGGCTGCGCGTCCCGCCTGCCGCCGCTGCCGACGGTCGAGCATCTCGACCTCAACCGCTACATGGGAAAGTGGTACGTGATCGCCTGCATTCCCACCTTCATCGAGACGGAGGCCTACAACGCGACGGAGACCTACCGGCTCGAATCTGACGGCACGATCGACACGGCTTTCACCTTCAACCAAGGCGGTTTCGAGGGTCCGCTGAAGCGCTACAACCCCCGGGGCTTCGTGCGCGATCCGGTTCACAAGTCCACCTGGGGCATGCGCTTCGTCTGGCCGTTCAAGGCCGAGTTTCTCGTCACGCATATCGACCCCGCCTACACCCGGACGGTCGTCGGCCGTAACAACCGCGACTACGTCTGGATCATGGCGCGGACACCGGAGATTCCCGCCGCCGACTACGATCATCTCGTGCGCGAGCTCGCGGCGCAGGGCTACGACACCGCGAAACTCCGCCGCGTGCCGCAACGTTGGTCTGACGCGAGCACGGCCCGCTGATCTGCGGCGGCCGGCGAAGGGCGCACGGCCGGGCCGGTCTGTTCCGGCTCGGCGTGCGTCGCCTGTCGCCACGGCTTCAGCGTCTCCTGCTGGCACTTAGTCGGCTGCTCCCTCGGCGACTCAACTCGTGGGTGCCGGGATATTTTGCCTTTTCTGGGGCCGTATTTCCGCCCAAGGCCGCTATGCAGGTTCCTGACCTCCCTCGCTTAGATTGCAGGGTGGGTTTTCGGTCGGTGCTCCGCGTTCCTCTCTCGGAAACTTGACGGTTCAATTTTCTGGGAGCTCCGCACACAACGTCAGCGCGGCGTCCGATCACCTCGCGCTTCGGGCGTGCCCCGCAATTTTAGGACCTGCCGGGACCGCAGACACCTCCCGCCTGTCAGTGACTCGTGCCGCATTTGGAAATCTTGCGGGCCTGTGCGGATGCCGCCGCGGGTGCGCCGGCCCGCGGGCTTCGGCACCGGGTTTTTCGAGTCCCCGCCGGCCCCGGGAGCCGGCTTCCCCAAAGGTAACGGTTCAGGCCGGGGCCGGCGGGTTCGACCCGTCCAGCGGCGCGCCCTCCCAGCGCGCCACGATGGCGGGGGACGCGCAGTGCCCCAGGACGTTGACGCTGGTGCGGACGGGATCGACGAGGGCGTCCACGCCCAGCAGAAGCGCCAGTCCCTCGAGTGGCAGCCCGAACGCGGGGAAAAGCGCCGCCAGCACCACGAAGTTGCCCCGCGGGATGCCCGCGACCCCCTTGCTCGTGAGTTTGAGCGTGAGCAGCAACAGCACCTGCTGCTGCAGGGAGAGTTCGATGCCCGCGGCCTGCGCGACAAAGAGGGTGGCGAGGGCCAGGTGCAGGGTGCTTCCGCAAAGGTTGAGGCTCAGGCTGAGCGGCGCGACCACGCCGAGGATCGGGCGCGGCACGCCAAGACGCCCGAGGTTCTCCAGCGTCTGCGGCAAGGCCGCGGCGCTCGACGTGGTGGCGAAGGCCACGAGGAAGGGCTCCCGGGCGTGGGAGGCGAAACGCCCCAGGGGCACCCGCGCCAGCGCGAGCGCTCCCCCGAGCACCACGATGAGGAAGAAAGCCTGGCCCGCCCACGCGGCGCCGGCGAAACGCGCCAGACCGGAGAGCGCGTTGAGGCCGCCGCCCCCGATCGTCGAAGCCATCGCGGCGAAGATCGCCGCGGGCGCGAGAAGCATGACGATCCGGGTGAACCGGAACGATATCTCCGCCAGCGCCTCCACGAAGGACAGGAAAGGGCGCGCCTTCTCGCCGACCTGCATGGCCGCGAAACCGAAGAGCAGGGAGAACACCACGATCTGCAGGACGTCGCCGCGGGCCATCGCATCGATGATGCTCGTCGGGAAGACATTCGTCAGCACGGTGGCGAACGTCACCGGCGCCGCGGCCGGCACCGCTGCTTCGCGCGGAAGGGCGACTCCCTCCCCGGGGCGCCACCAAACCCCGGTGAGCCAGCCGAGCAGCAGGGCGATCGTCGTGAGGACCTCGAACACGATGATCGCGCGAAGGCCGATCCGGCCCAAGCTGCGCGCCTCCCCGGCGCCCGCGACGGCGCGCACCAGCACGCTGAACAGGAGGGGGGCGATGATGGCGCGGATGAGGCGGAGAAAAATGTCGCTGACGGGCGTGAGCTGGCGGGCGAGCTCCGGCGCCGCGAAGCCGAGCGTTATTCCGCCGGCCGCCGCCATCACCAGCAACCAGGGAAGTGAGATGCGGCGCCGCACGGGGGTCATCGCACCGAGGTTTCCCCGCCGCGCCCGGATGTCCACGCCCAAGGCGCCTCGCCGCCGGGTCGACAAATCGTCCGTTGACGGCGCGGCGCCGTCACCACCGCCCGCGGACGCCCGCGGTCCACGACGCGCCGTAGCGGTTGATGGCGCGCAGGAGACCCGGCGTGTTGCTGTAGGTGCGGATCGGCTCGTTGAGGATGTTGCGCCCGGAGATCGTCAGCTCGTAGCGGCCGTGGAAGCGCCAGCCTCCGCTGAAGTCGAACATCAGGCGCTCGTATTGCCAGAGCTGTTCGCCGGCGCCCTCGGAGTTGAAGCGCGGAGCGCTCCACGTCGCACGGAGCTGGGCGTTGAAACGTTGCGTGCCGTAGCGGAGGCCGCCGTTGGCGGACTTGGGCACGTGGTTGGCGACGCGCGAATCCGAAGCGGTGCGCGTGAGCGACCCGAAGACGCTGAAGCCGCTGAGCGCGCGCGGCAGGAACACGAGTTGCTGCGAGTACTCGACCTCGACGCCGTCGATCCTGCGCGTGCCTGGGGCGTTCTCGGGCCGCAGGAAACGGTAGCCGGCGAACTCGGGGTCGCCCTCGTAGCCGGCCTCGGCGGCGGTGATGGTGCGGACGGCGGAGCCCATGTTCTCCACGCTGAGGCGGAAGGCGGAGACGCTGAGCGCGCCCGCGGGCTCCAGGTAGTACTGCACACTGGCGAAGTACTTGTCGCTCGTCTCCGGCTTCAGGTCGGGGTTGGGCACGCGCACGGTCTGCGCGGCCTCGTCGATCGTGATGGTGCCGGTGAGGTTGGCGTAGTTGGGGCGCGAGATCGACTGGGAGCCGGCGATCTGTAGGTTGAGGTTTTCCGTGACGGCCCATTTGGCGCCGCCGCTGAGGAAGGTGTTGCCGTAGCCGCCGTAGGTGCTCTCGCGGCGACCATAGCGATACTGGTAGTCGATGAACGCGTTCGTGCCGGCGGTGTAGCCGGCGCGCGTGACGACGGCGGCGGGCAAGACATCCTGCGACCGGCCGACGGTGCGCGTGCGCTCGTGGCGCAGCCCGAGGTTGAGGCGCACGGTGCGCCAGCGGGTGTTGGCCTCGACGTAGCCGGCGTCGATCTGCTCCTTGAGTGCGCGGGTGCTGTAGAGCTCGGCGACGCGGTTGCCGGCGACGTTGGGCGCGAACCAGAGCGGGTTGGAGATGAGCTGATCTCGCGTCGCGTACGGGTCGGTGAGCGGAATGCCGAGCGCGCCGACGTTGCCGCCGACGCGGGCGTCGTAGGCGGGAAGATTGCGCACGGGGAGGATCGTCGTGGGCGCGAGCTGGTTGTTGGCGGCGCCGACGTAGGTCCACTGGAGCGCGCCGTTTTTCTCCAGGTCGTAGACGCCGAGCTTCGTCTTGCCGCCGGCGCTGAGCTGGAACGGGAGGCCGGCGAGCGCGACCGTCTTCCTGGCGTCGAGGTAGCCGACCCAGAGCTGATTGCGGGCGGACTGCGGGGTGGCGCTCACGTTATTGGCGAAGGCGTCGGCGCGGTTGTAGTTGGCGGCGTCGTCCCACGGGAGGCCGCCGAGCTGCGTCATCCGCCAGTCGCCATCGGTCGCGCTGCTGCGCACGCCGCGGAAGCTCATCCGGGTGAGGCGGTGGGTGACGGCTTGGAAATAGCCCTCGGTGATCTGCTCGTACGCGGTGCGGCTGCGCGAGTAGCCGCCGCCCAGTGTGAGCGAGAGGTCGCCGCGCTTGTAGTCGAGGCGCGGCACGTAGGTGAGCGTGGAGTTGAGCTTGTTGCGGCGCGAGGTGGTGTACTGCACGCGCGTGTTGGCGTTGGTGGTCGCGAGCGCGGTGAGGTCGGTGACGGTGGAGGTCGCGGTCACCTGCGCGGGATTCACCAGGAACGCGATCTGGCGGAGGTTGGTGCCGTCGTTGAAGTGCGAGCCGGCGGTGCGCAGCGAGACCGAGAGGTGGGGCGAGAGCTTGTAGTCGGTGGTGAGCGTGAGCGAGCCGCGCGTGGTGAGCTTCGGCGCGTCACGAAACGCGATCTGGTTGATCACGGGGCCGCGCGCGGCGTCGGCGTAGCTGTAGGTGTGCGTGACACCGGCCTGCTCGGTGGCGAGCGTGTTGGCGCCGATGGATAGCGCGACGCCGAGGCGCTGCTTGAACGCCTCCGCGTAGGTCAGCGTGAAGGACGGCCGGACCTTGAAGTCGGCGCGGTCGTAGGGGCCGGGCGTGCGCTTGTAGCCCCACGAGTATTCGTTGCCGGTCAGCCCGGCGGTGGCGGTGACCTCGCGGTGCTTGCGGTCGAAGGCGGAGCGGCTGCGCATGTTGATGCGGCCCGCGGGCGAGTCGGCGTCCATGCTGGCGGTGGTGGTCTTGTTGATCTCGATGGCGTCGGTGCCGACGATGCTGGCCTGCTCGAACTCGAACTGCCGCGAGTCCGCGCCGAACGACGCCGAGGGCGCGCTGGCCATGGTCATCCCATCCACGCTCACGCTGGCGTAGCGCGGCTCGAGGCCGCTGATGCGCGCGGCGCGGGCGTCGGAATCGACGTAGTCCATCACGACGCCGGGGAGATACTTGATGAACTCGCCGACGGTGCCGCCGGTGAGATCGCCGAAGTTGTCGGCGGCGACGACGCTCTTGAAGTTCACGGCGGCGCGCTGCTCCATGATGGCCTTGGCATTACCCTCGCGCTCGGAGGAGACGGTGAACTGCTCGAGTTTCACGACCGGGGCGGCGGCACCCGCGGCGGGTTTCGCGCCCGCCGGAACGAGGTTGAAATCGTGCGTGGTGATCCCGCCGGAGGTGACACGCAGTCTGGCCGAGGCGGACTCGTAACCCGTGTAGCGCAGCGTGAGCGTGACCTCGCCGGCGGGCACGTTGGTGAGCGTGAACGAGCCGTCGTCGGCGGAGTAGGCGACGAGCGACGTGCCGGCGACGGCGAACTCGGCGTTGCGGACGTATTCCTGCGTGGCGGGGTTGAAGACGCGGCCTTGGATCGCGCCGGTGGCGGCATCGGCGGCGAAGGCGACGGTGGAGAAAAGCAAACCGACGAGGGCGGCGCAGTTGGTGTTCCAGCGATGGGTGGTCATGACGGGGTGGGGGTCAACGAAGCGCAGTGGGTTGCCGCATCGTGCGGACTCATCTGGCGAGGTGCGTCCAAGCCGGGCAAGCGTGGAGCTTCTGTCGGAAAAAATCATTTTACGCCGTGTCACACGGTTTACTACCGCGGAGCCGCGGTTCGGAAACTTCCCCTGACAGGTTCAACCTGGGAGAGAGGGGTGGACGCGGCGTGCGCGGCGACTCGTGCCGGGTCGGCCCGTCTTGAATGCCGATCACGCGCGGGAATGCTCGGTCTTCCCGGTTCCTGTCCGTCCCCCGCGACCCTCGTCGAACGCGACGGCGCGGCTAACGCGGGGCACCGCCCCCGGCTGCATCGCCCGCGATTCCTGGCGAAGTTCTATCCGTCCCACCCGGACGAAAGGCATCGGGTGTAGCCGCGGCCGCCCACCTGCGCCAAGGCTACGGCGGGCGAGCCCGGCGCGGACCATGCTGTTCTCCCGACGGCCAAAGGCTGTTCCCAACGCAGCGAACTTGAACCGGAGATCGCGCGGAAACCACGACGACGGCGTGACCGGGTGGTTGTCCCGAAAAAACCCGATTTCCAGATGCAGCAGAGCGGAATGATCGTCCAGAGGTACGGCTTGC
>Ga0208783_10002460_pt1 | contig 10666 bp, 10 predicted proteins | sample DEB19_08_DNA_2_FD_184529 | JGI IMG/M metagenome (GOLD analysis project Ga0208783, IMG submission 184529) | Aqueous microbial communities from the Delaware River and Bay under freshwater to marine salinity gradient to study organic matter... | ecosystem: Environmental > Aquatic > Marine >... | reverse complement strand
GGCAGCGTCCCGGCCACCCACGAAGACCGCCCCGCCGGTGGGCCGGAGGATCCCCACGAGGTGGGCGATCAGGGTGGACTTCCCGCTCCCGTTCCGGCCGAGGAGACCGAGCGCGGTCCCCGCCGGGATGTGGAGGTCGATCCCGTCCAGCGCGGGCGTGCCGGTCCCGGGATAGCGGTGGACGAGGCCGGTGACGCGGATCTCCGTCATGCCCCCTCCCCGAGATCCGCGGGCGGCGTGAGCCCCGCCTCCGCGATCCGCCGCGCGAGGCGCGTCGCCCAGCGCTCCTCCACGCCGTGGCGGTGGGGGAGCGGCCCACCGAGGAGCGGACCTGCCGGCCCTACCGCCACGACCGCGCCGTCCTCCAGGAGGACCGCGTCCGTCGCGATCCGGGCGAGCTCGTCCGTCCGGTGCTCCGCGATGACGATCATCGCCCCCTCCCGGGCCAGCGCCGCGAGCGCGTCCAGGACGAGCCGGGTCCCCGGCAGGTCGAGCTGTGCGGTGGGCTCGTCCAGGACGAGGTGGCGTGGCTCCATCGCGAGGAGCCCGGCGATCCCCACCAGCTGCTGCTCCCCGCCGGAGAGCCGCGCCGGATCGCGCTCCGCGAGCCGCTCGATCCCCAGCCGCCGGAAGGCCGCATCCACCCGCGCGATGAGCGCCTCGCGCGCCAGGCCGAGGCTCGCGGCGCCGGACGCGGCCTCCTCCCACGCCGTCCGGTGGATCCCGCTCCGCTGGGTCGCCGGGTCCGCGAGACAGATCCCCGTCACGGCCGCGAGCGCCTCCGCCCCGCCCTCCGTCACCGGGACCCCGTCGATCTCGAGCGCGCCCTCGAGCCGGCCGCGGATGACGCCCGGCACGAGACCGGCGAGGACGAGGGCGAGCGTCGTCTTCCCTGCCCCGTTCGGCCCCACCACGGCCGTGACGCTCCCGTCCGGGAGGAGGAGATCGACCCCGCGCAGGTTGGGCCGGTCCGCTCCCGCATAGCGGAAGGTGACCCCGGAAAGGCGGATCACGGGAAGCTGACCCCGCCCGCCCGGAGAAGGAGGACGACGAGGACGCCGAGGACGAGGAGCGGCCGGATCGCCCGCTCCACGCCCGCCTCCGCGGGACGCCAGAGGAGGGTCCGCCGGCCCGGCCGCCCGAAGCCGCGCGATGCGAGCGCCAGGGTCCGGCCCTCCACCTCGTCCAGGACCCCGAGGAGGGTGGGGAGGGCGATCGGGACGATCCCGCGCAACCGCGCCCGGAGCGACCCCTCCGTATCCAGCCCGCGCATCCGCTGGGCGGCCGCGATCGCGCGGACCCGGTCGGCCGTCGCGGGCAGGAGGGTCGCCGCCGCGGCGAGCGGGAAGAGGAGGCGGGCCGGGACGCCACGCGCCTCGAGATCCGCCACGAGCGCGTCCGGACGGGTGGAGCGGACGAAGGCCGACCCCACCGCCGCGATCGCGAGGACGCGCAGGACGGTCAGGCCTGCGACCTGCGCTCCCTCCGCGGTGACCCGGAAGGGGCCGAGGACGAGAAGGGTCGTGGTCCCCTCGGGATAGATGAGCAGGTTCAGCGCGGCCGCGGCGGCGCTCACCGGGAGGGCGAGGAGGAGCGTGTCCCGGAGCACCCGCCGGAGGAGCCGGGCACGGAGCGCGGCAGCGAGCGCGACGAGGAGGACGAGCGCGGGGATCGCGACGCCGCCCGCGAGAAGCGTGACCGTGGTCCCCGCGAGCGCGGCGAGGAGGCGGGTGAGCGGGCTCGGCGGCCGGGTGCCGCGATCCGGGAGCGCGCCGGGCGCAGCCTCCCCTCCCGTCAGCGCCAGGCTCCCATCGAGATCCCCGCCGGGTCCAGGCGGCGCGATTCCTCGAGCAGCGCGTCCCCCTGCGGGAAGCGCGCCTTCATCCGCGCGGACATCGCGTTGAGCGCGAGGTAGACGACGAGGAAGGTGACCGCCTTGTCCACGGTGTCCGAGACGAGGGACTGCCCGATGACCGCTTCCTGGAGCCCGGCCCCGCCCTGGCGGAGCGCCGCCACCACGAGGTCCGTGCCGCCCCCGGTGACGCCGCCGAAGACGGTGGCCACGATCGGCGCGGACATGATCGCCGCCACCACCCCGGTGGCGATCCCCGCGAGCGCGACCCACGCCACCGATGCGTCCCGGCGGATGAGCAGGAAGGCGAGGAGGCTCACCCCCGCCGCAACGATGAGGAGGAGCCCGATCCAGCCGAAGACGAGGAGGATCCGGTCGTCCGCCGCGGGCGCGATCGTGTCCGACGCGGTCACCCACGTGACGAACGGCGCGCCGAGCGCCATGAGACCGAGGAGGAGGATCGCCGCACCGGCGGGGAGGAGGAGGCCGAGCCCGCTCGAGCGCGGCCGCGGCCGGAACGTCCCGGCGTGGGCGAAGGCGCCGGCGAGGAGCCCCACGACGAGCGCGGTGGCGGAGAAGGCCGCGGCGGTGGGGCTCAGGAAGGGCGGCGGGAAGAGGTAGGTCCAGGAGAAGGACGTGAGGATCCCGGTGAGCGCGCCCGCGAAGGGGCCGCACAGGACGGCCACGAAGACCGTCCCGATCATGTCCAGGTAGAGCGGGACCTTCAGCGACTGGCCGATCGTGGAGCCGAGGACGACGTTGAAGGCGATCGCGAACGGGATGAGGATGAGCGCGCGGAGGGTGAGCTGCCGCGCGAGCGAGGCGACCGACCCGGTCTGCACCAGCTCCACGATCGCGTAGACGATCGTCGCGAGGATCGAGGCGGCGGCGATCGCGACCGGCCATGCCGAGGCCGCCGACGGGTTGAACCAGGTCTCCCCGGTGAGCGGCGTCACGCTCCCCGTGAGCGCCATGACCCCCGCAAGGACGATGACGAAGACGGCGATCGTGACGATCACCCGTCTCCGTGTCTGGCGCGCGCTTCGATCCATCACCTCTCCCGTTGTGGTCCGGCGCGATGATGCATCAGGCCGCGCTGCCCCGTTGCTCGCGGGCGACCGTGGCGAGTCGCGCGAGGAGCCGGTCATGGAAGGTCGCCGTGTCGGCCCGGACCGCGACGTCGGCGTTCGGGGGCCGTCCCCAGCGTCCGCGCCGGTCGGCCACCGTCTCGCCGCTTGTGAGGCGCCCCGCGGTCTCCACGTCCACGGTGAGCGGGGTCGTGGAGATGAGCCCCGGATCGAGCGCCGCCGCCACCGCGAGCGCGTCGTGGATGTAGGCGCCGTGGAAGCCGTCGTACTCCGCGTGGAAGCGGAAGTAGAAGGCGAGCGCATCGCGGATGAAGCGGGTCACCGGGTCGTCCCCGCCCCCCGCGAGCGTGGCGATCCACTCCACGTCCGCGGCCACGAGATGGTGGCTCTCCGTCACCTCGAGCGGGACGATCACCGGGCGCGGCGGCGGCGGCGTCCCCGCCGGTGCCCGCTCCGGCGCGAAGGCGGCGAGGACCTCCGCGAAGGCCTCCGGGTCCACCGTCGCGTTCCATTCCGTGGTGGGGTGGGTGTTGCCGTCTCCCCGGAAGGCGCCGGCCATCGTCACCACCCGCCGGAGGAGCCAGGGAAGCCGCGGCTCCAGCGCGATCGCGACCGCGAGGTTCGTGAGCGGCGCAAGGGTGACGAGCGTGAGCGCACCCGGATGGCGCCGCGCCTCCTCCACGATCAGCTCGGGGCCGCCGCGCAGGGAGAGGGGGGTCCGCGGCTCCGGCAGGGTCGCGTCGCCGATCCCCTGCGGCCCGTGGGTCTCCGGCGTCGTCACGAGCGGGCGGGCGATCGGCCCCTCCCGGCCGAGCGCGACCTCCACCTCCGGCCGCCCGGCGAGCGCAAGGATCGCCTGCGCGTTGGCGGCGACCTGGCGCGCCTCCACGTTCCCGCCCGTGCAGGTCACCGCGCGGAGGTCCGCCTCCGGCGAGCCCGCGAGGTAGAGGAGGGCGAGCGCGTCGTCGATCCCCGGGTCGCAGTCCACGAGGAGCGGGATCCGGGGCACGGCGGTGCCGCTCATCCCTCGGCGTCCGTGTCGCGCGCCTCCCGGTCCGCGAGCGCCCGCTTGTGGGCCACGAGCGCCGCGAGCCGCCGGTCCCGCCACGCGCGCCGCTCGGGAAGCGCGTCCAGGGGGAGAAGGGCGCGCCGCTCGGCATCGATCGCCGCGAAGGTCTCCGCGCGCCACGGGCGCGGCTGCATCGTGGCGGTGATCCCCTCGTAGAGCCCGGTGTAGCGGGCGGCGTAGTCGAGGACGCCGCCGGGGGCGTTCAGGTCGATCGTCTCGAAGGGCCCGATGAACGACCAGCGGAGCCCGAGCCCGTCCCGGATCGCGCGGTCCACATCCTCCGCGCTCGCGAGGCCGTCCTCGTGGAGCCGGAGCGCCTCGGCGAGGAGCGCACCCTGGAGGCGGTTGACGAGGAAGCCGTCCACCTCGCGCCGGAGGACGACGGGCGACTGGCCGGCCGCCGCATAGATCGCCCGCGCCCGCGCTGTCACCGCGGGGTCCGTCCAGGGGGCCGGCACGAGCTCCACCACGGGGACGAGGTGGGGTGGGTTCACCGGGTGCGCCACGAGGCAGCGCGCCCGCCCCGGGAGCGCCTCGGTGAAGCGGGAGGCGGGCAGGGCGGAGGTGGAGCTGGCGAGGATCGTCTCCGGGGCCGCCGCGGCATCCAGCCGGGTGAAGGCCACCCGCTTCAGCTCGACCTCCTCGGGCACCGATTCCTGGGCGAGGACGGCACCGTCCAGCGCCGCCTCCAGCGTGGGGAGGCAGGCGATCCGGGCGAGGACCGCGTCCACCGGCTCGGCGAGCAACCCATCCACGGCGAGCTGCTCCAGCGACCGGGCGATCCGCGGCAGGGCGCCGGCGGCCGCCCGGCCCTCGGGGTCGGCGATCCGGACCGGGCGGCCGGAGCGGGCGAAGACGACCGCCCAGGCGCTCCCGATGAGACCCGATCCGAGGAGCGCGACGGGGCCGTCCGGCGCCATCAGATGAGCGCCGTCTGGTCGCCGCAGACGGAGATCGCCTGGCCGCTCACCCCATGCCCCTCGTCCGAGCAGAGGTAGAGCGCCATATCCGAGATCTCCTTCGGGGTCACGAAGCGGCCCATCGAGACGTGCCGGAGGAGCTCCGCGCGCTGCTGCTCGGGGTCGATGCCGCGCGCGGCGGCCTTGGCCGCGATCACCCGCTCCTGGCGGTCGCCGGCCACGAGGCCCGGCTGGATCGCGTTCACGTTGATGTCGAACTTCCCGAGCTCGATCGAGATGCTCTTCGTGAAGCCGATCACCGCGAACTTGGCGGCGGCATAGGGCGAGCGCATCGCGAACCCGTAGCGGCCGGCGGCGGACGAGATGTTCACGATCGAGCCGCGTCCCGCCTCCTTGAGCATCGGGACCGCCTCCCGCGTGCACAGGAACTGGCTCGTCATGCACACCGCCATGCAGCGGTCCCAGTCCTCGCGCTGGACGTCCTCGACCGCTGCGGTGGGCCCCGCGCTCCCCGCGTTGTTGATCAGGCAGTCGAGGCCGCCGAGCTCGCGGCGCACGTCGCCGAAGAGCCGCTCCACGTCCCCCTCGGCGGAGACATCCGCCTTCGAGGCGCTGAGCCCGGGGAGGAGGCGGAGCGCCTCGGCGATCGCGGCATCGTCCACGTCGCACACGTGGACGCGCGCCCCGGCGTCCAGGAAGGTCTTCGCCATCACCCGCCCGATCCCCGCGGCGGCCCCCGTGATGAGCACCCGCTTGCCGTCCACCCGGATCGCCATCTCGCACCTCGTCTCCGCCCGGATCCGCCGGGCGCTCCGGCGGAGGATACGCCGCGAGGTCCCGCCCGGACGTCATCCACCGGCCGGGAAGCGGCGCGACGATCGTCACCGGGGACCCGGAGATCGCCCGCTACGGCGTCCCCACCGCCTGGTGAGCGCGTCCGGCTCCCACCCGGCCACGCACGCGGCGTGGAGATGCGCCACGATGCCCCGGTGAGCACCCCCGCGCACCATCCCCCGATCCTGCCGCCCGCCACGATCGGCATCCTCGGCGGCGGCCAGCTCGGCCGGATGCTCGGCATCGCGGCCCGTGCGATGGGCTACCGGATCGCGATCCTGGACCCCGACCCCGCCTGCCCGGCCGCCGCGATCGCGGACCGCGTGGAGGTGGGCGGCTACGGGGATGTGGCGGCCGCGCTCCGGATGGCGGAGGGGTGCGCGGTCATCACGTATGAGCTGGAGCACGTGGATGCGGCGCTCGTGGATGCGCTCGCGGCGCGCCTCCCCGTCCGCCCCGGCGCGCTTCCCCTCCGCGTCACCCAGGACCGCCTCGCGGAGCGGCGCTTCGTGGAGGACGCCGGAGTCCCGGTCGCGCCCTGGCGGGAGCTGCGTGCCGGGGATGCCGCGGGGCTCGCCGCCGCCGCCCGGGAGCTCGGGCTGCCGCTCCGCCTGAAGGCGGTCTTCGGCGGCTATGACGGCCGTTCGCAGATCCGTGTGGCGAGCGAGGCGGAGCTCGCCGGCGCGTGGGCTGCCCTCGGGCGGCCGGACGGGCAGCCCGTTCTCGCGGAGGCGGAGCTCGCCTTCGCGGACGAGCTCTCCGTCGTCTGCGCGCGCGGCGCGGACGGCACGATCCTTCCCTTCCCGCCCGGCCGGAACCGCCACGACGCGGGGATCCTCGTGGAGACCCTCCAGCCCGCGCCCGTCCCGCCGGCGGTGGCGGAGGCGGCCGCGGGGATCGCGGGCCGGCTCGCGGACGCGATGGCCCTCGTGGGGCTCCTCACCGTGGAGCTCTTCCGGATGCCGGATGACCGGCTCGTCGTCAACGAGCTCGCGCCGCGCGTCCACAACAGCGGCCACGCCACGATGGACGCGGCGCAGACCTCCCAGTTCGAGCAGCAGATCCGCGCGGTCTGCGGCCTTCCGCTCGGCTCCCCCGCGCCGCTCGCGCCCGCGGCGATGGTCAACCTCCTCGGCGCGGGCCCCCGCCGCCCGGCCCGCCTCCTCGGCGTGGAGGCCGCCCTTGCGGACCCGGCCGTCCACCTCCATCTCTACGACAAGCGGGAGGTGGTGGAGCGCCGGAAGATGGGCCACCTCACCGCGCTCGGCGCCACCACGGCGGAGGCCCTCGAGCGTGCCCACGCGGCGCTCTCCCGCCTCCGCTGGGCGGATGACGGGGATGGCCTGCCGCCTCCGGGGGCCCGCCCGTGAGCCACGCCCGCCGCGCCACGCGCGCGACCCGCCGATGGTGGAGAATCACGCGGTGAGCAGCCCAGCCCACCCGTCCCCCATCGTCGGGGTCGTCGGCGGCAGCCGGTCGGACTTCCCCGTCCTCCAGGCCGCGGTCGAGATCCTTGCCGAGCTCGGCGTCCCCGCCGAGCTGCGGGTCGTCTCCGCGCACCGCACGCCGGACCTCCTCTACCGCTACGCGGAGGAGGCCCGCGGGCGCGGGATCCGCGTCATCGTCGCGGGGGCCGGGGGTGCGGCGCATCTGCCCGGGATGCTCGCCGCCAAGACGTCCCTGCCGGTGATCGGCGTCCCGATCCCCACCCAGCACCTTGGCGGGCTCGATTCCCTCCTCTCGATCGTCCAGATGCCGCGCGGCATCCCGGTCGCCACCGTCGCGATCGGGAACGGTCAGAACGGGGGTCTCCTCGCCGCCCGGATCCTCGCCCTCTCCGACCCGGCGCTCGCCGTCCGCCTCGACGGGTGGATGGAGCGCCAGACCGCTTCCGTCCTCGCCGATCCATCGCACCAGGAGGTCCCATGAGCTACAAGGTCACCCTCATCCCCGGTGACGGGGTCGGCCCGGAGGTCGCGGAGGCGACCCGGCGCGTCATCGACGCCTCCGGCGTGCGGATCGACTGGGAGGTGGCCGAGGCCGGGGCCGAGGTCTTCAAGCGCGGCGACACGAGCGGCGTGCCGCGCGAGACGCGGGATTCGATCGAGCGGACGCGGGTCGCCCTGAAGGGCCCCCTCGAGACCCCGGTCGGCTTCGGCGAGAAGAGCGCGAACGTCACCCTCCGGAAGCTCTTCGAGACCTACGCGAACGTCCGGCCCGCGCGCCAGATCCCCGGCGTCCCCACCCGCTATGACGGCGAGGGGATCGACTTCATCGTCGTGCGCGAGAACATCGAGGACCTCTACGCCGGCGTGGAGTACGAGAACACGCGCGACGTGGCCGTCGGCCTGAAGATCATCACCCGGCGCGGCTCGGAGAAGATCATCCGCTACGCCTTCGAGCTGGCGGAGCGCGAGGGCCGCACCAAGGTCTCCGTGGGCCACAAGGCGAACATCCTCAAGCACACGGAGGGGCTCTTCAAGGCGGTCGGCGAGGAGCTCGCCGCGGAGTACCCGGGGATCGCCTTCGAGCACCTGATCATCGACAACGTCGCCCACCAGATGGTGAAGAACCCCGCCCAGTTCGATGTCCTCGTGGCCACGAACCTCCACGGGGACATCATCAGCGACCTCGCCTCCGGCCTCGTCGGCGGGCTCGGCTTCGCGGCGTCGGGGAACTACGGGGACGAGGTCGCGATCTTCGAGGCGGTCCACGGCTCCGCGCCGAAGTACGCGGGGAAGAACGTCATCAACCCCACCGCGCTCATCCTGAGCGCGGTGATGATGCTCGACCACCTCGGCGAGAAGGCGGCGGCGCGGACGGTGGAGGACGCGGTCTTCGCCACCCTGGAGGCGGGCGCGGTCACCCTGGACGTGGCGCGCCAGACCGGGGACGTGGAATCCGCCACCTCGACCTCGGGCTTTGCGGACAAGGTGATCGAGAACCTGGGCAGGACCCCCTCGGTCCGCTACCCGTCCAAGGCCGGGCAGCGCTCCGGCCCCGTCCCCGCCCCGCGCGCCCGCTGGGCGACCGGAGCGGCCCGGCAGATCGAGACCGCGATCCACGGCGTGGACATCTACGTCGAGGCGGAGATGGATCCGGTCGCGCTCGGCGACATGCTCTCCGCGATCGCGGGCCCGGACTGGTGGCTGGAGTTCATCTCCACGCGCGGGACGCTCGTCTACCCGAACGCGGGCGGCCGGATGGACAACGTGGGCTGGTGGCGTTGCCGCTTCATCCCCGTCCAGGGGCACCCGTACTCGGAGGCGGGCTTCGCGGGTCTCCTCCAGCGGGTGAACGCGAAGGTGCCGTGGGTCCAGGCGTTCAAGCTCCGGGGCTACGGCGGCAAGGCCGGCTACACCGCGCCGCAGGGCGCCTGAGCGTCACCGTCCGGCACGGACGGAAGGGCGGGGGAGAGGGAGAGGAACGGATGAAGATCCTGCTCGTCGGCGGGTCGGGGATGGTGGGGACCTTCGTCACCCCCTACCTCGCGAAGAAGCACACGGTGCGCGTCCTGGACGTCGTCCCCCCGAAGCACGCCGATCTCGTGGAGTACATCCCGGGCTCGATCGACGATCCCGAGGTCGTCGACCGCGCGCTCGAGGGGATGGATTCCTTCGTCACGATGGTCATGCGCAACGCGGGCGGAGCGAACGAGACGGAGCAGACGCCCGAATCGATCCGCAACAACTACCAGGTGAACGTCTCCGGGCTCCACCTCTTCCTGTGGACCGCGCAGTCCAAGGGGATCACCCGCGGCGTCCACGTGAGCACCCGGAGCGTCCACTTCCAGCGGCGCACCCAGGACGGCCGGATCGTGCGCTACGAATCGGAGGAGACCTCCGCCCTGGACGCCGCCTCGATCTACGGCTTCACGAAGGGGATCGGCGAGCGCGTCTGCCAGTACTTCTGCTCGAACTTCGGGATGCGCATCATCGCGCTCCGGATCACCGGCCCCCGGACCCGCGAGGCCTTCCTCGCCGAGCGGCGGAACCCGATCTACCCGGAGCTCTACGTGATGGACGAGGAGGATCTCGCGGACGCGATCCTCCGTTCGCTCGAGGTCGTCCAGGTGGGCTCCGCCCGCTTCGACCCCGTCCTCCTCGCCGCGGACGAGCACCAGCGGGACCACAACATCACGAAGGCGAAGCTGCTCCTCGGCTGGGAGCCGCGCGGCCACCGGCTCCTCGAGGGGTAGGCCGCAGCCGGCAGGAGGGAACGGAGATGGCCGGAACCGCCACGGACCAGGTCGCCTGGCACGCGCTCGGCACCGCGGATGCGCTCGCGCGCGCCGGGGTGGACGCGGAGCGGGGTCTCGCCTCGTCCGAGGCCGCGAGCCGTCTCGCGAGCAGCGGCCCGAACGCGTTCGCGGCGGCGCCCGGTGCGCCGCTCTTCGTCCGCTTCCTCCGCCAGTACGCGGATGCGATGCAGCTCGTCCTCTTCGGGGCGGGCGTCGTCAGCATCGTGGCGATCGGGGCGTGGACCACCGGCCTTCTCCTCTTCGCCCTCACCCTCCTCAACGCAGTCCTCGGCCTCTCCCAGGAAGGGAAGGCGGCCGCCGCGGTGGCCGCACTCCAGGGGCTGATGATCCCCACCACCCGCGTCCGGCGGGACGGCGAGCTGAAGTCGCTCCCCGCCGCGGACCTCGTCCCCGGGGATATCGTCATCGTGGAGGCGGGGGACCGGATCCCCGCGGATGCCCGGATCCTCGTGGCCGCCACCCTCGAGGTGGACGAGGCCGCGCTCACCGGTGAATCGCTCCCCGCGAGCAAGGGGAGCGAGGCGGTCGGGTCGCCGGAGACGCCGCTCGGCGACCGCACCTCGATGGCCTACATGAACACGAACGTCACCCGCGGCTCCGCCACCCTCCTCGTCACCGCCACCGGGATGGCGACGGAGGTCG
>Ga0208783_10002457_pt1 | contig 10671 bp, 14 predicted proteins | sample DEB19_08_DNA_2_FD_184529 | JGI IMG/M metagenome (GOLD analysis project Ga0208783, IMG submission 184529) | Aqueous microbial communities from the Delaware River and Bay under freshwater to marine salinity gradient to study organic matter... | ecosystem: Environmental > Aquatic > Marine >... | reverse complement strand
ACCCGGTATCTCACCGTGGCCCTGGCCCTGATGCAGTCGACGGCCTTCGTGTTCGTGCTGAAGAGCGGGAGCGGGGGTCTGCTCGGAGACGGGTTCCAGCTCCCCGAGGGCACCGTTCTGATCCCGGGCTTCACCGCATTCCGGGCGATCATGATCGTCATCACCTGGACGGCGGGCACCGCGCTCGTCATGTGGCTCGGCGAGCTCATCACCCAGCGCGGGATCGGCAACGGCATGTCGATCCTGATCTTCACCTCGGTGATCTCGCGTATCCCCTACCAGGGCACCTTGGTCTTCAAGGAGAAGCACCTCTTCATCTTCTTGATCGTGGTGGCGATCGCCCTGGGCATGATCTTCTCGATCGTGGCGGTCGAGTCGGGTCAGCGCCGCATCCCGGTCCAGTTCGCCAAGCGGGTGGTCGGACGGCGCATGTACGGCGGCCAGAGCACCTACATCCCGCTGAAGGTCAACCAGTCGGGCGTGATCCCGGTGATCTTCGCGACCTCGCTGCTGTCGTTCCCGGCCCTGCTCGCCACGGTGCTCGGCCCCGGTCCCCGCAAGTGGGTCGACGACCACCTCGTCGGATCCAACACCAACAGCTGGTTCTACATCGCAGCGTTCTCGCTGCTGATCCTCTTCTTCTCGTACTTCTACACGGCGATCGCGTTCAACCCGCAGCAGCAGGCCGACATCATCCGCAAGCAGGGCGGTTTCATCCCGGGCATCCGGCCCGGTCCGCCGACCGAGCGCTACCTGGCGAAGGTGCTCAACCGCATCACCCTCCCCGGCGCGCTCTTCCTCACGCTCATCGCCCTCACCCCGCTCCTCGCCTTCAAGTTCTTCGACGTGCGCCAGTTCCCGTTCGGCGGCACGGCGATCCTCATCGCGGTGGGCGTCATGCTCGAGACGATGAAGCAGATCGACAGCCAGCTGATGATGCGCAACTACGAAGGGTTCCTGCGCTGAGCAGGCGGTGATCGGGACCCGATGGGTGATCACGTGCAGCCGAGGCTGGTGCTGCTCGGGAAGCAGGGAGCGGGGAAGGGAACGCAGGCGACGCGCCTGGCGGACCACTTCGGCGTCCCCCACGTCTCGACCGGCGACATGTTCCGCGCCCTCGCGGCGCAGGGGGTCGAGGCCGGCCTCGAGGCCAAGCGCTACATGGACGAGGGTGACCTCGTGCCCGACGACCTCGTCATCGCGGTGGTCGAGGGTTGCCTCGAGCCGGGCGGGCCGCTCGACGACGGATTCATCCTCGACGGCTTCCCGCGCACGCTGCCGCAGGCGGTGGAGCTCGACCGGGTGCTCGACGGGCGGCCCCTCGATCTCGTAATCGAGCTCGACGTGCCGCGGGCGGTCGTGCTGGAGCGGATCGCGGGCCGGCGGGTGTGCGAGCAGTGCCAGCGCGTGTACCACGTCGACATGCCGCCGCAGCTCGATTGGGTGTGCGATTCGTGCGGGGGAAAGGTCCGCCAGCGCGACGACGACACGGAAGCGGCGATCGATCGTCGGCTCGATCACTACGAACGGCGCACCGTGCCGATCATCGACCACTACCGCACCCAGTCGCGGCTGGCCGTCGTCGACGGGATCGGTGACGGCGACGACGTCTTCGAGCGCATGGTGAAGATCGTCACCGAACGCATCCGCGACTGACGTCGCGTGGCTCTCGTCAAGACGCCGCAGCAGATCGCGAAGATGCGGCGGGCCGGCATCGTGGTCGCCGAGATGCACGCGGCGGCCGTGGCGGCGGCCCGGCCCGGGGCGACGACGAGTGCAGTCGAGGCCGCAGCCCGGGCCGCGCTCGAGCGCCGGGGCGCCCGGTCCAACTTCCTCGGCTACCACGGGTTTCCGGCGACGGCCTGCATCTCACCCAACGAGGTGATCGTCCACGGGATCCCCGATGGCCGGGTTCTGGCCGAGGGGGACATCGTCTCGATCGACTGCGGGGCCGTCGTCGACGGCTGGCACGCCGATGCGGCGGTAACCGTGCCCGTCGGCCGGGTGACCGACGCCGACCGCCGGCTCATCACCGCGGTGGACGCAGCCCTCGACGCGGCGATCGAGGCGGCCGTGGTCGGGGCCCGATTGGGCGACGTCGGGGCGGCAGTGGAGCGGACGGCCCGGGCGGCCGGGTTCTCGGTGGTTCGGGAGTACGTGGGCCACGGGATCGGCACGGCGATGCACGAGGAGCCCGATGTGCCCAATCACGGCCCGGCGGGCCGGGGGTTGCGGCTGCGGGAGGGGATGGTGCTGGCCATCGAGCCGATGCTGTGCGCCGGCCGTTCGGCGACCCGGACCCTCGCCGACGGCTGGACGGTGGTGACCGGGGACGGGGCGCGGGCCGCCCACGCCGAGCACACGGTGGCGATCACGGCCGACGGGCCCCGGGTGCTCACGGCGCCGGGTTGATGGCTCGGGGCCCCGTCCGGTAGCCTCCCCGGTCTGCCCGAGCACGTTCCGGCGAGTCACTGACGCGCCCAGACCCGAGGTGAGAAGCCCTGGCGAAGCCCAAGGACGACACGATCCTGGTGGAGGGAACGGTCGTCGAACCGCTCCCGAACGCCATGTTCCGGGTCGAGCTCGAGAACGGGCACCGCGTGCTCGCTCACATCTCCGGGAAGATGCGGATGCACTACATCCGGATCGCTCCGGGCGACAAGGTGCAGGTCGAGCTCACGCCCTACGACCTGACCCGGGGTCGCATCACCTACCGATACAAGTAGCCCACCACCCGCCCAGCGAGGACACGCGATGAAGGTCCGACCTTCGGTCAAGAAGATGTGCGACAAGTGCAAGGTGATCCGTCGTCACGGGTCCGTGCGCGTCATCTGCGACGACCCGCGTCACAAGCAGCGGCAGGGTTGAGGGGCAGGAGGAACGGATGGCCCGCATAGCCGGCGTCGACATCCCGCGCGAGAAGCGCCTCGAGGTGTCGCTGACCTACATCTTCGGGATCGGCCGCACGACTGCTCAGCAGGTGTGCGACGCCACCGACATGTCGCGCGACACCCGTGTGCGCGACCTCACCGAGGAGGAGGTCGCCCGCCTGCGGACGTACATCGACCAGAACCTCCAGGTCGAGGGTGACCTGCGGCGCGACATCAGCCAGCACATCAAGCGCAAGATGGAGATCGGCACGTACCAGGGACTCCGGCACCGCAAGGGCCTCCCGGTGCACGGCCAGCGCACGCGCACCAATGCCCGGACCCGCAAGGGACCGAAGAAGACCGTGGCCGGCAAGAAGAAGGCCCGCAAGTAAGCGGCCCCCCGAGCGGAACCGAGAAGCAACGTGGCCAAGACATCACCGGGAGGACGGCGCCCCAAGCGCCGGGAGCGCAAGAACGTCGCCTACGGCGTCGCGCACATCAAGTCCTCGTTCAACAACACGATCATCACGTTCACCGACCAGCAGGGCAACACGCTCTCCTGGGCGAGTTCGGGCAACGTCGGGTTCAAGGGCTCCCGCAAGAGCACGCCGTTCGCGGCGCAGCTCGCGGCCGAGGCCGCAGCCCGGGCAGCCATCGAGCACGGTGTCCGCAAGGTCGACGTGATGGTGAAGGGACCGGGCTCGGGTCGCGAGACCGCGATCCGGTCCATCCAGAACGCAGGGATCGAGGTCGTCGGCATCAAGGACGTGACGCCGATCCCGCACAACGGCTGCCGCCAATCCAAGCGGCGCCGGGTCTGAGGGGAGAGGGATTCGATGGCGCGCTACACGGGACCCGTGTGCCGGCTCTGCCGGCGGGAGCGCATGAAGCTGTTCCTCAAGGGAACGAAGTGCGAGACGATGCGGTGCCCGATCGAGCGCCGCCCCTACCCGCCGGGTCAGCACGGCCGCGGTCGCATCCGCGACAGCGAGTACCTGCTCCAGCTCCGCGAGAAGCAGAAGGCCCGCCGCATCTACGGCGTGCTCGAGAAGCAGTTCCGTCTCACCTACGCGAAGGCCAACCGGCAGGACGGCATCACCGGTGAGAACTTGCTGCGTCTCCTCGAGCTGCGACTCGACAACGTGGTGTTCCGGACGGGCTTCGCCTCGAGTCGTAACCAGGCTCGTCAGTTCGTGCGGCACGGCCACGTTGCGGTCAACGGCAAGCGGGTCACGATCCCGTCGTACTCGTTGCGCAAGGGCGACGTCGTGTCGCTGCGTGACAAGGCCCGTTCGATGATCGTCATCCGCCACAACGTCGACACCCTCGACCGTCCGGCCCCCCAGTGGCTCGAGGTCGAGGCCCAGGCGGGCACGGCGACCGTGCGCGACCTGCCGCTGCGCGAGCAGATCGACGTCCCCGTGCGCGAGCAGCTCATCGTCGAGCTCTACTCGAAGTAGGTCAGGAGATCCCCCCGATGCTCATCATCCAGCGACCCGAGATCGAGGCCGGCGAGCCCGAGGGCAACGTCCAGCGCTTCACCATCTCCCCGCTCGAGCCCGGCTTCGGCCACACGCTCGGCAACAGCCTGCGGCGGACGCTGCTCTCGTTGATCCCCGGTGCGGCCGTGACCCAGGTCCGCTTCGACGGCGAGACCCGCCACGAGTTCACCGTCATCGACGGCGTCAAGGAGGATGTCACCGACATCATCCTCAACGTGAAGGACCTCGTCATCCGCAGCCACTCCGAGGAGCCGGTCACCCTGCGGATCGACACCCGCGGTCCGGCCGAGGTGCGGGCGACCGACATCCAGACGACGTCCGACGTCGAGATCCTCAACCCCGACCTCTACCTCGCGAGTGTCAACGCCTCCGGCCGCCTGGCCGTCGACCTCACGGTCGAGCAGGGTCGCGGCTACCTCTCGGCCGAGCGGAGCAAGGGCACGACGACCATCGGGGTGATCCCGGTCGATGCCATCTTCTCTCCGGTGCGGCGGGTTTCGTTCTCGATCGAGCCCACTCGCGTGGAGCAGGCGACCAACTTCGACCGGCTCACGATCGAGATCGAGACCGACGGTTCGATCACCCCGCGCGAGGCGCTCGCCTCGGCGGGTGACACGCTCCGCAGGCTGGTGGATCTCGTCGCCGAACTCTCCGACGAGCCCCGCGGCCTCGAACTCGGCGAGATCGCGGCGCCCACCTCGACCTCGCCCGACCTCGACCTCCCGATCGAGGAGCTCGACCTCACCGAGCGTCCGCGCAACTGCCTCAAGCGGGCCCGGATCGACACGATCGGCCAGCTCGTGCAGCGCACCGAGGACGACCTCCTCGCGATCACCAACTTCGGCGGTAAGTCGCTCGACGAGGTGCGCGAGAAGCTCGACGAGCGCGGGCTGTCGCTGCGAGTGAAGGAGTAGCGCCGTGCCCGCTCCGAAGAAGGGCGCCCGCTTCGGCGGCAATGCCGCTCACCAGAAACTGATGATGGCGAACCTCGCCGCGCACTTGATCATCTCCGACGCCGGAGCCATCACCACGACCGAGGCCAAGGCCAAGGCACTGCGGCCCTACGTCGAGAAGCTCGTCACAAAGGCGAAGCACGGTGGGGTGCACAAGCAGCGTCAGGTCGTGGCGCGGATTCACGACAAGGACGCGGCGGCGAAGCTGTTCGGCGAGATCGGACCCCGTTATGCGGACCGCAACGGCGGGTACCTCCGCATTCTCAAGCTCGGACCACGCCCCGGCGACAACGCGCCGATGGCGCGCATCGAGTTCGTCTGATCGGTCGCGTCTGACCGGGAGTTCCGCCGGAGGTCCCCGATGAGCGATACGGGGGCCGTGTTGCGGCTCGTCGTCGCCTACGACGGAACCGACTTCCACGGGTTCGCCGTCCAGCGCGGGCAGCCCGAGGTTCGCACGGTCGGCGGGGTGCTCGAGGCGGCCCTCGCCCGGGTGCTGCGCTCCGATGTGCACCTGACCGTCGCCGGTCGCACCGATGCCGGGGTCCACGCCTGGGGTCAGGTGGTATCGGTGCCGGTGCCGGCCGATACCGACGCCGAACGCGTCGGTCGGGCCGTCGACCGCATGGTCGGGTCCGAGGTCACTGTCCGTTCGGCCGATCTGGGCCCGGCCGACTTCGACGCCCGCCACTCGGCGGCGTGGCGCCACTACCGCTACACGATCGTGAACCGTCCGGTGGCCGATCCGTTCCGGGCCCGGTACGCCTGGTGGGTGCCCGAGCCGCTCGACCTCTCCCGCTTGCGGTTGGCGGCCGACCCCTTCGTGGGCGAGCACGATTTCGCGTCGTTCTGCCGGAAGGGACCCGAGGGCTCGACCACCGTGCGCCGCGTGTTGCGCTCGGAGTGGGTGGAGGAGGGGGAGGGGATCCTGCGCTACGAGATCCGGGCCCGGGCCTTCTGCTGGCAGATGGTCCGCTCGATCGTGGGCACCATCGTCGAGGCCGGTTCGGGCTTGCGCCCGCCCGGCGGGATCCTCGACGCGTTGCGGGCCTGCGATCGCTCGGCGGCGGGCCGGGTCGCCCCGGCCCACGGCCTCTGCCTCTGGGCGGTCGGGTACGACCCGACCGCCGTCTAGCCCTCGCCGGGGATCTGCGGGATCGACGGGATCGTGATCCCGTCGGGCAGGCCGGGAATCGTCTTCGGGGTGGTCGGCGGCTCGAAGTCGGCGTCGGCCGGCTCCGACACTGCGGTTGCCTCGAGAAGCTCCTTTGCGCCCTCGCCGGTCTTCGTGCCGAGTCGGAGCAGGATGCCCGTCTCCGCATCGACGCAGATCACCGCCTCGGCGGACGGGTCGAAGTCGCCGCCGCCCAGGCCGCCGAGCGGAGCGAAGTCGGAGGCCGAGAAGGTGGCGCAGCGGGCGTCCCGGCCGGCGATCGTGGCGTCGGAGAGAGTGCCCCCGTAGACGTCACTGTCGACCTTGGTCAGTCCCTCGAAGATCGCGGTGAACGCAGTGAGGACTCCGCCCGCGATATTGCCGAGGGGCAACTCGGTGCACTCGGCGTCGGGTCCGGTGCCGTCGCACGAGACGGACTTGCCGTCGATCGAGTACAGGGTGTTGCCGCCGGTGGTGAACGAACTCCGGTCGGTGCCGTCTCGGGCGATGGTGATCTCGTCACCTTCGTCGGTGCGGTAGGTGATCTTGAAGCGGGCGTCGCCCGCCTTGCTCGCGAGTTCGGCGAGCGGGTTGTCGGCCCCGGAGTCTCCGCCGTCGCCGTCCGGGGCTTCGGTGGTGTCGGATGTTCCCTTGCCACTGTCGTCGCTCCCGCCCCCGCACCCGGCGAGTACGCCGAGTCCGAGGCAGACTGCCAACAACGCGACCGTGATTCTGCGCACGCCTCTCCTCCCGGGTCGCCGGTCCTCAGCGGGGACCGATCCAGGGGAGAGAGACTACGGAGTCGGGCGGCGGGTCGGGGCGCGCCCGGCGGGTTCGCGTCGAGGTTGGTCAGGAGGCCGGGGGCACGCCGAAGTAGAGAAACCCGTAGGCCTCGTCGCGGGCGGTGATCCCCGCCTCCCGGAGGGCGACGTCCCAGTCGCCGCTGCAGCCGGGGACGCTCTCCTGCATGCCGTGGTCGGCGACCAGTACGAAGGCACAGTCGTCGATGATCCCGGCGGCTTCGGCGGCATCGAGGATCTCTCCCAGCCGCCCGTCGCTGTCGCGCACCGACGCGGCGGCGATGTCGGAGTAGGGGCCGCCCTCGTGCATGGCCGCGTCGGTGAGGGTGAAGTTGCACCACAGGAACCGCGGTGCGGGATACGAGACGTCGCGGTAGTGGCCGCTCAGGATCCCGACCGCTTGCTCGGTGCCCATGTGGTCGACGATCGACGACCAGGAGTAGTCCTTCGACGGTCGCACGAAGCGCTCGGTCGTGTGGGGCAGGCCGAAGGGGTCGGTCGGGATCGGCGGGATCTCACCCCGCCGGAAGAAGTCGAAGGTGGAGTACCCCGCCCCCCGGTCGCAGGGCTCGTTGACCGACGCGGTGAACGCGTCGGGCCGCGTGCGCAGGACGGCCTCGTGGAGGGTCTCGATGCCCGGTTCGAGGTACTGCATGCTCCACGGCCACGTCGCCGACGAGTTGGTGATCACCTGTTCGCCCCGGCGCCGGTCGTACCAGGCGTTGTTGAGGATCCCGTGGTGGCCGGGGTGGGCGCCGGTGATGATCGTGGTGTGATTGGCGAGGGTGATGGTCGGCAGCGACGCGATCGCGCCGTGACCGAACGAGACACCCATGTCGATGAGCCGGGCGACGTTGGGCGCCTCGCCCCGGTCGACGAGGTCGTGGAGCACGTTGGCGTTGGTGCCGTCGAAGAGGAAACCGATCACGTGTCGCGGCCGCTCCGACGGGTCGAGCACGTCGTCGACGGGCGTTCCGTCCTGGCCGGCGAGCAGGGTTCCGTCGGCGTACTCGGCGCAGCCGAGCAGTCGGGCGATCGTGGGCGCGACGTCGACGAGGCGGGCCGAGCGGGGAACGACCCCGAGGCGACGCACGCCCTTGCCCGCGAGCACGAAGGGGGCCCGGGCCTGAACTAGGCCGAGCGAGCCGTGCTCGCCCCGGTGGCCGCCCTGGTCCTCCCAGTTGTGGGCGGCGGAGTGGAGGACGCACAGGTCGGGGGCGGCGGGGGAGTCGAGGAGCTGGGCGATGTGATCGAACGCGTGGGGGTAGGCGTTGTCGCTCCGGTGGGGCGACGGGTCGCGACGCTCCTCGGTCAGCGGGGCGAAGCGATCGGCGGTCTGGTCGGCGAGGGGGTCGGCCCCCTCGACCGCGATCCGCTCGTAGCCGGAGTCGGAGCGGCGGAAGGCCACCATGCCGTCGTGGCTGTGGGCCTCGTAGCGGCCATCGCGGTGGAGGCACACCATGTCGACGATGGGCTCGAGCTCGGCGTCGCAGAGCAGGGCGAGGGCCCGCTCCATCTCGGCGCGGTGGGCCTCGGGCACCTCGTGGGGGACGGGGACGGCGGGCTCGGCGGTGGTCGTCACGGGCGGGAGCCTAGGCCTCCGGCCCCGGTTCGGAGCGGGGCGGTCGGGGGCGGACGGGCGCCCGAGCGGGGGGTTCGGCTATCCTTCGCCGTTCGTCCCGGAGCCCGAGAGAGCCCACGTGCGCACCTTTACGCCCACCCCAGCCGACATCACCCGCAATTGGCACGTCATCGATGCCGACGGCGCGATCCTCGGTCGCCTCGCGACCGAGGTCGCCACCCTGTTGCGGGGCAAGCACAAGCCGATCTGGGCGCCGCACGTCGACACCGGTGACCACGTCATCGTGGTCAATGCGTCGCTCCTCGCCGTGGGCGCGCGCAAGCGCGACCAGAAGACCTACTACCGCCACTCCGGCTACCCGGGTGGTATCAAGGCCGAGCGCCTCGAAGACCTCCTCGCCCGCGACCCCGAGAAGGTCGTGCGCCTCGCCGTCCGCCGGATGCTCCCGAAGGGCCCGCTGGGCCGCAGCATGCTCCGCAAGCTGAAGGTTTACGGCGGCCCGACCCACCCCCACCAGGCCCAGCAGCCGGCGACGCGCGAGTTGCCCGCCCGCGCTCGCGCCGTCCGCTGATCGAACGAGGATTCCCGTGCCCAAGCCCCTGATCCAGACGACCGGTCGTCGCAAGGAGTCCATTGCCCGCGTGCGCCTGCGCCCGGGAACGGGCCAGATCACGGTGAACGGTCGCCCGTTCGCGGCCTACTTCCCGATCCTCACGCACCAAGTGACGGCCAAGGAGCCGCTCCGTCTCACGCAGACCGAGGAGGTCTACGACGTCGATGCCACCATCGGCGGCGGTGGTGTGAGCGGACAGGCCGGTGCGATCCGTCTCGGCATCGCCCGGGCGCTCGTGGCCCTCGACCCCGAGACCCGGCCCGTGCTCAAGAAGGCGGGGATGCTCACTCGCGATGCTCGCGAGAAGGAGCGGCGCAAGTACGGGCTCAAGAAGGCCCGTAAGGCTCCGCAGTACTCGAAGCGGTAGTCGCCGAGCGCCGTGCTGCGCTTCGGCACCGACGGCGTCCGGGGTGATGCCGACGTCGTTCTCGACTCCGCGTCGGTACGCGCCCTCGGTTGCGCTCTGGCTCGGGCGATCCGCCCGTCGGCTTTCCTCATCGGACGCGACACGCGTCGCTCGGGGCCCCGGATCTCGGCGGCGCTCGCCGCAGGACTGGGCGACGAGGGAGTCTCGGCCGTCGACCTCGGAGTGCTGCCGACGCCCGCCGTCGCCTTTGCGGCTGCGGAACGGGCCCTCCCGGCCCTCGTGGTGTCGGCGAGCCACAACCCCTGGACGGACAACGGGGTGAAGGTCATCGGGCCCGACGGGTACAAGCTGCCCGATGACACCGAGGCCGCGATCGAGAACCACCTGGCCGACGCGCTCGCCGAGCCGATTCCGGGCGCTGCATCCGAACCGGTCGGGCCGGGCCCCGGCGCGACCGTCGGGGACGCGGCCGTGACCGATGCCTACCTCGCTCACCTGGCGACGGCCCGCGGTGGTCGCGCGCTCGCCGGGATGACGATCGCGGTCGACTGCGCGAACGGCGCGGCGACGGTGGTCGGTCCGGCCGCACTGCGCGCCGCCGGAGCGTCGCTCACGGTGATCGGGGCCGATCCCGACGGCACCAACATCAACGCGGGCTGCGGGGCGACGCATCCCGAGCCGCTCGCCGCGCTCGTGCGCGAGCGGGGGGCCGCCATGGGCCTTGCGTTCGACGGCGACGCCGACCGGGTGATCGCGGTCGACGAGCAGGGGAGCGTCGTCGACGGTGACGCGATCATGGTCGCCCTCGCCCTCGACCTGCACGAGCGCGGC
>Ga0208783_10002452_pt1 | contig 10688 bp, 7 predicted proteins | sample DEB19_08_DNA_2_FD_184529 | JGI IMG/M metagenome (GOLD analysis project Ga0208783, IMG submission 184529) | Aqueous microbial communities from the Delaware River and Bay under freshwater to marine salinity gradient to study organic matter... | ecosystem: Environmental > Aquatic > Marine > Coastal... | reverse complement strand
CTTCGACGTCACCGAGGAGATGCTTCGCTATTTTATCCGCAAGGTCTCCAACACCGCTTTCCGCGCCCCGCCGCACGTCGTCATCGCCATTCCCTCCGGCATCACGGAGGTCGAGAAGCGAGCCGTCATGGAATCGGCCACGCACGCCGGCGCCCGCAGCGTGGAGACGATCCCGGAGCCTATGGCTGCCGCGATCGGCGTGGGGCTGCCCATCGAGGAACCCGCGGCCAACATGATCGTCGACATCGGTGGCGGCACCACCGAGATCGCCATCATCTCCCTTAGCGGCATCGTCTTCTCCAAATCGATCCGCGTCGCGGGCGACGAACTCGACGCCGCCATCATCGGCTACATGAAGCGGGCCTACAACCTGCTCATCGGAGAACGCACCGCGGAAGAGATCAAGGTGCGCCTCGGTTCGGCCTACCCGCTCGACGAGGAGCTCTCGATGGAGGTCAAGGGCCGCGACTCGGTCGCCGGATTGCCCAAGACGATCCAAGTGACCTCGCAGGAGATCCGCGAGGCGCTGGCGGACACCATCGCCGCGATCGTGGATGCCGTGCGCACCACGCTGGAACGCTGCCCGCCCGAGCTTTCCGCCGACCTCGTCGACCGCGGCTTTGTAATGGCCGGCGGTGGCGCGCTCATCCGCAACATCGACAAACTGCTCAGCGAGAAGACCGGCCTGCCGGTGACGATCTCCGAGGACCCGCTTTCCGCCGTGGCCAACGGCACGGGCATCTACCTCGAGAACAAGGACTGAGGCTGCGCGGCGCGCGCGCCGCCCTGACCCACCGACCTCCCTTTGCGGGAGCGCATCGTGCCCTCCAGACGTTTCGACCAGGCCCGCCCTTTTCTGACGCTCGGCATCCTTGTCGCCGTCTGGCTGATCCTGCCCGGGGCGGTAAAGTCGTTCCTGCGTGCGAGCTTCTTCGAACTCACCGCCCCGGTCACACTCGCGGCGTCCAAGGTGCGTGACCTGCAGGATTTCTGGGCGCTGCGGTCCCACTCCAAAACCGAACTCATCGAGGCCGGCCGCGACCAGGCCCGCATCAACGCGTCCTACGAGGTCGCGGTGCAGCAGACGGCGGAGCTCAAGGCGGAGATCGCCCGCCTGGAGACGCTGTTGCGATTACCCTCCCGCGACCAGTACCGCCTGGAACACGCCCGCGTGGCGCGGCGTGACTTCTCGGCTTGGTGGCAGCGCATTGTGATCCGCAAGGGTCGTGATCACGGAATTCCCGTCGGGGCTCCCGTCGTGTTCAGCGGTGGAGTCGTCGGAAGGGTGGCCGAGGTCCACGCCATGATCGCCGTCGTCGAGCTCATCACCAGCCCGGGCGTGCGGCTCGCGGGCGTCGTCGAGGGCGATTCGCGTCCGATCAGCTTCCAGGGCGGCAGCAATCCCGCGTTTGCTCCCCCGACCGGGATCGTGGAACTGATGCCCCTCGACATCATCGCATCGCCGACCTCGCCCAAACGCCTCGTGACCTCGGGCTACGGCGGCGTGTTCCCTCCGGGACTAACCCTCGGGACCATCGTGCGGGCGGAACTGGGCAGCGACGGCCTGCATAAATCCGGCGAGGTGCGGCTCGACGAACGCCTCGGTTCCCTCACCGAAGTCACGGTATTGGTCCCGCTGGACGTTGACGCGCCGGCCCCGGTGCGCTCCTCCCCGTGAACCTCCGCCGTCTCGCGCTCCTCTGCGCACCGCTGCTGCTGCTCTGGGCGATCCAGACCGAGGTGAACCACCTCCTGTCCTCGCGCCAGTTGTTCTTCTTCGCCGGCGGGCTCTACGTCGCCTTCATCGCGCTCACCCAGCCGTTCGGAGCCGGACTCGCGGCGGTGCTGATCGCCGGACTAGCGTGTGACGCCAACGCACCCGTCGCCTTCGGCACCCACGCCGCGCTCTTTGGATTCGCGCACAACATCATCCACCGGATGCGGGATCGCATTCCGAAGGAGGACGCGGTCGCCGGCACCCTGCTCGCGCTGTTCACCAACTTCGGCCTCTTCCTGGTCTTCGTCGCGATCCTGTCGCCGGGCGGCGCGGCGCACTTGCCTCGGCTCGCGGCCGATCTCGTCTGCTCCCAGGTGCTCGTCGCCCTCGCGGCGCCGTGGTTCGCGGCGCTGCAGTCGCGCTGCATCGATTTGGTCGAAACCGCCCTTGCCCTTCGGGCCGAGCGGCTGCGCTGACACCCCGCGACCATGCTCAAGCCGCTGCCAGGCGACATTCCCGGTTTGACCGTCGAACGCCGGGACGGCCGCGACCCGCGGATTCTTTTCTTCTACTTCGTCATCGTGGTGATGCTGCTCCTGCTCGCGGGCGGGCTCGCCCACCAGCAATTGCGCCGCACGGGGGAGCACGCCAACGCCGAGCGCGTCCAGACGCAGCGCCGCATCGTCCACCCGGGACCGCGCGGCAACATCCTCGACCGTCACCAGCGGGTCCTCGTCGACAACCGGCCGCGCTTCTCGGTGCGGCTGCTCCTCGACGCGATCCGGCCGGAGATCCGGGCCGAGGAACTGATCATCAAGCGCCGTTTCCGCGTGCAGGATGAGGCCGACAAAACGGACCTGCCGACCGCCCCCGAGATCCGTCGCCTCGCGCGGATGAGCGTCGTCCAGCGCTACCTCGACCAGGTCAACCGCATCCTCGGCCGGGACGAACGGGTCGACGCCCGTGAGCTCGACCGGCACTTCACCCGTGAACTGCTGCTGCCTTACACGCTGCTCGACGACCTGGCTCCCGCCGACTACGCGCGCCTTCTAGAACGGCTGCCGGTCAACTCCCCCGCGCAGGTCTACACCTCCAGCGCGCGCCACTACCCGAACGGATCCGCCGCCTCGCACGTGCTGGGCTACGTGGGCTCGACCGAGGACGTGGGCATCGAGGACTTCCCGGGCGAGGACCTGCGCACCTTCAAGATGCGGGGAAGCATCGGCCGCGACGGCGTCGAGAAGCGCCACGACGACGTCCTGCAGGGCGAGGCCGGTGGCGCCATCTTCCGCGTCGATCCCTCCGGCAACCGCATCAATCCCCCGCTCGCGCAGGTGAACCCGCGGCAAGGCGGCAATCTCACCCTGGCCATCGATCTCGATCTCCAGCTCGCCGCGGAGAAGCGTCTCGCCGAGACGGAAATGGCGGGAGCGGCCGTCGCGCTCGACGTCCACACCGGCGAGGTGCTCGTGCTCGCCAGCAAGCCCGACTACGATCTCAACGCGTTTTCGCCCAAGCTCGGCGCCAACGCCGCGGCCGACATCACCGCCCGCGGCGCCTGGTTCAAGCGTGCCGTGCAGGGCGCCTACAAGCCGGGCTCCTCGTTCAAGGTGCTCACCACCATCGCCGGCTTCCGGGCCGGCGTGTTGAAACCCGACACCACCGTGCAATGCCCCGGCTTTTTCCGCGTGGGCAACCGTTCCTTCGCCTGCCACGACGGCCACGCCCACGGCGAGATCGACCTCGTGATGGCGATCACGAAGAGCTGCAACGTCTTCTTCTATCAGCAGGGCATGACGATCGGTATCGAGGCTCTCGCCGCCGAGGCGCGCCGTTTCCACCTCGACCGTCCGACCGGCATCGACCTGCCCGACGAGACCCGCCGCATGATCATCCCTGACCCGGAATGGAAACGCCGAGTAACGGGGGAAGCTTGGCAGGGGGGCGACACGGCACAGTTCGCCATCGGCCAGGGCTTCGTCGACGTGACCCCGCTGCAGATGGCCTGCTTCGCCGCGTCCGTGGCGCGAAACGAGGTCTGGACGCAGCCGTTCTTGCTACACGACCCCAACCGCCCGCCTCAAAAAACCGAACCCATCGGACTCACCCCGGAGCAGCGGACGGCCCTGCTCACGGGGATGGAGCAAGTCACGCGGCGCCCGTTCGGCACCGCCCGTATTCTGGATGATCCCCAGCTCCTTGCGCCCCTCCAGGGTCTGCGCATCGCCGCCAAGACCGGAACCGCCCAGAAGCAGACCGAAAAGGGCATGATCAACTTCGCCTGGCTCATTGCCTTCGCCCCCGTCGATGACCCGCGCATCGCGATCGCCATCGCGATTGAGGGCGACACTCCGGGTGAGGAAACCGGTGGCGGTCGCTACGCAAGCCCGGTCGCCCACGCCATTTTCCAAACGTGGCTCGAGAGCCGTCTTCCAGGTTCCGGAAAAATAAAAATCCCGTTCAAACCGTCGGAGTAGTCCGGCGGATCCGTCGCGCCGTGCGCACCGCACGGCGGGCCTCGGAAAACGTCCGGGCCGGATCCGGCCACGTCGCGGGCGCGCCGAACCGAAGCCGCTCCAAGTCCGCCGCGACCCGCCAGTTGGTCAGGTCACCGCCGGTTTCGCGGCGCAAATACTCCAGCCAGCGCGCGGCCTCGCGCCGGACCGGGTCCGGCCGCCGCCGGTTTCCACTCCGCCAGCGCCACCGGCCGGAGCGGAACATCCAAACCGCGAGCGCGATCAGACCCGCTAACCCGAGGCCTGATCCCCAACGCCGTGCATTCCACGGTTCGGCGAGCCGACCCCGCGTGGACTCCACCCAGCGCGTGAGTCCGTCCACCAACCAGCGGCTGGAATCACGGGCGACCTCCTTTACCGCACGCAGCGCCTCCGCCTGCGCGCGGTCGTCGAAGCTCACGATCCGCCGGTACCAGAAAACACGCAGGCTATCCAAACGGGCCGTCCAGCTGCGGTCGATCCGCGCCACCACCGCGGCCGGACCGGTGCCGCCCACTGCCTGCTCCGTGGATTCGGGTTGCAGCGGATCCACCCGACGCCAGCCGCCGGCGGACTCGTCGAAGAGCTCCGCCCACGCGTGGGCCTCGGAATTCCGCACCGTGAAGTTATTCGAGAAGGCGTTCCAGCTGCCGCCGCGAAATCCGGTGATGACGCGTGCCGGAATTCCGGCGGAACGCGCCAACAAGACGAGGGAACCCGCGAAAAGCTCACAGTGCCCGGCCCCATCGGAAACGAGCCAGCCCACCACCGGGTCCACGTCACCACGCGGGATCGAAGGGTTGAGTGAATACGCGTGCCGCCGCCGCAGCCATTCACCGGCGCGCCGTGCGAACTCCGGCGCCGCCAGCACGGCTCCACCTGTGATCTCCAGGGCTGCCTTCCGCAGCGCCTCACGGTCGGGTTCACGCAAAGCGAGTCGCATGTAAGGAGGACTACCCCGCGAACCACCTGGCTCCCGCGCCGCCCAGCGGGCCGCGAAATCCGGATCCGAAAGCAACGGACCCTGCCGGGGCGCCTCGACGCGGTAGGCGATCATCGCCACCGGCTCGTCCCGCAACGCGACCAGCGAAGGGCCCGGAGCGTGCCGGAAGGCGACGGACTCGCGGAAGCGCAAGCCGACGAAGGGTCCCGTCAACGGAAGGTAACGACTCACCCCGGCCTCGAGGTAGAAAGTCCACACGTCGACCGGTTCCGCCTCACGCGAGGCCGTTCCCGGAAGGACCGCCGCCGAGCGTTCCCCGCGAAACTGGCCGCGCAACGCAGGCGACTGCCGAAATACCCCGGCCGCGTAATCATCGAGCACGAGCATCCTCCAATAGGGCATTGCCGGAAGACGCGTCTGGTCGGCGACGTCGACGCTCAGCGCCACCGAGGAGTCGAGTTGGATCTCGCTCACCTGTCCCAGCTGGATGGTCTCCGCGAAACCGGACCGTGCCTTCCGCGACACCAACCGCTCGATGAACATGCTGTTCTCGAATTGGAAACGCGGGATCGCGAGAAACAACAGCGCCGAGAGCCCGACCAATCCCGAGAACAACGCGGCGCCCAGACCCACCGCACGCCAGTCAGCGACCGCCGCGAGTCGCCGCCGCAACGCCCGCCAATCCGCCGCGCGCGCCCAAGCCGGGACCTCCCCGGGCGGTTCCGAAGGCGCGGCGGCCTCCGCCGCTTCGCCGAGGGTGATCACCAGCAGGAACACAAGAGCGACCGCGGCGTAAACCAGCAGATGCGCGGCGAAGGTGAGCGAAACCGTCAGCACGCCGGCCACGATCACGAGGAACAACCCGAGCAGGATCACCTGCAGGTCGTCCCGTCGTTTCCGGTAGGAAATGTTGCGGTAGATCAACAGCAGCAGCCCGAGCCGCACGACCGCGGGCAGCAGTTCACCACCACGCCAGAGGTCGGCCGCGAAGAGCAGCACGATGACGGGGAAAGCCAGCGTGTGGACGAGCCGCGGCACGTGCGCCGGCAGCGTGGGGCGCAGCGCCGTCACCACCGCCGCAGCGAAAGCCAGCGCCATGAGCACCGGCGCCTCGATTTCCATGTAAAGGACTGTCGCGGAGCCCAGCACGCTGAGCACCGCACCCAGGCCCCAACGCAGCAGCCGGAATTCATCGGCGGTGAGGCGCACCGCGGGTTTCTCAAACGCTTTCATGCCGAGGCCACCTTGGTCCCTTCAGCAAACGCCGCCACGCCATGCGTCCCCTCCGGAGCGAAGACCACCGTGCTGCCGCGACCGGTCCGCGGCTCCGGAGTCGCTTCTCCGCCGGACTCCGCGGAGGGATTCACCAGCGCCAGACGGTCCAGCAGATCCTCCAGGTCCCGCACGCCACGCACGGGCCGGAGCGCCTCCCGGCCGATCGCGACGGCACGCAGCCGCCCCTGCCGGAAAAGGTCCTCCGCGTAGGTCGCGGCGAACCTGACCAGCAGCTCGAAGCGCTCCGGCTCCGGCCAAACTTCACGGTCCGTGCGAATCCAAAGTGAACACCCCTCGGAGCTCTCCGCCGAGAATTGCCGCACGAGCAGGGTACCCGAGCGCGCGCTCGCTTTCCAGTGCACCAACCGGTGCGAGTCGCCGGGCGCGTAACGACGCAGCGCCAGCAGGTCGGAACCGCCGCCGGCCCGCCGCTCGCGTTCCCCTTCCCCGCGCCGTTTCGCCCCGGGAGTACCCCAGCGGCGGTACTCCACCGGCGCCGGCCAAACCACGGCCTCCACCCGCTGCCCCACTCCGACATCCTTCCGGAGAAATCCGAACGGAAACAGCGAGGCCACCCCGGCCAGCTCGATCCGCAGAAGTCCGCGTCGCTCCGGCCGCACGATCCAGTCCACCGCCGCCTGTCCCTTGGGCGCGATTCGGTCCGCCAGGGGTAGTCGCGCACGGCGCTCCCCTCGCTCCGCCGCGGCCAGCGCGGCGCGGATGTCGGCCGCGCGCGCGGTGAAGGTCGACTCCGCCCCTTTGCCGTCGTCGTCGACGGAACGCGCCGAGAAATCCAACCAGAGCCCGTAGGCGGGAAGGACCCGCCGGCCGTTCTTCAGCTCCGCCGTCACGACCGCGTCGTGCCCCGCCCGCAACGGACCCGCGACGCGCAGTCGCCAAAGGACCCGCCGCAGGTTCATCCACGAGAGCAGGCCGCTGAACAACAGGCACGACAGCAGCAGCGACAGCGTGATGAAGAGGATGTTGTTGGAGGAATTGTAGGCCGCGGCGCCGATGCCGAAGGCCACGGCGATCAACAGCGTGCCCGAAACCGTCGGGAGCAGACGATGGCCGCGGCGCGGGCAAACCATCGACCAGAGCAGGGCGTTCCAGGTGAACGGCGCGCGTTTCTCCTCCCCTCCGGTGCCAGCCCAGCCGCTGACGACCTCGCGCCCGGCCGCAGTGCCCGGCGCGATCGGATCGCGATCTACCGCCATGGCCATCGCCGGATGGATCAGGCCGGGGCCGGAATCGCAGCCACCAGACGCTTGAGCGCCGCCGCCACCGCGCGCCGTTCCTCCAGCGCGTCGCTGGTCTGACGTACGGGCGAAAGACGATGGGCGAGCACGGGTTCGACGAGGGAGCTCACATCCTCCGGCACCACGAAGTCGCGCCCGCGAGCGAGCGCCCGGGCCTGCGCCGCGGCGCGCAGTGCGAGACTGCCGCGCACACTCACGCCGCACCGGAATTCCGTCTCCGTCCGGGTGGCGGCCACGATGCGGAGGATGAAGTCGATGACGCTGTCCTCCACGAACACCTGCGGCACGAGCGCCTGCAAAGCAACGACCTCGGAACGCGTGAGCACCGGGTTGACCGAGATCGCGTCGTAGCCGCCGAGCGCACGGCGAAGGATCTCGCGTTCGTCGTCGGCGCCCGGGTAACCCATGCGCAGCCGCATGAGAAACCGGTCCATCTGGCTCTCCGGCAGCGGGAACGTGCCCTCGTAGTCGACGGGATTCTGCGTCGCGAAGACCATGAACGGCGCGCCCACCGGATGCGGCTCTCCGTCGACCGTGACGCGCGCCCGGTCCATCACCTCGAGCAGGGCCGACTGGGTCTTCGGCGTGGTCCGGTTGATCTCGTCGGCCAGGACGATGTTCGCGAAGACCGGCCCCTTCTTGAACAGGAACTCGCGCGTCGTCTCATCGTAGATCGCGACGCCGGTGACATCACCCGGCAGGAGGTCGCTGGTGAACTGGATGCGCGAAAACGAGCAGTCGAGGGAACGGGCGAGCGAGTAAGCGAGGGTGGTCTTGCCCACGCCGGGCAGATCCTCGAGCAGCAGGTGCCCGCCGGCCGCGAGGCACACGAGGACGTGGTCGATCACGTCGTCCTTGCCGCGGATGGTGGCGCGCATGTTCTCGCGCACGCGGTCCAGCGCCCGCCTGGCCTCGGTGATCCGGCCCGCCGCCACAAAGTCGCTCATCGGCGGCACCGTAGGCGGGGCGTTGGCCCGCGCAATTCGTTTTGCCGCGCGACCAGGCGGGTCGCGGCTCAGCGCAACGGTCGCTGGCTCAGAACCAGAGCTGGGGCCAGAGCGCGGAGGCGACGAGCGCCTGCAAAAGGCCGACCACCGAGATCACCGTGAGCAGCACGGTCCAGCTGCGCAGCGTCTCTCCCTCGGTGAGTCCCCCCAGCCGGCTGAAAACCCAGAATCCGCTGTCGTTCATCCACGACAGGATCGTGGCGCCGTAGCCGACCGCGAGGTAGATGTAGAACAGGTGCACGCCGAAGCCCTCCGGACCCGCGATGGAGAGCATGATGGAGGAGGCCGTGATCATCGCGACGGTGGCCGAGCCCTGCGCCACGCGGATGACCGCCGCCAGCAGCCACGCGAGCAGCACGTGGCTCATGCCGCCGTTCGTCGCGAGCACGCGCACCGATTCGCCCACCCCGGCGTTCTTGATCATCGCCCCGTACGCGCCGCCCGCCGCGGTGATGAGGATGATCACGCCCGCCGTCTCCAGCGGCGGCCCGATGATGTCACCCAGCTGGCGCCAGCCCACGGCCTTCTGCTTCACGTAGACCGCGAGCGCGATGAGCGCACCGAGCAGGAGGGCGATGTTCTTGTTCCCGAGGAAATCGAGGGCGTCCATCAAACCCGCGGGCATGGAAGCGCGCACCGGCCCGAGGAACGAGGCGGTGGCGATCAGGATCACCGGGAGCGCCACGGGGGCGATCGACACGAAAAACCCGGGCAGTTCCTCCTCCTTGCGCGACGCCACGGCCTCGAGCGACGCCAGCGATGAACCGGCCGTCTCTCTCAGCGGCACCGGGGAGCGGGCGTTGATCCAATGGGAGAAGCCCAGCCCGGCGAGGGCGGGTAGGATGCCGAACAACAGGCCGCCCACGATGGCGACGCCCAAGTCGAGCTTCAGCGTCTCCGCCACCACCAGCGGACCCGGCGTGGGCGGCACCAGGCCGTGCGTGATCACGCCACCGGCGCAAATCGCGAGCACGTAGAGAAGGTAGTTTTTACCGGTGCGCAGGCTCAGCGCGCGGGCCAGCGGCACCAGCAGGAAGAAGACCGTGTCGAAGAAGACCGGAATCGCTAAAACGAAGCCGCATGCCATCAGCGCGAAGGCCGCCCGCGCCTCGCCGAGCACCGCGATAAACCGGCGGATGATCTTGTCGGCCGCCCCGCTCTCCATGAGCGCCACGCCGATGACCGACGCCACCGCGATGGTGAACCCGATCTTGCCCGCCGCGATGCCGAACTCGGCCATCGCGGACTCCACGGCCTTCGCGAAACGCCCCGGGCCCGTCTGGCCGAGCGCGGTGGCAAGGCCCACGAAGAGCGCCGCGAAGAACAAGGCGAAGAACGCGTGGATGCGCAGCCACGCGATCGCGAGAACGATGAGGACGATGCTGAGGCCGAGAACCGTGACCGGGCCGAGCGTCAGCGCGAGGGGCGGGGTAAGGAGCACGGCCAAGAGCGCGCCACCGCGACCGGCATCCCGCAAGCCGGGAGTTGCGGCGTCCTCAGTTCCCGAGAATCGCCAGCATCCGCTCGAACAGCTTGTTCACCCGCGCCTGGTTTTCCCGCACCAGCTCCTTGAAGCGCGCGAAGTCGATCTCGGTGCCCTCGAGCCCGTTGGCGTAATTGTCGATCAGGGCGAGGCTGTTGTAATTGAGCCCGGTCTCCGTGCAGAGGTCGGCCTCGTGCGCGGCTGTCATGCCGACGACATCCCCCCAGCTGCGGATCACGCGGATCTCGGCCTTGGTCTCGAAGCGCGGACCCTGCATCTGCACGTAGACTTTTCCCGGATGGACGACGAACTCCGGCGCAAGCCCCGCGATGATCCGCGGGATGAGATTATTCGCGATCCCGGGCGCCCCGCCCTTCAGCTCATCGTCGAAGTAGGTCGCCGGTCCCTGTTGCAGGCACACGTAGTCGGAACAGGACACAAAGGTGCCGGGCGGAAGCTCCGGCCGCAGCGAACCCACTGAGTTGAGCGAGACGACATCGCGGAAGCCC
>Ga0208783_10002450_pt1 | contig 10696 bp, 23 predicted proteins | sample DEB19_08_DNA_2_FD_184529 | JGI IMG/M metagenome (GOLD analysis project Ga0208783, IMG submission 184529) | Aqueous microbial communities from the Delaware River and Bay under freshwater to marine salinity gradient to study organic matter... | ecosystem: Environmental > Aquatic > Marine >... | reverse complement strand
GAGAGGCTCCCCACGACAGAAAGGCAAAGACATGGAAACGATGACCACGACAGAGTGGGTGGCATGGGAGACAGGAGTCCACCAAGTGAATGAGAAGCAACTGCTGACACACTTGGCAGAACTCAAAGGTCTGGTCGGCTGGTTGGAGAACCTAGCGGAGACTCAGGGGACGCAAGCCCTGTCGGAGTACCTGATTCTGTCCGCAGGAGCGTCTGGCACTGTCGCCTCCGTCTGGGGCAAGATGGTCGCCCTGTCCGGACGAATCCACGCTACGGCTCACCTCCTCCCCGTAATGGAGCGTCAGACCGAGGAGGTCTGAGAGCGAGCGAGGGGGTGGGGCGCAAGCCCTGCCCCCTTGTGTTTCCCCTGCTCAGAGGGTTTTTTCAGAAATCTTCACGAAAGAGTTGACATCGTTACACCCTCCTGCTATGCTTTCATTCGTCGGGGAGATACCCCACAGACAGAAAGGCAAACATGGAAACGACAGTCACCAAGCGGTTCGCAGTCGAACTGCTAGTCACGGACACGCTGTGCTGGCAGGTCATCGCCACCACGCCCAAGACTCTCAGCCTTCGTGCGATGCGTCAGGGCGAGGTGGTCAGCACGACCGGCGGAGAGTGCCCCATCATCTACCGCGAGGCTCTGCCTGCTGAGGACGGACTCACCGTCACCGTCCGACTCCGCAAGGACGGAACCTACCGAATCGGTGGGGGTCGTGCCCTCCACTTCACCGACGAGCCGGTGTTCCGCACCGACTACGCCTTCTGAGAGCGAGCGAGGAGGGGGGTGGGGCGCAAGCCCTGCCCCCTTCTTTCGCGCACGACTTGACAAGCGACGAGCGAGGGAGTATACTTACACCTATGAGAGCAATACGACTACTAGCCGACCAAGTGGGGATAGACCCTTGGGACATCGACCCTGCCTACCTATGGGCGTTCGTGGTCGCATTCGAGAGCGCGCCGACGAGCCGGTATTGGTTCGGGTCGCCCTGTCGTTTCGTGCGAGCCATCGACCTAGCCGTTCATGTACTCCTGCCTGAGATGGTCGCAGAGCGTCACCCTGTGTGGGCTTGCTACCTGAGGACGACCTCGCCGAGGTGGGGTCGTGCTTGGAGGTCGTGGTGAGCGAGACCGACCGACTGACCGACCTGCTGAGGGGCAGGGCCATACCTGCCACGCGCCGAGACCTGAGCGACCCAAGCAACCTGAGGTGGCTAGGGCGCAACCTACCCATCGGGAACGCTGACCACCCCGACATCGACGAAGCCGTCGCCCTCGTGCGAGCGTTGAGCCGAGCCTGAGCGACCCCAAACACCCCGAAAGCCCCGCCCCCTTCTTCCCCTTCGCCGAGGCGGGCGAACACCTGTTCGCACCTGCGGGGCTAGTGACGAATGTGCGCCTGCGCCCTGTGCGGGCGTGTCTCGTGAGTCGATACGCTCCCGAGTCGGGGCAGCAAAAAGGGGGGCTTTCGCCCCCCTCGCTTTCAGAAGGGGTCGCCCCCCTCTGTCTCGCTTTCGCTTTCGTCCTCCGACCCCCACGCCTCGTCGGCGATGATGTCGGCGATGAGGTCTTGCTCTCGCTCTGTCATGGCTTGTCCTTTCGCTAGTACCTGACGAAATACATCTTACACCCTCGCCCCCCGAATGTCAACCTTTCTGCGAAAAAAAATCCGAAAAAAAATCCGGCGAAAGAGTTGACAAAGTGTCGGGAAAGGTGTAAAGTAACACTCATGGAAACGAACAACGAAATCACCTGCGAATCATGTCGGAACTTTGAGGCAACTCAAACGCTGGGAGTGTACGGGGAGGTGTGCGACTCCTGCGCCGAAGCCCTCATGGAGGAGGACGGCGGACTCCGCATGGAGTACCTGCTCCGCCGAATCTGACGGAGCGAGCAAGCGAGGGGGGCGCAAGCCCCCCTCTTTCTTTGTCCGCTACTTGACAGCGTTACACCCGTCCGGTAGAATGTCGTCATCGGGGAGAGACCCCGAGGCAGAAAGGGGAATGACATGGAAGCACCGAAGCACCGAGACCCTGCGAGGGAGTTCGCCGAGGCGTTCACCCGTCGCTGGGCAGAGCGCACCGGAAGCGACCTGTACGGCGTGGAAGCCGAGCAGGTGTACGAGCAAGCCTACGCCGACGCTAGCGAGGGAGCAGGGCGATGAGGTACGACATAAAGCAGGACTACGAGACCGGCGAGTACCTCGTCGTGGATACCAAGAACCGGAACGCCCCCCTATGGGGCGAGCGATACGCCGACCGCATGGAAGCCGTGAAGCGAGCGAAGCAACTTGATGGGGGGCGGTGAGGGTCGCCCTACCGGCGACTCCACCAATACCCTACGCCGCCGAGTGCCACCATAAGAAGCGCACCGAAAGCATACGAAGCGAAGGCGATACCGGCGACGAGTCCGAGGCTCTTCACTGCTACTGCGGGGCTATCTAGGTACTTGGGTCTCATCGCTTTGGGCCGTGAAGGTCATGAGTTCGAAGCGGGTGACCTGCGGGCAACATCGAACGCTTTTTCCCCGCTTTTGTGCCAGAAACAGTCTCCATCGCCCCCGTTTGAGGGTTGATTCGAGTTCGTTCCGCACTCCGAGATGAACTGCCCTTCTTCTTTCCCATGTGTAAAGTGTGACATACACAGGTGCGGGGCTGTCGCTACTCTCCCCTGAGTATCGCCGAAATCTGTCCGGCATCAAGGAACACGACCGCATACGAGACACCGAGTACCCCCTCATTATCCTCAACTATCACATCAACTGCGTCCAGCGGAACCTCAAACTTCGCCGCCAGCGAGGCTTTCAGTTTCGCCAACTCCCGTTCCGACATCGCAAGCGACATTCCGAGTTCATCAAGCAGGTCATCGTCTGCCGACGGCTGACTTCGAGCGGGGACGACGGCGAGTTCACGCAACTGCTCCGCCTTCTGTTCGGCGACCACGCACCACGAACACGCCAACAGCCCCGTCTTCGCTGGACGCTTTCGTCGCTCCGTATGCCCGCAGTCAAGTTCGTGGACATACTCAACACGCCCCCACGCCCCTTCTCGGTCGATACGAACAACTGTTCGGCGGGGAGCGGACTTCATGTTCACTTTATCCATGCGGAAATCCTTGACATTCATTACACCATTCCGTATAATGTGGACATGACTACTAAAACTTATCACCCACCCATTTACTACACAGTTCGGTCGGTTGTCCGCTGGGTTTTCTGGTCGGCTGTCCTGTTCGGTGCTATGGTTCTGTTCTCACGCTGTACGCAAGCGTTGAGGGGCGAGCCGTGCCACCTTGACCTGTACCGCAACTTCACTTGGTCGTCCGTTGAGGCGGTCGATGTGAACGAGTGCGTCGCTCCGAATAATGTCCTGCTTCATCAGGACGGAACTTGGGAATGGGAGAACTGACTCCCACTTGACTTTCTCCCACCCACCCTGTATAATGGGTACACCTACTAATGAAAGGAATGCTATGGACTTTGAGACTCCCGACGAGGACGAACTTCGTCAGGCGATGGACGAGGACGGGAAGGTTCCGCTTCTCCTCTGTCCCGGTAAGGACAAGAACTGTCTGCTCTCCATCATGCCCGACCCGTATTCAGGGGGTTGGTTCGCAGTTCGGTGGCAGTTCCCTCCCGGTGAGGACGCTCCCATCGGAACGATTCGCCCATTCCCAACGCTGAAAGACGCTTCCGACTGGCTGGCTTTCGCTGACACTTGGTGACGAGAGGGGGGGTTCGCCCCCCTCTTTTCACGTCCGTCAGTAGCCGGGGTGAGGTTCCGCCACGAGGTACTTGTCGCAACGAGTCGCCCACGGGCCTCGCCAACCGCACCCGTGCTTCTCCTCGCCGTACAGCCAGATAGCAAGCCCCGCACGGAGATTCGTTTCGCCCACGAACAGGTCGTCGCAGACATTGAGGATTCCTCGGTCTTGGAGCCAACCCGCTTGCGACCATTGGGACTTTCGACACCAGAACCCGTTGATTTGTAGGAGTCCACGACTTCCGGATGAGGGGTCGGTCTTGTTATGCGAACCGATGTTACACCGACTTTCTCGGTACATCACATAGGAAAGCGTCGGCCACTCGGCTTCCGGCCAGCCGACGGAGATGGCGAGGTCGTGCCACTCACCGCACTTACCGTACTGATGGCGGGCAAGAGCGATGCGCTCTTCTTCGGTGAGTTGCGGGGCTTGTGTAGTGGTCGGAGCGGTAGTAGTGGTGAGGTCTGCCTTCGTCGGAGCGACCGGCATTGGGTCGGCAACGATTTCGACAGGAAGAACTTCGTAGTCCCTTCTTTCTTCGGGCGATGCTGCGCAGTAAGCCAACAAAAGTGATGCGAGCGTAACGGGTATGGCAAAGAGTTTGCTGATGATTGTCTGGTTCATTTGTTCTCCATTGTCCGGCGGATACGGGCGGTGCGCGCAGTTAGTGGCTAGTTGTGTTCCATCTATTCTAGCAGTCCCGCACACCCACTAAGTGGCATTTCATTCTTTGATTGACATCTCCATGAAGAGGTCAAAGACTGAATCACCTGCTCCTGATACATTTTTGCCTTCTGTGGCTGCGTTCACAACATTTCGTTTTTCTTCGATTACACCGTAGATTTTCTCGTCAATCGTGCCTTGACACAACAAGTATGTTGCGGTAACAGAACCTTTCTGCCCCAATCGGTGACAGCGAGAGTAGGTCTGGTCGACATCGCTCGGCGTCCACGGCAGTTCAACAAAGAGGACATCTTGGCTTGCGGTCAGCGTGTGTCCGGTCTTCGCTGCCTGAATGGATAGAACCATCACGGGGCTGTCGGAGACATCTCCCTCTTGGAAGATTTGCTTGTTCTTCTCCACATCAGAGACGTCCATGCCTCCCTGAATCTTCAGATTTCCGTACTTCGCGGCGAGTTCATCAACGATTTCTCGGTGGTGTGCTGCGATAACAACTTTATGTCCGGCTTCGATACGGCTCTCAACCCACTCCATCACGGCAGGCATCTTGGCTTTTGCGGCTAACTTTCGCAGAACGCCAATGCGCACGAGGTGTTCATTCCTTTCCGCACGGAGTTTCGCTCGAACAGCAGCCGACTTCGGTGATTCGCCCAACTCCTCAGCGATTTGCTTCGCCCGCTCAACCATGTAGCGAACGATGTCTGCCTCCGCCTTCCGGTACTCCCGAAGCCCCGCATCTGTTCCCTCCACGACAACCACATCGTGTCGCACAGGCGGAAGTTCTTCAAGGACTTGGTCTTTCGTGCGTCGTATGTAGCAGTTGCCTCGGAGTCTGTCGTTGAGTTCATCTAGATTCGAGTTACCTGCGATGTTCCATTGACCAAATCTGTCTCGGAAAGCGGCGCAATACCTTCGGTAGAACCCCCACTTTCCGCCAAAGTCAGCCAACTTTCCCATGATGTCCAACTGAGGTGCGTACTCAGCGGGTCGGTTCGTCACAGGAGTTCCGGTCAAGCAGAGAATGATTCCGTCTGGCGGGGCTGTTCTCGCCATCTTCACAGCCGCTTTGGTTCGTTGAGCATCAGGGGATTTACAGTAGTGACTCTCATCAAACACATAACTTCGGTGCTTGGCGAGTCGATTTGCCCATGCGTGAATGTTCGAGTATCCGACGACGACAACTTCGTAACCGCCATCAGGAAAGTCGCTTCTGTTCTTTACTGTGGCAACCTTTCGGTGAGGAAGCCACTTTGCGTACTCTTTCGCCCAGTTCAGCACGAGTGTCGGCGGGCAGATGACAACTGCTGGGTAAGCGTCACCCAGATGTTCGAGCGTCGCAATCGCTTGGAGCGTCTTGCCGAGTCCCATGTCGTCGGCAATGAAGCATCGCCTTGCGTGCGAGGCGTACTTGACTCCGGCTCGCTGGTACGGAAGAAGCGGAAGCCCCGCAACCTCCAAGTCAGCGTCGGTTAGGCGGGAGTCTTCGATGAGTTGGTTGCGCTTCTCAGTAATGCTGCTAATAAGCAACTTCGTGTCTTCATCTACTTGGACACCGAACTGTTCTGCCCATTCCGCACATTCCGATAGTGAAGAAAGCGGCGCCGTCCAAGCCGCCGTCTTCTTGTCCCATGTAATACCGGGTATCCGCTTCACCGCCCGCACTTTGACGGGGTCGTATCCGAAGGAGAGTTGTACGGAAGCCCCGCCGACGACGATGCGGTCTGGGTTCGTGGAGGGGATGTCAAGAGTTGCCACCTCAGGGCTTATCCACCACCCCAGCCTCAGGGCAAGTTCGGTTGCTGAGGCGTGCTGGGCAAGCGGGATACGCCATGCTTTCGATGTGTTGTCCCATGACGCGCCTTTCAGCCGTTTGACTTCCGTGACAAGTTCTTTGTCGTAAGGGAACGTCATGACCAAGCAGTCCGTTCCGAGTAGTAACTGTCCGCTCATTATTTCTACATTAGCACTTGACTTCCTTACACCCCCTTGCTATACTTGGGTCACCTACTAGGAAAGGACAAGTCATGGACTACGAAGACCGTTTCGACCGTGAGGACTGGGGCGATTACGAGGAGCGCGAGGGGTGCTTCGACGACGACTTCCCCGCGTGGTACGACGAGGACGACGAGGACGATGACGGTCTCCTCTGAGGAACCTCAGGGTAAGCCCCCCGCAAGGGGGGCTTATTTCATTCCTGACACCTAGTCATCGAACGAACCTCTTACTAGGTATGAGACTAGATACCTACATGACCCGCTGTCTCCGTATCGCCTTCCGTATCTACGGCATGGGCAAGGACGGACAGTTCTGGATAGACATGGCGAGCACCCGCTGGGACGAGGTGTACGACCACGCCACCGTACCGCCCGAAGTCTGGGACGAAGTACGCCTTCTCATTAGAACCGAGTTTCCGCAACTCGTCCATCGAAACCGCCGCATCTGGAACTTCATGCGCTCAGAAGGAACCAGCCCAGAATGAGTCCGCAAGCCCCGCCCTGCTCGTGGGGGTGCGGGACTGTTGTGCGTCTTCTTTGCGTGGGTGTGGTTCTTCTTGTTTGCGGGCAGCAAAAAGGGGGGCTTTCGCCCCCCTCTGCTCACCTCCGGAGGGACTCCTCCATTCGGGCGACAGCGTCGCTTTCGTAGATGGCACGCTCAGCGTCTACCGCACCTTCCCAGCACAAGTAGCACCGCCCCTCTTTGCGCACCTCGTCGGCAAGGTCGGTGTCGGTGACAGCGATGAGGTCCAACTCCGTGCGGAGCGACTGACGACCCTCGTCGTAGTGCCCCTCGCAGTAGTACCACCCTTCGCAGTCCTCGTCGTCCCACGCCTCGGCGGCGGTCTGACGGCGTTTGGCCGCTAGGAACAGCATCCCGTACTCCTTTCTGTTCGGGGGTCTTTCCCCTGATGACGCCATTATAGCAGGGGGGTGTAAGAATGTCAACCTTTCGGCGAAAAAAAAGATGGGAAAAGTTTCGGGCGAAACTTGACATCGTTACACCCAGCGTGTATCCTATTCACATCGGCGACAACGGGTCGCCCAACAGAAAGGCTCCGAGATGGAGAAGGAAAGGGACACGCGGTACTGCTGGTACTGCGAGCGGTACGCCGATGGTAGGTCGGCGATGGTGCTCACCACCTTCGGGTGGGAGTACGAGACGGTCTGCGCCGACTGCCGAAGCGATGATGCCGAGGCATTCGCGTGGCGAGCGGAGGGGGGACGCTGAGTCCCCTCCCCATCTCCCTCAACAACGGAGTCCCCTTCGGGGGACTCTTTTTTTGTGCCTCAACTTCGAGCGACGCTTCTTCGATGCGAATGTTCGCCGATAGCCCCGCAATCGCCGAAAACCCTCGGGGCTTACAGGCTCGCCCGCCAGATGAGCCTCGTGCGCCCGCCTGTGCGCCGAGTCCGTCGGCGGCGTTCGTCCGAGTTCCGACTCCGCTCCGTCCGTCGGTTCTCTGATACTTGTAGTCGGCAACTAAATACTTGTAGTCGGCAACTATCTACCGTGAGGCTGTGGAAAAACCTGTGGAAAAAAATCTGAGAAATCTTGCTCAATAGGTTTGACTTTATTACACCCTTCCCCTATAATGGTCTCCGTCAGCAACTACCACTACTAGAAAGGGTCTGACATGGAAAACGATTGGGACGACGAAGTGGAGCAGTACGAAGTCTCCGAGGAGGAGGAGTACCGCTTCCGCTGGGAGGCAGAGTTCGCGAACGATGAGTTCGCCGACGATGACCTCTCCGAGGTTTACAAGCGTCATGACCGCTACGCCCACACCTACGAAATCGACCGCGACGACCTCTGGTGAGAACGGCGAGGAGGACGCCCCCGAAAGGGGGCGTTTTTCCACGTATGGGAGTCGGTGGCAACTCTGTTACACCCCTCTGGTAAAGTGGGAGCATCGGTGAGAGTCACCGAGCAGAAAGGGGAAAGATGATTACCGTGTCAGACCTTCCCGATGGGAGTGATGCCCTCGCTGGGGCGTTCCTCGCATCGGAATACTACGGCGGAATGATGACCGCCCTATACGCCCTTGCGAGTTCCGGTTCGCTGGAACTGTACCCCGGTGAGGGACTGGGGCGCATCATCAGGGAACTGACCGAGGCGGTTCGCATCGCCGAGTCCGAGTATCCCGAAGATGCCGACAGCCTCTCCGCCCTCCTCCGCTGGTGCGAAGAGCGAGAAGCGTGAAAGTGAGTCCCCCGTCCGAAGTGGGCGGGGGACTTTTCACGTCCCCATTTCGCCCGCCAGCCCCGCTGGCTGTCTGGGGGTGCGGGGCTTATGTGGGGTCGGTGCGCCTCTTCCGCCTTCCTCATCTTCTGTCCGGCGGCTCTTCGCTTGGTCTGCTTCGACCATTCGGCGGCTGTGGCTCTCGGCGGTTACGACTCTCGGCTGTGTCGGTTCATCGGTCTCTCCGTCCGTGGCTGTGGATAAATCTGTGGATAAATACTTTCGGGAAATAGTTGCTTTCTTTACACCTAGTCGCTATAATGTCAGTACCTACTACGGAAAGGCACGAAATGTTCACCATCACCATCTCGCTCGAAGAGAGCAACGAGGCGAAGCCCATCGAAAGGGTGTACGAGGACGAGGCAACTGCCGAAGAAATGGCTGTGTTCCTCCTCGGTATCAAGACCCCCAAGGGGCTTGTCGTGGCGAGTCGCGTTCTCAACAGCGAGGGCGAGGTCATCAACGAGTTCGAATACTGAGAGGTATTCGGTCGGGGGCGGACGAAAGTCCGCCCCCTTTCCACGTCCCCATACTGTTTCCGATGGGAAAGAAATCTGAGAAATCTCTGACTTTGACTTGACTTTGTTACACCCTCACGGTATGATGTTCTCTATGGAAACAACTACTGAAATCACCTGTGAGCGTTGCGAGTCCACCGAAGTGGAAGCCTACGGACAGCACCAACTGTGCGAGGACTGTGCCACATCTTGGTACGACATACATACCACCATCGACTGAAAGGTCACCATCAACGGGGGCGGGCGCGAGAGTGTCCGCCCCCTTTCCACGTCCAGAAACAACTCTGACAAAGAGGGCGCGTCGATGGCGACGCGCCCTCTTCCCTTTGGTATGGGGGAGGGAAAGGCAGAGCGAAATCACTCCGACAGTCCCGCAACTCTTTGCTCGGTGCGGGGCTAGCGAGCGGCTTGATGCTGTTTTGCCGTTTTGCTGTTTTGCGGTAACGCCGTTCGAGCAACCGCCTTCTACGCTTCCGTCGGTTCGAACACTTGTTCGCCAGACCCGCCAGAGAAATAATCTGGATAAGTTTGTCTGAATACTTGACTCTGTTACACCCCATTGCTATAATGGGAGTACGACAACATAGGAGGAGTTATGCGGTACTACCGTCACTCTTTCGATGTCGCCGGATACGTGTTCCACGCGGACATCTACTGCGCGGAGTGCGGAGAGGGACTACCGGAGACAGACCGTGAGGGCAACGCTAAGAGCGTAATCTTCGTGGATTATCTCGGGGAGTTCACTTCCGATGACATCGAATACAACTGCGCAACTTGCGGACTAGCCACTACCGAGTGGTGAGGAGGGAGACCCTGGCGAGAGCCGGGGTCTCTTGCTGCCCGCCCACTTATTCTTCGACTCTTCACCTGAGCCAGACCCCTGAAAGCCCCGCCTTCCAGAAACCGCAACGGGGCTGTGCGCCACAATTATCGACGGTGGTGGAAGAGACCCTCGAAGAAGTGCGCCGTGACGCTGCGGATTATCAGGAGTACGCCGCTTTGTCAATAGTTGTAGTGCGCAATAGTTGTAGTCATCAAACAAGTTATCTACAACACCCTGTGGATAAATCGACGAGATGTGAAATGTTACAAATGTATGACAGTATGCCCCAAAGGTGAAACTATCTTACACCCCTCTGCTACGATGAGAAATACCGGCGAGGGACGCACAAACACCTAGCCGGTTATCGTTGAGTAAGTAACACCTACTACGAAAGGGACACAATGAACCCGAACTACTACCAAGACATCGAAGAGCCGGTGCTCTGCGATGAATGCGGACACCCGTGCCACGCCGACGACGCTATTACGGACGGAACTATCGCCCTATGCGGTTCACTCCGTGGCAACGGTTGCGCCGACCGAGCAATAGACGAGTGGCGAGCAGAAGCAAGCAATGAGTGCACCCACGATTGGGAATTTATGGCACCGCCCTTCATCGAAACGATGTGCTGCGTTCACTGCGGGGAAACCCAACGGTGAGACTAGGGGGGCGGGCAAC
>Ga0208783_10002449_pt1 | contig 10701 bp, 9 predicted proteins | sample DEB19_08_DNA_2_FD_184529 | JGI IMG/M metagenome (GOLD analysis project Ga0208783, IMG submission 184529) | Aqueous microbial communities from the Delaware River and Bay under freshwater to marine salinity gradient to study organic matter... | ecosystem: Environmental > Aquatic > Marine > Coastal... | reverse complement strand
GTGACGGTGCCGGTTCCTCGACCGCCACCGGTGCTGGCTCGGGCGCTGGCTCGGGCGCAGGCGCGGGCGCCGGCGCAGGCGGCGGGGCCACGACCACCACGACCGGCGGCGGCGGGGTCATCGTCTGCACCGGCATGGCCGCCGGGCGCGACATGCGCGGCACCGGCTTGCCGGCGGCCTGCACCGCCGGCTGCGACTCGAACGCCTCGCGCGCGGCATCGCGCGGGATGGGATCGGTGGTGCGCGCGCCGATCGGCCGGCTCGCCGTCGACACCGGCGGCGGCGCCGAACGCACCGGCGCGCTGCACGAGGCAAGCGCCGCCGCGGCCAGCGCCGAGGCGACCGCACGCGCGATGGCGCACGCGGGCGCGTTCACCGCGCGCCTCCGTTCAGGGTCACGATGAGCGATTCGTAGGTGCGGATCTCGTCGCTGCTCAGCCCGGTCCGGGTGCGCGCGCACGCGCGCATCGAGGTGTCGAGCGCCGCGGCGGCCCGGCGCGAGCCGGCCTGGCGGGCGGCGCGCATGACGACGGCCTGCGAGTCGCCCCACAGCCGCAGCTGCTTGGCGGCCGCGAACTCCTGCTGGCCCTGTTCGAGCAGCCGGGCGGCATCGTGCACCTTCCGCATGATGTCCACAATCGACCAACCCACCATGGTCGCTGGAACCCCGGACACCCGCACCAGCTCGGAGAGCTTCTCCAGGGCCCCCTTGGCGCCCTCGCGCAGCAGGACGCCCTGCAGTTCCCAGGCCTGCTCCTCGCGGGAAAGCCCCACGAACTCGACCACCAGCGCCCGCGTGATCGGGGCCCCCTGCCCCGCCGCGGACGCGAGCTTCGCGAGCTCGCTGTCGAGCCGCGCGAGGTCGGGCCCCACCTTCTCGACCAGCAGCTCGGCCACGCCGGGGCCGAGGGTCGTGCCGTGCCGGCGCTCGGCGCGCACGCCGCACCAGCGGATCGCCTCGGCATCCGACGGTGCATCGCACTTGATCACCGCGCCGCCGCAGGCCTCGACCAGCCGGTCGAACTTGCCCGGGTTCCAGCGCGCGCCCGCGCGCATCAGGAGCGTGCTCTCCGCCTGGGGCGACTCGGCGTAGCGCTCCATCGCGCGCCGGCGGTCCTCGGCGCCGAGGAACGACTCGGCGTTGTCCACGATGATGAGCTTGTGCTGCGAGAGCAGGCCGTACGAGCGCAGCTCGTCGAGCACCGCAGAAAGCGAGGCCGACGCTCCGTCGAAGTCGAAGCGGTCGACCGAGCCGTGCACCTCCTCGAGCGCCTTCTGCAGCTGGTGCGAACGCTCGACGCGCAGGAACGAGTCCTTGCCCGTCAGCACCACGATGCGCATCGACGCATCGGGCGCGCTCCGGCTCGCGGCAGCTGGCTTCGTGGCTCGTGCCATGCGGAAACCCAAGTGTACGAGGCACGCGCGGTAGGCTCCGGCGCGTGCCCGAGGTGAACTTCGACGGCATCGTCGGACCGACCCACAACTACGCCGGGCTGTCCCGCGGCAACGTGGCGAGCGCCCGCCACCGCGGCGAGACGTCGCGCCCGCGCGACGCCGCGCTGCAGGGGCTCGCGAAGGCCGCGGCCGTGGCCCGCCTCGGGGTGGCGCAGGGATGGATCCCGCCCCAGGAACGCCCGCACGTCGCGACGCTCCGCGCGCACGGGTTCTCCGGGACCGACGCCGCCGTCGTGTCCGCCGCTGCGCGCGAGGCACCGCACCTGCTGGCGCAGGCGTCCAGCGCAAGCGCCATGTGGACGGCGAATGCCGCCACCGTCACGCCCTCGGCGGACAGCGGCGACGGACGCGTGCACCTGACGGTCGCCAACCTGCGCGCGATGCCGCACCGCGCGATCGAGCCGCCGCAGACCGCACGCACGCTGCGGGCGATCTTCGCCGACGAATCGCGCTTCGCCGTGCACGACGCGCTCCCTGCGCACGATGCATCGGGTGCGCCGGGCCCGCTCGGCGACGAGGGCGCGGCCAACCACACCCGGCTCACGCGCGACGCGCGCAGCGGCGGCGAGGTCGAGGGCGTGCACCTCTTCGCCTTCGGCGCGCAGGCAAGCGGCGCCGGGCCGCGGCCGGCGCGCTTCCCCGCGCGGCAGACCCTCGAGGCGAGCCGCGCGATCGCCGATCGGCACGGCATCCCGCCGGCACGCTGCGTGTGGGCGCAGCAGCACCCGGCCGCGATCGACCAGGGCGTCTTCCACAACGACGTGATCTCGGTCGGCAACGGCCGCGTGCTGCTCGCGCACGAGCATGCGTTCGTCGACCAGCACCGCGTGCTCGACGACCTCGACGCGGCGCTCGGTGGCGCGCTGCGCGTGGTGACCGTGTCGTCGCGCGACGTCACGGTGAAGGACGCGGTCGAGACGTACCTCTTCAACTCGCAGCTCCTCACGCTGCCGGACGGCACGATGGCGCTCGTCATGCCGGGCGAGTGCGCCGCGCACGCCGGCGTGGCACGCGCGGTGCAGGCGATGCTCGACGACCCCGCGTGCCCGGTGAAGCGCGCGGTGCACCTCGACGTCCGCGAGAGCATGCGAAACGGCGGCGGACCCGCCTGCCTGCGGCTGCGCGTGCCGCTGACGCCCGACGAGCTCGCGGCGGTCGTGCCCGGCTGCCTGTGGTCGCCCGAACGCCACGCGACGCTCGAGGCATGGGTGCGGCGGCACTACCGCGAGACGCTGGTGCCTGCGGACCTGGCGGACCCGAAGCTCCTCGATGACTCGCGCACGGCGCTCGACGAACTGACGCGCCTCCTGGGCACCGGGCCGATCTACGAGTTCCAGCGGTAGGCCGCCGCAGTAGCCTGCGCGCCATGCGCAAGACGGTGGCAGTCGTCGTGGCGGTGCTCGCACTGGGTGCGGGCGCGGCGATCGTCTGGCGGCTTGGATACGCGAGCGGGTCGAAGGCGGGATCGACGACGCCGGCCGCGCCGCCGGCCGCGCCAGCCGCACCCGCTTCCCCGCCGACCGCGGTGGCCGAACCACCCGCGCCGCCGCCACCGCCGACCCCGGCGGTCGAATCGACCGCGCCCGGCGGGAAGACCCGCGAACAGCTCGCCGCCGAGGCCGCCGACGCCGCACGCCGCGCCGCGGAGGAGGCCCGCGCCGCCGCCGAGCGCGCCGAGGCCGAGCGCCGCCGCGCGATCGAGCTCGAGCTCGCCGCGAAGGCCGCGCGCGAGGCGCATGCACGCGGGGTCACCGCCTTCGAGCGCGGCGTGGCACTGCAGCGGGAAGGCAAGCTGCCCGGCGCCATCGCCTCGTACCGCCAGGCGATCGAGTTCGACGCGAGCATCGCCGGCGCCTGGACCAACCTCGCCATCCTCCTCGACGAGGTCGGCCAGCACGCCGAGGCGGTCGACGCCGCGCGGATGGCCGTCGCGCTGCCGGCCACCGCCGAGCCCGCGCGCCGCGCGCATGCGATGCACGTCCTGGGCCACGCGCAGCTCGGCGCGGGACGGCGCACCGAGGCGATCGAGTCCCTGGAGCAGGCCCTGGCCGCCGACCCGGCGCACGAGGCCGCGGCGCTCGCGCTGGCGAACGCGTGGCTTGCCGAGGGCAAGCCCGACCGCGCCGCCGACGCGCTCGCCGCCGCGCGCACCGCCGGCGCGGATGACGCCGGCATCGAGACCTTCCTCGCCATGCTGCGCTGGCAGCAGGGTCGCATGGAGGACGCGGCCGCGCACGCCGGCACCGCACTGCGGATGGAGCCGGGGAACCTCGAGGCATCGATCGCCCTCTCCTACGCCCAGCTGGGGCTGAAGCAGTGGAAGGAGGCCGCCTCGGGCCTCGAGGCCGCGCTCAGGCGCCGGCCGGACGACGCCAACCTGCACGCCGCGCTCGGCTACGCCTACGACAAGCTCGGCCGCCGCGGCAAGGCCGTCGACGAGTTCGACCGCGCCATCGCGCTCGAGCCCGCGCACCCGACCGCGCATGCGCACCGCGGCGCGTCGCTCGAGGCATCCGGAGACGTCGCGAAGGCGCTGGAGGCCTTCCGGAAGGCCGAGGCCTCCGCGCCGGTGCACTCGCGCTCGGCGGTGCAGACCAAGCTCGCGGTGTCGAGCTTCCAGGCCGGCGACATGGAGCAGGCCCGGGCGATGGCGCGGCGCGCCATCGAGACCGACCCGACGAACACGCACGCACGCTTCGTGCTGGGGATGGCATCGCTGCGCCTCGGGGACCGCGCCGAGGCCGAGGCGCAGCGGAAGGCGCTCGAAGGAAAGGATCCCGAGCGCACGGCGGAGCTCGCGAAGGCGATCGACGAAGGCGCGGGGTGATCGCGCTCGAGGTCATTGCGGGGCCGGATGCGGGCGCGCGCCACGTGCTGCCGGACTCCGAACCGCAGCTCCTGGGCCGCAGCACCGAGGCGATCGGCTCCACCGACCCGACCATGAGCCGTCGCCACGCGGAACTGACGCCGTCGCCCGACGGCTGGTTCGTCCGCGACCTGCAGAGCACGCACGGCACGCTGGTGAACGGGGAACGTGTCGCCGGGCGCCGGGCCCTGCGCACGGGCGACGTGATCCGATGCGGCAACACCGCGCTGCGCGTGGCGGAGGCGGAGGCTGCCGTGCCGCCCGCACCGGGGGGAACCGACCCCGCCCGGCTGCAGGCGATCGGCGAGACCGTGGCCACCATCAGCCACGGCATCAAGAACATCCTTCAGGGGCTGCGCAGCGGGGCGGATGCGGTGGAGCTCGCACTGCGCCGCGAGGACCTCGCGATGGCGCGCGAGGGATGGCCGATCGTCGCGCGGAACCTCGACCGCGTGTCGTGGCTCGTGATGAACATGCTCGCCTACGCCAAGGACCGCCCGCTCGAGATCGAGGAGACCCCGCTCGAGGCGGTGGTCGGCGAGGTGGTCGAGCTGATGCAGTCCACCGCGGCGCGGCGCCGCGTGCGGCTCTCGCTGCAGGTCGATGCACCGCTGCCGCCCGCACCGATCGACGCGAACGCGGTGCACCAGGCGGTGCTCAACCTGGTGGCGAACGCCATCGAGGCCGCGCCCGACCGGACGGGCACGGTTGCCGTGCGCTGCGCGCTCGAGGGGACGCACGGCCGCTTCGCCGTCGAGGTCGACGACGACGGCCCCGGCGTGCCGCGCGAGCAGCGCCCGCGGCTCTTCGAGCCGTTCGCGAGCACCAAGGGACAGCGGGGCACGGGCCTCGGGCTCGCGGTCGCGCGCAAGCTGGTCGAGAGGCACGGCGGGCGCATCCTGCACGCCGACCGTCCGCCGCGCGGCACGCGCATGCGGATCGAGCTGCCGGCCGACCGCGGCGACCCGGACGCCGAGCGCACGCGCGGGCCGGTCGCCGGACGCACGCCGGACATCCGCTGGGACGCGGGTCCGCGGCCGTAGGCCTCAGCGAGCGCCCGCGAAGTCCGCGGCGGCGGCGGGCACCGTGTCCAGGATGTTCGTGACGATCTCGTCCGCGCCGCGGCCCTCGGCCTCGGCCTCGAAGTTGAGGAGCACGCGGTGGCGCAGCGCCGGCAGGGCCACGGCCTTGATGTCCTCGGCGGCGACGCTCGTGCGGCCCGCCAGCAGCGCCTTCACCTTCGCGCCCAGCACCAGCGTCTGCGCCGCGCGCGGGCTTGCCCCGAAGCGCAGGAACTGGTTGACGAGCGGCGTGGCGAACTGCCCGCGCGGGTGCGTGGCCAGCACGACGCGCACGGCGTAGTCCTGGACGGCATCGGAGATGCGCACCGCGCGCACCAGCTTCTGGTGGCGCAGGATGGTCTCGGCGTCGATCGCCTTCTGCGGCTCATCGACGGCGCCCGCGGTGGTGCGGTTCAGGATCTCGCGCAGGTCGGCGCGCGTCGAGTAGCCCACCTCGAGCTTGAAGAAGAAGCGGTCGAGCTGCGCCTCGGGCAGCGGGTACGTGCCCTCCTGCTCGATCGGGTTCTGGGTGGCCATCACGAAGAACGGCTTGTCGAGCTGGTAGGTGGTGCCGCCCACGGTGACGCTGCGCTCCTGCATCGCCTCGAGGAGCGCGCTCTGCGTCTTCGGGGTGGCGCGGTTGATCTCGTCGGCCAGCACGATCTGCGCGAAGAGCGGGCCCTTGCGGAACTGGAAGTCGCGTCCCTGCGGCGTCTCGACCACGATCGTGGTGCCGGTCACGTCGGCCGGCATCAGGTCGGGCGTGAACTGGATGCGCCCGAACTTCAGCTGCAGCGCCTGCGAGAGGCTGCGGATCAGCAGCGTCTTGCCGAGGCCGGGCACGCCCTCGAGCAGCGCATGGCCGCCCGCGAAGAGGCACACGAGGATGCCGTCGATGATCGGCTCGTGGCCGACGACTGCCTTCTGCACCTCGCGCTTGACGCGGTCGTGGTCGGTGCGGAAGGCGGCAACGAGGGCTTCGGTCTGCTGGGCGTCGGCCATGGATCCTCCGCGGGACGGGCGCGCATGGTAGGTGGGCGCCACGCGCGTCCCGGCGCCGCTATCCTTCCCGCGCCGCGTCCCGTGCGGCACTCCCCAAGCGCCTGGCCGGCCACGGAACGGATTCCGGGGCCCTCGGGCGGATCCCCTGAGAAGGATTCGACATGCAACTTGCCCTCGCCGCCGTGGCGGCAGCCCTGGCCTCCGGTCCGGATGCGCCGTCGTTCACGGTGACCCTGCTCGGTGCGCCCGCCGCCGGCATCGTGGCCGCCGCGATGCGCACCGACGGTGCCCCGATCGACCTCGACCACTGGCACTTCTGGACGCGCCTCGACGGCACGCTCTTCCTCTCGGGCGACGACCTCTCGGTGCGGCCCATGCTGGCGCGCGCGCCGACAGGCGGCGGCGCGTTCGACGCCGGCGCGCAGGAGATCCCGGCGCCGGGCGCGCTGCTCCTCTTCGCCGCGATGGCCGGCCGCCGCAGGCGGCGCTGACCGGTCACTTGCCGGGCAGGCGGTCGAGCACCTTGTCGATCAGGCCGTACTCCAGCATCTCCTGCGCGTTGAGCCACTTGTCGCGGTCGCAGTCGGCGTGGATGCGGTCCTTCGTCTGGCCCGTGTTCTCGCTGTAGAGCTGGTAGAGCTTCTCGCGCAGGCGCAGGATGTGCTTGGCGTGGATCTCCAGGTCCGTCGCCTGGCCCTCGATGACGCCGTTGATGAGCGGCTGGTGCATCAGGTTCTCGGCGTGCGGCAGCGCGAAGCGCCGGCCCTTGGTGCCGCTGCAGGCGATGACGCTGCCCATGCTCGCGGCCTGGCCGATGATGTAGGTGGCCACCGGGCACGGGACGAAGCGCATCGTGTCGACGATGCCCAGGCCCGCGCTCACGCTCCCGCCCGGGCTGTTCACGTACATGCTGATCTCCGCCTTCGGGTCCTCGTTGGCGAGGAACAGCAGCTGCGCGACCACCAGGTTCGCCATCGCGTCCGAGACGCCGCCGCCCAGGAAGACGATGCGGTCGTTGAGCAGCCGGCTGTAGATGTCGTAGGCACGCTCGCCGCGGCCGGTCTTCTCGATGACGATCGGGATCAGGGTCATGGTTCGTTCCTCGGTCCTAGGCCCCGGGCCGCACGATGTGCGGCGCCTCGGGCATGCGTTCGATGATTCGGTCGATCAGCCCGTAGGCGAGCATTTCCTGGGCATCGAGCCACAGGTCGCGGTCGCAGTCCTCGGCGATCTTCGACTCGGGATGGCCCGTGGCCTCGGCGTACAGCCGGTTGCACACGTCCTCGATGCGCTGCATCTGGCGCGCGAAGATCTCCAGGTCCGTGGCCTGCCCCTCGAAGCCGCCGATGCGGCCCTGGTGCATCAGGTTCTCGGCGTGGCGCAGCGCGAACCGCCGGCCCTTGGCGCCGCAGCAGGCGATGACGCTCGCCATGCTCGCGGCCTGGCCGACGATGTACGTCGCCACCGGGCAGGGCAGCGACCGCATGGTGTCGATGATCGCCAGCCCGTCCGTGATCGAGCCGCCCGGGCTGTTCACGTACATGCTGACCTCGGCCTTCGGGTCCTCGTTGGCGAGGAACAGCAGCTGCGCCGTCACCACCTGGGCCATCGGCCGCGACACCGCGCCGCCGACGAACACCACGCGGTCGCGCAGCATCCGGCTGTAGAGGTCGACCAGCTCCTCGCTCTTGCCGCGCTTGTCGACGACGAGCGGGACGGCGACCCAGTCGTGGTCGTCGTCGTCGTCGTGCCGCACGGCATCGCCGAGCGGGTGCGCGGACCGGGACAGGATCAACGCTTGCCCTTCTCCGGGAACGCCGCGACCTCGTCGACCAGGCCGTAGGCCTTGGCCTCGTCGGCGCTGAAGTACTTGTCGCGCTCGGCGTCCTTGGCCACGCGCTCCACGTCCTGGCCGGTGTGGCGGGCCAGGATCTCGTTGAGCTGGCGCTTCATCTTCAGGATCATCTCGGCCTGGATCTGGATGTCCGAGGTCTGGCCGTAGACGCCGCCGTGCGGCTGGTGGATCATCACCTTGGCGTGCGGCAGGATGACGCGCTTGCCCTTCTGGCCGACGGCCAGCAGCACCGCGCCGCCCGAGTACGCGCGGCCGATGCAGTAGGTGGCCACCTCGCTCTGGATGAACTGCATCGTGTCGTAGATGGCCAGCGTGTCGTCGACCGCGCCGCCCGGGCTGTTGATGTAGAAGTTGATGTCCTGGCCCTTCTTCTGGTTCTCCAGGTACAGCATCTGCATGATGACGCGCGCGGCCGAGGCGTGGTTGATCTCGCCGATCAGGAAGACGACGCGGTTCTCGAGGAGCAGCTCGTCGATCGTCATCTCGCGGGTGCGCTGGTAGGCGACGCTCGCGAGCACCTCGCGGGGCAGCACGCCCGTGCCGATGCCGGCGGCCGCGAGCGAGCCGGAGGTGGCGGTCATGGCGCCGTGGACGCCGTTGTGGTACTGGCCGATCGGGAGGTTCGGGTGCATTCGTGCCTCGGGTGTGGGTTGCCGCGTCCGGTGCGGGGCCGGGAATCATAAGTCCGGCCCGGACCACCATCGGCACGCGGGGCGCCCGCCTTGCGGGGACTTCCCTAGGATCCGACCGAATGTTCCTGGCCGCCGCAACCATCATGCTCGCGCAGGCCGCACCCCCGCCCGCGGGCGCGGCCGCGCCGCCCCCGGCGCCCGCGCCCCCTCCGCCCGCCGAGCGCGCTCGCACGCCGGGGCTCGTCGACGGCGACCCGAGCGCCGGACTCGACATCCCGCTGCGCGCAGGCGATGCAGGCGGACCGCCGCGCCAGCCGCCCTTCTCGCTCGGTGCCGGGTACATCCGCCAGTTCTCCGCGGGGACCGAGGGCGGCGGCTCGATGGCCGTCGACCGCGCCTACGCGAGCTTCTCGTCGCGGATGATCACGAGCGACGACTTCACGCTCACGCTCGCGATGGGCTACGAGTACGGCGGCTACCAATGGAGCGGCACCAGCTCGCTCGGCACCGCCGCGCCGTGGGGCGGGGTCAACCTGCTGGGCGTGCAGCTGCGGGGCGCGCTCCGCCTGTCCCCCGAGTGGATGCTCTCCGCCGGCGGGATCTTCGCGATGGCCGGCGAGAGCGATGCCGACGCGGGCTCGAGCCTCTACGGCGGCGGGCTGGCGAGCATCTCGTACGCACCGAACCAGGACATGATCCTCGGGATCGGCGTCCTCGGCGTCACGCAGATCGAGAACAATCCGATCGTCATCCCGATCCCCGTGGTGCACTGGCGCTTCGCACCCGAGTGGGTGGTGTCCACCATCCGCCGGCCGCCCGCGAGCCCGTTCGTGGGGATCGACGTCGCATGGGAACCGGAGGGATCGACCTTCGACGTCGCCCTCGGCGTCGGCTGGCAGCAGCGGCGCTTCCGCCTCGGCGCGAACGCCGACCCGACGATCAACAACGGCGTCGGGCTCGACCAGTCGTGGGCCATGTTCGTGAGCGTCGGCGCCGACCTCGCGCCGGGGCTGCGGATCGACGGACTGGTGGGCTGCCAGTTCCTGGAGTACCTGGAACTCCAGGACTCGCAGGGGAACGCCCAGCGCAACGCGACCGTCGACCCGAACGCGCTGCTCGGCGTGTTCGTCACCTGGAGCTTCTGAGCGCGCAGATGCGGGGCGCCATGCCTGCCACCAGGCTCACGCCTCGATGAGTTCCCCGCGGTCGACCATCGCGAGCACCGCCGTCACGCACGAGGGCTCGAGCCCGAGCATCGCCGCGAGCGCCGCGCGGTAGTCGGCCATCTGCGCGCGGTACGGCGCGATGCGTTCCTCGAGCGCCGCGCCCGCCAGCCCGCGCGCGCCCGTCTTCCAGTCGACCACCTCGGCACGCATGACCCGCCCGCCCTGGATGCCGAGCACCACGCGGTCCATGCGGCCGCGCATGGGGCCGGCCGCAAGGTCCGCGGCGAAGGACATCTCGGCACGGACATCGAGCCGGTCGCACGACCAGCCCGCGTAGCGCTCGGGGCGCAGCACCGCGCCCATCGGGCCGGCGCACGCCGTCGCGACCGCCCGCTCGACCTCGGCCGCGAGCGCGCGGTCGATCGCGCGTCCGACCTCGAGCGCCGCCGCGGCACGCGCATCCGCCCCGATCGCGGCATCCGGCGCCGTTCCCGCAAGCCACTCGATGCGCTCGAACCACGCATGGGCGAGCGTTCCGCGCGTGCCGTCGTCGTCCCCGACGAACTCACGGGCGAAGAAGCCGTGGCCGCCGCCGCCGTGCGAGCTCGGCGCACGCGCCGCTCCGGCGCGTTCGATCCATGCGATCTGCGGCGCCGCGGGCGCC
>Ga0208783_10002447_pt1 | contig 10708 bp, 10 predicted proteins | sample DEB19_08_DNA_2_FD_184529 | JGI IMG/M metagenome (GOLD analysis project Ga0208783, IMG submission 184529) | Aqueous microbial communities from the Delaware River and Bay under freshwater to marine salinity gradient to study organic matter... | ecosystem: Environmental > Aquatic > Marine >... | reverse complement strand
GGCGACGGTCCTGTGCAAAGTCCTCCTGCGCATGCCGTTCTCGCTGATGCGGGCCGGCGACCAGGCCTCCCGCTACGCGACCTGGTCGGTCGTCCGCAACGGCCTCACCACCTTCCTCGCGCTGGCACTCGTCGCGGGCGTCCAGATGGGCGCGACCGGCGTCGTGCTGAGCCAGTTTCTCGCCGACTTCACGATGTGCGTGCTGCTCACCGGGGTCACCTTCCGGATGCTGCGGGCCGGCTTCCACTGGAAGGACGTGAAGAAGCAGCTCCTCTTCGGGCTTCCGCTCATCCCCGCCGGCGCGGCCGCCTTCGCCCTCGACCTCCTCGACCGCTGGTTCCTGAAGCACTACTCGAACGTCGGCGAGGTCGGCATCTACTCGCTCGGGTACCGATTCGGCGAGATCCTGTCCTTCGTCGTGACGGCCTTCCAGCTCTCCTGGCCGCAGTTCGTCTTCTCGCACCGCAAGCAGGAGGACGCGCCGCAGCTGTTCGCCCAGATGACCAGCTACTGGGTCGCGCTGCTCTTCTTCATGTGGCTCGGGCTCTCCGTTTCGGCCCCGGAGCTCCTGCGGATCATGGCGACGCCGGCCTACTACGGGGCCGCGGCCGTCGTGCCGATCGTCGCCTTCGCGCAGGCGCTCGACGGCCTCACCTTCACGGTCAACATCGGCGTCCTGCTGTCGAAGAAGTCCTACCTTCGGATGGCCGCGGTGGTCGCCGCGGCCTCCGTCAACATCGCGCTCAACTTCATCCTGATCCCGCGCTACGGGATGCTCGGGGCGGCCTGGGCGACGCTCGCCGGCTTCCTCGTCCAGGTCTCGGTCGCCCTCTCGCTCTCGCTCCGCGAGTACTGGGTCCCCTACCACTGGTTCCGGGTGCTCTCCGCGATCGGCATGGCGATCGCCCTCTACCTCGTCTCGACCGAGCTCACCTTCCGCAGCATCCCCCTCTCGATCGCGCTGAAGGCGCTCCTGCTCTCGATCTACCCTCTCACCCTGCTCGCCCTCGGCTTCTTCCAGCGCGAGGACCTGGAGAGCGGGCTCGACTGGCTGCGCGGGCGGGTTCCCGCCGCGGCTCCGGCCCTCCGCCTCCTGGAGCCGATCGTCCGCCTCGCGCCTGCGACCGCACCGGGGCCCCGGGCCGCGACCGATGCCCGGCCCGATGCCTGAGGAGAGCACGGAAGGATCGCCCTCTCCCGGGACGCGCCGCTGGCTCGCCGCCCTGGTCGCGGCGACGGCGCTCGCGGGCGTGCTGCTTCGCCTGCCCCGGCTGCTCGGCGAGTCGGACCCGATCCCGGGGCGGGCCGACGCGATCTACGTCTTTCCCGGCGAGGTCCCCGCGCGCCCGCGGTGCGCGGTCGAACTCTGGAGACGCGGGCTGGCTCCGAGGGTCGTGTTCACCGGCGGCTCCCTCGACCGCTCGCTCTCTGCGGTGGGCGACCCGACCACCGACGCGGACCTCGGTGTCCGGATCGCGCGAGGCGCCGGCCTGCCGCCGGACGACGCCGTCGTGCTCCGCGAAGGGACATCGACCTGGGAGGATGCCTTCGCCGTGGCGCGCTGGGCACGTTCCTCGGGCGCACGCACGATCGTCGCCGTCACCTCCCCCCTCCACGCCCGCCGCGCGCGGCGTTCGCTCGAGGCGGCGCTTCGGTCGAGCGGTGCGACCGCGATCGTGCTTGCCTGCGGACCACGGCTGGCCGGCACCGCGTGGTGGTGGGACGAGAAGTCCCTCGTCGCCGTCGCCGTCGAGATCGCGAAGTCGTTCCTCTACGAGTTCCGCCATTTCCTGCCCGCGCGCATCGGCCTCGGCGGCGATCCGGGCGAGAACGACCCGGCTCGATCCCCCGGCGCCGCCGCAGGGGCCGCCGCCCTCCCCTCGTGAACGGACCTCCCATGCCGACCCGTGCCCCGCTCCTGCTCGCCCGGCTCTACCCCATCGTCGACCTTCGCCCCGGACGCGCTCCGGCGACTCTCGCGCTCGCCCGCGTGCTGGTCGAGGCCGGCGCGCCCTGGCTCCAGCTCCGCGCGAAGGACCTTCCGGACGCCACCTTCCTCGAGGTCGCGCGCGAGATCGTCCAGCTCGCGGCGACGGGCGGCAGTCGGGTCGTCGTGAACGACCGCTGCGACGTCTGCCTGCTCGCCGGCGCGGCGGGCGTCCATCTCGGCCAGGAGGATCTCCCGGTCCCCGAGGCTCGCCGGATCCTCGGCGAGCACGCGGTCATCGGGGTTTCCACGCACGACGAGGCGGAGGCTCGCCGGGCCGAAGCCGAGGGAGCCGACTACGTCGGCTTCGGCGCGATCTACCGGACGGCCAGCAAGACCGACGCGTCGCCACCGCGCGGGCCCGGCGCCCTCGCCGCGATCCGCCGCGCCGTCCGCCTGCCGATCGTCGCGATCGGCGGCATCGACGTCGATCGCGCGGACGAGGTGCTGGCCGCCGGCGCCGACGCCGTCGCGATGATCGGGGCGCTCGAGTCCGCCCCGGACCCCGCGGCACTGGTGCGGCGCTGGGCCGCCGCTCGCGCCTAGAGCTCGAATTCGTCGACCCGCTCTTCCCCGGTCGGTTCCTCGGCCCGCTCGCTCAGGTTCTCGAAGCGGGTGTACTCCTTGCGGAACAGCAGCTTCGCGGTACCGAGAGGTCCGTTGCGCTGCTTGGCCACGATGATCTCGGCGATCCCCTCCTCCGTCGTGGCCTTGTTGTAGAACTCGTCGCGGTACACGAAGACGATCAGGTCCGCGTCCTGCTCGATCGCGCCCGACTCGCGCAGGTCCGAGAGCATCGGCCGCTTGTCGGCGCGGCTCTCGACCTGTCGGTTCAGCTGCGACAGCGCGATCACGGGCACGTCGAGTTCCTTCGCGAGCCCCTTCAGCGAGCGCGAGATCATCGAGATCTCCTGCTCGCGACTGTCGACCTCGCGATTCGCCCGCATGAGCTGCAGGTAGTCGACGATGATCAGGCCGCGGACCCCCTCCGCGCGGGTCCCGACGTCGCGCATGAGCCGGCGCGAGCGCGACCGGACCTCCATCACCGAGAGCGCCGGCGTGTCGTCGATGTAGAAGGGGATCTCGGCGAGCCGCGACGCCGCCATCGCGAGCTGCGGCATCTCGCGCTTGCCGAGGTGCCCGGTACGGACCTTCTGGCCGTCCACCCGCGCCTCGCCGCACAGCATGCGCAGGACGAGCGACTCCTTCGACATTTCGAGCGAGAACAGCGCGACCGGAAAACCGGCCTCGGCCGCCGCCTGTCCCATGTTCGTCGCCAGCGCGCTCTTGCCCATCGAGGGACGTCCGGCGACGATGATGAGGTCGCCCCCCTGCAGCCCCGAGGTGAGCTTGTCGAGCTCGTAGAAGCCGGTCGGCACGCCGGTCACGAGCTCCTGCTTCTCGTAGAGTTTCTGGATGTGCTCGATCGACTGGACGATGACGTGCTCGACCTTGGCGAACCCGGTGCGGACCCGCCGCTCCGAGATGCGGTAGACCGCGTTCTCGGCCTCGTCGAGGAACTGCTCCACGTCGCCGGTGTTGCCGGTCATCGCACGCCCGACGACGTCGCTCGCGACGTCGACGAGGCCGCGCAGGATCGACTTCTCCTTGACGATGCGCGCGTAGAGCGAGACGTTCGCCGCGGTGGCCGTGCGCTCGACGAGCTCGGCGATCGCCGCCGCGCCGCCCACGGCGTCGAGGTCGCCCCGGCGCTTCAGGCACTCGGTCACCGTGATGACGTCGGCCGGCTCGCGCCGCTGGTCGAGTTCGACCAGGGCGCGCCAGATCCGGCGGTGCGACTCGCGGTAGAAGTCCTCCTCGTCGAGGATCTCGCCCGCGCGCTCCAGGGCCTGGTTGTCGAGCAGGATGCCCCCGAGCACCGCCTCCTCGGCCTCGATGCTCTGCGGTGGCACGCGCGGCCCGCCGACGACGTTCTCGCTCACGATTCTCCCTGCCCCGGACGGGTGCCGTCCGAGTGTTCCGTTTAGACCGCCCGCCCCGGCGGGGCCAAGCGCCTCAGGGAGCCGCCTTGGGGGCCCGGCGCTCCCGCTCCCGTCGCTCGAGGATGGCGTCGAGGGTGCGCCGGTCGATGTCGTCGAAGCTCTCCCGCGGCCGGCTCTTCGGGCGGGCCGCCGTCGGCGAGGGACGCGGCCGCGGCGTCGCCGTCGCCCCGGAGGCTGGAGCCGGGGCCGCGCTGCCCTCGCCGGGCGTGGCCGGTCGCGACGGACTCGGCACCGGCGGCGCGGCGACCTCGCGGGGCCCTCGCGACGCCTCGTCGCCGGCTTCGACCGCACGCGCCGGCGCCCGTTCGGTCGCCGCGGGAGCCTCCGAATTCGTCGGTGCGCGCTCGCGGCCTTCGTCCGCCGCAAGCGCCCGCGAGCCCATGTCCTCCGGCCGGGGCGCATCGGTCGCCCTGGGCTCGGCGAAGCGAAGCGTCTCGCCGGGCGGCCTTCCCGGCCCGGGATAGAGGAGTTGGTTCGTCCAGCGAAACCCGGCCCACAGCGCGGCCGCACCCAGCGCGATGCCGATCCAGGGCCAGCGGCGAGGCGGGTCGTCCCGCCTCCGGTCACGACGCGACACGGACGTCCCGCGCCGGGTCGACCACCGTCCAGCCCCGCCTGCGCGCTTCCCGGCGCAGCAGCCGATCCGGGTTCACCACCCGCGGGTGCCCGACGATCTCGAGCACCGGGAGGTCGGTCACCGAGTCGGTGTAGAACCAGCTCGAGCCGAGATCCACGTCCTGCTCGACCGCGAACGCGCGCGCCCAGTGCACCTTGCCGGGCCCGTAGCACACCGGCCGCACCGGGCGGCCCGTGAACAGCCCGTCGACGACCTCGAGGCGCGTCACGAGGAGGTGTTCGACGCCGAGGTCGCGGGCGAGCGGCCTCGCGAGGTAGTGCGTGCTGCTCGAGAGGAAGGCGATCACGTGCCCGGCCGCGCGATGCTCCTCGAGGAGGGCGACCATGCCGGGCACCAGGTAGTCGCGCACGACCTCGCGATACCAGCGCTCGCAGGACCGGGCGACCTCCTCCTCCGACTGTCCCGCGATCATCCCGCTCACCTGGGAGATGGCGGTCTCGAGGTCGAGGAGATTCAGCTTGTAGCGGACGAGGTAATACGCGGTCCGGACCAGGTCGCGGCGTCGGGCCCGCCCCTGGCGACGGAGCCACTTCGCGTACAGCGGCGCCGAGTTCACCGAGAGCAGCGTGCCGTCGATGTCGAAGAGCGCCGCCGTCCTCACGGGCGCCCCCGGCCGGTTCGCGGCGAACGCGCGCGGCCAGCGCGGCGCGGGAGGCGGGCCGTCGGTCTCACCTCCCGCACCGGGCCGGGCCTCAGCGTTCCACGACCATCGCGATGCCCTGGCCGCCCCCGATGCAGAGCGAGGCCACGCCGCGCTTCGCGTCGCGATCCTGCATCGCGTGCAGCAGGGTCACGAGCACGCGCGCGCCGCTCGCACCGATCGGGTGGCCGAGCGCGATCGCGCCGCCGTTCACGTTGACCTTCGACACGTCGACCTGGAGCTCGCGCAGCACGCCGAGCGACTGCGCGGCGAACGCCTCGTTCAGCTCCCAGAGGTCGATGTCCTTCTTGTCGAGCCCCGTGCGCTTCAGCACCTTCTCGCAGGCCGGCCACGGGCCCATGCCCATGATCGAGGGGTCGACGCCGGCTGCCGAGCAGCCGAGGATGCGGGCGATCGGCTTCAGCCCCCGGCGCTTCGCCTCCGCGTCGCTCATGACCACGAGCGCCGCGGCGCCGTCGTTGATCCCCGAGGCGTTTCCGGCGGTGACGGTGCCGTCCTTCTGGAAGGCGGCCTTCAGCGGCGCCAGCTTCTCGGCGGTGGTCCCGGCGCGAGGGAACTCGTCGGTCGCGAACTCCACCGTCTCGCCCTTCTTCTTGCCGGGCACGGCCACCGGGGTGATCTCGGCCTTGAATCGGCCGGCTTCGATCGCGGCGACGGCCTTCGCCTGGCTCGCGGCGGAAAACTCGTCCTGTTCCGAGCGCGAGAGCGAGTACTTCTTCGCGACGTTCTCGGCCGTGACGCCCATGTGCACGTGCGTGATCGGGCAGGTGAGGCCGTCGGCGATCATCGAGTCGAGCAGCTCCGAGTGCCCGAGCCGGTAGCCGTACCGGGCCTTGGAGAGGAGGTAGGGAGCGTTCGACATGCTCTCCATGCCGCCGGCGACCGCGACCGCGTAGTCGCCGAGCAGGACGCCCTGCGCCGCGAGCGCGACCGCCTTCAGCCCCGACCCGCAGGCCTTGTTCACGCCGTAGCCGGGAACTTCCTTGGGAATGCCCGCCTCGAGGTAGGCGACGCGCGCGGCGTTCAGGCCGAGACCGGCCGCGAGCACGTTTCCGAGGATGACCTCGCCCACGTCGTTTCCGTCGACGCCCGCGCGCGCGAGTGCCGACTTGATCGCGATTGCGCCGAGCTGCGTCGCCGGCATCCCGGAGAGCGAGCCGCCCATCGACCCGATCGCCGTGCGGGTCGCCGAAACGATGACTGCCTCTGCCATTCCTACCTCCGTGCTGGGGGTCGTCCCGCGACCCCGGGATCGAAGCTCGCCGACGCTCGGGTGGACGCGCCGACGCCGTTGTACCAGTTCAGGCCGATCGCCTGGACGCGCCCGGACAGGCGCATGAGGAAGAACCAGATCGGACTCGTGGGACCGTAGAAGAGTCGCGCGAACATGGCCAGCCGACGCAGCTTCCGGCCCATCGGCGACCGTCGGACCGCCTCGCTCCAGCCCGCGAAGGACAGGTCGCCCCGGGCGAAGCCCGACGAAAGCTCGGCGGCCGCGAGCCGCCCGTAGTCGAGCGCGAACGAGATCCCCTCGCCGAGCAGCGCCTCCGCGCCCGCCGCGTCCCCGACCAGCAGCACCCCGGGAGCGGCGATCGGGGACCTGCCGTCGTACAGGCGGATCGGGGCAGCCTGGTGCCGGACGCCCGGGCCGCCCGCCCTCCGGTCGAGCAGCCGCCCGATCCGACCCCCCTCTCCGTCGCGGCGCAGCGAGTAGACCCCGACGTTCCAATGCGGCCGGCCGTCGACGAGGCAGGGAAACGACCACTCGTAGCCGGCGAGGCCCGCGCGAATCGAGCGGAAGTCGAACTCGAAGATCTCGTCGGGCACGTCCCGGCCGGTCGGCACGTCGGCCATCGAGGCACGTGCGACCCATCCGGGGCCGGACTCGACGAGGCTTCGGCGAACGAGGCTCCCCGATCCGTCCGCGCCGACCACCGCGCGGGCGAGGATCGACCCTCCCGAGGTCTCGACGACGATCCGTTCGCCCTCGCGCCGCAGCGACTCGACCTTGATTCCGCAGCGCACCTCGATCCCCCGCGCGCGAGCCGCGTCGAGCAGCATCGCGTCGAACTCGCATCGCCGGATGACCCAGCAGATCCCTTCCTGCGCCACCGAGACCGGCGAGCCGCCGGTCTCGACGCGGGCCCGGTCGACCCGGACGTGCGGAACGTCGAGGGAGAGCCCGAGATCGGCGAGCAGTTCCAGCGTGTGGGGAATCAGCCCGCCCGCACAGGTCTTGTCGCGCGGAAACTCGGCACGGTCGAGGACGACGCAACGGGAAGCGAGGCCCGGGTCGACTTCGCGGAGCCAGAGGGCGGTCGCCGCGCCGGCGGGGCCGCCGCCGACGACGACGATGTCGCGCTCTTCCAAGGGGCGGCCGTCGCCGGTCGCCTCAGGCGACCTCGCGAGGCCGGATGTTCTCCTGCACCCAGCGAATGATCTCCTGGGTGGTCGCCCCGGGCGTGAAGACCCGCGAGACGCCGAGATCTCCCAGCCTGGCGATGTCCTCCTCCGGGATGATGCCCCCGCCGAAGACGACGACGTCGCCCGCACCGCGCTGCTTCAGCAGGTCGATCACCGCGGGAAACTGCACGAGGTGCGCGCCCGAGAGAATCGACAGGCCGATGCCGTCGACGTCCTCCTGCAGGGCCGCCTCCACGATCATCTCCGGGGTCTGGTGGAGCCCCGTGTAGATGACTTCGAAGCCCGCGTCGCGAAGCGCGCGAGCGATGATCTTGGCCCCGCGGTCGTGACCGTCGAGACCCGGCTTGGCGACGAGGATGCGAACGCGTCGGTCCATGACGACGGGACGTATAGCGACGGGGCGGTCCTCCCGGCAAGCCTGCGATCAGCGCCCGGAGAACGTCGGCGGACGCTTGCCCAGGAAAGCCTGCAGCCCCTCGCGCGTGTCCTCGAGCGCGAACAGCCCGGCGAAGGCCTCGATCTCCACTCTCGCCGCCGTTCGGGCGTCGCTCGACTCGGCTGCTGCGAGCGCCGCCTTCGCGCGCGCGAGCGCGAGCGGGGGCCGCCTCGCCATGCCGTCCGCCATGGCCGCCGCTTCGGTCGCCAGGTCCGTCTGCGGGACGACGCGGTTCACGACGCCCGCGATCCGGGCTTCCTCGGCCGAGAGCAGCCGCCCCGAGTAGACCAGCTCGCGGGCGAGCGCCGGCCCCACCCTGCGCAACAGCCGGGCACAGCCGCCGAAGCCGGGAATGAGGCCGAGGTTCGTCTCCGGCTGCCCGAACCGGGCGCGGTCGCCGGCGATCACGAGGTCGCAGGCGAGCGCGAGCTCGCAGCCGCCGCCGAGCGCCGGTCCCTGCACGACGGCGACCACGACCGAGGGCAGCGCCTCGAGCGCGTCGAAGGTCGCATGCCCCAACTCCGAGAACCGCCGCGCCTCCTCGAGCCCCATCTTCGACATCGCCTCGATGTCGGCCCCCGCGACGAAGACCCGGTCGCCGGCGGTCGAGACGACCACGACCGGCGACGGCATTCGGGCGAGCTCGGCGATCGCGTCCCGCAGTTCCTCGAGCGTCGCGCGGTCGAGCGCGTTCATCTTCGCGGCCCGGTCGACGTGCAGCGTCGCGACCGATCCCTCCCGGCGCAGGATGACGTTCGGCATGGCTCTCCCCCGGCGAAGCGCGGACCCGCGGCCGGGTCAGTACTCCGGCTTGAAGTCGAAGTGGTGGTGCGCCTCGATCCAGCGCACCGTGCGCGTCCGCGAGCGCATGACCACCGAGTTCGTGCGCGCGCCTCCGCGGAAGAAGCGGACGCCGGAGAGCAGGTGGCCGCCGGTCACGCCGGTCGCGGCGAACATCACGTTGTCGCCCACCAGCTCGCCGGCCGTCCGGACGCGCTCGGGGTCCGAGATGCCGGCCGCCCGCAGCAGCGACGCCTCGTCCGAGGTGCGCGGCCGGAAGCGGACCTCCATGGTCCCGCCCATCGCCTCGATCGCGCCGGCGGCGAGCACGCCCTGCTGCGCGCCGCCGATGCCGAGCAGGATGTCGACGTCGGTCCCCGGGCGCGCGGTCGCGATCGCCGCGGCGAGATCGCCGTCGGCGAGGAGTTGCACCCGCGCCCCGGCCCGTCGCACTTCCTCCACCAGCCGGTCGTGTCGCGGGCGGTCGAGAATCACCGCCGTCAGGTCCTCGACGTAGACCGACTTGGCCTCGGCGAGCGCTCGCAGGTTCTCGGTCGGCGTCTTCTCGAGGCTCACGACGCCCCGGCCCTCGGGGCCGGTCGCGACCTTCTCCATGTAGGTCTCGGGGCAGGCGAGGATGCGCCCGCGCTCGGCGATCATGATGATCGACAGCGCGTTCGACCCGCCGGTCGCGCAGACCGTCGCGCCCTCGAGGGCGTCGAGCGCCACGTCGATCGCGGCGGCGCCGTTCGCCTCGCCGATCCGCTCGCCGACCCAGAGCCGCTCGACCGCCCCCTCGCGTCCCTCGCCGATCACGATGCTGCCGTCGGCGCCGATTCCCTCGAACGCGCGGTGCATCGCCTCCGCGGCGGCCCGGTCGCAGGCTTCGGCGTCGCCGCGGCCCATGAGGCGCGCGGACGCGAGGGCCGCAGCCTCGGTGATCCGAACGACCTCGAGCGCCAGGTTCCGATCCATCGTCGCGCCCCCGCCCGGGTCAGCCCGGGCTCTCCTCCACCCGGATCGCGACCGGCTTCCCGGCCACCGTCGGCAGCGCGGCGACGCACGCGAGGGCCCGCCGCAACGACTTCTCCTCGACCTCGTGGGTGCGGATCACGATCGGGACCGGCCCGTCCGCACGCCGCTCCCGCTGGACGATCGACGCGATCGAGACCCCGGCGCGGCCGAGCAGCGTCGCGATCCGCCCGAGCACGCCGGGCTCGTCGCGGGCCGCCACCCGAAGGTAGAACTCGCTCTTCACCTGCCCGATCGGTCGCACCCGGGCCGAGCGCTGGGTCGCCACCGCGTAGCCGAGCGGCGCGAGCCGCGGACCGCCGCGCAGGCGGTCGCGCGCCACGTCGAGCACGTCGGCGACCACCGCCGTCGCGGTCGGCATCATGCCCGCACCCTGCCCCTGGTACATCGTGCGTCCGAGGTCGTCGCCGTGGACGCAGACCGCGTTGAAGGCGCCGCCCACGCCGGCCAGCGGGTCGTCGATCGGGATCATGGTCGGGTGGACCCGCGCCTCGATCGCGTCGCCGTGGTCCTTCGCGATCGCCAGCAGCTTGATCGCGTACCCGAGCTCGCGGGCGTAGGCCATGTCGGTCGCGTCGACCTCGCGGATCCCCTCGGTGTGTACCGACTCGAGCGGCAGGCGCGCGCCGAAGGCGAGCTGGACGAGCAGCGTGAGCTTGTGGGCCGCGTCGATGCCGTCGACGTCGTAGGTCGGGTCGGCCTCCGCGAGCCCCGCCCGCTGCGCGTCCTTCAGCACGTCGGCGAAGCT
>Ga0208783_10002446_pt1 | contig 10712 bp, 10 predicted proteins | sample DEB19_08_DNA_2_FD_184529 | JGI IMG/M metagenome (GOLD analysis project Ga0208783, IMG submission 184529) | Aqueous microbial communities from the Delaware River and Bay under freshwater to marine salinity gradient to study organic matter... | ecosystem: Environmental > Aquatic > Marine >... | reverse complement strand
GCGCATGCGCGACGCGCCCAACATCAACGCGCCCAACATCAACGCGCCCAACATCAACATGGCGTGGACCATGCTTGCCGCCGAAGAATGCTGGCGGCTCGGCGTGCGCCATGTGGTCGTGTGCCCGGGCTCGCGGAGCGCGCCGCTTGCGGTCGCCTTCGCGCGGCATCCGAGGCTGCGCGTGCATGTCGCGCACGACGAGCGCGGCGGGGCGTTCATGGCGCTCGGAATCGCGAAGTCGTCGGGCGCGCCCGCGGTCGTGGTCATGACCAGCGGCACAGCGGTGGCGAACGCGCTGCCCGCGATGGTCGAGGCGCGCATGACGCGCACGCCGCTCCTCGTGTTCGCCGCGGACCGTCCGCCCGAGCTGCGCGATTGCGGCGCGAACCAGGCGATTCCGCAGGCGCAGCTCCTCGCCGGCGCGGCGCGTTGGTCGGTCGACATGCCGTGCCCGTCGACCGAGGTTCCCGCCGAGTTCGTGCTGTCGACCGTCGACGAGGCGTACGCGCGCGCATGCGGAAACGCAGGTGCGCAGGGCGGCGCCGTGCATGTCAACTGGCAGTTCCGCGAGCCGCTCGCGCCTGACGCGCACCCTTGGGACATCGGCTGGCTGTGGTCGGTCGCGCGCTGGACCGCGACGGCGGCCCCGTGGCGCACGGCACTCGAGCCGCTGGCGAACACCGTCGAGATCGACGACGCCGTCGTGGTCGCGGGCCGTGTTCCTGCGGCGACCAGGGCTTCGCTGCACGGCTGGAAGGGCACGCTGCTTGCCGACATCACGAGCTCGCTCGCAGGCGCTGGCACCGCAGGCGCGGACCTCGTGCTGCGCGCTGCGGAAGGCAGCAACAACGCGCTGCGTGATGCGCTGCGGCCCGCCGCGCTCGCGATCATCGGCGATGCGGTCGTCTCGAAGCGGCTCAATGCGTGGATCTCGGCGCAGGCTTGCGCGACGACGGTGTTCGGTGCGGGCGATCCGCGCGTCGACGCAGCGCATCGGGCCGACGCGGTGTACGCGGGACCGGTCTCCTTCGAGGCTGCGCGAAAGCTGAAGCCGCACGGGGGCTGGTCGCGCGCGCTGACGTGCGCCTCGCGGGCGGGCACGAAGGCGATCGCGGCCGAGCGTGCGCTGTGCGAACCGACCGCGATCGCGGACGCCTGCGCTGCGTGCAGTGGCGCCGTTGGCACGGCCTTCTACGGATCGTCGATGCCCATCCGCGACGCGGATTTCCTCGCGATTCCGCAGCCCTCGGGCTGGCACGCCTCGGCGAACCGCGGCGCGAGCGGAATCGACGGCCTCATCGCGAGCGCCGCAGGACATGCGCATGCGTCGGGCGAGCCCGTCATCGCGTTCATTGGCGATGTGAGCACGCTGCACGACCTGAGCAGCCTGCAGCTCGCGACGCTGGTCGAGACGCCGCTGGTGCTCGTGGTCCTGAACAACGACGGCGGCGGCATCTTCCGCTACCTGCCGATCGCGAAGCACGGCGATGTGTTCGACGCGTGCTTCGCCACGCCGCACGGGTTGTCGTTCGCGCCCATTGCGAAGTCGTTCGGACTTGCTGTTGAATCGCCGAAGTCGCGCGCCGCGATGACGAAGTCGGTCGCGAAGGCACTCAAGCGCGGCGGAGCGACGGTGATCGAGGTGGCGTGCACGCGCGAGGCGAGCGAGCTGTGCCGCGCGCGCGTGGCGAAGGCAGCGGTCGACGCGCTCGCGCGGGAATTCCGCTGATGCGCCGCGTTGCGCTCGTGCATGGATTCCTCGGCTCTCCCGCCGATTGGGCCGATGTCCTCGCGCGGCTCTCCCGTGGAATCGCCTGCGACTGCGTGGCGCTCTCTGAGTTGGGCTGCGGATCGGTCGACGAGGCCGGGCTGGCGCTTGCGGCGCGCCTCGAGCGACATCCAAGCGACCTTCTCGTCGGCTACTCGATGGGCGGCCGCGTAGCGCTCGAATTGGCGGCGACGCGAAACGACCTGGTGCCTCGGCTGCTGCTCCTCGCGGCGAGCCCTGGGCTCGACGATGAATCCGAGCGCGCGCGCCGCGCGGCCGAGGACGACGCGCGCGCGCAGGAGATCCTGCGCGACGGTCTCGGCGCGTTCGTCGAGCGCTGGTATCGCCTTCCGATCTTCGCGCCATTCACCCGCCATCCTTCGTTTTCTGCGGCGCGCGTCCGGCGCGCGCAGGGCGAGGCCGCGTTCTGGGCGCGCTGCGTGGCGGGCTGCTCGCCTGGGCGCGGAACGCCGCGCTGGAGCGCGATTCCCGCGCTCGCGCCGCGCACCGCGTACGCCGCGGGCGCGCTCGACGAGCGATATGCTGCATACGCTGCGCGCGCGAAGTCGCTCGCGCCCGCGCTGCGCACCGAGATCATCGCGGGCGCAGGACATGTGCTCCCGCTCGAGGCGCCCGACGCCTGCGCGCGTCTCATCGAATCCACGCTGCAGATCACGCCATGACCACCGCCTATCCCCCGACGAAGCCCACGACCGAGACCGCAGAGAAGATCCGCCCCGCGCTGGCGTGGAAGCCCGTCGCGATGGCGAAGGATTTCGCCGAGGTGAAGTACCACAAGGCGGAGCGCATCGCGAAGATCACCATCAGCCGGCCCGAGGTGCGCAACTCGTTCACGCCGCGCACGGTCGAGGAGATGCGCGCGGCGCTGCTCGACGCGAAGAACGACCATGAGATCGGCGTCGTGATCCTGTGCGGCGAGGGCGAGCGCGCCTTCTGCGCGGGCGGCGACCAGCGCGTGCGCGGGCACTCGGGCTACCGCTCCGAGTCGGGCAGCGAGATGCTGAACGTGCTCGAGTTCCAGCGCGAGATCCGAACCTGCCCGAAGCCCGTCGTCGCGATGGTCGCGGGCTGGTCGATCGGCGGCGGCCATGTGCTGCACATGATGTGCGACCTCACGATCGCAGCGGAAAATGCCCGTTTCGGCCAGGTCGGCCCGCGCATGGGCAGCTTCGACGGCGGCTACGGCGCGAGCTACATGGCGCGCATCATCGGCCAGAAGCGCGCGCGGGAGATGTGGTTCCTCTGCCGCAGCTATTCGGCGCAGGAGGCCCTCGACATGGGACTCGTGAACGCGGTCGTGAGCGTGACCGAGCTCGAGGAGGTCACGGTGCAGTGGTGCCGCGAGATGCTCGCGAACTCGCCGACGGCGCTGCGCGCGCTGAAGGCCGCGATGAACGCCGACTGCGACGGACAGGCGGGCCTCCAGGAGCTCGCCGGCATCGCCACGATGCTCTACTACATGACCGACGAAGCGAAGGAAGGCAAGAACGCGCAGCTCGAGAAGCGCAAGCCGGACTTCCGGAAGTTCGCGCCGTGAGCGAGTCCGCCGCGGGCATCTGGCTGGCCGCGCTTCGGCCCAAGACGCTCGGCGCATCGCTGTGTCCCGTGGCGATGGGCGCCGCGCTTGCGTGGAACGACGGAGCGTTCGCGTGGCTGCCTGTGCTCGCCGCGCTCGCGGGCGCATGCCTGCTGCAGATCGCGAGCAACTTCGCGAACGACGTGTTCGACGGGATCCGCGGCACCGACTCGGGCGCTCGGCTCGGCCCGCAGCGTGCGGTGGCGAGCGGGCTGGTGACGCCTGCAGCGATGCGCCGCGCGCTCGCGCTCGTGCTCGCGCTGGCCGCGATTCCGGCGGCATTCCTCGCGTGGCATGCCGGCTGGGCATTCGCAGCCATCGGCGTCGCCGGCGCGATCTGCGCGGTCGGCTACACCGCGCCGCCGATGGCGCTCGCGTACCGCGGCCTCGGCGACCTCTTCGTCTTCGTCTTCTTCGGGCCGCTCGCGGTCGCCGGCACGCGCGCAGCCTGCGATGGCGAGTGGACGCTTGCCGCGGCCGTGTGCGGCATCGCGCCCGGCGCGATCGGGGTCGCGCTCCTCGCGACCAACAACCTGCGCGACCGCCTCGGCGACGCCGCCAACGACAAGCGCACGCTCGCGGTGCGCTTCGGCGAGCAGTTCGCGCGCGTGCAGGTCGGCTGTGCGCACGGGCTCGCGATCGCGGTGCCGTTCATCGCGTACCTGTTCGGCGTTCCGCGCGGCGCGATCGCTGCGGCGCTCCTCGCGCTGCTGCTCGCGCCGGTCTCGCTCTCGATCCTGGCGGGGCGCGACGGCGCGGCGCTCAACCGGAATCTCGCCGGCTTCGGCGCATTGCTCTATCTCTACGGCATCGTGTTCGCCGCGGGAGTGCTGGCGAGCGGAGGCCGCGGATGATCGATCCGATCCTGCGCGCATCGCTCGAGGTCCAGCCGTTCGCACGCGCGCTCGTCGGCGGCGCCACGCGCGAGGTCGCGTTCCTGCGCATCGAGGACGACGTCACGGGACGCGTGGGGTTCGGCGAGTGCGCGCCGCTTCCCGGGCTTCATCGCGAGGACCTCGGCGAGGCGCTCGCCGCGATCGAGGACTGGATGGACGGCATCCGCGAGGTCGACGAGCTTCCGCCGAGCGCCGCCTTTGCGGTCTCGTGCGCGCTGGCGACGAGCGCGGGCTTCGCGAGCGGAATCGTGCGCGACGCCGAGGTCGCGGGATTCTTCGGCGGAACCGCTGCGGAGCTCACCGACGGCGAGGCCGCGCGCCTGCGCGGGATGCGCTCTGTGAAGCTGAAGATCGGGCGTGCGTCGCCGGACGACGACCGCGCGCTGCTCGCGCGCGCGCTCACGGCGCTGCCGAACGCACGCCTGCGGCTCGACGGAAACCGCCGCATGTCGCTCGCGGCGTGCACCGAGGTCCTGCGCGGCATCGATCCGGCCCGCGTGGAGTACCTCGAGGAGCCGATCGCGGATCCGTCGGAGCTGCCCGCGCTGTCGTATGCGACGGGCATGCCGATCGCGCTCGACGAGCTCGTGGCCGACGCGTCGCCCTCGGCGCGCGCGCTGCGCGAGGAGCTCGCGCGCTCGAAGTCGGTCGTCGCGTGGGTGCTGCGCATGTCGGCGCTCGGCTCGCTCGACCGCGTGTACGACCTCGCGGCCGACGCGGCGCGGCTTGGCGCGCACGCCGTGCTCTCGACCGCGTACGAGAGCTCGTACACGCTGCGCCTCGCGGTGCACGCGGCGGCCGCGATCCCGAACGCGCAACGCGCGCACGGCCTCGGCACGGCGCATGTCCTGCTGCAGGATTCATGCGCCTCCGCCGCCGTCTCGAACGGGACGCTCGCGGGCGTGCCCGTCCCCGTGCCCTTCGCAGAGGCGTGGTCGTGAGCGAGCCCGGCATCGCGACCGTCGATGTCGAGCCCGGTGTCGATCCGATGCCCGAATTCGAGCGCGCGTGGGCGCGCGGCGCGCGCGTGCTGCCGCTGGCTCGCACGCTTCCCGCGTTGGCGCGTGAGGCGCTCGTGGCGCGCGCGCGCGCGGTCCGCTGCGAGCCCGCCGCTGGAATCGTTCTGCCGACGAGCGGCTCAAGCGGCGTGCCGCGGCTCATCGACCTCTCGCTCGACGCACTGCGCGCGTCCGCCAGGCTCGGCGCGCGCGTGATTCCGTTCGGTGCCGGCGATACATGGCACGCCTCGCTCGCGCCCTCGCACATCGGCGGCGTGATGATCCTGATGCGCGCGCGTGAGCTCGGCGGGCGCGTGCGCTTCGGCGCGCCGCCGCGCATTTGGAGCGATCTCGCAGGCTGCACGCATGTCTCGCTGGTCGCCGCGCAGCTGGCGCGGCTTCTCGAGGACGCGGCGCCCGTGCCTTCATCGCTTCGCGCCGTCATGCTCGGCGGCGGTCCCAGCGCGCAGCCGCTGCGCGACGCCGCGATCGCGCGCGGCGTGCCGCTGTTCGCGACCTACGGATTGACCGAGACTTCCTCGCAGGTCGCGACGGGCCGGCTCGCGGCGGGCGACGCAGCGACGCTCGCGGGCCCTGCGCTGCCCGAGGTCTCGATCGCCATCGATCCCGCGAACGGCGAGGTCCTCGTCGACGGTCCGACGCTTGCGCGCGGCGAGTTCGTCGCTGGGGATGACGGGGTCACGCTCGTCCCGCTCGCGCGGCCGCTGCGCACGCGCGACGCTGGCTTCCTCGACGAATCCGGCCGCCTCCACATCGTCGGCCGCCTGGACTCGATGTTCATCTCGGGCGGCAAGAACATCCATCCCGAGTCGATCGAGCGCGCGCTCGCGGCGATCGCGGGCGTGCGATCGGCGTGCGTGGTCGCCGTCCCGCACGCGAAGTGGGGGGCGCGCCCCGTTGCGTTCGTCGACCTCTCGGCGCCTGCAAAGGATCTCGCGGACCAGCTTCGCGCGCAGCTCGAGCCGCACCTCGAGCCGCACCTTGTTCCCGATGCGTTCCTCGCCATGCCCGCAGATGAGGCGGCCGCGATGAAGCCCTCGCGCGCGCGGCTCGCGGCGCGGCTCGCGGCAGGCGAGCGCTTCAGAGACCTTCTGGACCTCGCGTGATCAGCCCAGCCGTCCCGTGCGGGACTGCGTTTCCTCGAGCCACGCGCGGAACTGCTCGGGCAGGTCGACCGCCTCGCCCGCCTCGGGATCGATGGCCACGCGCTTGACCTTCGCAGACATCGCCAGCTCGCCGTCGACCAGGAACACCCAGGCCAGCGTGTAGCCGCTGCGCCCGATGTCGATGCCCGCCATGCGCGCGGTGAGCCGGTCGCCAACCCGCACCGGCCTGCGGAAATCCGCGGTGCAATGCACGATCGGGGTCGGCGCCAGCCTGCGGTCGAGCATCGCACCCACGCTGAATCCGCCGAGCTCGAGCCAGCGCTCGAAGAGCTCCTCCTCGATCTCGAAGATCTTGGCGTAGAAGATCACGCCCGCCGCGTCGGTGTGGGGCAGGCGGACCACGAGGTGCTCGCTGAAGTCGGCCAGGTTCATGCGGGCAGCATAGGGAGAAGCGCCGACGCCCACCCGCGCGCGAAATCTAGGGTACAACACGCGCTCGCCCAATTCGGAGAACACCATGCGCTGCCCGCTCTGCACTGTGTCCTGCTCGGTCCTCGGCCTGTCCGCCTTCGCCGCAACCGCGGTCGTGCTGCTCGCTGCCGCGCCGCAGCAGGAGAAGAAGGAGTGGGGCGTGCACGACATGAACCGCCCGCAGCCCGCGATGGTCGACGCCGGCGCACACGGCAAGGCGCCGAGCGACGCGATCGTGCTGTTCGACGGCAAGAGCCTCGAGAAGTGGACGGGCAACAAGGACACGGCTGCCTGGGACATCAAGGACGGCTACTTCCAGGTGAAGGCCGGCAGCGGCAACATCCGCACCCGCGAGGGCTTCGGATCGTGCCAGTTCCACATCGAGTGGATGGTGCCTGAGACCTGCAAGTGCGAGAGCCAGCACGGCTGCAACAGCGGCCTGTTCTTCATGGACCGCTACGAGCTGCAGATCCTCGGCTCGAACCCGAACAAGACCTATCCCGACGGCATGGCCGGCGCGATGTACGGCCAGTACCCGCCGCTCGTGAATGCGTGCCGTCCAAACGGGCAGTGGAACTCCTACGACGTGGTCTTCCACGCGCCGAAGTTCAACGCCGACGGGAGCCTCGCGAAGGCGGGCACGATGACCGTGATGTTCAACGGCGTGCTCGTGCAGGATCACTCGGAGATCTGGGGCGCCACCGCGCACGCCGCCAAGGCGAAGTACTCGGCGCACGAGCCGAAGCTCCCGATCGGGCTGCAGGACCACGGCGATCCGCTCTGCTTCCGCAATGTGTGGCTGCGTCCGCTGGCGGACTGACGAACGGAAACGCCGATGGGCTTCTACTTCCGGCGCTCGATGAATGTCGGTCCGTTTCGCGTGAATGTCTCGCGCGGCGGGCTTGGCTGGTCGGTCGGCGGGCGCGGCTTCCGCACCGGCGCGAGCGGCAGGGGACGCCGCTACACCACCATTTCGATTCCCGGCACGGGAATGGGCTACCGCACTTCGTCGCGGCAGGGCTGCGTGCTGCTCCTCGCCGCCGTGCCCGCCGCACTCGCGGCTGCAGGCATCCTCTGGAGGACCATCGCATGAGCTCGCTCGACCGCATCCGCTGGAAGCGCACCTTGCGCACCGCCTCGAGCGAGCGCCTGCTTGGCGTGCTCGATGGGCGCGACGCGATCGCGGTCGACCTGCACTTCCTGCCCGACGGCAGCGCCGCTGGAACGGTCACAGTGGTCGATGGCGCCGGGTTCGACCGCGAGTCGGTGCCCGCGTTGCTCGATCGGATCGACGACGACTTCCTGCCGGGCGTCGACCTCGATGACGGCGGCGTGACCTTCACGGTCGTGTGGGCGACGGCCGCAGAGAGCTTCGAGAGCGCGCGCCGCGATTGATGGAATCGCGTCGCGCGTGCCGAGTATTGGCGTATGAAGCAGATCTACCGGCTCTCCGCGCTCTTCTTCTTCGTCGTGGCCGTTGGCTGCTCGACGGTCGTTCCAGTGCGGGCTCCCGAGGGCGCGGCAATGACCGCCCAGGACGCGGTGGGCCTCTGGACGCTGTGCGATGACGAGAACGCCGCCTTCGATGTCCGGCTGTCGGCGAGCGGTTCGGCCATCAGCAACTGGTCGAAGGGCAGCGTTGGTGCGCGCGGCGAGTGGGGGCGCTGGGTGATCATCGATGGCTCCGTGGTGATCGATTACGACGATGGCTGGCGTGACATCGTGTTCCGCAACGACCGGGGGTGGCTCCGCAAGAAGTCGTACTCGCCCGACATGGCTCGCGATGGTCCGGCGCGCAGCGAGTCATCCGCCGTTCGCACGGCGGGCGGGCTCGCTGCATGGGTCGGCGTCTACGAGGTCGCAGCCGCTGGCTCGCGCACGGGCACGGCTGCGTTCGTCGCCATCCAGTCCACGGGCCTCGCCTGGAACACAGCGGACCCAGGGCACATCGGCTCGTGGTGGATGGCTGGCGACGCGCTGCGCGTCCGCTGGGCGAACGGCTGGATCGACGAGTTCCGCCAAGGTGCGTTGGGCTTCGAGCTCCGATCCTGGCGACCGGTTGCGACGTTTGACGCGCTCGGGACGCCCGGTGAACCGGCGGCGCACACGGCACGCGCGACACGCGTCGAGTAACGCCGTCCGACCGCGTTCGCAGCACGATTCGCGGACGCAGAACTTCTTCAAAGTCGGTTCGGGGTGTCGATTTCTGGGTAGCCTCCGCTCCAGTGCGTTGTAGACTCGCCTCGACTTTGAGGGTGACGACTTTCGGGACTTCCAGCATGACGCTCACAAAGCTCTCGACCTGCCTTTCCGTGTCCGGCCTCGCGGCGGCCATGTCGATGGGCGGCGCCGCCTTCGCCCAGTCCATCCGACCAGGCGTGGGTGCCGTTCCGTACTTCACCGTGCCCGCCGGCACGACCTTCCGCGTGTGGGCCCCCAATGCGACCGCCGTCCGCGTCGCGGGCACCTTCAACAACTGGAACATGACGAGCCATCCACTCGTGAGCGAGGGGAACGGCTACTGGTCCGCGGATATCAACTTCGTCTACGCGGGCACGCAGTACAAGTATGTGATCACGGGGCCTGCGGGCACGATCTGGAAGAACGACGCGCGCGCGAACCAGCTCACCAATTCGACCGGCAACTCGATCGTCGTGAACCACGATGCCTACGCGTGGCAGACCGCGAACTTTCAGATCCCGAGCTGGAACAAGCTCGTCGTCTATGAACTCCACATCGGCACCTTCGGCCAGACGCCCGATGGCGTGCTGCCCGCGAACTTCGACGAGGCGCGCCTCAAGCTCGACCACCTCGCCGACCTCGGCGTGAACGCCGTGCAGGTCATGCCGATCTGGGAGTTCCCCCAGAACATCTCGTGGGGCTACAACGGCGCGCATCCGTTCGCGGTCGAGAGCGCGTACGGCACACCGACCGATCTCAAGGAGTTCGTCGACGCAGCGCACGCGCGCGGCATCGCCGTCTTCTCCGACCTGGTGTTCAACCACATCGGTCCGAACGATCTCGACCTCTGGCAGTACGACGGCTGGAGCCAGAACGCGGGCGGCGGAATCTTCTTCTTCCAGGATTCGCGCGCGAACACGCCGTGGGGCAACACGCGCCCCGATTACGGACGCGGCGAGGTCCGCTCGTACATCCGCGACAATGTCCTCTACTGGCTCGAGGAATACCGCCTCGACGGCCACCGCATGGATGGCACCAAGTACATCCGCAAGGTCGACCAGGCGGGCCCCGATATCCCCGAGGGATGGTCGCTGCTTCAGTGGATCAACGACTCGGTGAACCAGCAGTTCCCCGCGAAGATCTCGATTTGCGAGGACCTCGACAACAACGCGTGGCTCACGAAGACCACGGGCGCCGGCGGCGCGGGCTTCGACAGCCAGTGGGATGCGCAGTTCTACTGGCCCGTCCGCGGAAACCTGATCACGCCGAACGACGCGGACCGCGACATGTTCGCGATCAAGAACGCGATCCTGGCGAACTACAACGCCGATGCGTTCCAGCGCGTGATCTACACCGAGAGCCACGACGAGGTCGCGAACGGACAGTCGCGCATGCCCGAGGCGATCTGGCCCGGCAATGCCGCAAGCTGGTACTCAAAGAAGCGCTCGACGCTTGGTGCCGCCGTCGTGATGACGGCGCCCGGAATCCCGATGCTGTTCCAGGGCCAGGAGTTCCTCGAGGACGGCTGGTTCGCCGACACCGATCCCGTCGACTGGACGAAGGGCACGACCTTCGCCGGCATCAAGGCGCTCTACAAGGACCTCATCGCGCTTCGCAAGAACAACGCGGGGCTGACCAACGGACTTGCAGGCCAGAGCACGAATGTCTTCCATG
>Ga0208783_10002445_pt1 | contig 10715 bp, 6 predicted proteins | sample DEB19_08_DNA_2_FD_184529 | JGI IMG/M metagenome (GOLD analysis project Ga0208783, IMG submission 184529) | Aqueous microbial communities from the Delaware River and Bay under freshwater to marine salinity gradient to study organic matter... | ecosystem: Environmental > Aquatic > Marine > Coastal... | reverse complement strand
CCCCGCTGGCATCCCTTCAAGCTCCTTCACCAGCGCAGCCAGCGCGGTGGCCTCGACGCTCCTGGTCCGCAGCATGCCCTCGATGCGATCTTCGGGCGCGTCGGCGGGATCCGTGGTCGCGACGATAAACGCCCGCGGCCGCTCGAAGCCCTTGATGTCGCTGCCCGAGCTGATCAAGTACGCATCGACCCCTTCGTCGCTGCACGCTGCGCGCAGCACCTTTGCGAGTCCGGCCAGCGAGCGGTCCGCGCCCGCCATCCCGACGAACTTGCCATCCACGACGATCGGCGCGACCGTCTCGATCATCGCCTGGCCGTCGTAGACATACGGCTCGGTGATACGCGGCTCGGCTTTCCCGGTCGCACGCCACGCCTCGCGCAGTCCGCCGTAGTAGAGGCTCGTCTCCATGTCGAGGTTCGGCTTGTACGCCGGGCGGTTGCCCGCGCGCCAGTCGAGGAACGCATACGGGAGAAAGCGCCCGCTGCCCTCGGCCTGCACCCCGGCGATCGGATTCGCGAGGTAGTGCGCGTCGAGCCCGTCGGCGTCGGGCTCGTACGCGAGATACGTGCCGATCGCCCACGGATTCTCCACCAGCAGCTTGGCCAGCAGCTTCATGAGACGCTCGCGCTCGCCGACCCGCGGCTCCCATGTGATCGCGCGCGCCGACGCGACCGTCTGCACCAGTTCGCAGGCAAGCCTGTTCTGGGTATCGACCTGCGCGGCAAGCCGCTCGGCCACGGCATTGATCCGCACCTTGGTGTCGCGCACCGCCTCGGAGTAGTCGGCGTTGATCTTGAGCACGACGGCGGTGCCAACGAGCAGCAGCGCGGGCACCACGCCGAACAGCGTCAGACGCCCGACCAGCCGATGCCGAAATGGAAGCCGTCCTGCGTTCATGCTCGCCCTCGGAGCCCGGGGGGACCCGCGAGCTCACGCGCGATTGTAAGGCAAGACGGTGCACGGCACGCACCATGCAGTGCCGTGCACAGCCAGATGGCTCAGACGACGAGCGTCTCCGGCTCCTCGATGAACTCCTTCAGGCTCGCCAGGTACTGCGCCGCCATCGCGCCGTCGATCACGCGGTGATCGAGCGAGAGCGTCGCCTGCATCTGCGTTCCGACGACCAACTGCCCGTCGCGCACGACGGGCTGCTGCACCGCGGCGCCGCAGGCAAGGATCGCGGAGTTCGGCGGGTTGATGATCGCCGTGAAGTGCTCCACGCCGAACATGCCGAGGTTCGAGATCGTGAAGGTCGCGTCGGACATGTCCTGAACCGACAGGCCCTTCGTGCGGGCCTTGTCGGCGAGGCTCTTGGTGTCGGCCGAGATCTGGCGAAGGCTCTTGTGGTCCGCGTCGCGGATGACGCCCACCACGAGCCCGCCGCCCTTCTCCTCGGGCAGCGAGATCGCCACGCCGATGTTCACGACCTCGTGGATGCGCACATGGTCGCCCGCGAAGCTGGCGTTGAAGTACGGATGCTCGGCCATCGCCAGCGCGCACGCGCGGACGAGGAAGTCGTTGACGCTGAGCTTGACGCCCGAGTTCTTGAGCTTCTCGTTGTAGTTCGCGCGCATCTCGAGAAGCCGATCCATGTCGAACTTCATCGTGACCTGGTAGTGCGGGATCGTCGTCTTGCTCTCGACCAGGCGACGGGCAATCGTCTGGCGCATGCCCGTGAGCGCCACATCGCGCCCCGGCATCGACAGCGCAAGCGGAGCGCTCGCGGTCTGCACGCCGCTCGTCGACACCGCCAGCGCCTGCGCGGGCGCGATGGTCGCGGCCGCGGCAGCCTTCGCGGCCGTCTTGTTCTCGATCGCCTGTTCGACATCGCGCTTGATGACGCGCCCGCCGGGGCCCGTGCCCTGCACGGAGTTGATGTCGACCCCGTGCTCCTCCGCCATGCGGCGGGCCACGGGGCTCACGCGCATGCGCGGTCCATCGTCGTCGCCAAGGGTCGGGAAGCCCTCCATGCCATGACGGGTCTCGGTCTGCACGACAGGCGTCGCCGCAGGAGCGGACGATGGTGCCGGCGCGGCAGCAACCGGCGCCGCCGGAGCAGGCGCGGGCTTCGCAGCCGGCGCAGCGCCACCAGCCGACTTCGCGGAGGCTCCGCCGGCCTTCACCTTCGCCACATCCTCGCCCTCGAGGGCGATCAGCGCGATGGTCGTGCCGACCTTCACCTGCTTGCCTGGCTCGACCAGGATGGCGGCGAGCTTGCCATCGTCGAAGCACTGCATCTCCATCGTCGCCTTGTCGGTCTCGATGTCAGCCAGCACGGATCCCGAGCGCACGGAATCGCCTTCCTTGACATTCCACTTGATGACGGTGCCCGCTTCCATCGTGTCGGACAGGCGGGGCATGGTGAGTTCAATCGGCATGGCTGGATCGCTGTCAGGTGGTGATTCTTCGAATTCGCAGGTTCCGCAGAGCGCGTCTTCGGACCCGTGTGACCTTCCTGGATCCGAAGAGTCCTTCTTCGGATCCGTCAAGCTACGCCCGGTAGGTCGCGGCCCGCACTGCCTCGCAGATCTTGCGGACATTGGGCAGGTACTCCTGCTCGAGCTTCGACGAGTACGGCGTCGGCACATCGTCGGTGTGGACGCGGTGCACGAAGTTGTCGAGGTCGTCGAAGCAGTGCCGGTGGATGAGCGCCGCGAGCTCGCCGCCCGGGGACGCGAAGCTCCACGACTGGTCGACGACGACCGCGCAGTTCGTCTTCTTGACGCTGCGGACGACCGTGGGCAGGTCGAGCGGGCGGATCGTGCGGAGGTCGATGACCTCGCAGTCGATGCCTTCCTTCGCAAGGATCTCCGCCGCCTCGAGGCAGAAGTTCACGGGGCGGCCCCACGAGCAGATCGTTACATCCTTGCCCTTGCGACGGACGGCCGCGTGGCCGAACGGGATCAGGTACTCGCCCTCGGGCACATGGCCCTTGTTGCCGAGCATGCGCTCGCTCTCGAGGAAGAACACGGGATCGTCGTCGCGGATCGCAGTCTTCATCAGGCCCTTCGCGTCGGCGGGGCACGACGGGATCACGATCTTCACGCCCGGGACATTCGAGTAGAGGCCCTCGACGCACCAGGAGTGCGTCGAGCCGAGCTGACCACCCGCGCCGTCGTTGCCGCGGAACACGATCGGGCAGCCGAACTGGCCGCCCGACATGTAGAGCATCTTCGGGGCGTTGTTCAGGATCGGGTCGGCCGCGACCAGCGAGAACGACCACGACATGAACTCGACGATCGGACGAAGGCCCATCGCCGCGGCGCCGATCGCCATGCCGGCGAAGCCCGACTCCGAGATCGGCGTATCGATGATGCGGCGCTCGCCGAACTCGGCCAGCATGCCCTTCGACACCTTGTAGGCGCCGTCGTACTGCGCGACCTCTTCGCCGAGCAGGAACACGCGCTTGTCGCGGCGCATCTCCTCGCTCATCGCCTCGCGGATGGCGTCGCGGAACTCGATCTCACGGACGGGTCCGCCGAGCATCTCTGGCTCGCGAAACACGGGATTCGACATGACGGCGCTCATACGAGGCCCTCCTTTCCGTCGGTCGCGCGGAAGCTGCAGACATTGGTCGCGCCTCCCGTGAACTCAGGCTGCGACGAGCCGGTGAACGGCCCCCACGGCTCGACGAACACATCGGTGTACAGATCCGACATCGGCGGCTCCGGCGACTCGTTCGAGAACTGGATCGCTTCGCGGACCTCCTCGCGGCAGCTCGTCATGATCGACTTGATCGCGGCGTCGTCGATCACGCCGTGGTCGGCGAGCACGCGCTCGAACTTGCCGATCGGGTCGTTCGCCTCGTGGCGCTCCTCCTCCTCGCGCGTGCGGTACTTGCGCGGATCCGACATCGAGTGCCCCTTGTAGCGGTAGCACTTCATGTCGACGATCGCGGGACGCGAGTTCGCGCGGCACCACTCGGCCAGCGCGTGCATCTCGTTGTAGACCGCGACCACATCCATGCCGTCGATCGTGGCCTCCTTGAGCCCGTGCGCGCGGCCCTTGATGCAGAGGTCGTGGCTCATCGTGGTGCCGCGGTTGATCGCGGTGCCCATCGAGTAGCCGTTGTTCTCGACGATGAAGATCACGGGGATGTCGAACAGTCCCGCGAGGTTCATGGTCTCGTAGAAGGCACCCTGGTTGACGGCGCCGTCGCCGAGGAAGCAGAGCGTCACGCGGCGGTTCTTGCCGCCGTTGATGACCTCGTCCTCGTACTTGGTCGCGAACGCGAGCCCGGTTCCGAGCGGCGTCTGCGCGCCGACGATGCCGTGGCCGCCGTACAGGTGGTTCGGACGGTCGAACATGTGCATCGATCCGCCCTTGCCCTTCGCGCAGCCGCCGACCTTTCCGTACATCTCGGCCATGCAGGCGCGGCTGGTCATGCCGCGCGCGAGCGCGTGGCCGTGGTCGCGGTACGCGGTGATGATCGGATCGTCGGGTCGCACGGCCTGGGTGCAGCCGACGGCGACCGCCTCCTGCCCGATGTAGACATGGCAGAAGCCGCCGATCTTCTTCTCCTGGTAGCTCTGCATGCAGCGCACCTCGAACTCGCGGATGAGGTGCATGTCGCGGAGCCACTTGGTCAGCGTGGCGGGCGGCAGGCTGGGCAGCTTCCGGCTGTTGCCTGCGATGGAGGGACTGATGGTTGGGCTGGACATAACGGCTTTCTGGAGTGCTTGCTCTGGCTTCCGTCGGCGCGCGGGGCGCTGGACCGACTTCCGACGCTGGCCTCCCGCCTTTGCCTTGCTGCGGGCGGCCGACGACCGCACGCGCGGCTTCGTGCGCGTCGCCTTCTTGACGGCCGGCTTGGCGCTGCCCGATCGGGGGGTCTTGCGCGTCGCGGACTTGTTCGACTTGCGGGACGGAATCGCTCGACTCGTGACTCTGCGGCGCCCCTTGCGGGACAGACGCTTCCATGCGATTGCCTTCGGTGACGCCACCGAGCGGCAAGTCGTGCATTTGTACCCGAAAAAGGGGGCAAGTCGCAAGGGTTCGCCCCCGTTCCGCAGCCACGGAGCACCCCGCTGCGTGGCGCAGAAACACAGTCGCCCGCGCGGGAGAAACCGCGCGGGCGACTGGAGATAAGCGAGTTCGGACCTCTCAGCCGCCTGACTGGGTCGACTTCTTCGAGTCGACCGCCGCAGCCTGGGCGGCAGCGTCGAGCTCCTTGAGCGACCGCGCCTGGAGCACCAGCAGCGCCAGCTCAAGCTGAGGGTCGACGCCGGTCGTGAGCAGCTCCTCGACATTCGGGCGCGCCTTTGGCTCGGCGTCAGCCTTGGTCTTCTTCTGCTCGATGACATCCGCGTTCTGGCGGAGCATCGTCGACTTCTCGATCTGGTCGGGGGTCATCTTCACGACGAGATCGGGATAGACGCCCCAATCGGTCGAGCCAGGCCGCTTGTGCACGAGCCGCGGTTCGGTCTCGCCCGGACCCGGAGGCAGGATGTAGTACTGCGTGGTGAGCTTGAGCTGCGCCTCGGCACGGCCATCGCCGCACGGATGCACGGTCTGCACCGAGCCCTTGCCAAAGCTGCGGTCGCCGATGACGACCGCGCGGTCATGGGCCTTGAGGCAGCCCGAGACGATCTCGCTGGCGCTGGCCGAGCCCTGGTTCACGAGCACGACGAGCGGCAGGTCCTTGTAGATCGCGGCCTGCGGCTGCGCCTTCATCTGCCACACCTGGCGGCCCATGCGGTCCTGGCCAGCGACGATCTTGCCGTCCTCGACGAACGCGTTCGAGAAGTCCACGGCCGCCTTCAGCAGACCACCGGGATTGAAGCGCAGGTCGAGGATGAGGCCGTTGAGCTTGCGCTCGGAGCGCATCTCGTCGATGGCGCGGTTGAAGTCCTCGAAGCTGTCGTCGTTGAAGCTGGTCAGGCGGATGTACCCGATGCCCGCGGTGGGATCGATGTACCAGTCCCAGACGGGGCTTCCGCGCATGTCGAGCGCCTTCTTCCACCAGCCGTTCACCGAGCGGATCTTGATCTCCTCGCGGGTGAGCTTGATGTCGATCGGCTGCTCGGCGCCTTCGCGCTTCACGGTCAGGGTGACATCCTCGCCGGCGGGGCCGGTGATCGAGTCGACGGCCTTGTTGAGCGTCCAGCCAACGGTCGACTTGCCGTCGACGGCGGTGATCCGGTCGTCGGGCTCGACGCCCGAGCGGAACGCAGGCCCGCCCTCGAGCGGATTGATCACCTGGATGTCGCGGCGGTCATCGTGGCGGATCATGATGCCGACGCCGACGAAGTTGCCCTTGACCATCTGCTCGAAGCGGCGGAGCTGCTCGGGCCAGATGACCTGCGAGTACTCGTCCTCGAAGCGGCCGGCAAGCTCCTCGAGCGCGCCGTCGCCGAACTCGCGGAAGACGACGGTGAGCGGCAGGTCGGGGCCCTTCTGGTTCGCGTCCATGATGTCGCGGATCGCGGCGTTGAACTGCGGCTTGCCGATGGCGTCGCGGTCCATTCGGGCGAGGCCCTCGACATTGCGGGTCACCGCATCGACCAGGATCTGCGCCTTCGCGGGGTCGGCGATGCCGGGGAAGTTCTCTTTGAGCGCAGGCGTGGTCGCGAGCACGCGGACGGCGTTCAGGCCGCCCTTGACGAGCGGCTCCCAGCCGCCGCCCGAGATGTGCTCGTTGGCCGCGGTGCTCAGGGCGCTCGCGAGCATGCCCTTCGAGATGCCGTCGAGCGCTTCCTTCCAGTCCTCGGCGAAGGCCTCGTTGAACTCGGGGAACGGCTTGTCGGGCTCGATGCGCAGCGCGAGTTCGCGGCGCAGGCGATAGAGCTCGCGCGGCGCGTACTGCGCCAGCAGCATGATGCGCTTGTTGACCTCGTCCAGCTTCGAGTCGAAGTGGCGGTAGGTCGCGCCGTCCGAGACCTCGTTGAGCGTCTTCAGGCGGTAGAGGATCTCCTGTGCGACCAGCCAGTCGCCCTTCTCCTCGGCGGCGGGGAACGCGGCCTCGCCGGCCTTGATGACTTCCTGGATCTCGGCGACCTTGAGCGCCGAGGCCATGTCGTCGGACAGCGTCTGGAACTTCACCGCTGCGGTGAGCGCCTTCGTGATCTCGTTCTTGCCGAGCTCGGTCTTCATCTCCTCGAGGGCCTTCGCGCGGTCGGCATCGCGGGTCTTGGTGCCCGCGTCGACATGCGTCATGCGGGCGGCGACGATCTCGCGCAGGCGCTTCGACTCATCGACCGCGCGCGAGTCGGGCACTTGCTTGAGCGCCTTCTCGACCGTGTCGAGATCGCCCGAGCGCGCAGCGTTCCACACCGTGTCGGACCAGCGGGCGATGTCGCTCGCGGGAGCCTTGGCTGGCGTCGCCACCCGAGCCGTCGCCACAGCCAGACTGGTCGGGGCGTTCACCGCGACCTGCTGCGGGCCAGCGACAGCCACAGCCGTCGCGAGCGGAGCAAGTACAAAGAACCCAGCACAGAACAACGATGCTGGGCGGACGATGCGGTGGATGGTCGGCAACTTCGCGTACGGCATGAATCACTCCATCTGGTCCCGCGAGGGACCTCGGCACGATGACCCCGGCTTCGATCTGCGGGCGGGCGGATCTGCGGGTACCAGTCTGTCTCGTCGGCGGTTTCGGTGACGCGATTGAAAGTGTCTCAAAAAGACGCCCTCCTGGGGCGTTCCTCGTACGGTTTCTATCGGCATGGGGTTCATCTGCCGTACCTTGGAGTCGAGGAACTCCGTGGACCGCCCGAGCGACCCATCCGACCCGTCCAGACCGAACCGCATCGCGCCGCCGGTCCGGCCGCGCGTGCTCGATCACGCGGAGTCGGGCGAGCCGATCCCGATCGTCGACTCCCCAGCTCGACCGCCCGCGCCGCCGGCACGCCGCTCGGCACCAAGGGAGGCGGCAGACGAACTCACCGCCCCCTGCCGAAGCTGCGGCTACGACCTGCGTGGGCTCCCCTCGGGCGGGCGCTGCCCCGAGTGCGGCACGAAGATCCCCAAGGTCGTGCGCCGGATCGCCACGGCCGTGCTCAAGCAGGAACTGAGGGGAGACCTCGCGGACGCATGGCGGAGCTTCGGAGTCACCGCGCTCGCGGTCATCCCCCTCGGAACTCCGCTCCCGTCGCTTCTTCCCTTTGGCGTGAGCATCGCGGTCGCGCTCGGCTTCGCGCCGCTCTTCCGCCTGCACGCACTCAAGCGCCTTCGAGAAATGCCGGCCACGATGCGCGCACCCGTCGACGCGCGGATGCGCGTGCTCGAACGGTGGCAGTGCATCGAAGCGTGCTGCGTCGCGCTCGTCGGCGTCTACGCCCTTGCAGCCACCTTCGCTTTCGTGCCGAAGGTGGCGGGAATCGCGTACCCAGTGCTGCTCGCGGTCTGGTGGCTCATCGCGCTCCACTTCGTCGCACAACTGCTCCGGACAGGCGATGCGCTCGCGGGCACGCTGATCGACCGAAGTGTGCTGCCGCCGATCGGCCGCGCGGTGCTCGCAGCGCGCATCGCGCAGGTCGCCGGCGGGATCGGATTCCTTGCGAATCTCGCAGGCTCGTTCGGTCCTGCGGGCCCTGCAGCCGCGCAGACCGCCGCGCTGGTGGCGATGACCGTGCTCGGCCTGGTCGCGTTCGTCCTCAGTGGATACGCATGCATCGTGGCTGCAGGACACACGACCACCGTCGGCGACTGCATCTACGAGGCGGAGATCTTCCGCACGCGGGACCCCGATGACGATGATGAGAGAGGCGGCGCTCCGCCCCCGCTGCCCGACGCGAAGCCAGGCACCTGGGAGGACGAGGAGCGGGTCCCGCTCGCGTAGGCGCGGGGGGCGCTACTTCGGGCCGAACGCGCTCTCGGCGAGGTCGATCGCGCGACCGAGCGCAGAGGCCTTGTTCAGCGTCTCCTGCCACTCCGCGGTCGGGTCGCTGTCGAGGACGACGCCCGCGCCCGCCTGCAGGTGCACGGTCCACGGCGCTGCGCCTCCATCCTTCACGGGAATCACCATCGTCCGCAGCGCGAGCGCGATGTCCATGTCGCCCGAATAGCCGATCGCGCCGATCCCGCCCGAGTACGGACCGCGCCGCGTGGGCTCGAGTTCGTCGATGATCTCGATGGCGCGCACCTTGGGCGCGCCCGACACCGTTCCGACGGGAAGCGTCGCGCGAAGCGCGTCGAACGCATCGCACTCGCCGCGCAGGCGGCCCGTGACCGTCGAGCTGATGTGCATGACATGGCTGTAGCGCTCGACCTCCATGCAGCGCTCGATCTCGACCGAGCCTGTCTCGCAGACGCGGCCGATGTCGTTGCGCCCGAGGTCGACGAGCATCACATGCTCGGCGCGCTCCTTCGCGTCCGCAAGCAGCTCGCGCTCGAGCGCGAGGTCCTCGCCGGGCGTGCGGCCGCGCGGGCGCGTGCCCGCGAGCGGACGGTTGGTCACGACTCCGCCGTGCACGCGGCAGAGGATCTCGGGGCTCGACGCGACCAGGATCGCGCCCTCGCCCTGCAGGTAGATCTGGTAGGGGCTCGGGTTGACCACGCGCAGCGCGCGATAGAGGTCGAACGGATCCGCGTGCGTGCGGCGCTCGAGCCGCTGCGACAGCACCACCTGGAATGCATCGCCAGCCGCGATGTACTCCTTCGCGCGCAAGACCAGCGCCTCGAAGCCCTCGCGGGTGATGTTCGATGCAGGCGTGGAGGGCCGTCGCGAGAGGTCGATCTCGATCGCGCCGTGCGCAAGCTGCGGCCCGTTCGCAGAAAGCTGCGCCTCAAGCGCGTCAAGCCGGTCGACCAGGGCGCTGAACGCGCGCTCGGGCGTCGGGAACTCGTCGACGCGCGCGGAGACGATCGCGTGCATCGTCTTCGTCACATGGTCGAACACCACGATGTCGCGGTAGAGGCCGAAATGAAGGTCGGGAACACCTCGGTCGTCGCGCGGCGCGCGCTCGAACGAGAGCTTCTCCGGCTCGAGGTAGCGCACGCTGTCGAAGCTCGCGAAGCCGACGAAGCCGCCTGTGAAGGCGGCAGGCAGGCGCAGTGCGGAAAGGGCCGCAGGCGACGCGGGTCGATACGGTGCTGCGAGGTCGCGCAGCAGCGCGAGCGGATCGCGGCACTCGACCGTCTTCCTGGTCTGGCGTCGATGGTCGATGACCGTCGTGCTGAAGCCGCGCGAGGTCAGCTCGAGCGCGGGGCGCGCACCGAGGATCGAATGTCGTCCGACGCTTGCGCCATTCTCGACCGACTCGAAGAGGAAGCTCGGAGCGGTGCGCTCGTCGGGCAGGACGAGCCTGCGGTACGCGAGCACGGGCGTGAGCTGGTCGCTCATCAGCCTCCGCGACAGGATCACGAGCGGACCTTCGGTCCGCTGCGCCTCGAATGAATCCTTCAGTTCCTGCACGCGGGGAAGGTAGCCGATCGCCTCGCTCGGCTACCATCGCCGCTTCATGGAAGCAGCGACTTCGCCATCTCCAGCGACGCCCGCGACGGGATCGCTCGCCGCGCGGCTGACGGGCATCACGAAGACCTACTTCAAGCCCGACGGCTCGGTGCTGGTCGAGGCGCTGCGGTCCCTCGACCTCGACATTCCGCGCGGACAGTACATCGCCATCATGGGCGCATCGGGCTCTGGCAAGTCGACCCTCATGAACATCCTTGGCTGCCTCGACCGCCCGACGGCGGGCCGCTACGAACTCGACGGCCGCCCCGTCGAGAGCCTCGACGACGACGAACTCTCGCGCGTGCGCGGGCAGAAGATCGGC
>Ga0208783_10002444_pt1 | contig 10715 bp, 10 predicted proteins | sample DEB19_08_DNA_2_FD_184529 | JGI IMG/M metagenome (GOLD analysis project Ga0208783, IMG submission 184529) | Aqueous microbial communities from the Delaware River and Bay under freshwater to marine salinity gradient to study organic matter... | ecosystem: Environmental > Aquatic > Marine >... | reverse complement strand
CTCGGGCGGCGTGATCGCCTGTCGCCTGCAGGTAGGGCCGCGCCTGCATGCCGAGGAAGAGCGGGAAGACGAACGGCAGGTCCGGGCGCTGCAACGGCGTCGTCGCGGGCAGGACCCAGTGCGCGAGCGAGGCGGTCTCGTTCAGCCAGACGTCGACGCAGACCAGCAGCTCGAGGTCGGCGAGCGCGTCGCGCAGCCGGCCCGCGTTCGGCATCGTGATGAGCGGGTTGCCGCCGGTCACGAACAGCGCGCGCACCTGGCGCGGGCCCGGGGTCAGGATCTCGTCGGCGAGCATGCCGCCGGGGAACGCGTCGTTCACCGACGTGAAACCGCCGAGCCGCGAGGGATGGCGCTTCGTCATCACGCCGTACTTCTTGCCGAAGCGCGCGAAGTCGAAGATGCCGTCGCCGACCAGCGTGCCGCCGCGGCGGTCGAGGTTCCCCGACACCGCGTTGATGACCTCCTGCAGCCAGAAGGCGAGCGAGCCGTGGCGGCCCATGTTCACGCCGGTCGAGCAGTAGAGGGCCGCGCCGTCGGCCTCGCGGTAGCAGCGCACGATCTCCCGCAGCGTCGCGGCCGGGATCCGGGTCACGGGCTCGGTGCGCTCGGGCGTCCACGGCCGCGCGAGCTCGGCGACTTCCGCGAAGCCGTTCGCGTGGCGCTCGACCTTCTCCCGGTCGACGCCGCCGCTCGCGATCAGTTCCTGCAGGAACGAGAGGAAGAAGAAGACGTCGGTGTCGGGCCGGATGAAGACGTGGTCGGTCGCGACCTTCGCGGTCTCGGTGCGGCGCGGGTCGACGACCCAGACCCGCCCGCCGCGCGCGGCGATCGCGCGGATGCGCCGCGACGGGTTCGGCACCTGCAGGAAGCTCCACTTCGAGACGACCGGGTTCGCCCCGACCACGAACAGGCAGTTCGTGCGGTCGACGTCGGGGAACGGCTGGGTGAGCGCGAAGCCGTAGACCTCCCGCGCGACCGCGAACTTGTTCGCGCAGTCCTGCGTCGCCGACGCGTACATGCTGCGCGAGCCGATCCCGTCCATGAACCCCTGGGCGAAGATCGGGTGCAGCACGCTGAAGCCCGCGGCCGTGCCGACGTACATCGCGATCGCGTCCGGGTCGCGCTCGCCCACGAGACGCTTCACGCGCGCGCCGATGTCGTCGAGCGCCTCCTCCCAGGTCGCCTCCCGGAAGCCGTCGCCGTGGCGCTTCATCGGCTGGCGAAGGCGGTCGGGCGAACCCAGGATGCGGTGCTGCTTCAATCCCTTCGGGCAGCCGAAGCCGCCGGTCGCGACGTGGTCCGCGTCGGGCCGGATCGCGACGACGCGGCCGTCGTCCACGTCGACCTCGAGGCCGCAGAGCGCCTCGCAGATCCGGCAGAAGGTGGTCTTCGTCTCCATGGCGTGCCCGGGCGCCCGACCATGGCACCGGTCCCGCCGCCTGTCCACGGGCGAGGCCGGGGGCTCAGAGCCGGACGGGAATGCCGCGGTCCCGCAGGTACTCCTTGCACTCGCGGATGCCGATCTCCCGGTAGTGGAAGATCGAGGCCGCGAGCACGGCGCTCGCGTGCCCCTCGGCGAGCCCGGCCCAGAGGTGTTCGACGGTGCCCGCGCCGCCCGAGGCGATCACCGGGACGGAGACCGCGTCGGAGACCGCGCGCACGAGGGGGAGGTCGTAGCCCTCCTTCGTCCCGTCGCGGTCCATGCTGGTGAGCAGCACCTCTCCCGCCGCGTCGTCGGTCAGCCGGCACGCCCACTCGACCGCGTCGATCCCGGTCGGGCGCCGGCCGCCGTGGGTGAAGACCTCCCAGCGCGGCTCGCCGGCCGGCCCGGGCTCGACCCGCTTCGCGTCGATCGCGACCACGATGCACTGCGTGCCGAACTTCGCCGCCGCGCGCCGCGGCAGGTCGGGGTCGGAGACCGCGGCGGTGTTGATCGAGACCTTGTCGGCGCCGGCGCGCAGGAGCGTGCGGATGTCGTCGAGCGTGCGCACGCCGCCGCCGACGGTGAGCGGCATGAAGCAGCGCTCGGCGGTCGCACGCACGACGTCGAGGATGATGCCGCGCTCCTCGTGGGAGGCCGTGATGTCGAGGAAGCAGAGCTCGTCGGCGCCCTCGCGGTCGTAGCGCTCGGCGATCTCGACCGGGTCGCCCGCGTCGCGCAGCCCGACGAAGCCGACGCCCTTCACGACCCGCCCGTTCTTCACGTCGAGGCAGGGGATGATGCGGCGGGCGAGCACCTCAGGCGACCCGCCCGCCGGCGGCGGCCGCGACCGCCTCGGGCAGGCGGATCGCGCCTTCGTAGAGCGCCCGGCCGATGATGACGCCGCAGAGGTTCGCGCCGCCGTCGAAGGCGGCGCGCGCGCGCCGCACGTCGTCGAGCGTCGCGACGCCGCCCGAGACGATGACCGGCACCGTCGTGCGCCCGGCGAACGCGACGGTCGCGTCGAGGTTCGCGCCGTGGCCGGTGCCGTCGCGCCGGATGTCGGTGTAGACGATCGCCGCCGCCCCGGCGCGAGCGGCCGTCTCGGCGACCCGCGACGACGGGATCTCGGCGTCCTCGAGCCAGCCCTCGACCGCGACCTTGCCGTCGCGCTCGTCGATGCCGACCGCGACGCGGCCGGGCCAGCGCGCGCAGGCCGCCTCGACGACGGCCGGGTCGCGCGCGGCGGCCGTGCCGAGGATCGCGCGCTCGGCGCCGGCTTCCAGAACGTGCGCGATCGAGTCCGCGTCCCGGAGCCCGCCACCGACCTGCACCGGGATGCGAAGCGCCGAGCAGATCGCGGCGATCACCGAGCCGTGGGAGCGCGCGCCGCGCGCCGCGCCGTCGAGGTCGACGACGTGGAGCCGGGTCGCTCCCTCGGACTCCCAGCGCCGGGCCATCGCGACCGGGTCGTCGCCGTAGACCTTCTCCGCCGCGAAGTCCCCCTGCACGAGCCGCACGCAGCGGCCGCCGCGCAGGTCGATCGCGGGGATCGCTTCGAAGCGCCGCGTGCTCACGCCGGGACGGCCACCCGCACGGGACCGCTCGCCGCGCGGACGAAGTTGCGGAGCAGCCGGAGACCGGTCGCCTGGCTCTTCTCCGGGTGGAACTGGGTCGCGAACAACGCGTCGCGCGAGACCGCCGCGACGAACTCCTCGCCGCCGTACTCGCAGGTCGCCGCGACCACCGCCGGGTCCGACGGCACCGCGTGGTAGGAGTGGACGAAGTAGACCCAGGCGCCTTCCTCGATGCCGTCGAGCGCCCCGCCGGGACGGCGGATCCGGAGCCCGTTCCAGCCCATGTGCGGGATCTTCAGCCCCGGCGTGCGGAAGCGCACGACGCGCCCGGCGAGCACGCCGAGTCCCGCGACCGGCCCGAACTCCTCGGACTCCTCGAACAGGATCTGCATGCCGACGCAGATGCCGAGGAAGGGCCGGCCCGAGACCGCCGCGGCCCGCACCGTCTCGACGAGCCCCGAGGCCTCGAGGCTCGCCATGCAGGCGCCGAAGGCGCCCACGCCCGGCAGGACCACGGCCGACGCGCGGTCGAGGTCGCTCCGCTCGCCGGTCACCCGCACCTCGACCTCGCGACCGGCGCCGGCGGCCGCGCGCTCGAGCCCCTTGGCCGCGCTGCGCAGGTTGCCGACCCCGTAGTCGACGATCGCGATCACAGGACGCCTTTGGTCGAGAGCACTCCGCGGACGCGCGGGTCGAGCGCGGTCGCCTGGTCCATGGCGCGGCCGAGCGCCTTGAAGGTCGCCTCGATCATGTGGTGGGGATTGCGGCCGCGGATGCAGTCGACGTGCAGGTTCAGCTTGAGCTCGTTCACGAAGGCGAGCAGGAAGTCGTGCACGAGCGAGGTGTCGAAGGTGCCGACGCGCTCGCGACCGGGGTCGAGCTCGTAGACGAGGTAGGGGCGACCGCTCAGGTCGACGACCACCGAGACCAGGGCCTCGTCGAGCGGCACGCTCGCCTGGCCGAAGCGCCGGATGCCCGTCTTCGAGCCCAGCGCGTCGCGGAAGGCCTGTCCGAGCGAGAGGCCGACGTCCTCGACGGTGTGGTGCTGGTCGACCTCGAGGTCGCCGGTCGCCTCGACGACCAGGTCGAAGAAACCGTGCTTCGAGAACAGCTCGAGCATGTGGTCGAGGAAGGCGACGCCCGTGCGGATGCGCGAGGTGCCGCGCCCGTCCACCGAGAGCTCGACCGAAACCGTGGTCTCGTGCGTCTTGCGGGCGATCGCGCCACGCCGGGCGGATCCGCTCGCGGGCCCGGCCTTCGCCTTCGCCCGCGCCGCGGGCCGCGGCGCTGCGGCGCCCCCCTTGCCCCGTCTCGCCGTCGCCATCGGCCCTGTTTCGCATACGGCAGGGCCCCGTGCGACCCCGCGCCGACGGTCGTGGGAAGACGCCTTCTCCGCTTCCCGCCCGGCTGGTAGAGGGCTTGCGATGACCACCGGAACACCGCCCGGCCCGGTCGAGTGCTTCGGCCACGCCTGGCACCGGCTGAAGCACGCGTTCGTCCCGATGCTGGTCGTCACGACGGGCTCGGCGATCGCACTCGGCATCGCGGGACGGGTGCGCGGCGGGTGGCCTGGCCTCTTCGTGCAGGCCGCGTTCGCAGGCCCGGTCGGGATCGGAGCGATGGGTGCAGCGCTGCGCGTCGCGCGCGGCGAGACGCCCGGCGCCGACGACCTGTTCGTCGCGTTCCGCCGCGACTGGGCGCAGGCGGCGCTCCTCTGCCTGCTGATGGGCTGCGCGGTCGCGCTCGGCACGGCACTGTTCGTCCTGCCCGGGATCTGGCTCGGGCTCCGCCTGTCGTGGGCGCCCTACCTCTTCCTCGACGAGGGGCTCGCCGCGCCCGACGCGCTCCGCGAGAGCTTCCGCCGCACGCGCGGGCATGCGCTCTCGCTGCTCGGGCTGTGGGCGATCGCAGGCGCCGTCGTCGCGGTCGGCTTCGCGCTGCTCGCGGTGGGCGCGATCCCGGCCGCCGCGTGGGCGCAGACCGCCGCGGCGGCCTACTACCTGGGCGCGCGCGGGCGCTGACGCGGGCTCCCGCCGCAGCGCGCCGGCCGCCGCCGGGCCGTCCCGGCCGCAGCCGCGGGCCGCGCGGCCTGCGAGGCATCGACCCGCCGCGAGACCGCGGCCGCGTGGGCCGAGAGCCCTTCCATCGCCGCGAGGCGCAGGAGCGGCGGCGCGAGACGCGCGAGCGCGCGCGGCGTCGCCTCGATGACGCTCGTGCGCTTCACGAAGTCGTGAACGCCGAGCGGCGAAGAGAAGCGCGCGGTGCCTCCCGTGGGCAGGACGTGGTTCGGCCCGGCGAGGTAGTCGCCGAAGGCCTCGGGCGTCGCGGTCCCGACGAAGATCGCGCCGGCGTGCCGGATGCGCGGGACGAGGCGGCGGGCGCCGCGCACCGCGAGCTCGAGGTGCTCGGGCGCGAGCTCGTTCGCCAGCTCGATCGCCTCGTCGAGCCCGCGGGTGACGACGACGGCACCGTGGTCGCGGATCGCGCGACGCGCGATCGCCGCTCGCGGCAGGGTACGGAGCTGCTCCGCGACCGCGCGCGCGACGGCGGCCGCGAGACGCGCGCTCGGCGTCACGCAGATCGCGCTCGCCTGCGGGTCGTGCTCGGCCTGCGCGAGCAGGTCGGCCGCGACGAGATCGGCGGGCGCGGAGTCGTCGGCGATCACCAGCACCTCGCTCGGGCCCGCGATCATGTCGATCGAGACCGAGCCCGACACGAGGCGCTTCGCGGTCGCCACCCAGGCGTTGCCGGGACCGACGATCTTGTCGACCCGCGGCACCGTCTCGGTGCCCCAGGCGAGCGCCGCCACCGCCTGCGCGCCGCCGACGCGGAACAGCCGGTCGACGCCGGCGACCCAGCAGGCCGCGAGCAGCGAGGCCGGCTCGCCGCCCTCGTGCGGCGGCGAGACCGCGACGACCTCGGGCACGCCCGCGACGCGCGCCGGAATCGCGTTCATGAGCACCGACGACGGGTAGAAGGCGCGCCCGCCGGGGACGTAGAGGCCGGCGCGGTCGACCGGGCGCACTTCCTGCCCCAGCAGGACGCCCGAGGCGTCGCGGAAGCGGAACGAGCGCTCGCGCTGGCGGCGGTGGAAGGCCCGGATGCGCGACGCGGCGAGGCGCAGCGCGCGCAGGTCGGCCGCCGGCAGCTCGCGACAGGCTGCCCGCATGCGGTCGCGACCGACCACGAGTTCCTTCGCCGGCACGCGCACGCGGTCGAAGCGCAGCGTCGCCGCGGCGAGCGCGCGGTCGCCGCGGCGGCGCACGTCGGCGAGGATCGCGCGCACGGCGGGCTCGACGCCCGCGTCGATCGCCTCGCCGCGGCGCGCGAGTTTCGCGCGGAGCGCGGCGAAGCCCCGGTCGCTCGTGCGCAGGACCCGGATCACGACGCGTTCGACGTCCGCCGCGGCGTTCCCGCCGGCGGCACGAGCGACACCGGCCGCGCAGCCGGGTCGGTGGCCGCCTCGACGCGAGGCGCGGCCGCCTCGGCCGGTCGCGGGCTCACGCGCTCGATGTCCGCGCCGATGCCGGCGAGCTTGCGCTCGAGGCGTTCGTAGCCGCGGTCGAGGTGGTAGACGCGCTGCAGGCGGGTCGTGTTGTCGGCGCCGAGCGCGGCGACGACCAGGCAGACGCTCGCCCGCAGGTCGGTCGCCATGACCGGCGCACCCTCGAGGGGCTTGCCGCCGTGCACGACCGCCGTGTGGCCGTCGATGCGGATGTCGGCCCCCATGCGGACCAGCTCCTGCACGTGCATGAAGCGGTTCTCGAAGATCGTCTCGGTGATGCAGGACGCTCCCTCCGCGAAGCACATGAGCGCCATCATCTGCGCCTGCAGGTCGGTCGGGAAGCCGGGGTGCGGCGCGGTGCGGACGTCGACCGCGCGCAGGCGCCGGTCGCTGCGGACGCGCACCGCGTCGGGCAGCTCGTCGATCACGACGCCGGCGCGTCGCATCAGCTCGATCGCCGCCGAGAGGTGTTCGGCGCGGGCGCCCTGCACCGTGACGTCCCCGCCCGCGGCGGCGGCCGCCATGAGGAAGGTCCCGGCCTCGATGCGGTCGGGCACGACGGAGTGGGTGCAGCCGCCCAACTCGTCCACGCCCTCGATCTCGATCGAGGAGGTGCCCTCGCCGCGGATGCGGGCGCCCATCGCGCGCAGCAGGATCGCGAGGTCGACGATCTCGGGTTCGCGCGCCGCGTTGTCGATCACGGTGGTGCCGGCCGCGAGCGAGGCCGCCATCATGACGTTCTCGGTCGCCCCGACCGACGGCATCTCGAAGGTGATGTGGGCCCCGCGCAGCCGCGGCCTGCCGTCGGCGCCGCGCGGCGCGCGCGCCTCGACGTAGCCGTGCGAGTGGTGGATCGAGGCGCCCATCTGCTCGAAGGCGGCGAGGTGGATGTTCACCGGCCGGCTGCCGATCGCGCACCCGCCGGGCGTCGCGACCCGCGCCTCGCCGAAGCGCGCGAGCAGCGGGCCGAGCGCCAGGAAGGACGCGCGCATCGTCTTCACGAGGTCGTAGGGCGCCTCGAGGCTGGTGATCTCTCGCGCCGTGAGCACGACGCTGCCGTCCTGGTTCGGGACGACGTCGACGCCGAGCTGCTCGAGGAGCCGCTCGGTCGTGACGCAGTCGACGACCCTGGGGACGTTGCGGATCCGGCAGGTGTCGGCGGTCAGCAGCGAGGCGAACAGGATCGGGAGCGCCGCGTTCTTGGCGCCGCCGACCTCGACCTCTCCCGCGAGCCTGAGCCCGCCCCGGATCACGATCTCGTCCATGCGTCTCCCTCGTCGCCTCGTCCCGGCCGGAGCCGGGCCCGCCCCCTCAGGCGAGAGGATCGCGCCGCGCGACCACGACCCGATCCCGTCCCTCGATGTCCCTCACGATCGCCGGGTCGCGCCAGGTCTCGGGTGCGAAGCCCCCGAGAGCCGCGGCCCCCTGGTCGGCGCCGATCTCGAGCGCGAGAAAGCCCCCCGGAACGAGCACCGACGCCGCCTGCCCGACGAGCGATCGCACTACACCCAGCCCGTCGTCCTCGCCACCCGCGAGCGCGTCCGCGGGCTCGAAGCGGAGCTCGGGCGCGAGCGAGGCCATCTCCGCGGGCGAGAGGTAGGGCGGGTTCGACACGACGAGGTCGAGCGACGCAGGCGCCATGGCGGAGAGCAGGTCGGCGCGCAGCGCGACGACCGGCCACGCGAGGGCGGCGCGGTGGCGCTCGAGGTTCGCCCGGGCGACCCGGAGCGCGGCCGCGGAGCGGTCGGTCGCGAAGACGATGCCGCGGGTGCCGGGCGGCGCGGACGTGGCGATCGCGATCGCCACCGCCCCGCTGCCGGTCCCGACGTCGGCGACCCGCCAGGGCCGCGCGCCCGGCAGCGCCGGCGAGCGCCGGATCGTCTCGAGCGCGACCTCCACCAGGCGCTCGGTCTCCGGCCGCGGAACGAGCACGCGGCCGTCCACGGCGAAGTCGAGCGACCAGAACTCGCGCTGGCCGAGCAGGTAGGCGACGGGCTCGCGAAGGCGCCGTCGCTCGAGCAGCGCCGCGAACGCGGCGGCCTCCGCCCCGCCGAGCGGCGAGCGGCGCTCCGCCACGACGCGGGCCCGCGAGGCGCCGAGCGCCGCGCCCATGAGGAGCTCGGCGTCGAGCCCGGGGCTCTCGCTGCCGGCGTCCGCGAGCACCGCCGTCGCCTCGTCGAGCGCGCGGCCGACGCTCGGCGCGTCCGCGGCGCTCAGGCCTGGGCCTCGAGCGCCGCCGCCTGCTGCGAGGCGACGAGCGGCCCCACGATCGGGTCGAGGTCGCCGTCGAGCACGCGGTCGAGCGCGTGGACGGTCAGGTTGATGCGGTGGTCGGTCACCCGGTTCTGGGGGAAGTTGTAGGTGCGGATCCGCTCCGAGCGGTCGCCGCTGCCGACCATGCTGCGGCGGCTCTCGGCGATCGCCGAGCGCTGCTCCTCCTGCGCCCGCTCGAGCAGCCGGGAGCGCAGGATCTTCAGCGCCTTGGCCTTGTTCTTGTGCTGCGACTTCTCGTCCTGGCAGCTCACGACGAGGCCCGTGGGCAGGTGCGTCACGCGCACGGCGGAGTCGGTCGTGTTGACGCTCTGGCCGCCGGGCCCCGAGGAGCGGAACACGTCGATGCGCAGTTCCTTGTCGTCGATCGCCACGTCGACCTCGTCGGCCTCGGGCAGCACCGCGACGGTGACCGCGGAGGTGTGGATGCGGCCCGACGCCTCCGTCGCGGGCACGCGCTGCACGCGGTGGACGCCTCCCTCGAACTTGAGCAGGCTGTAGGCGCCCCGTCCCTCGACCGCGGCGACGATCTCCTTGTAGCCGCCGAGCCCGGTCGGGCTCGCGCTCAGGATCTCCACCTTCCAGCCGCGCCGCTCCGCGAAGCGCGAGTACATCCGGAAGAGGTCGGCGGCGAACAGGCTCGCCTCCTCCCCGCCGGTCCCGGCCCGGATCTCGACCAGCACGTCGCGTTCGTCGTTCGGGTCCTTCGGGATCAGCAGGATCCGCAGGCGCGCCTCGGTCTGCTCGCGCCGGGCGCGCAGCCCCGGCAGCTCCGCCCGGGCCATCTCGCGCACGTCCGCGTCCGGGTCCTCGGCGAGCCCCGCGGTGTCGCGCTCCTCGCCTGCGACCGCCTTCCACTCGCGGTAGCAGGCGACGATCTCCTCGAGCGCGGAGCGCTCGCGGGAGAGGCGGACGAACTCGCGCCCGTTCGCGATGACCGCGGGGTCCACGAGCATCGCCTCGAGCTCGCGGTAGCGCGTCTCGACCTCGGCGAGCTTGTCGAGCATGGAGCGCTCCGGTCAGGCCGCGCGCCCGGCGCGGACGACCGTGCGCGTCGAAGCGCTCAGGCGCCCGTCGGCGCGGCGGCGTCCTTCTTCTTGCCGTAGCGTCGGTTGAAGCGGTCGACTCGCCCGGCGACGTCCATGAGCTTCTGCTTGCCGGTGTAGAACGGGTGGCACTGCGAGCAGATCTCGACGTGCACCTTCTCGGCCGTCGAGCGGGTCTCGATCACGTTGCCGCAGCTGCAGGCGATCCTGGTCGGCTCGTAGCGGGGATGAATGCCTTCTTTCATGGTCCGTGGGCGGGTAGCACCCTGCCCCGGGGGCTTCAAACCGACTTCGTGCGGGACGTGCCGCGGGCGGGCCGGGAGGCGGCGCGGGGCCGACCCTTCGCCCCCTTCGTCCCGGCTTTCGCACCGCCCCGGCCCCCGGCCGGGGCGGGAGTCGCCCCGGGGCGAAGGAGCACGCGCGCGACCGCGGCCTTCCAGCCGGCCTGCAGGCATGCGCGCTCGCCCTCCTTCATGCGGGGGCGGAAGACCCGGTCGCGGACCCGCATCTTCTCGAGGTCCCGGGGCTGCCAGACCCCGGCGCCGAGCCCGGCCAGGTAGGCCGCGCCGAGGGCGGTCGTCTCGACCACCTTCGGCCGGTCGACCGGCACCCCGATCTGGTCGGCCTGGAACTGCATGAGGAAGGCGTTCGCCGCGGCGCCGCCGTCGACGCGGACCTCGCTCACGCCGCGCGGAAAGCCGGCCGTGCGCATGTCGGCGTCCATCGCCTCGATCACGTCGCGACTCTGGAAGGCGATCGCCTCGAGCGCCGCGCGCACGACGTGGGCGCGCGTCGTGCCGAGCGTGATGCCGAGGATCGCGCCGCGCGCCTCGGAGTCCCAGTAGGGCGCGCCGAGACCGACGAAGGCCGGCACGACGTGCACGCCGTCGCTGGAG
>Ga0208783_10002443_pt1 | contig 10721 bp, 4 predicted proteins | sample DEB19_08_DNA_2_FD_184529 | JGI IMG/M metagenome (GOLD analysis project Ga0208783, IMG submission 184529) | Aqueous microbial communities from the Delaware River and Bay under freshwater to marine salinity gradient to study organic matter... | ecosystem: Environmental > Aquatic > Marine > Coastal... | reverse complement strand
ATCCTCCACCTGCAACTCCAGGACATCGGCGATGGTCATCCCCTTCCAGGTGACCTCGAGCGCCTCGCGGTTGTAGCGCTTCCCCTGGCACGTTTCGCATGGCACATACACGTCTGGGAGGAACTGCATCTCAATCTGCAGGATGCCGTCGCCAGAACAGGTCTCGCAGCGGCCACCCTTGACGTTGAAAGAGAAGCGCCCGGCCGAGTAGCCACGGAGTCGCGCCTCTTGCGTAGCGGCGAAGAGTTCACGGATCGGCGTGAAGAGGCCGACGTAGGTGGCAGGGTTCGAACGCGGCGTGCGACCGATTGGGCTTTGGTCGATCTCGATCACCTTGTCGATCTCATCCAGGCCCGTGATGCGGTCGTGCGCCCCTGGTCGCTCTTTCGCGCCGTGCAGCCGGCGCGCCAGCGCCTTCTGCAGGATGTCGGTGACGAGGGTGCTCTTGCCACTTCCAGAGACGCCGGTTACGGCAACAAACTCGCCGAGCGGGAAGGCAACGTCGAGCTCGCGAAGATTGTGCTCGCGCGCTCCCTTGACGGTGATCGCCTTGCCACTCCCCTTGCGGCGCGTCTTTGGGACTGCAACGGCGCGATCACCGCGCAGGTAGGCGCCGGTCACGGAGTCCTTCGCCGCAAGCAGGTCCTTGAATGAGCCGTTTGAGATCAAGCGGCCGCCCAACTCTCCGGCGCCCGGCCCAATGTCAACGACCCAGTCGGCGGTGCGGATCGTCTCTTCGTCATGCTCCACGACGAGCACCGTATTGCCGAGATCGCGGAGTCGGATGAGGGTCGCAATTAGCCGAGCGTTGTCGCGCTGATGTAGTCCGATGGATGGCTCATCAAGGATGTAGAGGACGCCGACGAGCCGTGAGCCGATCTGCGTTGCCAGGCGAATGCGCTGTGCCTCACCGCCGGAGAGAGTCGTAGCCGAGCGATCAACCGTGAGGTAGTCGAGCCCAACATCGACGAGGAAGCCGGCGCGCTCGCTGATCTCCTTGATCACGGCCTTGGCGATGGTTCGCTCCCGCTCGCCGAGCGCCTTCGAGAGCGAGTTGATCCACGGCACGAGCTCACCGATCGGCATCGAGGCAACCTCGGCAATGTTGCGTCCGTCGATGCGCACAGCGAGGATCTCTGGCTTCAGGCGGCGGCCCTTACAGGCAGGGCAGGGTCTGCTGACCATGTAGCGCTCGATCTCGGCGCGCACCAGCTCTGAATCGGTCTCTTTGTGTCGACGCTCAAGGTTCGCAATGATTCCTTCAAACGCAGCCTTATAGGTATTGGTGTAATTCGAGTTCTCGTACGTCACCGTAAAGCGGTCTTCGCGTGCCGCGTTCAGGAGATAGTCAAGCGCACCCTTTGGCAGATCACCGAGCGGTGTCTTTGGATTCCACTTCTTCGCCTTCATTGCGGCGGTGACGACCTTCAGGTACCAGCTCCCCTCTGGCGAACGGGACCACGGAATTAGGCCGCCGTTGAGCACCGACTTCTCTGGATCGATGACGCGCTCCTCATCGACCTCGAGGCGGAAGCCAAGGCCGGTGCAGGTCTCGCAGGCGCCATGCGGGGAGTTGAAGCTGAACGAGCGCGGCTGCAGGTCATCAATGACCGTGCCGTCGTAGGCACACCCGAGCTTCTCACTGAAGAGTCGCTCTTCAAACGAGGGCTTCTCTTTCTCGGCGGGTGCTGGGGCCACGATGGCGAGCCCCTCCCCCAGCTTGATCGCCGTCTCCACAGAGTCGGCGAGCCGGCTCCGATCAGGGATCGGCAGCGGTTTCCCCTTCTCATCGACTGGGTGCTGCACGACGAATCGATCGACGATGACCTCAATGGAGTGGCGCTTCTTCTTGTCGAGCTTTGGCAGATCATCGGCCCCGAGGTCGTACTGGACACCGTCCACGCGCACACGGCTGAACCCCGACTTGCGGGCGGCCTCGTACATACGCTCCCCCTCACTCTTGCGATCGCGCAGGAGGGGGCCGAGCACAAGAATCCGCGTGCCGTCAGGGAGCTTGAGAATCTCTTCAACGATTTGGTCGAGTGAGACGCGACTGATTGGGCGGTCGCACTTTGGGCAGTGCGGGGTGCCGGCGCGCGCGTAGAGGAGTCGGAAGTGATCCCAGATCTCGGTGATCGTGCCGACGGTCGATCGCGGATTGCGCGACGAGCCCTTCTGGTCAATAGAGATCGCTGGCGAAAGGCCATCGATGGAGTCGACGTCAGGCTTCTCCATTTGGCCAAGGAACTGTCGCGCGTAGGCAGAGAGGCTCTCAACGTAGCGTCGCTGGCCCTCGGCGTAGATGGTGTCGAAGGCAAGGCTCGACTTGCCAGAGCCGGAGATGCCGGTGACGACGACGAGCTGGTCACGTGGAATGTCGAGGTCGATCCCCTTCAGGTTGTGCTCGCGGGCGCCGCGAACGGAGATCTTGTTCTGTCCCACGACTACCCCCTTCGCTTCGGCCGCTCGCCACGGCGCTTGATCACATTCGGCGTCACGCTCGGATCCCAGGTGCGGCGACGTACGGGCGCCTCAGCCGCTGGCGGCTGACCTGCATCGGGGATCGTACCCGTCTCCTCTTCATGCTCGTCACGGAGCCCTGGGAGCCAGTCGGCGGCGGTATCAAGCGCTGGGGCAACGAGCGTGTGGGCGGCGGCGCCAATCCCCTGAGGGGCTGTCTTTGCGGGAGTGCCGCGTCGGCTGCCCCCTTGCGCCTCGCGGGCTGCACGCTCTGCCGCCCGCTCAATCGCCGTCGCCGCATCCTCCTCGAGGACCGCTGTTCGGAGCATGCGGATCTCGTCGCGGATGGCGGCCGCGCGCTCAAACTCGAGCGCCTTGGAGGCGATCTTCATCTGCGCCTCAAGCTGCTTCACCAGCTTCTCGATCTCGCTGCGCCCAACCTCGCTCAGGGCACCGCCGCGCTTTCCGCCGGCATAGGTGTCGGCCTTCTCGGCGACGCTCTTGAGCCGATCGTTCAGGTCACGGATCGGCTTCGAGATGGTGGTGGCGGTGATGCCGTGGTCGATGTTCCACTGCTCTTGAATCGCACGCCGTCGATCCGTCTCCGAGATTGCAATCTTCATGGAGTCGGTCATCTTGTCGGCGTAGAAGACCACCTCGCCCCCCGTGTTGCGCGCCGCACGTCCGACCGTTTGGATGAGCGCCCACGCTGAACGCAAGAAGCCCTCCTTATCGGCATCAAGGATCGCCACCAGCGTCACTTCAGGAAGGTCGATCCCCTCGCGGAGCAGGTTGATTCCCACGATCACGTCGAAGACGCCGAGGCGTAGATCGCGCAGGATCTCGATGCGCTCAAGCGTATCGATCTCGCTATGCAGGTAGCGCACGCGGATCCCCGCCTCTTCCAGGTACGACGAGAGCTCTTCCGCCATACGCTTGGTGAGCGTCGTAACGATCACGCGCTCCTTCTTCTTCACACGACCCTGGATTCGTTCCAACAGATCGTCGATCTGTCCCTTTGTTGGAAGTACCGTGATGTGCGGGTCTACAACACCGGTCGGCCGAATCATCTGCTCCACCACCTGATTCGCACGCTCTCGCTCATAACTTCCTGGAGTTGCTGAGACATAGATCGCTTGGCGAACGCTCGCCTCAAACTCTTCAAAAGTGAGCGGCCGATTGTCGAGTGCACTCGGCAAGCGGAAGCCGAAGTCAACGAGGATCTCTTTCCGCGAGCGGTCGTTCTTGTACATGCCGACGACCTGGGGAATGCTCATGTGGCTCTCATCAACCACAAGAAGCCAGTCGGCTGGGAAGTAGTCGAGCAACGTCCATGGCCGGGAGCCCGGCTCGCGGCGAGAGAGGTGACGCGAGTAGTTCTCGATTCCAGAGCAGAAGCCCACTTCACGCATCATCTCGAGGTCGAAGGTGGTGCGTTGGCGCAGGCGGGCAGCTTCGAGCACCTTCCCCGTCGCCTCCAGCTCACGGCAACGACTCTCCATCTCGACCTCAATGTCACGGATGGCTTCCTTCAACTTGTCCGCCGGTGTCACATAGTGGGTGGCGGGGTAGATCGTCATCTCGTTGCGCTCTGCCAGGATCTCCCCCGTTAGTGGATCAACCTCGGCGATGCGCTCCACCTCATCACCGAAGAACTCCACGCGCAGAATCGTCTCCTCGCCGGCGGGCTGTACTTCGAGCGTGTCGCCACGTACACGGAATTTGGCTCGTCCAAGGGTGGCGTCGTTGCGCTGATATTGCAGGTCGACGAGGTGGCGCAGTACGGCATCACGACGATACTTCCCCGACTTACGCACCTTGAGCACAGTGGCGCCGTAGTCGACCGGCGCGCCGAGGCCATAGATGCAGGAGACGGACGCCACGATGATCGTGTCGCGACGCTCAAAGAGCGCCTTCGTGGCGGCGTGCCGTAACTGATCAATCTCATCATTGCGGCTGGAGTCTTTTTCGATGTACGTGTCAGAGCGCGGGAGGTAGGCCTCTGGTTGGTAGTAGTCGAAGTACGAGACGAAGTATTCGACGGCGTTCTCGGGGAAAAACTCCTTGAGCTCGGCGTAGAGCTGTGCAGCAAGCGTCTTGTTGTGCGCGAGGACGAGTGTTGGTCGCTGGGTCTGCTGGATGACGTTGGCGATGGTGAAGGTTTTCCCTGTCCCAGTGGCTCCCAGCAGCACCTGATGATGCAGACCCTTTCCAAGCCCGTCGACGAGCTCGGCGATTGCGGTCGGTTGGTCACCGGTGGGGACAAAGTCGGAGCGCAGCGCGAACGGTCGCCCTGTGGAGGGGGCTTGTTCAACGGTAGGTTCAGTCGGTGGATTCACCCTGCAAGCATAGGCGGCGCAGCGCCTGGCTCGCGGCGTGCACGGTCTCAGGCAGCGAGCCGCTCCCGTCGATCGGCACCGCCCCGATTTTCGCCATCTCTGCGGGGACAGCCGCCTGTGCGGTGTTGCGCAGGTGAAAGTCATCGGCGCTTCCGCCACGGGCCACAAAACGCTGGCGACGAACTGCCTCGTCAACCTGAAGGTAGAGCGTGCCGTCGAGCTCCTCTGCCAGGCCCGACCGCCCTAGGGCGATCGCCTCAACGAGTAAGAGGCGCACCCCCCGTGCCGCTGCATCCCGGCTCGCGTCGCTAATCTCGCGCCGTACGATCGGCCACTGCAGCTCTTCAAGTCGGTGCAGTACTGCAGGATCGGCAAACGCTCGTGCCGCAAGGAGCGCGCTGTCGAGGCTTCCATCTGCACGACGCGCGTTAGGCACAACGGCAAGGATCGCATCGCGAAGCGCCACATCGGTGGAGCGTGCCGCGCGCAGCAGCGCATCCGCATCAACATGTTCGACCGCACCGCCAATGACTTCTTGCAGCTCAGTGCTCGCAACAAGAGCTGCGGCGAGACTGCTCTTTCCCGAGGCGATCAGGCCGCCGAGGCCGACGCGAACCATTCGACCGCTCACTTCGCCACCTCTCCCTCGAGAGCGAGCCACGCCTCTTCCGCCTGCTGCAGTGCCGCCGTCACGTCGGCAAGCTCGCTCGCGACTTTTGCCAGTTCGGTATACGAAGCGATGACATTCGGATCGAGCATTGCAAGCTCAAGGTGACCCTTGCGCAGGCCGTGCCGTTCAAGATCGGACTCAATGGCAGCGCGGCGTCGGCGCGCCTGCTCCTTGCTGAGACGCTCCGTCTTCGGTGCTGCACTCTTTTTTGCGACAGGTGCCGCGACAGTTGCCTGCGCCTTTGTAGCTACTGCTGCACTGGTTGTGAGTGCGCTTGGTGCGCCGAGTCGCCCCGCCACCAGGGCGTCGGCACTCTTCGTCGTCCAACCGCTGGCAACCGCCTCACGCCATGCGGTGTAGCCACCGTCAAAGGCGGCAACGACGCCGTCTTCTACAACCCAGAGCGAGGTGCAGATCTTCTCGAGAAGTCGACGGTCGTGACTGACAACAAGAAGGGTGCGCTCACCGTCAAGCAAGAAGCGCTCCAGTGATTCGCAGGCATCGATGTCGAGGTGGTTCGTCGGCTCGTCGAGTAGCAGCAGGTTCGCGGGCATGAGACCGAGGATCGCGAGTTCGAGCCGACTCCGCTCACCACCGGAGAGCACAGCGACCTCCTTCCCCACCGCGTCTCCGCGGAAGAGGAACTTCGCAAGGTGGGCCCGCGCTTCGGAGACCTCAACAGGTACTGCGGTTCGCAAGGCTTCAAGCACCGTTGCGCCCTTCAGCCCTGCCGCACGCACCTGAGCCAGATACCCGGGCACCACTCCACCAGCAATCTCTACGTTCCCATCAAGCGCTGGGAGGAGGCCCGCGATCGTCTTCAGCAGCGTTGACTTCCCCGCGCCGTTGGGGCCGACGATTCCCACGCGCTCACCGCGTCGGAGAGCGAGGCTTCGCGCACGGGTGATCTCGACCTGTGCTGGCTCTCGATATCCAATAGACGCTTCGCTCAGCCGCAGCGGTTCGGCTGGACCGCGACCAGCCCCCTCGGCTGCGATGGAGAGTGTGGCCGCCTTCCGCTCTCGGACGACTGGTTCAATGGCCGCCAGGCGGCGCTCATGCTCATGCATCTTTGCGTACTTGCGATGGCTCCGATACGTCTGGATGAGCTCACGCTCACGTTCAATCTCTTTCTCACGGCGATCGGCGTCTCGCTCATCGCCCTCATCAGCAGCACCGCGCTGTTTCGCGTAGGCGCTGTAGTCGCCACGGAAGCGCGTCACGTGATGAGCGCGCACCTCCCAGACCCGATCAATGACAGCATCGAGGAAGGCGCGATCGTGGCTGGCAACGATGAGCGCGCCGTTGCGTGCGCGCAACGCACCTTCCAGCCACTCGATCGCCTGAATGTCGAGATGGTTCGTCGGCTCGTCGAGAAGCAACAGGTCTGGGTCGGCGATCACCAGCCGCGCCAGGGCGACGCGGGTCTGCTCCCCTCCGGAGAGACGTGCGGGGGCCTCACTGTGTCGTGCCGTTGGGAAGCCGAGTCCTCGGAGCGCCGCACCGACTCGGTCTTCCAGGGCATAGCCATCTGCGGCATCAAACTTCGTCCGCGCCTCGGCGTATTCGGTTGAGGCGGCGCGCCCATCGAGCTCCATCTCACGCAGCGCGGCGGCGAGGGAGACGATCTCGGCGGCACCGCCGATGACGGCGTCTGTGAGTGTTGCGGCGTTCAGTAGCTCGGGGTCCTGCGCCGACTCTTGGGCAAGCAGGTTGATGCGCAGCCCCTTGGCATGCTGCACCCGACCCTGGTCGGGAGACTCAAGCCCAGCGACCATCTTGAGGAGAGTTGTCTTCCCTGCCCCGTTCGGGCCGACCAGGCCGATGCGCTCCCCCGCGGCAACGCTGAGCGTCACCTCATCAAGGATGACGGCGGCGCCGATCTCGCGACGAACATCGCTCAACGTAATGATGCTCATGCCGCCTCCCCCTGGCGCGCGGAGCGCCGACGCGCTGCAGCGCGTTCGCTGCGCGTTGCGCCGACCGTCTCGGGGGTCACTCGCTCACTCCAGCGGGGTCCGCGCACGGCGCGCGACGCCACGGCCCGAGCCGCGCCGCGCGGCGGACGCTGGCAGGTGCGGCAGACATGGGTGCCGCGACCCCCTACGACCGAACGTTGAATTGCCGCACCACAACGGTGACACGGTTCGCCGGTGCGCTGATAAACATCAAGACGCTCCTGCATTTCGCCGTCCCCATCAGGTGCGGTGTAGTCGTTGATCGATGAGCCGCGAGCCGCCACCGCCTCACTCAGCACGCTTACGATCGCAAGGTGAAGAGCCTCAATCTGCGCTGGGTGCAGCCTGTTCGCAGGGGTGAGCGGATGGATCTTTGCGCGCCAGAGTGCTTCGTCGGCGTAGATGTTGCCGATCCCAACGATGCAGCGCTGATCGAGCAGGAGACTCTTGATCCGTGTTGCACGGTGCGCAATCAGTGATCGCAGGGCCTCTGCGGTGAACGCAGCTGCGAGAGGCTCAACGCCATGGTCGGCGAGGAGCGGTGGTGAGTGTGGGTCGAGACTTGAGGCGGCCTCGCCATCGCTCCGCTGTGCGACAAGTGCCACACGCCCAAATGCGCGCACGTCTCGGAAGCGAAGCTCACGACCGTCGATCAACGTGAGCGAGAGGCGCACATAGGGATCGGTTGGTGCGCCAGCGGGAAGCACCAGCAGCTGCCCCGTCATGCGCAAATGCACGAGGAGCAATATTCCACCAGAGAGCTCCACAATGATCCACTTCGCACGGCGACGTGTACCAAGAATGCGCCGGTCCCGTAGCGCCTCCATGAACGAGGGGGCATCGGGGGTCGTTAGGTTTCGCTCGCGAAAAACTTTGGCACCTGCAATCGTGGCGCCGCTGACGAGTCGCGCAAGATCGCGGACGACCGTCTCTACCTCTGGCAGCTCAGGCACGGGTGGACCACGGCTTCATCTCGTCCCATCGCGGGCCACTCTTCACCTCGACGGTGAGTGGCACATCGAGCGCAAGCGCACCCTCCATCGTGTCAACAAGGATTGGCACGAGGCGATCAATCTCGCCATTGGGGACCTCTAGGAGTAGTTCGTCGTGCACCTGCAGCACGAGTCGCGCCGTGAGACCCGCCTCTGCAAGTCGTGGCGCTAGGCGGATCATGGCGATCTTGATCACATCGGCTGCCGTTCCTTGAATCGGATGGTTGATGGCGGCGCGCTCCCCTGCTGCGCGAAGTGCAGGGTTCCCCGCTCGAAGTTCAGGGATTGGTCGCCGACGCCCAAGCTGCGTAGTGACGGAGCCGTTCGTTCGTGCCTCCTCCTTGATTGTGTCGATGTAGCGACGGATTCCCGGATAGCGCTCGAAGTAACCGGCGATGAAGGACTTGGCGGCGTCGCGGGAGATGCCCGCGCGAGTGGCCAAGCCAAAGTCACCCATGCCATACGCAATGCCGAAGTTGACCATCTTCGCCATGGCGCGCTCATCGGCGTCCACGTCGGCGGCTGGCTTACCGAGCACACGCGCGGCGGTCGCACGGTGAATATCCTCTCCGGCGGCGAAGGCGGCGATCAGGTGTTCGTCGCGGGTGACGTGCGCCAAGATGCGCAACTCGATCTGGCTATAGTCCGCGGCTACCAGGGTGTTCCCCTTCTCGGCAATGAACGTGTTGCGGATCTTGCGACCGAGAGTGGTGCGGATCGGAATGTTCTGCAGGTTTGGATCGGTGGAGCTGAGGCGGCCCGTTGCGGCCACTGCCTGCTGGAAGGTGGTGTGCACACGGCCGTCACCCTCAACGAGCTTCGGCAGCGCCTCCACATACGTGCTTTGCAGCTTCGAGACGGTGCGCCACTCCATGGCGATCCCGACGATCGGATGCTCCCCTTGGATCTCCTCGAGCACGCTTGCATCGGTCGACCATGCGCCCGTCTTCGTCTTCTTCCCCTTCGGCAGGTTGAGCTCCACGAAGAGGAGCTCGCCGAGCTGCTTCGGTGAGCCGAGCGCCACAGCATGGCCAACGGAGCGCTCGGCCTCCCGCTCGAGTCGGGTGATCTCAGCGCCAAAGGCCGTGCCTAGTTCGGCGAGTGCTGCTTGATCCACGGCAACGCCAGCGATCTCCATACGCGCCAGAACTTCAACGAGTGGCAACTCGATCTCGCGATAGAGGCGAAGCGTGCCGGCCTCGCGCAACTCTTCCGCGAGGGGGCCGCGCGACGCTCGCGTCACAAGTGCGGCGAGGACCGCCTCCTGCAGAGGCTCCAGCCGGTCAGGGAGGTCGGCGCCGAGTCGTGCGGAGGCAACCTCCACGAGTCCAGGGTTGCGCATGGTGACGTTTGCAATCCAGGTGCCGAGCGCTACGTCATCAACAAGGTGCGGTGAGGTGTCTGGTCGAATGCTCACCATGGCGCCAATCAGCCCCTTCACGGCGAGACCGGCAATCTCGCGCTTTGAGTTGGCAAGCGATTCCAGAAGCGCATGCACTACGGCACCGTCATCGGCGGCGAGAATTGTTCCTGCGTCATCGACAATCGCAATCGCCAGTTCTGCCTCAGGGCCACGTCGATCTGCGCCGACACCGCCAATGGCGAGGTGCCCCTCTGCTGCAAGGCCGCGGAACGCATCCCGCGCCTCGTCTGCTGCGCGCAGGACGCGAATCCCCGCGGCGGCGAGGTCGCCACGCTTCACCTGTTCAATCTTGGAGTGGGCATCTGATTCATCTGTCGCGCTGCTCGCAACCTGGGTTGATCGGCCGGCAGCGGTATTCCCCGCCGTCACCGCATCAAAGTTGAATCCGAGCTGCAAATCGCTCGAAGCGGCAATCTTTGGCGCAGCCTTTGCAACAGGAGCGGCGGATCCACGAAGCGAAGCACTCGCCGCTGCGGCACTGACCGCAGCGTTTGCGGCAACGCGATCCTCACCGGCGAGCGGTGGTAGTCGCTGTGCGAGTGCGCGGAACTCAAGGTCGCGGAAGAGGGCGAGCGCCGCTTCGCGGTCATACACCCCAATCTCACCACCCGTGGCGGGCAGTGCGAGCGGCGCATCGCGGTCAATGGTCATCAGCCCTTGGCCAGCGAATGCTGCGTCACGGTTCGCAGTGAGCGACTCTCGGATGCGCACAGGCTCAACCTCATCGAGACGCGCGTAGAGCTGCTCTAGGGAGCCGAAGTTTGCAATCAACTTGGAGGCGGTCTTCTCGCCCACACCTGGAACACCAGGAATGTTGTCCGAGCTGTCTCCCTTGAGCGACTTAAAGTCCACCATCTGCTCTGGGGTGAGGCCGTACCG
>Ga0208783_10002440_pt1 | contig 10734 bp, 11 predicted proteins | sample DEB19_08_DNA_2_FD_184529 | JGI IMG/M metagenome (GOLD analysis project Ga0208783, IMG submission 184529) | Aqueous microbial communities from the Delaware River and Bay under freshwater to marine salinity gradient to study organic matter... | ecosystem: Environmental > Aquatic > Marine >... | reverse complement strand
GAGAGCGATTTCGTGATTACCCTGTTCGCCTGGATGGGTCTGGGAACGGTCGAGCTGCTGATCGTCGCGGGCGTGATCCTGCTCCTCTTCGGGTCGCGTCTGCCGAAGGTGATGCGGTCGCTCGGCGAGGGGATCGTGGAGTTCAAGCGGGGCGTGCAGGGCATCGAGGGCGATGCTTCGGCCGATCGCACGCACGAGGCCAACCGGGCCGAAAGCCACCGCTAGTCGGCCCCCCACCAGCCCTGGAAGCGGCAGCGATGTTTGGCCTCGGCCCCGTCGAGATCATCGTCATCGGCTCGTTGGCGGTGATGCTCTACGGCAAGAAACTGCCGGAGGTGGGCCGTTCCGTGGGGCAGAGCATCGCGGAGTTGCGCCGGCAGTGGGCGACGATTTCGCGGGATCTCGACGTTTCTGCGCACCTCGAGGGCCGTGATCCGCGTCCCGCCCGCCCGGTCCGTCGCTACGACGACGAGGCCGCGGGATCGACGGTATCGGCGCCCCGATTCGATCCGCCGGCGGAGTGAGGCAGCGGGCTCGCCGCGCCTCGAACACCCTCGCCCCTCCCGGCCTGGCGGCCGTGCCGGCGTCGTTCCAGAACTCCCAGTCCTCCGCCGATAAGCGCTAGCGCCGCGGCCAATCCGTGCGTGTCGATCTCGGGGATGGCGGCCGGGCCCATGACCGAGCTGACGAGGCGAAAGCCTCCGAGAGGCTGCAGCGGGTCCAGTTCGCCACGGGCGGTGGCCGCGATCGTGGTCTCGTCGCTGGCGAAATTTCCGCCCCGCAGCCCGCGGGTGAAGCCGGCGATGCCGGCGAGGTCGTTCCACTCGTACACGTTTCCGCTCTGGTCGAACGTCTGGTAGCCGCTCGGGCTCCCGGAAAACGCCCCCGCGTCCGTGAGCAGATTCTGATCCTGGCCGAAACTGGCCGACTGCGGCACCGAGAAGATCACACCGCCCAGCGCGTAGTTGGCCTGATAGGCGGCGCCGCCGATCGTATTGCCCGGGGCCGTGTCGCTTTGTGTCGCGTAGTCCCAGTAGCCGGCGTCGGTGCCGCCCGCCTTGTAGTAGGCGGACTTGTACCATTCGTTCTCGGTGGGCAGCCGGTAGAGCGGAGCCGCACCGGTGTTGGGATTGGTGGCATTGGCGGCTGGAGCGATGCCCAGCAACCAGAGCGACAGGTCATAGGCCCCGTTCTCCGTCGTCGTCGGTCCCTGCGGCCCCGTTGGCTGGCCATTGCTCAACCAGTTCGCGAATCGGGCGGCGTTGAACCAGCTGACGTAGGCGATTGGGCGGCCGCCGGCGCTGCTCGCGCCGGCGGGAGTCGTGCCCGAGGGGCCGATCGCGACATAGGCGTACGAACCGGAAGAACCGCTTCTCGCGATCCCGGCCACGGACTGATCCGTTCCCATGTCCGGAAAGTAAAGTCCGTTGGGATCGCTGGCTGCGACGGCGTTCAGGAAGTCCGCGTACTGTCCGATCGTCACCTCGTACGTGCCGATCTGGTAGGCGTAGCCGACGGCACCGTAGCCGGTCGTGTCGTTCGCGTTTCCTGGGTCGCCGACCGTCACCATGTCGATCGTGACGCCACGGGCGTCCGACGGGTCAGGGCCGACGGACACCAAAGCCAGCGTCACGGTGATCGCGAGGCAGCGGAGCGGCTTCATGAGTGTTCGCTCCGTGATGCGGATCGCAGGAACAAAAGCAGTCGGGCGAAAGCGGACGAAGTCGCTCGCGGTCCAGGGGAGGCGTGGTTACTATCATCCACTGCTTTCGCGGTGTCAAAAATCGTCGTGCATGGACTGCGTGGCATGCGTGTCCCCGATTTCTGGCCCAGACTTTCGTGGCCGTCTGCGCCCCACGTTCTCCCCGGCTGGTTCGACGCTGGGCACTATGCGCGCACCAAAGGCGAGTGTAGGATTCCCATGAATCCAGGTGTTTTCGCATCTGGTTCTGACGTCGTTCGGGCAGCTAGCTCAGTTGGTTAGAGCGCTACGTTCACACCGTAGAGGTCACAGGTTCGAATCCTGTGCTGCCCACTTCGCGGGTTCCCGGAACCTGCGCAATCTGCGATGAACCCGCGGTAACCCGAACGGCGGCCGCGGGTTCCGTCGTTTTGAGCCGGCGCGCGCCACTCACCGTCGCCGCGTGCGGAGTCGCATTTCGCGTCGCAACAGCGTCGCAAATCGCGTCGCAGGAATCGGCCCTCTCCCCTGCCCTGGGCGCCGCACCCGGGCCGGTCCCGGCCACCCCGCTCCTGCCGGCGGTGGTGCCTCCCACGACATCCTCGAAGTGGTGCTCCCTGGACATGAGGTAGTGCTCGGCCGCGATCTTTGGCGTGTGTCCGAGCCACTTCGCGACCGCGTGAGCCGGGTAGCGCTCCACCCAGTCGGTCTCGCACGACGCGCGCAGATTTTGCAGGAGCCGCGGCCAGGGTTCGTGGCCGGCTTTCACGATGATCCGCTCGAGCTGCGTCCGCAGATTGGTGCCCTGCCGTGCCGCCAGCGGGACGACGAGCGTCGCGCCAGGGTTGGCCTGCTCGAACCCTTCCGCCAGGATGGAGCGCAGCTGAGGGCAGATAGGTACGACCCGCACCGCATGTTCGGCGCCGTGGTGTTCTGTCTTCCTCGCCAGAACGGTGAGCCGTCCCTTCTCCCAGTTCACGTCGGCCCAGGTGATGGCACCGATCTCGGAAGGGCATCGGATGTTTCAGTTGGCGCTCAAGAATCTCTGCCTCGAAACGCATCCGGTCTCGATCGCGGCCGTAGAGTTCGATCAGCGGGCGGAGGGATTTGCTGCTGGGGTCCTTGGTGAAGTTCAAGGCCAGCGACAGGAACTTGCTCTGCCACTCGATCATGTGCAGCCAATGCGCCGTGTCCATGCTGTTCAGAGTCGCGAGCTGGCTTCGTTGGCGCTACACTGCATCGATGATTTCCAGCCGTCGTGATTCCGCGCGTCCTTTGCTGCCACCGCGGAGCATTGACCAGCGGTAGGGGCAGCCACTCCGGTGCCGCTGCCGCCCTCTCCTTCGTGAACCGCCCCGGCTGGCGAGAGTTTTCGGAGGCTCTTGCGGCTCTTCGACGCCAATGCCCTCCAGCCCTCCCGGTCGTCATTCGGACATCCTGGCTGCCCGAAACGATCCTGGGCCAGTGCCTTCGCCGGGAGAAGCGGTTTGTGGTCCAGCTCAACCGCGATCTTGGCGAGCCGCAGGCCGTCGAGGTGCTCTGCCACGAATGGGCGCATGCACTGGCCTGGAACTTTTCACTTGATCGGCTGGCCAGGACGCCGGGGATCAATCCCGTGGAGTTTGACCGCGCGTGCCATGACGAGGTCTGGGGCTGCGCCTATTCACGAGTCTGGCGGGCCTACCTCGAGGCTGACCGAACGGACGGGTGACGCCCCGTATGCCCGCCAGGGCCCTCCCTGCGCGTCCCTGGCGAGTATTCAGACTGGGCCGCACCTTTGGTCAGACCATCGACCACGCGCGCCAGGACAGCCTCCCGCGCGGCCTCCGGGATATTCATTCCGGCCACCAGGACGACCGCCCGGGCAAGCACTTCCACGCGATCAGTCGAAATTGCGTCGCATTCTGCGTCGCAGCTCGACGCGACCTCGCGATTTCTCGAGTGAAACGCCGTTTGTTCGGTTCCTGTCCCCGCCATTTCACGGCCACACTGCCATCCATGGCCAGTGTGGCCTGTTTTTTTCACGGCATCGTGCCGCGGGCCAGTTTTGGTGACTGGCGCACGTTTCGAAGAACCCGCTGCCACCATTCAGGTTGCAGCGGGTTCTGTCTTTTCATGCGGTCTCGCGCCGTCGGGCGCGGGCGCCTGCTGCGTCGCATTTTGCGTCGCAAGTGCGCGAGGCAGTCATGGCAGGCCGGACCACGACTTGACCGTGCGGCAGTCCGCCGACATGAATGGAGCATCGGCACGACGGTTTCGTCTCGGTCGGCACAACACGGCGTCGAAGATTCGGGCGGTGGCATCAGCGCTCGCCTCCCGTGCACGGTGGTTGACCTACGTGGGACGGTGGCGACGTTCTCGACGAGAACGCTCGGCCGTCGTTCGGCAGGCGAACGTCCCGCCGGCCTATCGCAAGGTGCCCACCGAGGGAGGATTCGCCGTCACCTCGACGAGCATGCTCCGCAGTGCGCGGACGTGGGACGATTGATCGAATCGCCTTCTGGCCCGCTCGACCGCCGCCTCAGGCAGGCGGTGCTCTGGGAAGGCCGCACTGGTGACGATACGGAGGAGCCGATCGGTCAACGCCGCGCCGTCGCCATTCGGCACGAGGAGTCCCGTCACGTCGGGTTCGACGATTTCGGCCAGTCCGCCATGCTCGCTGGCGACGACCGGCACCCCGCGGATCACCGCCTCGATGGCCACCAGGCCAAGCGGCTCGGGCCACATCGACGGCACCACCAGCGCCCACGCCTTAGCCAACTCCCGCTCGACATTCGCGTCATCGAGCCAATCGAGGAACCGGACGCGATCGGCGACCCCCAACGCAGTGGCCAATCGATGGAGGCCACCTCGCAGCGGCCCCTGTCCGGCGATCCGCAGTTCGACGCCTTGGCCGCGCTCCGGCAGCGCTGCGAACGATCGCAGCAGGAGATCGACCCCTTTCTCGCGATCGAGTCGCCCGACGTAGAGCAACTGGGGAGAGGGGGCAGGGTCGCGCCCATACTTGGGCGTGGGTGCCGGCGATGGAAGGATCAGCGACTCGGCGAAGATGCCGTGACGGTCGAGCGTATCCCTGACCCACTCGCTGCAAGTCAAGATTCTCGTGAAACGCGCGACCCGCGAGCGGAGGAGAGCGTATCGCGGGATGTCGCGGATCCAGTGCGGGAGGCTGAGGCATCCGCGACGCACGCAGTTCCAGCCCGGCGCGTTGGTGCAGAGCGTGCCGTCTGGGAGGAGCTTCGACCCCAATGGACAGATGCACTTGTAATCGGACACAAGCAGCACGGAGGGGACGTCGTCCAGCGGGACGAGAGCCGCCGGGGAGAGGTGGTGGGCGAACATGTTCACCACGGCGACGTCGGGGCGAAACTCCCGCACCGCGCGCCGTACCGTGAAGAACGCGAACGGATTCACGACCTGTAGGAACGCCTGCGCGGCGGCCGATTCGGTGCCGAATGCTACGTATTCGGCACGACCGTCGCCCGCCGTGCCCGCGCTGCTGGTCAGCAGACGCACATCGTCGCCCATGGCTCGTAGACCGTCACGAAGGGCCGCGATGTAATGCTCCGCCCCGCCCCGTCCACGATTCCAGTCTGTGACCAGCAGGATTCTCATGGCGGCGATGTCCCGTTCGGGACACGGTGCGGACGGTCGTCGATGGCAGACCGCTCGGCGGCGACGATCACGCGTAACGCCTCGTAACCGTCGTGCATCGTCGCCAGGCCGCGTCCACCGCCTCGGCACATGGTGACGAAGCGAGCGAGGGCCCGGCGGTACGACGACTCCCACGACGGCCTCCACCACCGCCGCGACCGCCAGGCCAGACCGGCGACCGTCGGGAACGCGACGGCACGCCGAACGCCGTAGCCGAACCGACGCGAAACCTGCAGGGTGACGCCGGGTCGGAAGCGGTCGGCTGCCAGCACGCCACGCTCGCAGATGAACGTCAGGGAATCGGCGCGGCCGGCCGCGCTGGAGTAATAGCCGAGGGCGTGCACGCCCTCGTCGAGGGAAAGCCGGAGCCAGGCGGTGTCGGCTTCGCACCGTCTGGTATCGACCCCGGCGGATACGCCCGACACCTCGGCACCGAGGGCCCATCTCAGTAGGTCGACATGGTGCGAGGCGAGGTCGAGCAGGACGCCGCCGCCAAGCGTGCGCGACCGTTTCCACGTCGGGCCGCCGACGGATGCCGCAGGTTCCGTGAACACCATCTGCACGGCGCGCACGGGCCCGAGCCGGCCGGACTCCAGCAACGCTCTGGCCTGTTCGAAGGCCGGGTGGCAGCGGCGATTGAAGCCGACGGCGGCCACGATGCCCGCAGCGGTGACGGCGGCGACGACGCGCTCCGCGTCCGGCAGCGTCGTGGCGATCGGTTTCTCCAGATAGATGTGCTTCCCGGCGTGCGCCGCGGCGATGGCCAGAGACGCGTGCAGACCGGTCGGCGCCGCGATGACGACCGCATCGACGTCGCTTCTCGAAAGCAACGCCTCCGAGGACTCCTCCACCTGGAGGCCGGTGAGCCGGCCGGCCCGCTCCCGTGCAGCCGGATCTGGATCGGACGCGGCTACCAGACGGGCGCCCCGCAACGAACGAAGTTCACGCAAATGGGTCCAGTAGCCAATGGAGCCACAGCCGACGACGCCGATCCGGATGGGAGAAGTTGCGCGCGTCATGGTGCATGACCCATGCAATGATCCAGCTTCCGGATCTCGAAGTCGTCCATCTCGGTCTGATGGGCGGGCCTGCCGAGGCCGAGGTAGCCGAGGAACTCGCCGAACGCCCGCACGCCCTGGAGGCCACAGCTCACGAGGAGCGTGCCGCGAGCCACCCCACCGGCACGAGCGGCGGCTTGGAATCCCGGCAGGATTCTCCGGCAGAGGATCACGGCGATGAGCGGGGCTGCCGCGGCGTACAGCAATCGCTTCCACAACGGCCAGCATCCGGCTCGTTGGGAGCCGATGAGGATACCGGCGAGGAGTCGCTCCCGCATCGCGCCCGGGAGATGGTCGACGTTGACGTGTGCCAGGCGGCACCGGGGTGCGAGGCAGGACCGTCGTCCTTGAGACTGCAAGGCGATCTTCAGACCGTCCCCGTGCGACAGCACTCTGTCGAGGCTGTCACCCAGCGCGAGGAGCACTTCGCGACGGTAAGCCGCGTTATAGAGCGGGGCCTCTTCGATCTCGCCGGCCGTGAGCGTGGCGTGCCAACGGGCGTAGTCCGCGAGGAATCCCGCCTGGCTGATTCGCGTCTCAGGGTTGGCGTTGATCATCCCGCAGGCGACGACGTCCCACGGGCCGGACGAGAATGCCTCCAAGAGCTCCGCCATCCATCCGGGCTGCGGATAGCAGTGCGTCTCACCGAGGAAGACCAGCGAAGCCCGGGCGGCGCGGATTCCGGCCGCCCGCGCAGGCCCGAGCGGCGACAAAGCATGAACCTCCACCACCTCGATTCTCGCGAAGTCGCCCGCACCGTCCAATCCCGTGCGGACGGAAACCCCGTCGGTGGTCACCAGAACCAACTCGATGCGACCGACCTCCGGCTGGGTGCGCAGGCACCCGAGCACGGCGGCGATGGTTTTCGCGTTGTCGGTGGGCAAAACGACGGAGATCGCTGGGACGTCGGTGGGTTGCATGGCGGGATCAGCGGGGCAGGCAGGGCGAGGCGTAATCGAGCCTGCGGATTTCGTAATGGGCCTGTCTTTCCTGGTGCGCGGGATTCGCAAGACCTGCGTAGCCGATGACTTCGCCAATTGCTTTGGCGGCGAAGAGAAGCAGCATGGTGGGCAACGCCAGGGCGGGGACGCGCTCGATCGCAAGGAGCCGGTAGACGCCATGCCAGGTGCGCGCCATCAACACCGCGGGCACCAAACAGCTCCCCGCGATGTGAGCGATCCGCCGGAGAGCGGACCAGCGTTTCGCCCGCTCTGCCCCGATCGAGACGCCGATTAGGTAATGTTCGTACAGGCATGGCCACGCGGCTTCGAGATTCACGTGATCGATGCGAGCGCCCGGAACGAAGAGAACCCGATGATGCCCAGCCTTGAGCATGTCGTTGAGGACGTTGCCCGCCGAAAGCACGCTGACAAGCCGCTCGCCCATCGCCACGAGGACGTCGCGGCGCGCCAGGAAGTCGTAGGCCGGACATTCCACGACGGCGTCCGGATCGAGCGAGTCGCCCCAGCGCGAATAGGCCACGAGAAAACAGGCCCAGCTGAAGCTCCCGCTCGGATTCCCGTTGACGAACCCAGGCACCGTCAGATCGGCCTCGCCCCTGACGAGTGGGGTCAGCAACGGGTTGAGCGAATCGGGCCAGAGGTAGCTGTGGGTCTCACCGAGGAAGACGTAGGGCGCCGAAGACGCCACGACGCCGGCTGCACGAGCCGCCCCCAGCGGGGCCAGCGTATCGACCTGGCAGACGACGATCGCGTGGAATCCCGACTCGAAAGCCAACGCGGAACGCAGCTCCTCCGCGTCATGCGAGACCAGGATGACCTCGATCCGCTCGGCTGATTCCAGGCGACGCAGGCGCGCAAGCACCGGAGCGATGGTCTCGAGGCAGTCGGTCGGCAGGACGGCCGACACGAGCGGTTCGGAGGGCTGTGTCATGAAGGGGTGGCGGCAGTGGGCTTCATGCGTTTCGTGGACCAGCGGACCCAACGCATGTGGAGTCGCTCGATGGGCCGGAGCAGAGATCGCGCCGGCGAACGTGCGTAGGCGGCGAGCATCCGATCGGCCGCGGACGGTGCCCGGCGCATCCCCGCCCATGCTGTCCGTGCGAGCCATCGATCGTACTCAGTGAAGAACCGCCCCAGCCCCGGTACCCGCCACGGCTTGAGGTTCCCGCTGAAATGGACGATCCAGGGGAAACCGTCAGGCTCGCTCGCCAACTCCGGGGGGGAACGCCGATCGGGAGGCCAGTTCCAGCCGTCGTCGAGGAAGCCCCATTCTCCGGCCAGCGTTGCGTTGAGGGCTTCCTGGTCCCAGAACCACACCCACCGGCCGAAGCGGTGCAGGTAGTCGAACGACCGTCTTTCGGTCTCCAGTTCCCTCCAGCGATCCACGTCGATGAGCATGACCCCGGCGTTGAAATACGGGGCATCCGGTGGGAGACCGAGGTCCTGCCATCCGGCGACCCCAAACGTCGACCCAAGTCTCGGAATCAGCGGATCCCGGCAAGCCAGGACGGTTCGATCTCCCATCGGCGTGCGCCACAGGACGGCAAGGTCTCCCGACACGAGCGTGTCGCAGTCAAGCCAGATGGCCCTGCCCACGTCGGAGGGCAGCCAGGATCCGAGCGTCGTTTTGTGATAGGTTCCCAGCGACATCCGTCCCCAGCAGGGGAAGCCGGCGAACTCCTCGGTCGTGCGCGGCACCCAGTGCACTCGCATCGTAGGTGGGATCGCAGATTCCACGCGGTCCAGCGTCTGTGAGGAGAGACCGTCGGACGCGACGTAGGCGTCGACCGAAGAGCCTTCGGCGAGATTGCCCGCAGCGCTGCGTAGCATGACAGCCAGAGGCAAGGCGTACGTATCATCGGCGGCGGCGGCGACGACGATGCGTTCGGCGGCGTGACTGGGGGCTCGGTATTGCATCCAGAATGCGTGGTGCCTGCCGCGTGCCGGGGGGCCACGGACGGGAAGTCTCACGGCACTTTCAAGGATCGGACGGTCAACGGCGATTGAATCAGAGACAGTCCCCTTTCATTGTACTTCCGCGACGTTTTCCCGGGTAATGAGCGGCTCGTGAGCGGCGGGATCGGTGCTCTCGGCTGCCTAGGTGCGGGGTGCTCGGTCAGTTCTCGCCGTCCTTCGGTGCCGCATCTCCTGCCACCCCCTTTTGCTTCGCGAAATGCCCGGCACCTGACACGCGGCCATGATCAGCGACTGCGCGTCCATGAACGCCAAGATGCCCGCCTGCAGTCTCTCGGGCAGCATCTTGAACCAATCGAGCCACCCATAGGCAGTCGTCTTGGGCACCTTGAAGAACCGCGCCAGATCAATGCCGCGATAGCCCGAGCGGACGTGCAGATAGACGGCCAACACTCGCTGCTCGTTCTTCGTGATGGCCTTCCTGACCGTGGCGTCGTCGGGCTGTGCAAACGTGGCCAGCCGATGCTTCAGTTGGCGCTCAAGAATCTCCGCCTCGACACGCATACGGTCTCGATCACGGCCGTAGAGTTCGATCAGCGGGCGGAGGGATTTGCTGCTGGGGGCCTTCGTGAAGTTCAGGACCAGTGATAGGAACTTGCTCTGCCACTCGATCACGTGCAGCCAATGCGCCGTGTCCACGATCGTCAGGGTGTCTTCAAGCAGATACCCGCGTGATTCTGCCTGAGCGAGCAATTCGACGAGCCGGTAGGTGCTCTTGGCGAGGAAGTCATGGCAGCGAAGGAACTCCTGCTTCATCTGCAACACCTCTGCGATCGCCTCGGCGGCCTTGCGGATGTTGGCTTCGGTGTTGACGGGATGGTCGGGTTGTTGCGGTGCGTCCATGCTGTTCAGAGTAGCGCGCGGGCTCAGTCGGCGCTACACTGCACGGATGATTTCCACCCGTCGTGATTCTGTGCGTATCCTCTGCTGCCACCGCGGGGCATTGGCCAGCCGTAGGGATATCCGCTCGGGCGACGCTCCAGCCCACTCTTTCGTGAACCGCTCTGGCTGGCGCGAGTTTCAGACGGTTTTGGCGGGTCTTCGACGGGAATGCCCCACAGCCCTCCCCGTCGTCGTTCGGGCTTCCTGGCTCCCCGAAACTGTTCTGGGCCAGTGCCTTCGGCGGGAAAAGCGGTTCACGGTCCTGCTCAACCGCGAATTGAAGGAGCCCCAGGCCGTCGAGGTGCTCTGCCACGAATGGGCGCATGCGGTGGCCTGGAACTTCGCCGTCGACCGGCTCATCAACGCCCCCGACACCGACCCTGTGGAGTTCGAGCGGGCCTGCCACGACGAGGCCTGGGGCTGCGCCTACTCGCGGGTCTGGCGGGCGTATCTGGACGCCATCCGGGAGGCGGCTTGAGTATCTGCTTCAGCTCCCGGTGACCTCCCCTGCCCTTGCGGACGT
>Ga0208783_10002438_pt1 | contig 10738 bp, 14 predicted proteins | sample DEB19_08_DNA_2_FD_184529 | JGI IMG/M metagenome (GOLD analysis project Ga0208783, IMG submission 184529) | Aqueous microbial communities from the Delaware River and Bay under freshwater to marine salinity gradient to study organic matter... | ecosystem: Environmental > Aquatic > Marine >... | reverse complement strand
CCCCGGCGAGCGGCCGAGCGTGGCGATGACGGCCGAGGCGCTCCTCTGCCGGCTGTTCCTCGGGCTGCCAGTGGAGCACGCGGCCGTGCAAGAGGCCCTCACCTCGCTGGCGGCCTCGCCGCCCGATGCCATCCAGCCAAATGCCTACACGTGGTACTACGCCACGCTGGCCTCGTTTCATGCGGGCGGCCCGCAGTGGGATGCGTGGAACGGGCGGCTCGTGGCGGCGCTCCTGCCGATGCAGCGCCGGGCCTCGTCGGGAGCGCTGGCCGGCAGTTGGGATCCTGATCCGGTGTGGGGAGGCCACGGCGGCCGCGTCTACTCGACGGCGCTATCGGCCATGACGCTCGAGGTGTATTACCGCCACGCCCCGGTTCACGAGCGGCAGAAGGCGTCGCGCGAGCGCCCGCAATTTGCTTCCCAGACCCCGGGGATTAGACTTCAGGAGTGAGCGATCTGCGGCATCGGAGCCGCCAGTCCGCCAGTCATGCAGTGCCTTCAGGTGCCACAGATGTTTGCGTTCATGGGATTGGGAACGGTCGAGCTCATCATCGTGGCCGCGGTGATTCTCCTGCTCTTCGGCTCGCGCCTGCCGCGGGTGATGAGGTCGCTCGGCGAAGGCATCGTCGAGTTCAAGCGTGGCGTGCAGGGCATCGAGGAAGACAACTCGGCCACCCGCGGCGACGGCAACCGCTGATCCGCGACGCCCGCCCTCTTCCCGCCATTTTTTGGAGACGCACCGAATGTTCGGGCTCGGTCCGGTGGAGATCGTGGTCATCGGCGCGATCGCCGTGATGCTCTACGGCAAGCGGCTGCCCGAGGTGGGGCGGACGGTCGGCCAGGGCATCGGCGAACTGCGCAAGCAGATGGCCTCGCTCTCGCGCGAGATGGACCTCGCGAGCCACGTCGACGGCACTGCCGCGAAACGCGTGTCGCGCCGGATCGGGGCTGGAGACGAGGGGCCGCAGGCGGCCGGCCCACGGTTCGACCCGCCGCCTCCCGCGGAGGAAACGGCAGCATCGTGACGGTCCGAGGCCGGGATGCTACGATCCCAGAAAGTTGAGTGCCGGGCAGCTAGCTCAGTTGGTTAGAGCGCTACGTTCACACCGTAGAGGTCACAGGTTCGAATCCTGTGCTGCCCACTGGTTGGTTCGTTCGTGATTCGAGGCGAGTGCCGCAAGTTGCGGAGCGAGCTGTTGATCGCGGGCCAGTCGCCCCGCAAGTCACGGCATGGCCGCGCGTGGGGCGGTAGGGGAATCCTGTCACCGCGATTCGAGCCGCGAGCCGTCCCGTTTTGGCGGACTTTGCGGGGATCGTCCGGGCCGGAACTGCCGGTCGTGCTGGTGGCGGCATGGTGCTCTGATTCGCTCCGGCGTCGTGCGACGAATTCATCCCCTGGGTGTGCGACGATAGCTGAAGGGGGCGTTCCATGCGATTTTCTTTCTGTGCTTGCGCGGTGCTTGCTGCGGCCGCATTTTCAAGTGTTTCGCCCGCCGACGCTTTCGCCAACAACTTGGACGAGCCGATCGACCTGTCGAGTTTTTCTGGCATCGAGTCAACGCTTGAGGAGTCGCAACAGCCGCTCGGGGCTGACGGCATGCCGATCGTGCAGGTCTACGACGACGGTGGTGCGCATTGGATCCGCCCCTATGTCACCGGTATCGCCGGGGCATCTTTCGGGACCCTCAACACGGGCGGTGGAGGCGGATTTGGCGGGACGCCGCTCGGCTTCGCCGGATCGGTCAACGAAGCGATGTTCACCGGTGGCGGCGCGATCGGCGTGGCTCTCGATCAGCCGTCCGGACTGCTTCGCATGGAGATCGAAGGCCGCGCTCGGGGGCCGATGCAAGGAAAGACGCAGTTTTTTGTACTTGAAGAGCCCGACGTCGCTCCGATCGACACGGCTGTAACCGGTGGCTGGTCGGCGATGACGAATTTCTGGCGGGATTGGTTCCTGTCCGACCGCGTTGGTGTGTACGGCGGTGGCGGGTTCGGAGTTGGCGGGTATCAGTTCTCGACTTTCTTGGCCGAAGGGGGCCAGTCATTGGGTGGCTCCAGCACAGTGAACACGTTTGCCTGGCAGGTCGGCACTGGCTTCGCGTATCAGTTGAGCGACCGGGTGACGTTCGACACTGGCTATCGATTCTTCGCGATGAGTCCCGCCTTGAATCCGGTCTCCTTGAATACGGGCGTCTTTTCGCAATCAATCGGTTCCGCGACCTCTGCCTTCAGTGCGAGTGAACTGCTCATCTCCATTCGCATCTACGAGCCGTTCCGCAACTGGCGGTAGAGCGCCGCCGTGGGAGTGGCGGGCCGGTGAACGCGACCGCAAGACCGCAGCACGGCAGCCTGCCGGGCGCTCGTCCGAGGGCGTCCTGGCACGGCTCGAGGTCGCACCGTCGCCCTGAGCTGACGTACGCGACCCGATAGATGCCGGGATGGGTCGCGGCCCGTTCGGCATCTTGAACCGATCGGTAGCGCCCCGCCCCGTGGTTGATATTCATCGTCGTGATTTGGCCAATCCTCTGGTTGTGCGTTGGAGCGGCTTGCTTGCTTGGCGCGCAAACCATCCTGATAACGCTCTACCCCGACATGGAATGGCCTGCCGTTGGGATGGTAGTCAATTTTCTGTTGCTGCCCCTGGCATTGTTTGGCGCGGCAATAGCCACAGGTATCGCTTGCTACAAGACCTGCCGATACTTCACGGCTCCCTGGAGTGAATCAAAGCCGTTGGCATTCGAAATTGGTACGGTGATGGCGGTGTTGATGGCGCTAGCAGCGGCGTTTGGGTTCTGGGCAATGTTTGCGGAGGTGCTTGCGGTCACACCTCGCGACGGGCCGTTCGCAGGCGACCCGCGATATCGACATCGATAGCCCTACCCAACTTCTCGGCAACGTCGAGACACGCGGGCCAATCGATCGCGTCACGTTGGGCCGCCACCAAACCGCGAATGTCCTGCTCATCCTGGGGCCGCCCCGCGAGAGCTTTCATGACGAGCAGATCCTCGACCGCCACCACGGGAACACGGACGTCGCCAATCGTGACCTGTGTGGCACGCGATACGGCTTGCTGCTCGAATCCCGATATTCCGATTGCCACATCGACCCGAATTCCCGTCGCGCGGTGCCGCAGCGGCAGGATGTACGACCGCGCGACCACCTCCTCCACGCCTGGAAAGAGCGGCTCAAACGGTGTCGAACTGAGCTCCTGCGCAAGCCGCAGGGCCTGATCGATATCGGCGAGGATTACAAGATCGACATCGACCGTCATTCGCGGCTGACCGCGAAGCGACACTGCAAGGCCGCCGATCAAGGCGAACCTGATGCCGCGGGTCTCGAGCACGTGCGCCGCGTCAGCCAGCGTCGGCCACAGGGCCGCTTCCATGCGTCACCTCGTCCAGACGGCGAAAGGCTGCCACTTGTCGATCCCGCTCGGCGAGCGTTTCGCACCAGGCTCGATCGTCAACCGCCTGCCAGTCTCCCGCCGCAACACGAACATCCCGGATCGTGGTGAGCAGGTCGTCGGCGATGGCCAGACGCTCCGCAGGAGAAAGGGAAGCGGCCCACGCGGCGTCACCAGCCCGCACCCTGTCGCCGCAGATCGCCTCGAACAGGTCCCAGCGCCGTTGATTCGGCAAGGCGCGACCAAGTTCGACGGCCTTCCTGGGTTCGTCGATGTTCGTCATGTCACTGAGTATACCCGTGGCGGTGCGATCCGTGAGCACATCGCATCGCTGATTTCCTCCGCAAATCGTGCCCGAGGTCCTGTGAGAAAGTCCTTATGCCCGCCGATTGTCGATCCGGAGTCGGCCTCGTTGAAGGGGCAGGTCAGAAAACGGAGGATCCGTGTTGATGCTACGGGGCTAATGACCGCAGGCAACCGTTCGCATTCCATTCAGCCCGTCGTTCAACCCGAGAGTTGCGAACGACTTTTGCGGCCGCGGAGGCTCGCGGCGTCGAGCTGATCGCCAGAGAGCAGCCGTGTGATCTTCCGCGCGAGGCCGGCGGCCCCGACGATGCGACCTTCCGTGTAATCGTCGAGTCCGTAGCCCTGCCGCGCCTCCCGCTCCCGTTGGGCGAGAATTGCCTCCTGGCACACACGGGCAATCTGGAACAACTTTTCTTGTGCGGTGATCGGGCGATGCATGAGCGTCATGATTCCTGAGGGAAGTTCTTCAACATCGTAGGAGCGTCGCGGCTCGTGGCGACGCCCGGGCTCGCCGGTTCGCCCAATCCTGTGTCACCCGCACTGCGTCGAATCCGCGGCAGGATCGCATTGTTGTTGATCCCGGCACCGCATTTCGCAGTGGACACGATATTTGTTGAAACGTACAAATCCGGCCGATGGCGAAATCCGTCCTCCAGGCCGAGTTGCGGAAAAAGCGGCCGTTCAGCTGCGTCGAGCAGGAGGCCGCGCTCAACCTGCTCCGCACCACCGACTTTCTCGGCCGCGATGCGGCCGCGCTCTTCGAGCAGCACGGCATTTCAGCGCCGCAATTCAATGTGCTGCGGATCCTGCGTGGCCACGGCGGCGCCGGCCTGCCGTGCCAGGAGATCGTGGCACAGATGGTCACGCAGACGCCCGACATCACCCGGCTCGTCGATCGCCTCGAGGCAGCCGGGCTCGCAAGCCGGGCTCGTACCGCGGCCGACCGCCGAGTCGTGCTCGTGCACATCACGAAGCCCGGGTTAGCCCTGCTCGCGCGGCTCGACAAGCCAATTCTCGATCTGCACCGTCGCCAGATGGACCACCTGACGACCGCGGAGATCGCCACACTCAATCGCCTGCTTGTGAAATTGCGGCAGCCTCCTCGCGAGGTGAAGCCCTGATGATTCCCTGCTCCTTGCGTCGAGGGGCCGATTGGTTCGATTCCGTTTCGACAAAGGATTGGTGCATGAACATGCTCAAGGCTCTGGTGGTTTGCTGGTTTGCGCTTGCAGCAGTTGGCTTGTCCGGGGCCGCTCGGGCCGAGGAGTATGCACTCGATCTGGCCCATACCGGGTTCACGTTCAAGATCCAGCATCTTGGCGTCAGTTGGACGTATGGCCGGTTCAATGCCTGCGAAGGAGCGTTTCGGATCGACTCGAATCCGGCGAACACCGCCTTCACCCTGCAGATCAAGACCGACAGCATCGACACGGGCAACCAGCAGCGGGACGACCATCTGCGCAGCCCCGACTGGTTCAACAGCAAGCAGTTTCCGCTGATCACTTTCAAGAGCACGTCGGTGAAGCAGACACCGGCTGGCTACGAAGTCACGGGAGACCTCACGCTGCACGGGGTGACGAAGGCCGTCGTGCTGAATGTCGAGGGGGGCGGCAAGGCGGAGTTTCCGCAGGGCGTGCAGCGGATCGGGTACACGACCAACGTGGTGCTCAAGCGGTCGGAGTTCGGGATGAATACGATGGTCGGCCCCGTGGGCGACGACGTGTATCTCTCGATCAGCTTCGAGGGGATCAAGAAGTAGTGCCGAGGCGGTGCGCCCGTCGACAAGACCAGAGGCGGTCCGATGCCAGATCCCTTGATCGTCGTGCAGGCCATGGCCGCCGCTGCGTTTGCCGCGGCGGCCATCCTGCTCGGCTCCGCAGGCTGGAAGCGGCCGGGCGACGCCGGCCGCGTGGCCATCGGCTGGCCGCTCGTCGTCGGCTGGTTTCTCCGGAGCCACACTGCAGATGGGGGCATCGTGGTCTGCCTCGCCTGTCTCGGCAGCATCCTCGTGATGGGGCGATTTTTCGGCGCGCTCTCGACGATGCATGCCCTCCTGCTCGCGGGGGCACCCCTGCTCTGTTGGCTCGGCGAGAGTCGGTGGCTTCGGACCCAAATCGCGAGTGGTGGTGCACGAGGCCACGACCTTTGAAGACCGCCCTCGTCATCATCGACGTGCAACGCGACTTCTGTGCCGGTGGGGCGCTCGCCGTACCGGATGCCGATGGGATCCTTCCCACGGTGAATGCCCTGATGCGGGCATTCCGGCAGGTGATCCTCACGCAGGATTGGCATCCGCCGGGCCACATCTCCTTCGCCTCGAGTCATCCCGGGGCCGCCGCCTTCAGTCGTGTGACACTGCCCGAGGGCGAGCAGGAACTCTGGCCGGATCACTGCGTCGCAGGCACGCATGGTGCAGATCTGCACGCCGCCTTGGAGATTCCCGGCGATGCCGCGATCATCCGCAAGGGAACCCGGAAGGGCGTCGACAGTTACTCGGCGTTCTTCGAAAACGATCGCCAGACGCCGGTCGGCTTGGATGCGTGCTTGCGGGCCGGTGACGTCGGCGAGATCGTCGTGGCCGGCCTCGCGACTGACTACTGCATTCTTCACACGGCGCTCGATGCCCGCGCCCTTGGATACGAGGTCACCGTCGTGGAATCCGGCTGCCGTGGGGTCGATCTCGACGGCTCGCTGGCCGACGCCTGGAGCAGGATGACGGAAGCGGGCGTACGTCGCGGATGAGTCGCGGGAAGACCTCCGTTGACCGAATTCGGCTGTGCGTTTTCGGACAGAACAGCGGGATTTCAAGCGCTGGTGCGATGTGTTCCGATGGTGATCGGTGGCATGGCTCTGGTAACGTGTTTCCGTGCGGCGGTGTGCGGCGTTGGCCGCGTACCTTGATCGAGGACGGGGGCGATGATCCAGTTCGACGACTTCGACGCGTGGGGCGATGCGATCAACGGCGCGAGCCTGCGACTGGCGTGCGACGGTGTGGAAACACGGGGGTGGGTGCTCGGCGCTCTCGATCTGTCGGGCGTCGTGCTGCAAATCGCGTGGGAGGGGGGAGGCACACTCTGCTATGGCGGCAACACGCACCCGGGGCCGATCCTGTTCGTGCCGCTCACGCATGCGGCCGAGCACGTGGTGAACGGCGAGCGGCTCGACGACGACTCGCTGCTCGGCCGGCCTGGCGGAACGGCGGCCCATCTCGCCGCGGGCCGGGAACTCACCGCCGCGGCGATGGGGTGCTCGCCGGTGCCTGAGCCAACGCCGCTCCGCATCGGCCGTCCGCGGCTCGACCGCGCCGAGATCGTGCGTCGTGCGATGGCTATGATCGACTCGGCTGCGATCGTGCCGACGGCATCCGCACTGGCGAGCCACATCGGTGTCACGAATCGCACGCTGCTGCGGACGTTTCAGGAAGCGTTCGGCGTGCCGCCGCGCCAGTACCTCATCCTGCGCGAGCTCCACGCCGTGCGTCGCAGTCTCCGTGGCAGTGGCTCCGAGGACGCCACGGTGGCCGACGTCCTCACGAGGCACGGCATCTGGGAATTCGGACGATTCGCGGCGAGGTATCGACGTCACTTCGGCGAATCGCCGTCGGTGACGCTCGCACGCGCCCGCAGTTGATTGTGGTACCGGCGGCGGTGCCGGCCGCGAGTCGCCTCAGCGGCCTGTGTTCGTTCCGGCGGTCACCGCTTCCATCACGCGGTCGAGGTTGAAGCTGCCCGGTTTCTGGCGAGGGGGAAACTCGCGGAAGCTCTGCAGCCACTGCCCCACGTGGGCCGCGGCCGGAGCGATCATGAACATGTGCTCGAGATACCACCGCTGGTAGTCCATGCCGATGTCCTGGGCGAGCTCGAAGGGGTCCATGCGCAGGTTCACGAGCTTCGGCGCCCGCAGTTCGACGAACGGCTGCTGCCAGACATGCATCCCGTGGGCCGGCTGCTCGAGGAACGTGGCTTTCCAGTTCTCGTAGCGCAGGGCGGCCACGCTGCCGTCGTCGGTCCAGTAGATGAAGTCTTTGCGGGGCCACGGTGCCTGGCCACGAAGCGCGGGGCCGAGGTCGTAGCCGTCGAGGTGCACCTTGTAGGTGCGGTCGCCGATCCGGCGGCCCTTCTTCAGGTCCTCCTTGGCGGTCGTGTCGCCGGCGGCGGCCACGAGCGTCGTGAGCATGTCCTCGTGGGCGCCGATGTCGTTGATCACCGTGCCCGGCTTGATCGTGCCCGGCCACTTGATCGCGCAGGGCACCCGGTAGCCGCCCTCCCACTGCGTGTTCTTCTCGCCGCGGAACATCGTCGTGCCGCCGTCGGGCCAGGTGAACGCCTCGGCGCCGTTGTCGGTGGAGTACATCACGATCGTATTGTCGGCGAGCCCGAGCTCTTCGAGCTTGGCGAGAATCTCGCCCACCTGGCGGTCGTGCTCCACCATGCCGTCGGCATAGATGCCGAGGCCCGTCTTGCCGGCCACGCCATCCTTCAGGTGCGTGAAGATGTGCATCTTGGTGGAGTTCCACCAGATGAAGAACGGCTTGCCAGCCTGCTTTGCCCGCGCCATGAAGTCGACCGTCTTGGCGTTCACCTCCTCGTCGATCGTCTCCATCCGCTTCTTCGTGAGCGGGCCGGTGTCGGTGACCTTCCCATTGGCGAAGGAATGCATCACGCCGCGTGGGCCGAATTTTTTCTTGAATTCGGGGTTCTTCGGATAGTCGGGATGTTCCGGCTCCTCCTCGGCGTTGAGGTGGTAAAGGTTGCCGTAGAACTCGTCGAAACCGTGGGCCGTCGGCAGCATGTCGTCGCGGTCGCCGAGGTGGTTCTTGCCGAACTGGCCGGTCATGTAGCCTTTCGCCCGGAGGAGCGTGGCGATCGTCGGGTCTTCCTTGCGCATGCCCTCGGGGGCGCCCGGTAGGCCGACCTTCGTGAGGCCCGTGCGGATCGGCGACTGGCCGGTGATGAACGCGGCCCGGCCGGCGGTGCAGCTCTGCTGGCCATACCAGTCGGTGAACAGCGCACCCTCGCGGGCGATCCGATCGATGTTGGGCGTCTTGTAGCCCATCATCCCGAGGTTGTAGGCCCCAACGTTGAACTGCCCGATGTCGTCTCCCCAGATCACGAGGATGTTGGGCTGGCGGGGTGCCTGGGCGGCCACGCGGGCTGCGGGCACTGTGCTCGCGGCGACAAAGCAGGCGAGTGCGGCACCAAGCAGGCGGGAACGACGGGCAGTGGTCATCGACAGGATCCTCGGAGGTGCGGAATGAACTCGATGTCGTAGGTCCGGGGGCAGGATACCTGCAATGCGGAATCCGCCAGAACAGGCGGGTAGGAGCGGGCGTGGCCCGCCCCCAGCCAACGCGATCCAGGCGGGCGTGAACATCCGTCCCGCCGTGTCGTGGATGCCGCAAATTCGGCCGGGCGGAGCCACTGTTGTTGCCGGGGTTCCGAAATGCTAGAAATTTGCAGGTTCGACTGACTTTCGTCCGCACCCACTCCGTCGGGAACTGCGGTTCGTGCATCTGGCGATGGTCGATAGTCGATGTGGTTCGTGAGCCAGTTCCCGAGTCCTCGAGGTTTTGTTTTTATGGCCCGGAAGATTTACGTGGGGAACCTCCCCTGGTCCACCACGTCCTCCGATCTGGAGGCGATGTTTTCTCCGCACGGCGCCGTGCGGAGTGCCGAGGTGATCTCCGATCGTGAGACCGGACGTTCGCGCGGGTTCGGTTTTGTGGAGATGGAGACCGACGAAGGTCTGCAGGCCGCGATCAATGCCCTGAACGGGCAGGAGATCAACGGTCGGCCCCTGACGGTCAACGAGGCCCGTGAGCGCACGCCCCGTCCGGGCGGAGGCGGCGGTCGCTCCGGTGGCTACGGTGGCGGCGGCGGCGGTGGCCGTGGCGGATACGGTGGCGGCGGCGGTGGCGGCGGCTACCGTGGCGGCGACCGCTACTAAATCGCAGCGTCCCATCAACGGTCGTTCTTTCGACATGCCATCGCAGGGGTCGGGTTGGTCGCCCTCCCGACCCCTGCGATCCATGTCAGGATTCTCGGATCACAGTTTCGAAACGTTTCTTCAACTCACTCACCAGCCCCGGACTGATCCACGTTCATGCCTCCAGCCAATCCCAAGTTTGCCAAGTTCGCCAAGAAGAAGGCCAAGCCGCGCACCAAGGTGAAGCGCAAGGACCCGATCTTCATCGACGGCGCCCGGCCCCGCCCGATGTACGTCGACTACAAGGATCTCGAACTGCTCGGCAAGCTCATCAACCGGCAGGGCAAGATCCTGGGGCGGCGCAAGAGCGGTTGCACGGCCGCCAGCCAGCACGCCGTGACGAGCGCCATCAAGCGGGCCCGGTTCATGGCCCTCCTGCCCTACGTCGGCGAGTGACGCCGCGGAGCGCATGCCAGCCCTGACGACCAGGCGCCGAGTCGAGTTTCGCGACACCGACGCCGCCGGGATCGTGCATTTTTCAGCCTTCTTTTTCTGGATGGAGTCCGCGGAGCACGAGCTTTTGCGGGCCGCCGGCCTGCACGTGTTTGATCCCCTGCCCGACGGCGGCACGGCGAGCTGGCCGCGGGTATCGGCGGCCTGCGACTACAAGTCGGCGGTGCGGTTTGGCGACGAGGTGGAGATCGCGGTGCACGTGGCCGAACTCGGCCGCACGAGCGTGACCTTCGCCTTCCGCTTCGAGCACGGCGGTGTGCATGTCGCCGAGGGCAAGATCGTGGCGGTGCGCTGCCTCATGCATCCGGGCCGCAAGCCGCAGGCGGTGCCGATTCCCGAGGAGATCGTGCACAAGCTCGCGGCGTTTCGCTCCGCCTGAGGTGGAGCGAAGCAGCGGCGCGAGACCCCGAAGGAACGCAGCATGCTCGAGGTCGATCGGCTGGCGAAGGTGTTTCCAGCGGCTGAGGCTCCCGTGCGCGTGCTCGACGACGTCTCGCTCAGGCTCGCGCCGGGCGAACGGATGGCGATCATGGGGCCGAGCGGCTCGGGCAAGAGCACGCTGCTCTCGATTCTCGGCACGCTCGACGAGCC
>Ga0208783_10002436_pt1 | contig 10740 bp, 8 predicted proteins | sample DEB19_08_DNA_2_FD_184529 | JGI IMG/M metagenome (GOLD analysis project Ga0208783, IMG submission 184529) | Aqueous microbial communities from the Delaware River and Bay under freshwater to marine salinity gradient to study organic matter... | ecosystem: Environmental > Aquatic > Marine > Coastal... | reverse complement strand
TCTGTTTGGCATCATCGGCCTGCTGGCCAGCGTGTGGGCTGGCAGCAAGCTCGGCGAATGGGGTCTTCAACACTACTTTGACCATGGTGGCGAATGGCAGGCTTGGGCGATCATGATCTACGGATTCGCCGCCTCCGTGCTGCCGGTGTGGATGCTCTTGGCACCGCGTGACTACCTCAGCACCTTCATGAAGATCGGCACCGTCGCTGTTCTGGCTGTCGCGGTCATCTGGGTGGCTCCGGAGCTGCACATGCCGAAGATCACCAAGTTCATCGATGGCACCGGCCTCGTCTTCGCGGGCACCTTATTCCCGTTTGTCTTTATCACCATCGCCTGTGGAGCCATCTCAGGCTTCCATGCGCTCATTTCCTCCGGCACCACACCGAAGCTGCTCGATAACGAATCCAACATCCGCAGCATCGCCTACGGCGCGATGGTCACGGAGATGCTCGTCGCCCTGATGGCTCTTGTCGCCGCGTGTGCGCTGCAACCTGGCGAATACTTTGCCATCAACGCCGGCATCAACAAGGTCATGCCCCCGGAGCAAGTCGTGGCCACCATTTCCACCGCTGGATTTCCTGTCACAGTCGAGGGAATGAGCCAGCTCGCCGCCGACATCGGTGAGAAGACTATGTTTGGCCGCGCCGGTGGTGCGCCGACCTTTGCCGTCGGGATGGCACACATGTTCGCCCGTGCCTTTGGCGAAAGCTGGATGAGTTTTTGGTATCACTTTGCCATCATGTTTGAGGCGCTGTTCATCCTCACAACCATCGATGCGGGCACCCGAGTCGGGCGATTCATCCTGCAAGACTTCCTCGGCGGTATCTGGAAACCGCTTGGCAACACGCGCAGCATGCCCGCGAATGTTTTTGCCAGTGCGCTGCTCGTCGGAGCGTGGGGTTGGTTCCTGTATCAAGGCGTTGTCGATCCGCTTGGTGGCATCAACACGCTCTGGCCCATCTTTGGCATTGCAAATCAACTCCTCGCTGTGATTGCCTTTTGCCTCGGCACAACGATTCTCATCAAAATGGGCAAAGCTCGCTACATGGCCGTCACCGCTATTCCGCTCGCGTTTTTGATGACCGCCACCTTCAGTGCCGGATGGATCAAGATCTTCGATTCGAACCCCAAAATGGGCTTCTTGGCTGCTGCGAACGACTTTGCTGCCAAAATAGCCGCGGGCGGCACCGACAAGCAGATCGCCGAATGGACCGCGCAGAAGTTCAACTTCATGGTTGATGTGTATGTAACGGGTTTCTTTCTCTCTGCCGTTGCCATCATTTTCCTGGGTTGCCTCATGGAGTGGATCAAGCTTCTCAGCGGCTCAAAGACAGCCGTGTTGGCCGAAGATCCGTATGTGGCGCTGCCAGAAGGGGCTTGAGGCACTGCCTTGATGGGCGATCCAACGTCCCTCTTTTTCTCTCATGCCCTCTGCCCGTCCATCCAGCATTGCTGTTATGGGTGCTGTGATGGCTTTTAGTCTATGGGGTGTGCTGCCGGTGTATTGGAGGCAGATTGGCCATTTAGGCAGCGATGTGGCACTGGCGCAGCGGGTGGTATGGACCATGGCCACGGTGCTGCCGCTTCTCATACTGCATGGCGAGTGGGCTGGCTTTCTTCAATCGCTTCGCAGCCTTAAACTGATCAAAACCCATGTTGGGTCCGCCTTCCTGCTGGCAATCAACTGGGGTGTCTTTGTTTGGGCCGCACAGCATGGGCACATTCTCGATTGCAGCCTAGGCTACTTCATCAATCCACTCCTCAACGTGTTGATCGGCAGCTTTTGGCTCGGCGAGAATCTTTCAAACCTGCAAAAGATCAGCATTGTCTCCGCAGCCGCAGGCGTGGCGATGCAACTCGTGTTCGTTGGACGCTTTCCATGGATCGGCCTGCTACTGGCGGGCAGTTTTGCGCTCTACGGCCTCGCCAGACGTCGCTCTTCGCTCGGGTCGCTGCCTGGACTTGCGATGGAGACCATCGTTGGCATCCCCGTGGCTTTGTTGTATCTCATTTGGAGCGAGCACATGGGATCCGCGATCTGGGGGACCGCTTCCACGCTAGATGTGCTGCTCATCCTAGGCCTCGGCGTCATCACCACTGTCCCTCTGCTTGGCTTTGCCCGAGCTGCTCGCGAGTTGCCGTTCGCGCTGTTGGGCGTGCTGCAATTCCTCGCGCCCACCGGTCAGTTTCTCATAGGCTCGCTTGTGTATGGCGAACCGCTCAATGTGGCTTCTTTGATGTCTTTTGGGCTGATCTGGATCGGCGTAGTCTTGTTCTGTGGCCATCTGTTTCTCTATGCGCGGCGTATCGTGATAAAAGCCTGATCATGACATCCAACTTTCGTGCCAGCACTCGCCTTGCCGCCAGCGCGGAAATCATGTTCGCGTTTCACAGTGATCCTAGAAACATCGTCTACGTTATGCCGCCCACGCTGAAGCTCGTGAGCTTGCAAACTGACGGCCCCGCCCAGCAAGACCACCTGATCGAGTTTCACTGTCGCGATTGGGGTTTCATTCCCATGCGCTGGAAATGTCGCTGGCACACCGTGCAGCCTCCCACTGTGCTGGTGGATGAGATGCTCGAAGGCCCCTTTGCGCAATTCGTGCACGAGCACCGCTTCGAGCCGCTTGCCGAAGGCGGTTGCCTCATGCACGACAGCATCACCTATGCTTTTGGCCGCGCCTGGTGGGGTAAACTGATCTCCGAAACCGCTGTGCGCCTCTATCTCAAACTCCTCTTCATCTATCGCCACCACCGCACACGGTGCTGGGCGCAAGATCACACGGAAAGTGGGTCACCCCGGCCTTGTTGATGTGCCTCTCGCTTGGTGTGATGGCATAACGATTCTAGACCGTTTCTCACAAAGTCTGTCTGATTCTCGTTCGCGGGCCAAGCTCATTGGCAATGTCATTCGCTCGTTAGCTATTGTCCCAATAGCCTGTTCGCCTTCCTTGCCACTGAGGCCGCCGTGCTCGCCGATCATTTCAGACATCCTTTTTGAGAAAGGGTCTAAATCCTCACTCGCGACCAAAGCATTGCCGCTACCATGTAAATGGCTCCAAAACCGGCAAGCACGGCATCCCAGCCGCCGGCGTGGGCAATCAGCCACGGCACCATGATGGGAAAGCAGGCTGCTCCGAGGTTGCCACACATGTTTGTGACGGCGCTCACGGTGCCTGCGTGAGGTCCGCCGAAGGTCATGAGTGTGGCTGAGTAGCAGGGATTCACCGCGCCGGCACAATACATTCCTGCACTAATGATCATCACAGCCAGCACCGGTTGCGCCACGAACCAAGCACCCAAGATTAGCATTGCGCATAGTAGAAGCAGGATCATGGCCATGCCTTGGCGAGAGAGACACGCGCTGCCTGTCCTGCGCATCAACGCATCAGAAAGGAGTCCACCGGAGAAACCGCCTGCCACATCCGCCAACAGCGGCAGTGTCGTGAGCCAGGCGGACTTGACCAGCGTCATACCGCGTGCCTCCTGTAAATAAGTGGCAAACCAGCTCGCAAAGAAAATATATCCTGCGGCGCGAAAAAACTGCTGCGCACACAGGAGCCAAAGAGATAAGCTCAACAAAAGTTTCTTCCACGGGATCGCCTGAGCCGTCAGCGCAGCTGATGAGCTGCCTTTCTCGATCCATTCGAGTTCTGCTAAATTCACGGATGGGTGTTCCGCAGGACGGTTTCGATACCACCACGCAAACCAACCGGCCCAAATGATGCCCGGCACCGCATAGAGAATGAACATCCATCGCCAGCCCCCACTCATCAAAAACCACGCCGTCAACGGTGCTGCCACGATGCTTCCTACCGACATGAACCCGCTGAATGCTCCGGCTGCCGAAGCCTGTGCCATCTTGGGAAACCATCCAGCCATCACGCCAACACCCACCGGAACAAGCCCCGCCTGAGCCACACCCATCAAGGCCCGCGAGGCGGTCATCCATCCTAGCTGCCCCAGCGCAAAGCCAGCAGTGGCCAGCGACCACATCAGCGCATACATCACCAGCGCCCATCTCGCTCCGAGCCTTTGCGCCAACATCGCCGCTGGGATCTGGCAGAGCGCGTATGGCCAGAAGAATGCGCTTATCATCATACCCGAATCCTCCTTCGTGAGTCCGAGATCCGCACGGATCGTACTCTCGGCAGGGGCGACACCATTTCGCACAAAATACGCCAATGCCGCTGCCGAGCAAAGCCCGGCTAGAACGATGAGGCGCGTGCTTGTGGGCTTCATGAGATCACCAATCTGTCACCGCACCATCGGGACTGAATTCCCGCAAGACGATCTCCTGCTGGAAGGGATGCTTCTTCACCTCGGCCTCGTTGATGGTGATGCCGAGGCCGGGTTTCGTGTTCGGGCGGACGATACGGCCCTGCTTTTCGACGATGAAGCCTTCCTCGACCACGTCTTGGCGCCAAGGCACATCGTTGTGCACGGTTTCGCAGATGATGTAGCTTGGCTGGCTGAAACCAAACTCAAGTGAAGCGGCGGTGCTCACGGGCCCCTGGGGATTGTGCGGTGCCAAAGCGATGCGATGAGCCTCGGCGAGCGCGGCGATGCGTTTGGCGGCGCTAAGGCCGCCGCAGTGGGTGATGTCGAGCTGGCAAATCTCGACGGCTCGCTTCTCAAACATGTCTTTGAAGGCCTCCAGGTTCGTCACGCGCTCGCCGCTGGCCACGGGCGTGGTGAGGGCGGCGTTGATCTTCGCGAGGCCATCGACCGCCTCCGGCCAGCAGGGCTCCTCGAAAAAGTAGAGGCCGAAATCATCGAGCGCCTTGCCGAACTTCAGCCCCATGGCTGGTGAAGGCCGTGCATGGCAATCGACCATGATTTCAATGTCCGGCCCCACAGCGTCGCGCATGGCTTCGACAGCCGCCGCAGCGGCGCGGACGGGTTTCATGCCTTCAATCGGCATCGTGCTCGGCACCGCCATGCTTTTGAAGGCCGTGTAACCATCCGCTACGGCCCGTTGAGCGAGCTCGGCAAAGCGTTTCGCGTTATCGGCGGGCGTTTGATAAAAATCCTCCATCTTTCCGCCGCCGAGATGGCAGTAGGTGCGCACCCAATCCCGCACTGGACCACCAAATACCTTCGAGAGCGGCATGTTCGCTACCTTGCCCACAATGTCCCACAGCGCGAGGTCGATGCCCGCAATGGCAGTGGCCCGCACGATCCCGTGCCCATGCCAGAAGTGCTGCCGATACATCATCTGCCAGAGGTATTCTACTCTCGTCGGGTCCTCGCCGATCAAAAGGTGCGACATATCTTCAATCGCTCCTACGATGCTCCGCGTGTGCCACTCCAGCGTCGCTTCCCCCCAGCCGATGAGGCCTGGCTGGTCGGTCACGACTTTGACGAACACCCAGTTTCTCATGCGGGCGTGGCAGACGAGCGTTTCGATGGCGGTGATTTTCATGGATTCGACTATTGCTTCATGGTTTGAATGCGATTTGCAATCGCCTCAATGAGTTGTTCAAGACTCCCCGCCGCTATACAAGCAATGCTCTCCTGATAGATGCCAGTATCGTAAAGTTCCCGCGGTGGCAGATACGAGGCACCCCAGTCGGCGGCGATGGTGGTGACGACGATGATTTTGTCGGGAAAGCGGCGGCGGAGTTTGGTTTGGAGGAGGTTGTAGCTTTCGCCTTGGACGCCGAGCCAGAGGGCATCTCCGAGATGCCAGAGGACGACTTTGATCGGATAGGTTTCACCGGGAGGAAGCTGGTGAAGGCGATGGAGGAGACGGTTTTTGCGTTCGGCCATCGCGCGGCAGTCGGCGGCGCGTGTTTCATCGCCTGCAGCACGGGCGGCGGCTTCGTCGCGTTGGAGGTTGGCGAGGTCGTTTTGGACCTGTTCGGACGTGGGCTGGCCGGGGCGATACTTCAGCGGCTCGTGCCAGCGCTGGAGCCTCCATGTGGCTTTTGCAGCGAGGTCGATGCTTTGATGCTTCCACGAGCCGAGCGTGGCGCCCGAGACGACGGGACCGGCATAGACAAAAGTCGTCCCGGCAGCGGGAAGGGCGGTGAGAGCTGAAAGCGCGGCATAACCGAGTTCGCGGCCGTTTCGATCCGCCACCGCGGTATCGCCTACAAAGCCTTCGCGCGGGCCGAGCTCGCCGCTGGCACCTTGCAGGAACAAACAGGGAGCGCCGGTGTCTCGTTCAACGAGCTCGCGCATCGCGCCGATGTAGTCGGGGCTGATGAGCGTGTTTTCCCACGCGAGCGTGGTGGGATGGCAGGCGTAGTTCACGATGCTGGCGAGCCTTTTGCCATGGTCATCGGTCACGCGGGCGACGATGACGGTGTCGTCGGCTGGCACGCCTGGATTGTGACCGCACACGAACTGCTTTCCGTCCCAAAAATCGCGATGCGTGGCCAGCGAGCACTTCCCACGGCCATACACGATGCCCGCAGGCTGAATCGACGCGATGGCATCGCGGATCAAAGCGCCCGCTTTTTCGCCGAGTGAGTGCAAATACGGCGGAATGAGGTCGCCGCCAGGCAGATTGGCCCGATCGAGGCCCATCAAGCCCGCGCCGTGCGTATGCGAGAAGACGACAAGAATCTCCTGCTTCGTCACACCGCCGATCTCCGCAGCCTGCGCGACGAGATTCGCATGTTCGGTGGCTCCCATCACGCAATGATCGAGCGCGAGCAGGATCTGCCGCTCGCTGCCTTCCATTGGCGCAAAGACAGTCACGGTGGCCCGCAGCGGGCGATGCACGCCGGTGGCGCGTTCATGTTTCGCCGCGCCCCACATGCGGTGGTAGATGTCCGCAGGCGGCGTGATGTCGCACCACCTCAACGCGAAACGGCAGCGGCTTTGCGGCGTGGGATCTTCGGTGCGAGAAAGGGCAGGCATCCCATCTAGAACGGCACCATATTGATTACTTCATCATTTCCGCAGTGGTCCAGCCGCCGCTAATGTCGTGTGCATCAAAGCCGTGTTGGGTCAGTAGCCGCACGGCGTAGTAGGCGCGCTGGCCGACACCGCAATAGACGTGAAGCGTTTTGCCCCTCGGCAATTCGGTGAGTCGGTCGCGTAACTGCGGCAGCGGAATGTTCACCGCACCAGCGGCATGGCTGTCGGCGAACTCGTCCTCGTCGCGCACGTCGAGCAGGAACGCGCCCTCGGGCAGCGCATCCCAGTGCGCGAGCGGCAGGTCGCCACGCAAATGATTCGCGGCGATGAAGCCGGCATAGTTCAGTGCGTCCTTCGCGGCGCCAAATTGCGGTGCGTAGCACAATTCGGCCTCCTCTAGGTCAAAGACGGTGCCGCCTTTCTGGATCAAAGCGGACACGACATCGATCTTCCGCGCCACATCCGTGGTGCCGACGGCTTGCATGCCGAGGATGCGACCATCTTGTTTGGCAAAGAGCAGCTTCAGATGCAGCGTCTGTGCCCCCGGGTAATAGCCGACATGGTGCTTCGGGTGCAGATAGACTTTTTCATATTCAGTGATGCCCGCGCGGCGCAGCGATTTCTCGGTCGCGCCGGTCTGTGCGACGGCGAGGTCAAAGACTCCGCAGATCGCGGTGCCCTGCACGCCGCGGAATGCGCTGTCGCGACCGGCGATGACGTCGGCGGCGATGCGGCCCTGGCGGTTCGCAGGCCCGGCGAGCGCGAGCAGCATGTTGGTGCCGGTGATGACATCGCGGACCTCGACGGCGTCGCCGATCGCGAGGATCGACGGGTCACTCGTGCGCAGGTGGGCATCGACGGCGATGCCGCCACGCTGGCCTATTCGAAGGCCGGCGGCCTTGGCGAGAGACGTTTCCGGCCGCACACCGAGACCGAGGATCACGAGATCCGTTTCGATAGCATCATTGACCCTGAGTTTGCCACCCGACTGAGCCACACCGGTGAGCGCTGTGTTCAGACGGAGCTGGACGCCATGCTGCTCGAGGTGTGCGTGGAGCGGCGCGACCATCTCTTTGTCCATCGGCATCATCACCTGCGGTCCGCTTTGCACCAGAATGACCTCCAGACCGAGATGGCGTAGATTTTCCGCCATTTCGAGGCCGATGAAACCACCGCCGGCCACCACGGCATGTTTCGCGTTTGTTTTGTCGATCCACCCGCGAATCTCCCGCGTGTCAGGAATGGTACGCACCGTGAAAACACCCGGCAGATCGAGCCCAGGCAACTCAGGCTTCAGCGGGGCCGCTCCCGGCGAGAGCACGAGCACGTCGTAGGCATCCTCAAACTCCGTGCCGGTGAGCAAATTGCGCACGGTGACGGTTTTTGCCTCCCGTTGGATGGAGACGACTTCGTGATGCACGCGCACGTCGATGCGGAAGCGGTCGTGAAACAACTGCGGGGAGGCGAGCAGCAGGCTGGCTTCGTTCGGGATCACACCGCCCACGTGATAGGGCAGCCCGCAGTTCGCAAAGCTCACAAATGGGCCGCGGTCATACACGGTGATGCTGGCGTGCTCGTTGAGACGGCGCAGGCGCGCGGCACATGAGGCACCGCCAGCCACACCGCCGACAATGATGGTTTTGAGCGGCTTTTTCATCGTATCAGGCGCCGCAGGAGGTTTTGGAGCAGTTTTCGCCTTCGACGCGGTTCCAGGGCATTTTTGCCAGGATGAGTGCCAAGCCGCAAAAGCCGGTCACACCGGCAAAAATGAGCCCCGCGCCGAAAAACATCGGCAAATAGACCCAGCAGGGATCCACATAAACCGCCAACAGCGAGCCGACGAGCACGCAAACGCCGATGGTGATCTGCACCTGCCGCATGAGCGGGATGCCGCCGCGCTTGTCGCCGGAGCAGGGCAGGCCGGCGGCTTTCCAGGCAAGGATGCCACCTTCCAAGTTACGCACGTCGCTGAAGCCGAGGGCATGCAATTTTTCCGCGGCGGCTGCGCCACGTTTGCCGGCCTGGCACATGACCACGACGGGCTTCGATTTGTCGAGTTCACCGTAGCGGGCTTCAATTTGGCCAAGTGGCATGAGTTTCGCATCAATTACATGAGACTCAGCATGCTCGACAGGCTCGCGCACGTCGATGAGTTGGCAGCTGCAGGTGTTGAGTGCATGAGCCAATTCGTGTGGGGGGATGCAGGTATGAGTTTTCATGGGTCTTCGAGTTTGGTTTCAAATAAACTGGAAATTTTATTATGCTATATCGCCATATAACGATATAAGTCAAAACATCTCTATCCATATGCCCCAAAAAAACCAAGCAAAGCGTTCAGCATCCTCCAGCCTTCTGTCTGCCGTTGCCTTGGATCTCATTGCGCAACAATTCCGCGCCCTTTCCGAGCCAGTGCGTCTTCGGTTGCTGAGTGCGCTTATGCATGGTGAACAGAACGTGAGTCAGCTCGTAAAGGCTGCTGGCACCGGTCAGGCCAACGTTTCCAAGCACCTGGCGATTCTGAAAAACGCAGGTATGATCGCCACAAGACGTGAAGGGCTTGCCACAATGTGCTCCATCGCCGACCCCGTCATCTATCAGCTCTGCGAGATCATGTGCGCGAAGCTCAAAGCCGAACATGCGGAACGAGGTCGAGCGTTGGGCTGATCGAGTTGTTACTGGCCTGACCTCTACTGAGAGGCGCTTGGCATTTCAATGCGTGCATGATTCAGATTTGAGAGGTCGAGATCGGGATCGGCCTCCACCATTTGCCAAGTGCCGCCCCGCCAACCTTATAAAGATATTAGGAATCCCATCATGTTGCCATGTTGGATGCTTTTTTAGAATCGGTAGTTTTGGCCTCACGGACCGCAGCGAGGTTTCTTGGCGTAACCAAGGACCTACTAATAAACCTCCTTCAAACCTAGCGTATGGTTAACATGAGGCCTCTCCTGTTTCTTTTTGCCGCCACCAGCACCTTCGCCGCCGATCCCATCGCCATCGGCTCGCGTCGCGAATTGTTCGTGGATGACTTCCTGATCGAAAAGCTCACCGGCAAGGCCGAGCAACGCCTGCATCACCCGCAGCCGCAGCAGATTGCCATCATGCATGATTTGCCATGGGAGGGCAGCGGCAGCGGTTATCACAGTGTCTTCAAGGACGGCGACAAGTATCGCATGTATTACAAGTCGTGGCAGCTCACCGTCACCGCGCCGGGGAAGGTGAACACGGGCGAGCATCCGCTCTTCACCTGCTACGCGGAAAGCGATGACGGCATCCATTGGCGGAAGCCGGAGCTGGGCCTGCACGAGTTCAAAGGCTCGAAAGCGAACAACATCGTTATCCCGCATGGCAAGATGGGGAAGGTGAATCCCGATGGCGGGCATCCGGCGGTCTTCAAAGATGAAAACCCGGCCGCGCCGCCCGAGGCGCGATACAAGGCCATCGTGCGCTCCAACTCGCCAAAGGGCCTCCTCGCACTGCAATCGCCCGATGGCCTTCGTTGGTCGCCGATGGCGGATGTGCCGGTGATTACGGATGGGGCGTTTGATTCGCAAAACCTTGCGTTTTGGGATGCGCAGGCCGGTTTGTATCGCGCTTACTGGCGTTACTTCACGGAAGGCACCACCGACGAGAAGAACTGGAAGCCCTCCGGCCTCCGCGCCATCCGCACGGCCACGTCGAAAGACTTCATCCATTGGGAAAACCAGCAAGACCTCCGCTATGTCGATTCACCCGGCGAGGCGCTCTACACGAACCAGGTGAAGCCGTATGCGCGTGCCCCGCATCTGCTGCTCGGCTTTCCCACGCGCTACATCGAGCGTGGCTGGTCCGAGAGCATGCGAGCGCTGCCAGAACGCGAGCACCGTGAAA
>Ga0208783_10002435_pt1 | contig 10741 bp, 7 predicted proteins | sample DEB19_08_DNA_2_FD_184529 | JGI IMG/M metagenome (GOLD analysis project Ga0208783, IMG submission 184529) | Aqueous microbial communities from the Delaware River and Bay under freshwater to marine salinity gradient to study organic matter... | ecosystem: Environmental > Aquatic > Marine > Coastal... | reverse complement strand
TCGGCAACATCATCCTGACCAGCAATTCCGCCGGCGACGTCCTCGAGATCACCGGAGTCGACACGCTGACCGGCCGCGGCCTGGGCACGCCTTTGCAGGCGGGGGCATGGGAGACATACACGAGCAACAACATGATCGGGCCGGAGTTCTCGCTGCTTTTCGAATCACAGCAGGGCCGCTGGCTCTGGACGAGCGAGTTCAAATTTACGGCCGGGTTCAACTTCCAGAACAACCTCTACCGCGGATCCAACTTCCCCAACTCCGTCGGCGCCGACTACCTGCGGGCGACGTTCTCCCCGTCTGCGACGAACGTGACGCAGGGCAACAACCCGAACGGCACGAACATCACGCCCAACACGCTCTCGCCGCCGCCGCTCTTCCTGCAGCTCTACGGCATCGGCCAGAACAACGCCACCAACGCCGCGGAGCACCGGTTCGTCTTCACGCCGATCGGGGAATGGCGGCTTGGCGGGCAATTCCGCGTGAGCGAGGCGATCCGCCTGCACGCCGGCTACACCGGCATGTGGCTGGGAAGCATCGCCCGCGCATCCACCAACACCGGCTACATCACCAAGCAGAAGTCCATCAAGTTCGCCTCGCCGCAGGATCCGTCCCAGCCGGCGAGCCTCACGAACCCCTGGGTGGTCAAGACGTCGGGACCGAATCCGGGCAACCAGCCGACCAATCCGGATGGGTCGCTGAACCCGTACTACGTCGACAATCCCCGGTTCAACAGCATCGGGCCGGTGCAGGGCGGACAAGAGTACGTTTTCACCAACGGCGTGGACTTCGGCATCGAGGTGCGGTACTGACTTCACGCGAACAACCGGCATCCTGCCGGTGTTCGCTTGGCGGGCATCCGCGACCCGCTTCACGAAAAACATCGCATACTGCGATTTTTTCTTGGAAACCTCCGGTTTCTGGTGCTACGCCCGGCATCCTGCCGGGCCGTCTGCGGCGATCCCATGACCGACGAGGGGTTGCCCGTGTCCCGGGAGCCGGCGTAGCTGACAAGCGAAGCCATGGATGGCGAAGCGCAGGCAGCTCCGAGTGAACGTAGGCCCGGAGGGCCGAAGTGAACGTCCGGCGACGGGGCACGGACAACCCCGGCCACGTCAGGCGACGGAGCTCGGCATCCTGCCGGGCCGTCTGCGGCGATCCCATGACCGATGAGGGGTTGCCCGTGTCCCGGGAGCCGGCGTAGCTGACAAGCGAAGCCATGGATGGCGAAGCGCAGGCAGCTCCGAGTGAATGTAGGCCCGGAGGGCCGAAGTGAACGTCCGGCGACGGGGCACGGACAACCCCGGCCACGTCAGGCGACGGAGCTCGGCATCGACCGCTGTGCGCCGGCGCGGCCGCCGCTGGGATCGATCTTCGCGAGTTCTTCCTGCAGCGCCGCCACGGTTCGCCTGATCTGATCGAACGTGTGGCACGAGGTGATGAAGAACCGCAGCCGCGCGGCCCGCTCCTCCACCGCCGGATAAAGGATCGGCTGCACGTTGATGCCACGGGCGAAGAGCGCCCGCGACAGCCGCAGGCTGTTCATCGAATTGCCGAGGATTACCGGCACGATCGCCGACCCGCCCGAGGGGCCGGTATCGAGGCCCGCCTCCCGCGCCAGCTCCAGGAACAGACGGGCGTTGGCATGGAGCTTCGCCACCCGTTCGGGCTGCCGCTGCAGGAGCCGCAGCGCTCCCAGGGCCGCCCCGGCAGCGGCCGGCGGCAGGCCCACCGAGTAGACGAAGCCCGGCACCGTGTACTTCAGCCAGCGGACGAGCGTCTTCGTGCCGGCGATGTAGCCGCCGCAGCTGCCGAGCGCCTTGGAGAGCGTGCCCATCCAGAGGTCGACGTCGGCGGGATTCACCCCGAAGTGCTCGCCGATGCCGCGGCCCCTTGGCCCCATGACGCCGATCGAGTGGGCCTCGTCGACCATGAGCAGGGCCTTGTGCCGTTTGGCCACCGCGATGAACTGCGGCAGGTCGGCGAAGTCGCCGTCCATGCTGTAGATCCCCTCGATCACGATCAGCACCCGGCGGTACTGACCGCGCATCTGCGCGAGCAGGGCGTCCGCGGCGGCGAAGTCGTTGTGCGGGAACGGCCGGCGACGGGCGCCCGACAGCACGGCCCCCTGGAGAAGGCTGTTATGGGCCAGGGCGTCGTGCAGCACGAGATCGCCGGGACCGACGACGTGGCCGATCACCGTCTCGTTGGTGGCGTGGCCTCCCACGAAGGCCACCGCGTCCTCGGCGCCGATCGTGCGGGCGATCTCCCGCTCGAGCTCGAGGTGGATCGTCTTCTCGCCCGAAACGAGCCGGCTCGCCGACACGCTCGATCCGAAGCGATCGAGCGCGGCCTTGGCGGCGGCCGTCACCTCCGGCTCGCCCGACATCCCGAGGTAGTTGTAGGTCGCCCAGCTGACCATCTCCCGGCCGCCGATCATGGTGCGGTCGTTGGCCAACCCCTCGTGCACGCTGAAGTAGGGATTCTCCAGGCCGGCGTCGCGAACCATCGCGAAGTTCTGTTCGAGCGCACGCACCTCGGGAAACTCCGCGATGACGAAGGCGTCACGCGGCACCTCGCCGGCGGGCTGCGCGGCGGACGTCGTGGGCCGAGCCTGCACCGGCATGTGGTCGAGGATCGCCTCCGTCACCTCGCGACAAGTCTCGATCTGCGGAAGCACCTGCTCCGGAAACCGCGCACCGAAGGCCTCTTCCAGGCTGGCGACGATCTCCATCCGTTCCAGCGAATCGAGGCCGAGTTCCACGATGTTGGTGTCGAGCGTCAGGTTTCCCGCCCGATCCTTGGCGATCTTGCGGACGTGCTCGAACACGGTCTGCACGACGTCGCCCGGCAGGTCGCGATCGGGGCGATGCCCGCGACCGGATTCCCCCACCGGCCGCTGCCGCGCGAGCCGCGGAGCCTCGCCGCCAGCCTGCGTCGCGGCGGACGCCGCCAGCCAGCCGATGTGCTGCTCCACGACTTCCAGCGCCCCATCGAGAAACTGCCGCTTGCACGCGTGTCGCTGGATCTTTCCGCTGGAGGTCTTGGGAACGCTGTTGGGACGCACGAGCACGATCGCCTCGGCGGCGAGCTCGTGCTCCGTGGCCAGCCGCTTGCGGATCGCCTCGAAGGCCGCGGCCACGTCGGCCGACTCCCGCTTGCCGCGTTCGACCTCGGCCACGACCACGACCCTCTCCCGCTCCTCGACGTCGACCGCGAAGGCCGCGACGGAGCCGGCACGCACCAGGTCGCTCGCCTCCTCCACGGAGTGCTCGATGTCCTGCGGGTAGTGGTTGCGACCGCGGATGATGATGAGATCCTTGAGCCGGCCGGTGACGAACAGCTCGCCGTTGTCGAAGAAGCCGAGGTCGCCCGTGCGCAGGTAGGGCCCGGGATTGGGCCGCCATTTGGCCACGGCCCGGCCTGCGGTCGGCAGTTCGCCCTGCGACAGCATGGCGCCGAAGGTGGCGGCCGAAACGTCCGGCCGGTTCCAATAGCCCTGTGCCACGCTCGGGCCACTCACCCAGATCTCCCCCACACGGCCCGGCGGCAGCGCCTCGCATGTCTGCGGATCGACGATCAGGACGTCCTGGCCGTCGAGTTCGCGGCCGCTGCCCACGAGCCGCCGCACCCCCGCACCGGCAGCCGACCGCGCCGCAGCCGTGCCGGTCTCGATCGAGGCGGCATCGAACGACCGGATGACCGGCTGCTCGAACTTCATGCCGCCGGTGACCATCAGCGTGCTCTCCGCGAGGCCGTAGCACGGATAGAACGCCTCCCGCCTGAAGCCACAGGGAGCGAACGCCTCGCTGAAGGCGTCGATCGTCTCCGCCCGCACCGGCTCGGCGCCGTTGAACGCCAGCGTCCAGCTCGATAGGTCGAGCGTGGCCCGCTGCTCGGGCGTGGTCTTGCGCACGCACAGCTCGTAGGCGAAATTCGGTCCGCCGCTGATGGTGGCCCGATACTTCGAGATCGCCTGCAGCCAGCGCAGCGGCTTCTGCAGGAAGGCCACCGGGGACATGAGCACGTTGAACTTGCCGCCGTAGAGCGGCACGAGGATGCCGCCGATCAGCCCCATGTCGTGGAAGCTCGGCAGCCAGAAGACTCCCGACTGGCTGCGGGTGATCTCGAAGGCCTGCATGATCCGCAGCGAGTTGTGCAGCAGGTTCTCGTGCGAAAGCATCACGCCCTTCGGCGTGCCGGTCGAGCCACTGGTGTACTGCAGGAAGGCCAGCGTGCTCCCGTCGATGTCGGGCCGCTCCCAGCGGTCGGCCCAGGAAACGTCGAGCTCGCTGTCGACCTTCCAGATGAGGTGCTCGAGGCTCGGCGCCGTCGCCCGCAGGGCGTCGAAGCGATCGAGCACGTCGCGGGTGGTGAGGGCCACCGAGGCGTCCGCGTCCGAGGCGATGGCCTCGATCCGCTCGACGGACCGATTCTTGCGGGGAGGATAGGCCGGCACGGCGATGGCACCGCCGTAGAGACAGCCCATGAAGGCCGCGATGAAATCCAGCCCCGAGGGGTAGAGCAGCAGCACCCGCTTGCCCGCCATTCCCTGGCTCGCCAGCCAGGCCCCGACCGCCCGGGCCTTCCGGTCGAGTTCGGCGTAGGTGATGTTGAGTTCCTCGTTTTCGCCGTCGACGAGGAACGTGAACGCCCGATCGTGCGGGCGGTAGGCCGCCCGCTGCCGCAGCAGATCCACGATCGTGGGGGCGATGGAGGCTTCTGTGGTGGGGTTCGGATTCACGTGCTGGGGAGCCTCCCGCCGGTGCGGACCCCGAAATCCAAAGACGGGGCTGCTGGAAACCTCACAACAGGTCGGCAGGATTCTCCTGCGGTCACCACAGTCTAGCTGTCCACCCCAGACAACCGGAAGTTTCGGCCGTTCCGGCGACGCGACCCTGCGTTTTGCCGGTGGCACGCCGGTTGTACCCCCTGGGCAACGTCTATGCGTCGCACCGGCTCCGGTGAGAGCGCCGAGGGCGGTCGAGACCGCGTCGGGGGGGACGGCGAACGGGCCTCGGCAGGCTCACGCCCACGTGCGACCGCTGGCCTGCTGGGCGCGGTGTTCGAAGTTGCCGAGAAGGCCGCCGATCAGGTCCCAGCGATCGTGCCGGCGCACCTCGATGTCGCCCTGCTGATTGATGCGGACGAGGCAGGTGTCGGTGAGCCCCGCTTGCTGAAGCTCCTCGGGCGACACCTCGTCGGGCTCCAGCATGCTCATCAGCGCGCGGCCCGCCATTTCGATGAATTTCATGACGCTCCTGCCACCCGTTCGTTGAACTCCCGCTCCAGCCGCACGAAGCCGTCGGGATCGATCTCCTCGGCCCGCACCGAGGCGGCCAGCCCCAGCGCGGCGAAGACTCCGGCGACCGCCTCAGCCGCCGCGGCATTCTGCTTGCCGCCGGCCATCCGCACAAGCACGCCGCGTAGCAGCTTCCGGCGATGGCAGAAGACGTCGCGGACGAAGTCGTGGAAGCGGCCTCGGTCGTCGATGGCGGCCCGCCGCCGCGGCTCGAGCTCCAGGTGCACGATCGCGGAGTCGACCTTCGGCCGCGGCCAGAACACGGCGGGGGGCAGGATCCGCAGGATGTCGCCGCGACACTGGCTGCCCACCCAGACGGAGAGCCCGTTGTAGGCACCCGATCCCGCCGTCGCGGTCATCCGCTCGGCCATCTCCCGCTGCACGGTGACCGTGGCCGTATCGAACGGCCGCGGCAGCGCGAGCAGGTTGGAGATGACCGGCGTGGCGACGCAGTAGGGCAGGTTGGCCACGAGCCGGAATCGACCGGCAGGCGACACCGCGAGGGCTGCCTCGATGGCCGCCAGCACCTTCGGGGACAGGCGATGCTTCGCCGCCAGCACGTCTCCCTCGACCAGCTCGACACGGTCGGCGAGCTCGGGGTCGACCGCGACCAACCGCTCGCGGGCCAGCTGCGCCAGCCGTGGATCGATCTCGACGCTCACGACCCGTCCTGCCACCCGTGCAAGCCGCTCCGTGAGGGCGCCGGTGCCGGCCCCGACCTCCAGCACCACGTCGGCGGGGTCGATGCCTGCCGACCGTTCGAGCAGGTCGAGCAGGTTCAGGTCGACGAGGAAGTTTTGCCCCTTCCGGGCATCGATGGAGAATCCGACCTGGGCGAAGAGCTGCTTCAGATAGGCGGTCGTCTGCCGGGCGGGTGCGTCACCGGCCGCGATCCCCGCATCCGGCGATGCCGGCGGGCGGCCGGATGGCGACGCGGGCCGCGGCGGCCTCCCGGCCCCGTGACGCGGCTTCTTCGAAGTCCGTCCCCGGCTGCGGCCGCCACCGCGGCGATCGCCCGTCATCCTCGCGGCTCCCGCGGCAGTGGACGCTGCTCATCCGGGGACTCGAGCCAGCGCTGGACATACTTGAACACGAGATCGGTCTCGAGGTTGACCGCGTCCCCCTCGGCCAATCCGCCGAGCGTCGTGCAGGCCAGCGTGTGCGGGATGAGCGCGACGCTGAACCACTCGGCCGCCACGTCCACCACCGTGAGGCTGACGCCGTCGATCGCCACCGATCCCTTCGCCGCCATCTGGCGGAGCAGGGCGGGCGGGGCCGCGAACCGGCACGTGACCCATGCGCCGTCCACGATGCGGGACGCGAGCCGCCCCTGACCGTCGACATGGCCCGTGACGAGGTGGCCGCCGAGCCTGTCGGCGAGTCGCAGCGACCGTTCGAGGTTGACCGGGCTGCCGGCCCCGAGTCTTCCGAGCGTCGTGCGGCCAAGCGTCTCGGGCCCGAGTTCGAACTCCAGGCCGCTGCCGGCGATCCGAACGATCGACAGGCAGCAGCCGCTGACGCAGATGCTCTCGCCGATCTGCGCGCCGTCCGCGAGGCCACCGGCCTCCACCGCAAGCCGCACCCCCGGCGGCTCGGCGACGACCGCGATCACGCGGCCGAGCGATTCGACGAGTCCGGTGAACATCGGGCGGGCCAGCAGGCGAGACGGCAGATCGCGCGGGGCCGCGCCCCGGACGTGACCCGAGGATAGCCCACGCCGGCCGCGCCGGCCATGACCGTCACAGGACGGCCTTGCGTACGGAGCCACCGCTGGCACAATTGCCGCCGACGTCCGCCGCCGTCACTCCGCGGCCCCCACGCTCCCACATCCCCGCACGAGGCACCTCTCCATGTCCACGATCGTCGACATCCACGCCCGCCAGATCCTCGACAGCCGCGGCAATCCCACGATCGAGGTCGACGTGAGCCTCGCCGACGGCGCGTTCGGCCGGGCGGCGGTGCCCTCGGGCGCGAGCACGGGGGCCCACGAGGCCTGGGAGAAACGCGACGGCGACAAGGGCGTCTATCTCGGCAAGGGCGTGCTGGAGGCGGTGGAGAACGTCAACACGCGGATCGCCGAGGAGTTGGAGGGCTGCGATGCGCTCGACCAGACGACCGTCGACGAGCGGATGCTCGAGCTCGACGGCACCCCGAACAAGAAGAATCTCGGTGCCAACGCCATTCTCGGCGTCTCGATGGCGGTGGCCCACGCCGCGGCGGAGCACTGCGGGCTGCCGCTCTACCGCTACCTGGGCGGCGCGACCGCCCGGCTGCTGCCGGCCCCGATGATGAACATCATCAATGGCGGGGCGCACGCCGACAATCCGCTCGACGTACAGGAATTCATGGTCATGCCGCTGGGCTTCGACACGTTCGACGACGCCCTCCGGGCCGGCGTGGAGACATTCCACGCGCTGAAAAAAGTGCTCAAGGACAAGAAGCTGGCCACGGCGGTCGGCGACGAGGGGGGTTTCGCGCCGCACATCGGCACCTGCGCCGAGGCGCTCGAGGTGATCCTCGCGGCCATCTCCAACGCCGGCTACAAACCGGGCAAGGATGTCGGCATCGCGCTCGACGTGGCGGCCACCGAGCTCTACGACTCGAAGACCGGCACCTACACGATCGAGGGCAAGTCGCTCGACTCGGCCGGCATGGTCGACTTCTTCGCCAGCCTCGCCGGCCGGTATCCGATCATGTCGATCGAGGACGGCTGCTCCGAGGACGACTGGAAGGGCTGGAAGCTGATCAGCGAGAAGCTCGGGCAGAAGGTGCAACTCGTCGGCGACGACCTGTTCGTCACCAACTCCGAGCGGCTCTCCCGCGGCATCGCCGAGGGGGTGGCCAACAGCATCCTGGTCAAGGTGAACCAGATCGGCACGCTCACCGAGACGATCGCCGCGGTGTCGCTGGCCCACCGTGCCGGCTACACGTCGATCTCCAGCCATCGCAGCGGCGAGACGGAAGACGCCACGATCGCCGATCTGGCGGTCGGCCTCTCGACCGGCCAAATCAAGACCGGCTCCGCCTCCCGCAGCGACCGGATCGCGAAGTACAACCAGCTGCTGCGAATCCAGGAGTCGCTCGGCGACGGGGCCATCTACGCCGGTCGCGACGTGCAGGCGCGGTGGCCCGGCGTCTGCTGACGCGGGCGATCGTGCCGTTCCTGCCCATCGTTCCTGCCTGTCCCTCCAGACCGGCCTATGATGCCGGCATGGACGCCGATCCGCAGCAGCCAGAGTCCTTTCGCGTGACCGACAGCGGCTGGTTCTGGGCGGTCGCCTTCTCGCTGATGGCGCTCGTCGGCATCGGCCTGATCGCGGCGAAGTTCGACGTGCGTCAGCGGCAGATCGAGGGCCGGTTCCTCGGACGTCAGCAGGCGGCCCAGGAGCGGGCCCGGCGGGCCGCCGGCCTGCCGCCGATCGACCTCGCCGCGGAAGCCCGCGACCGCGAGGCCGTGGCATCCGGCCGCATCGTGCCGCTCTGGACGCTCGCCACCGCTGCCGGGCTGGCCGCGGCCGTCTCCGCCATCATGCTCCGCCGCGAGCTGCGCCGTGCCGCGCGGCGTCCCCCGGAACGGAACGGGACGACCGGCGTCAGCCGATGATCGACCGTCGGCGGGAGACGTAATCCCACACCACGAACCGGTCGAGCTCCTTGCCGGCCGTGAAGAAGACGCGGCCCTTGGCCGCCTCGGCCAGCCGGTAGGCGAACTGGATGTCCTCCCGCGACTGCGACCAGCCGGAGAGCAGGAACACGTTCACCACGATCCCCTCGCGGCGGCAGGCCTGCGCCTCGCGGAGCGTGGCTTCCTCCGTCCGCCGGTGCGGCGGGTAGAGCAGGAAGAGCTGGCTCCCCTCGAAGTGGGCCGTGGGGAGCCCGTCGGTGATGATGATCACCTGGCGGTTGGGCGTGTCCTGCCGGGCGAGGTGCTGCCGCGAGAGCTGCAGCGCGTGCTGGATGTTGGTGAAGTGGGGGGGCACGTCGGTCTCGGCGATCTGCGGATCGCTCATGTCGGCCCGCAGCCGCACCACCGAATCGAAGATCGTGACCGGCTTGGGCATCATCCGCACGATGTCCGCCGCGGGCCGGGGCTTCGCGAACGAATACATCTCGATGAACTGGAGGAAGTCGCCGGGATACTCCCGCTGCACCAGCCCCTGGAGCGCCAGGGCCATGCGCTTGACGCTCACGTGCAGGCCGCCATACCGCATCGAGCCGCTCATGTCGAGCACGACGGTCGTGGCGCACTTGGGAGAGTTGCGGGTGCGGTGCACCTCGATGTCACGAGGCTCGAGCCGCAGGCCGCGGCCGGTTTGCTCGACTGCGCGGCCAGCGTGCTCGCCCGCCTGCCGGAGCATGCAGTTGACCAGCGAGCCCGGAATGTCCATGTGGGCCACGGAGTCGCCGAATTCGTAGGGCCGCGTCGGCACCAATTCGACGGCGCCATCCCCCTGAATGGCGACATGGTGGCGGCCCGTCCGCGACGGAGCGAGCGCCGAGAAAATCTTCTCGAGCAGCTTCCCCTGGAAGATACGCAGCGACTTGGGCGTCAGCTCGTAGCCCCGCTTCGTCCGCTCCATCCCCTGCTGGGCGGCGGCCTGCTCCACGAGCTCCTGCACCTGCCGGCGGAGCGCGTCGAGCTCGTCGAGCTGGCCCTGCTCGAGGTACTGTTCGAGCGACTCCATGTCGATCAGGCCGATGCGGGCATTCTTCTTGGCTTCCTCGAGTTGCTGCAGGAGCTCCTCGATCGTCTCCAGCTCCTCCTTGAGTTCCAACGCCTCGGCCACGGTCAGCTTCTCGCGGCCCGTGAAGGCCCACTTCGCCCCCAGCTCGTCGAGCTGATAGACCTCGCCGAGACGGTCGACGAGGCCGACGATCTGCGCCCCGAACCGCCCTTGATCGTCGTCCTGCGCATACCAGAGCCGCTCGAGCTGACGCAGCTGCTCCTCCCGCACGGCGCGGCGGAACGCGTCGCGATGCTTCGCCGGCGGCTGCACCTGCTGCGCGGCCGCATGAAACGCCGTGCGGGCCTTCTTCCGTACGGAGTCGGTCTCATACCTCTCGAGCAGCTTCCGCCGCCGCTCCTGGAGGGTCTCGATCATGCGGGCGAGCGACGGGCCGAGCCCCCGGATCTGCTCCGGGTCGAGCATCACGGCGTCGGCCAGCTGCTCCTCGGTGAGCTCGTCGACGTCGCCGAACTCGAGAAGGTGCTCCATCGCCGGCGTGACCAGATCCACCTGCGGCGGCCGCGGCGGCGGGATCCGCGCGGGGTCGTACCGCTGGTAGCTGTGGACGATCCCGCCGAGCGTGTCGCGATTGGGCATCGAATCGGCTACCTCATGCCGCCGGTGTCGTAGATCGTGCGGCCGTGCGACTGCACGCGGGAAATCCTCTCGGTGGCGTAGAGACCGGCGAGCACAAATTCGATGCAGCTGGCCC
>Ga0208783_10002433_pt1 | contig 10743 bp, 13 predicted proteins | sample DEB19_08_DNA_2_FD_184529 | JGI IMG/M metagenome (GOLD analysis project Ga0208783, IMG submission 184529) | Aqueous microbial communities from the Delaware River and Bay under freshwater to marine salinity gradient to study organic matter... | ecosystem: Environmental > Aquatic > Marine >... | reverse complement strand
GCGTGGGAGCGGCCGGGTGGATGGTGGCCCGCAGGAGAGCGGCTGGATGGGAGACCGAGTAGCGCAGGCGGCGGTAACGCCTCCTGGAAGAGTGTTCGCCGCGTATTGCGCCAGACTCAAGGCTGAGGTGGAACAGGCGCTTGACGCCGCGCTGCCAACGCCCCCGGTGTGCCCCGTGCTGGTCGCCGAGGCGATGCGCTACAGCATCACCGTTGGCGGCAAGCGCATCCGGCCCATCCTGACGCTGGCGTCCGCGGAGGCGGTCGCCAGCGCCAATGGGGCGCGGACGGCCGAGGAGTTCGCCGCCGCGCGACTCATCGCCATGCCGGCGGCCTGCGCCGTCGAGATGATTCACACCTACTCGCTGGTGCACGACGACCTCCCGGCGATGGACAACGACAGCCTGCGCCGCGGCATGCCGACGCTGCACGTCCTGTACGGCGACGCGCTCGCCATCCTCGCCGGCGACGGCCTGCTGGCCGAAGCCTTCGCCCTGCTCGCGTCGCACGGACCGGGCGAAGACTCGCCGGACGTGGGCCTGCGTCGGCTGCGCGTGATCCAGCAGGTCGGCATGGCGGTTGGCGGCGCCGGGATGGTTGGCGGGCAGGCGATTGACCTCGAATGCGCGGGGCTCGTGAAGCGCCCCGACGGCGGCCGTCTGGCGCTGGACGAGGCGGGCTTGCGCGACATGCATGCGCGCAAAACCGGCGCGCTGCTGCGCGCCGCGGCGGTATCGGGCGCGATCATGGCCGGCGGCAGCCCCGCGCACGTTGCGGCGCTCGACTCCTATGCCAGTGAGCTCGGGGTGGTGTTCCAGATTGTCGACGACATTCTCGACATCGAAGGGACCTCGGACGTGCTTGGCAAGACGGCCGGGAAGGACGTTGCCAACAGCAAGCTCACCTACCCCGCTGTGTACGGACTGCCACGCTCGCGGGTGCTCGCCGAAGCAGGGACCCGGCACGCCGTCGCCGCACTCGAGACGGCCGGAATCGACGCCTGGTGGCTTCGTGAACTGGCACAGTGGGTGCTTCGCCGGGACTGCTAGTGCGCATCATCCCTGGGCTTTCCCACACCACGCCGCGACGACCGCTGGCAGCCACGCTGTTCATCGTGACGATGCTTGGCGCCGCCCAGGCCTCAGCCACACCAGCGATCACCGCCGCTCAGGCCGAGGACAACCCCGACCGGCTGTTCGCGGCACGTGACGGCGAGTCGATCCGCCAGGCCGCCGCCTTGTGGAAGCGCCGGCTCGTCCAGCACCCGGCGGATGCCGAGTCGGCCTGGAAGCTGTCACGGGCGCTGTACTGGCTCGGCGCCAACGGTCCCGGGTCGCGGGACGTCCGGCGGCCTCCTCTCGAGGAGGGCATCGCCGCCGCGCGGCGGGCGACCGCCATTGCTCCGGCTGAACCACACGGCCACTTCTGGCTGGCCGCCAACATGGGACTGCTCTCGGAACTGTTCGGACGCCGCGAGGGGTTGCGCCACCGCAGCGACATCAGGCGGGCGCTCGAGGTGGTCATCGCGGCAGACCCGGCCTATCTCCACGGCGCGGCGCAACGCGCGCTCGGTCGCTGGTATGCGACGGTGCCCGCGATGTTCGGCGGTAACAAGAAAGCCGGGGAAGCGCACCTGCGCCAATCGCTGGCACTGAAGCGCGACAGTCCGATCACACTGGTGCTGCTCGCGGAGTTGTTGCTTGATACGGGGCGCCCGGATGAAGCCCGGACGCAGCTGACGGCCGCGATGGCTGCCCCCGTGGATTCTGACTGGGCACCCGAAGACCAGCGCTTCAAGGCGCGCGCGAAGGCGCTCCTTGCAGCGCTCGAGGCCAAGGCGCCTCGGTAGCAGCGGCTCGGCTCCGTCCGTGGTGGGCTAACAGCAGGGAGCTAGTCGACGGTGATGCGCGTCCCCTGATCGTGCCGTGGCCCTTCGGTCCGCGCCGCGATCTGCTCGTCGAGCAGTGCGCTCAGTCCCTTCAGGATTTCCAGGTGGGCGTTCTTGAAGTGTTGCGAGACCCGATCCGACGGACCGAGGTTGCGAAGGAACTCGGTGAGCACCGGCCCCGCGCCGCTGCAGCCACAATTGCACCCTGCCTTCGTTCCCGTATCACTCATGCCATGTCTCCCAGTTCGACGACGAGCGTCTGGTCTTCGAATGTAGCACGTAGCGGCTGCAGCGTGGCAAGGCTGGTCGGCAGCCCGATGTGGCGCCGGAAGACACCCACTTCGAGGACGAGTGCATCGCCCTTCTTGAACAGCCCGACTTCACCTTTTGCGGCAAACGGCATCGCCACGCGGACCTGGTGGCGCCCATCGCGCCGCTCGAAGGAGTAGGGGCGCTCGGCGCGCGTGACCGCGGCCGGGTCGGGGTCGAAGGCGTGAAGCACGTCAGCCAGCCGCTCGAGACGATCGAGGCCTACGACTTCTTCCTGGAACATGGGCACCTGGCGCACCGGCACCGGTTCGAAGTAGCGCGCCATCTCGCCCAGGATCTCCTGCTGCGAGGCACGCAGCCCGCCGAGGAATGAGCCGTCCGCCTCTGTAGGCAGCACGCGATTGACGATCACGGAGTCCACGCACAGGCCGTGCAGCAGGAAATAGACGTAGGCGCGCTGCGTCTCCCGGAGGACCATGCGCTCGGCGTTCGACACCAGCCGCACGCTCGTGGCGACGGGGTCTTGCAGGATCGTGTCGATGCCGTCGAGCTTGCTGAACAGGTCCTTGATATTTGCGAAGTACGAGTCGGACGGTAGTTCCACCGGTGACATGCGATTGACGAGCGGCCGCACAGCGTTGAAGACGCGGCGTTCCATCGGGAACACGTTCTTCATGTACCAGTCCAGGGTCGTCGGCATCGCGATGAACCGCAGCGACTCCGCCGTCGGCGCGCAATCGAGTACAATCACCTCGTAGGCGCCCTGCTGGCGGTACTGGTTGACGTACATCAGTGCGCTCAGTTCCTCCATGCCCGGGAGGATAGCCATCTCCTCGGCCTCGACATCGCCTAGGCCGGACGTGCGAAGCACGGTGGTCAGATAGCTGGCGATCTCGCGCCAGTGCCGCTTCAGCTCGACCTGGATGTTGACTTCCTGGACGTGCAGGCAACTGGACACGGCATACGGATCGGCCGTCTTTGCGTCAAACAAGCCGGACTTGAGCGCAAAGGCGTCGGCCAGGCTGTGCGCGGGGTCGACGCTCATGACGAGCGTCTTGAGACCCTGTCGCGCCAGTTGCACACCGGTGGCAGCCGCGACACTGGTCTTTCCAACGCCGCCCTTGCCGCTATATAGCAGAATCCGCATGGTTGTCAGTCGTCAGTGGTTGATGGTTAGTCGTTGGCCGCCGGTCAGCGCGGGTCAGCAAGGCAGGCCTCGGCGGCGCGGCGGCGCGGCGGCCGGCCGCGATCGCGCCGTTGATGGAGCCGTTCTCGCGGTGGTCGCCGCTGACGTAGAGTCCGGGCTTGATGCGCACCGCACGCACGGCCGGGTTCAACGCGGGCGGCCGCTGGTCCTGCTGGGCGTAGGCGATCCGGTAGGTGCGAAGCAGCTTCCGGTCACCTGCTTGCGGGCCGAACCATTCGGTCATCTGCGCGCGGATGACGCCCACGAGCTGGTCGGCCGGGCCCGCGGCGGTGCCAATCAGCGTCGTCGCAATCAGCGCCTGGCCTGCTGGTGCGTAAGTCGGCGACACGTTGCTCATCACCGCGGCGTTGTTCACAAGGCCCGAACGCTCCCCGTCGCGCAGCAGCACGGGCTCGGTGATGGGCGCCCTGGGCGCGGCAAAGTACACGCAGGTGCACGCGCGGGGTTGCGGCGGCGCCCGCTGCCCCAGCAGGGCGGCGGCAGCGGAGCTTTCGGTGGCGACGACAACGGCGCGCGCCGCGAGGCGCTCACCGCCGGAGGTCTGGACGCCGGTGTCGTCGATGCCGGCGACCCGGCAGTTCCGCCGAATGGCCTCAGCCGGCAGGGTCGCGGCGAGCTGCGCCGGGATGGCCCCATCCCGGCCGCCGGCACCGCGCTGTCGCCGAGGGCGAACATCCGGAACGTGAACTCGAACATGCGGCTCGAGGTTGCGAGTTCCGAGTCGAAGAGCACGCCGCCGAAGAACGGCTGGAAGAAGCGCTCCATCATCTGCTCGGAGAAGCCCTCGTCGGCCAGCAGGTCGCGGGTGCGCTGCTCGGGCCGGGCCCACAGATCGTCCGGGGTGCCCGGCAAAATGCGCCGGCGCAGCCGGGCCACGCGCTCCTTGTCAGCCAGCGAACCCACCGGTGCGAGCGCATTGAGCACAGCCTCGAGCGGCCGGCGCCATGGATCGACGACCCGATGGAACCTGCCGCCGACGCGGATGAGAGCACCTGGCAGAAGCGGCTTCAGATCGAGTGCGGCGTAGTCGAGTTCACGCTGCGCTTCGGGGTAGGCGGTTAGCAGCACCTGGAAGCCGCGGTCGAGCAGGAATCCGTCCGAGCGATCGGTCCGCACGCGCCCGCCCACCTGGTCCGACGCTTCGAGCACCTGAACTGGGATCCCGGCGGCGTGCAGATGCCTGGCGCACGTCAGCCCGGCCAGTCCGCCGTCAATCACCACTACGGGCGCCATCAATGCTTCTCCCCAGACATGTTGTCCGAGTATAAGACGCGCCGGACCCCGGAACGGGTCCGAAACCAGCGCGGCGAATAGGTGGAGTAGCAATCATCCGCCCCGCACGGCGAGGCGTGGGCCGTCTCCACCATGTCCCCAGAACGGGGGTCGATTGGGGGCGATCCCTGTCGTGTCGTGTCCACGGGTGTCGAATCGCTAACTCGCTGTGGGAGAGGCGCTTAGGACCGGAACCGCCACGCCATCAAGAAGTGACTGAATCGAGGCACGCGGGGTTCGAATCCCTGCCTCCCAGCCAAATCTCCGTTTTCGCGCTTTCAGGACCTTCCGCAGCCGCAAGTCCCTGCGCGTTCTCAGCCGTATCCACGAGAAAGTCAAACGGTTGTCGGTATCGAACCGTGAGGTGGCCGTCCTTCCAGGAGCAGTTCGAAACAACGAAGTTGAGCAAACGGCGCTGTTCTCGCGGTTCCTGCTGATCGAACAGCTGCCGGGGCGTTTTTCGCGAGTTCGAGTAGTCGGACACTTTCAGTGAGATACGACTGGTCAGCGACTGAATGCCGCTCAATCTCCTGCATCGCATGAATACGCCGCTGGAGCCGATCGTGCTCCGCTTGCAGCCTCGCGATGGCCCGCGCCTCCGTGCAGGCCATTGGTGACTGCATCGCCACGCTCCCATTCGGGCTTGCCGATGAGGTCGTCAGCCAAACGCTCGGATAAGCTCGTCGAGATCCGGGAACACGATCTGCGGGAGCGACAGGCGCGACCGGGACTCGCCGGCGAAGCCGGTGGCGCGCTCGAACCGCCCGACGGTGGCCAGCGCCTGGTCGAGCGAGTCCTTGCGCGTGGCCTCGAACTCCACGCAGCAGACCGACTGCGACGCGGTCGAGGCCTGGTAATAGACGACCTCACAGTCGGCGAAATACCACACCTCCAGCGCCTTGGTCAGCGTGCCGCGCCAGATCACCCCAAGCTGATCCATGAACGCGTCGACCTGCGATGCCTGCGGACCGGCATGGTGCCCGAGGTCGAGGTTGACCTCAACGCGCACTTCCGTATCGGTGCCGAGTGTCTTGATCGTAAGGTGATGGAGCTCGGCATCGTAGCGATGCCGAATCAGGTAGCGCCGCGCGCTGCCACCTTCGGTCAGGAAGTAGCGGTCGAGCACGCTCACCGTGCTGGTCCTGATCGGGCCGAGCGCCGCCACCGCCTGTCGAAAGCGCGGCAGGTCGAACCGATCGTCGACGACGTACTTGTGCTCGATCTCTTGGAATCGCAGTGTCACATCCACCTCTTGAACCGGCCGAGCAGCCAGCGCCGGGTCTTGAGGCACACCGGCCATTCGGCCACGGCTTGCGGCGTGACCAGAATGTTGTCTGGATCCTGGCGCAGCTCGGCGAAAATCTCGGCGGCCGGTTGCGTCGCCCGGACATCGCCGCTCGCCAGCATCGCCTCGGCCAGCCGATCGTGAGCCGCATGCTCGAAGTTATAGCTGCCGAACGCGACCCACGCCTCGTCGATCAACACGACCTTCGAATGCTCGCCGTGGCGATTTTCGTAGATACGCACCCCCGCCGTCAGCAGGCGATCGTAATGGGCGGCGGCCGCGAGCCAGGCCAGGTCGGTGGCCGGCAGCGCCTCGCGATGCGAATGGTAGACCTCGACCTGGACGCCGCGCCGCGCCGCGGCGGCGAGCGCGGCGACCAGCACCTCGACCGGCTTGAAGTAGAAGCTAGTGATCCAGATCGATCGCTCAGCGGCGGAAATGCGCGCAACGAGGCGGTCGGTCACGACGTTGGGACCACGCCAGCCGAGTGGACCCGCCGGCCCCTGCGAGGTGTTCGGGTTGCACAGCCAGTAATCGAGGCGCAGGTCGGCCACGCTCGTGGCTGCCCCGTCGGCCAGGTGACAGAGATGTGAGTCATCCACGACGCCGCCAATTTCTCGATAGCTTTCCAGCAACACGCCGACGACCGGACCGCGCAGCGCCACGGAATACTCGTTCCAGCCCTCGTACGACGAACGGCTCATGTTGCTGCTGCCGAAGATTGCCTCACCCGCTTCCGAGATCTGGATCTTCACGTGCTGGCCGCCACCCAGCCACCGCTGCAGCCGCCGCGCGGGGTGGTAGGTCGTGACCACGGCACCGTCGCGGCCGAGCTCGTCCATCATGGCGGCCAGCGTGGCTCGCTGCTCGCTGGACATCAGCACGCCGCCCAGACGCTGACCGAAGCCGTCGACCAGCAGGTTGACGGCGACGCCTCGGCGCTGGGCCGCGATCAGCTCGCCCAATAGCCCCAGTCCGTACGGGTCGTGCTCGATGTAAAAGGTGGACAGGTACAGGAACGACCGCGCCTCGCGCACCATCGCGAGACGCCGCTCCCACTCGGCGCTGCGATTCCACAGCGGCACTAGCGCGGAGGCGCTGGTCATCGGCTACAGTCGATAACCGCCGGCGACATCGATGTTGGCCCCGGTGACATAGCGGGCGTCGAGGAGGTACTCGATCGCCTGCGCGACATCGTGCAGCCCGCCGGCCCGCCCGAGCGGCACCGTCTGGCCAATCTCGTCGGGCGGCGGCAGGTCGACGGAGTTGTCGAGCTGCCCGGGCGACACCATGTTGAAGCGGATGTGGCGGCCGGCGTACGCGACCGCCAGCGACCTGGTCAGCGAGAGCAGACCGGTCTTGCTGACGTAGTAGTCGGCACCCCGCACATTGGCGCGAATGCCCTCGAGACCGGCCATCCCGATGTTGATGATGTTGCCGCCCGGCGGCATGAGCGGGAGCGCATGGAAGCAGCAGTAGTAGGCGCCCGAGAGGTTGGCCGCCAGCGTGGCATCCCACACCGCCGGGGTCAGCTTGGTGATGTCCTGAGGGTTGTAGTTGCCCACGTTGTTCACCAACAGGTCGACACGGCCCTCGACGCGCGCGATCTCCGAGAAGGCCTCGGCGACCTCGGCCTCGACCCCCACATCCACCGCCCGCGCCCGGGCCCCTCGCCCGGTGGCGATGATCTCGGCGGCAAGTGCCTGCGCGTCGTCCGCTGAACTGCGAAACAGAATCACGATGTCGTAACCGCGCGTCGCCAGCGCCAGACACAAGTGCCGGCCAAGCCGGCGTGCGCCGCCGGTCACAATCGCCAATGGGGATGCACTCACGGTCGTGCCCTCTCAATGCGGACAAACGAACACGCCGCGGCAGGCACGGCGGCCGGCTTGCGGATTTCAATGCGCACGCGACCCACCTGCGGAAACCCCGCCAGCAGCATCGCCGCCGACTCCTCGGCCATCGTCTCGATCAGCTGGAACTGGCGGCGCCCGGCGAGAGCGGCCACCCGGCGGGCCACGGCGGTGTAGTCCACCGCCCCGTCGATGGCGTCAGTGGTGGCTGCGGCGGCAAAGTCGTAATCCAGGTCGATGTCGAAGAGCACGGACTGTGGCATCTCGCGCTCGTGTGGGTGGATGCCCACAATGCACTCCACTCGAAGGCCCCGCAGGCCGGAGGTTCCAATCATGAGTGATTCTCTCCTAGGCGGGCGGGCCGGCGGGCGATCCAAATTTGCTCGCGCGCCGTGGCGTCCGCGAACGGCGTGCCGTCAAAGGCGCCGAAGCACGACGTAATCTCAAACCCGGCTTCTGCAAGCAAGGTTCGCGCCTGTGCCGGCTCCAGCCAGCTCAGGCTTAAGTGGCGATAGCGTCGCCGCACCAGCTCGCCGTTCGGGTCGAGCTCATCCTCCCACGTCACGACGCGGATCGACTGCGCGACTTCATCCACGAGGGAAGTGACCCACAACAGCGCGTCGGCGCCGTTGGCGCGTCGGTACTCGGCCCGCAACTGCACCTGCCGCATATGGCTGACCAGCGCCGGCGTCATCAGGAAATCGTCGAAGATGAAGCGGCCGCCAGGCCGGAGCTGCGAGAACACCTGCGCGATAGCGTGGCGCTTGTCGTCGATCGCCACCAGGTGGCCGAGGCTGTGGTACGGCAGCGCGATCAAGGCCGCCGGCTCGTCGAGCCGAAAGTCGCGAAAGTCGGCATTCAGCAGCGTGAGCCTGTCGCCCACGCCGGCGCGTTCCGCGCGCTGGCGGCACCGGTCGAGCATCGCCGTCGACAGGTCCACGCCGATCACCGGCCGTCCTCGCAAGGCGGCTGCCACGGCAATGCGGCCATCGCCGACGCCTAACTCCACCACCGGACCAGGCTCATTCACGTAAGCATCTACGTAGAACGGCAGGTTGGCCTGCGTCGACGCTGCGGTGTCGGTCCAGACCTGGTAGATGTCAGCGAAGCGGTCGTAGTCGCTCGGTGGAGGCACGCGGCTAGCCCAGCCTGACGATGGTGCCGGCCACGCGCGCGCCCAGCGCGGACAACGATTTCTTGTCGCGCTTGTTGGTCATGGCGCCTGTCTCGTCGAACGCCTTCGCGACCCCAAGCACCGCGACGATGGGGAGCATGAGCACGCCGAGGTTAGACAGGATCATCGAGACATGAGGCAGTGCGCGGATGGTGCCAAACGCGCCGTTCGAGGCGCCCATCAACCCGCCCACCTTGCCCTCAAACGGCGCCCGGCCGCTCTCGCCATTCACGTCTTGCGACAGCCAGTCGATGGTGTTCTTGAGCAGCGGCGTGATGGAGGTGTTGTATTCAGGACTGGCAATCAGCAGGCCGTTGGCGGCCACCATCAATTTTCGCAGTTCGAGCATCGCCTCGGGCACGCCGTGCTCCTCGTGCCAGTCGGCGTTGTAGAGGGGCGTGGGATAGTCGCCAAGATTGACGACCGTCACCTCGGCGCCGGCCTCTCGCGCCCCATCAACAGCGACTTCAAGCACTTTGCGGTTCCACGAGTCCCGGCGCGCGCTGCCGGCGAAAGCGAGAATCTTTGCGGTGGTCATGTCTCGGGTGATTCTAGCGCGACATCGACTGGGGTCGTCAGCTTCACTACGACGCCGGAGACGTGGTCGAAGGTTTCGCGGTAGTGCGTACAGCGAGGGAGGATGCGTGCGGAAGCGAACCGCGTGTTCCTCACGTACCGCCATCGCAGCAGCGGCGAGGACTGGAAGGACGAAGAGTATCCCGTGCGCGTCGTGCAAACGCCGTGCAACCTCGGCGGCTCGCGTCCTTGGTTCATCTGTCCAGTCCTTGGTTGCGGGCGCCGGGTGGCGATCCTCTATGAAGGCGGGATTGGAAAGGCGCACAGTTTCGCAACGAGTCGGTGCGAAAAGTGCTGATGCCGATGCGGTCTCCACGGCCTCAGATACCGGTCGAGCCTCTTGTGTGTTTTTGGACGGCGCCGCACCCTGACGGCTACGAAGCGCCGCTGTTCTCTGTGCCATTACCGTCAGATGAGCACTCCTCCCGTGTCTGGGTATTCTCGATGTCGTCCTATCTTCGGTCTATCAGGGAACCAATGCTGGTCTTGCGCATGCCTGAGGTCGCGCAACGATACGCGTGGTTGACGCGTCTGTTCCAGGTCACGGGCTGAGGGCTTTCCACGGTCCCACGCACCGACGCCACGAGGCGGTGCCCGTGGTCGCCGTTTGACATGAATCTACGCATTGAGTTACCTTGATGACTGTTCGGCGGCTCGACCGCCGACGTCGCTGTTCATCCAGACGATCCGAGGGACGTGGCCCTATGACGATCACCAACCGGCTCCGAGTCGGTGGTAATGCCGCGAACGATGAGGTGCCAATATGTCAGATCCCATCCCGCTCAAGTCACTGCCCCCTGCTCCTAATAAGATCACTCGAGAGGTGCTTCCGTTTGACCGGCGTCAGAACTGCCCTCCGGGGCTGCGATGGACTCGGCCGGTCCGTAAGCCTCACCCGGAAACGACGCCTGGTATTTCACGCGTTCTCCCGTTTTCGAGGTCCATTAGCGTCAAGGAGTAATCCGTCACCTCCCGGCCGCACGAGGGTGCGGCCGGCACTTCATCCAGACGACCCGAGGGGCGCCGCCCAAGGACGGTCACCAACCCACGCGAGGTGGGTGGTTCTGCGGCGATCGATGGAGGATGCGATGTCGACGTTTCATCTGAATTTTCGCCCGGACTACTGGCCCGATGCGCCAACGACGGACCAGCTCGTGAGTTCCATCCGCGGACAGGCGCGGCGCAACCTGGTGGCGCGGGACCCGAGCCTGACGGAGAT
>Ga0208783_10002432_pt1 | contig 10749 bp, 11 predicted proteins | sample DEB19_08_DNA_2_FD_184529 | JGI IMG/M metagenome (GOLD analysis project Ga0208783, IMG submission 184529) | Aqueous microbial communities from the Delaware River and Bay under freshwater to marine salinity gradient to study organic matter... | ecosystem: Environmental > Aquatic > Marine >... | reverse complement strand
GCCCGGCAGTCCAACAGTTGAGGAGGCTCGGGGTTACCCCTGCCGTTGAGACGGCGTATTTGACCAGCGCAGCCATGGATGGCGCAGCGCAGGCAAATCCGAGTGAGCCGAAGCCTGGAGGGCGAAGGCGAACGGCCGGCGAGACGGTACGGGGTAACCCCGAGCCGGCGCGTTGTTTGTGGCGCACGTCCGGCGACGAGCGTGTCCCTATAAATACGGCGAGAACAGGCGGGCGATGCCGTCGCGGAGCCGGATCGGCAGGCTGCGTTCGTCGACTTCGGCGAGCGTCTTGGGGCGCGAGCGGGCGATCACGTCGGCGATGTGCCGGTCGATCTGGCCGGCGATGGTGCGGTCGTAGGTCTCGACGTTGAATTCGAAGTTGAGCCGCATGCTGCGGTCGTCCCAGTTGCCGCTGCCGAACATCGCCCATGAGCCGTCGACGGCCATGAGCTTCGTGTGGTCGAACGGAGGCGGCGACATCCACACCTTGCAGCCGCGGCCCAGCACCTGCCAGAGCATGGCGGTCGAGGCCCAGCTCACGAGCGCGAGGTTGTTTTGGTCGGGCAGCACGATGTCGACCTCCACGCCGCGCATGGCGGCCACGTCGAGGGCCTGACAGACGGCGTCGTCGGGCAGGAAGTAGGGTGTCATGATCCGCACGGTCTTCTGGGCGGCGGCCAGGGCGCCCACGAGCACGAGCTTGATCCGGCCGATGTCGGGGTCGTCGGGGCCGAAGCGGATGCCCCGGGCCAGCGACGTGCCCACGAAGGCCGGATCGGGCGCCCACGGACCGTCGATGCCCTCGGTGGTCGGGTCGCCCACGAGCGACTCGCCCGATGCGAACGCCCAGTCTTCCACAAACACCTCGAGCAGTTGTGTGACCACGGGACCGCGCAGCTCGAAATGCATGTCGTGTACGGGATGTGCCGGGGCATGGGCGAGCCAGCAGCCGTCGCGGATGTTGAGGCCGCCGGTGAAGCCGATCGTGCCGTCGACCACGAGGATCTTGCGGTGGTTGCGCAGGTTGGCGTAGGGAAAGTAGAACGGCACGGTCGTGGGCAGGAACCGCTCCACGCGCACTCCGCGGCTCGCGAGCACGCCCGTGATCGGCGGATAGGTGTAGCGCGAGCCGATGCCGTCCACGAGCACGCGCACCTCGACGCCGCGTTGCACGGCCCGACCGAGTGCCTCGGCGAAGATCTTGCCGGTGGGATCGTTGTCGAAGATGTAGGACGAGAGGCCGATGCTGCGGGTGGCGGCGTCGATCGCGGCGAGCATGCGCGGATAGCCCTCGTCGCCCCCGCTCAGCGGTACGATCGTGTTGCCATCGACGAGCGGCCGGTTCGTCACCTCGCCCACGAGGGTGGCCAGCGAGCGAAGCGGCGCGCCGGGGAGGCCGATCGCCTCGTCGAGACGGTTCGGCCCGGGAACGGATGCCCGAAGTTCGTGGATCACCGTCAGCGTGCCGGCGCGGAGCTGCGTCGCCCGTGAGCGGATGCGGTTGACGCCCAGCACGGCATAGGCGATCGCGCCGAACACGGGCGAGAGCCAGATCAGGCCCACCCAGCCGATGGTCGATCGCGTGTCGCGCTTGACGAGGATCGCGTGGGCGCTGGCGAGCACGTTGAGCGCGAGGATCGACCAGGCGAGCACGTGCGGCCACACGATCAGCCACCACCGCCACGCCGTCGTCAGAAACGCTTCCATGAGCGATCAGGGTAGCACACGTCCCGACGAACATGCCTCTCGCCTCGCCGCGGCGCCTGTTCGACGATACCCGGAGCCGTTTACAACGGTCGCACGGCAGCTGGAGCGGCCATCGCGTTGGACCTCGTCCGCGATCAGCGCGGCCCGGGATAGCGCCGCGCCTCCGCCGGCAAGACCTGAAAGTCTTCGGCGGAAAGCGGCCGGCCGTGCCAGGCGAGGCGGTCCATGCCAACGACGTGCACCGTGCCGTCGTAGCCGTGGAAGATGCGCCCATCCATCAGCGGCACGAATAACGTCTCGAGCCGACGATCGGTGACTCCGAGCACGTGCGCGTGCTCGGTGACCACAAAAAACGCGTTCCAACCGGTGCAGCAAACCAGTTCGTAGCCTTTCCTGCGGCCGAGCTCGACGAGTGCCAGAAGTGAGCAACCCTGGTTCACGTGGCGGTCGCGGGCCTGAATGAACCGCACGTCGTTTGGCACCGTCGGATTGAACTCGATGACGACGAGCGTCGGGCGGTACTGCTCCAGGCTCTCCCAGATGAAGTAGTCAAGGCCATCGACGTCGATCGAGGCAAAATCCAGGTCGGGAGGAGCCCCGCTCTCGGCAAGCAGGGCATCGAGTCGATTCGGCCCATCCATGTCCACCCAACGCCCGAGGCGGCGGACGCCGGGGTTCGACTGCACCTCCCGCGCGAGCATGGCATGCCGTGCCGGATCGCCCTCGATGAGGCAGGCGCTCCATCCGCGCCGGTGGATCAGATTCCAGGTGTTCGAGAACGTCCGGCCGTCCCATGCGCCGCACTCGACGCACCAACGCGACCGTGGCGGAATCAGTGCGAAGATGCGTTCCACGATGCCGTCTTCGCCACGTTGCGATGTCACATTGTGAGCGTGGGCCAGAAGCGGTGACTGCGGGGGCGTTGGGGGCAACTTCTCGAGCAGAAATGGCCGTGGAATGGGCGTCATGATGCCAGTGATACGGCCTGCCAGCAGGGCGGAAGCGTAAGCTCCGGTTTGTCGGGCACGCACGGGGCGTCGAGTGGATGGGGAATCATCGGCGGTGGGCCGCCCGGCCTCACACGGTCGCGCCGCAGAAAAGTGAATTCCATGATCGGCGGAATCGTGAGTGTACCGCGGTGGAGCGCCGGCGCGTAATTGTTTGGGTGGAGATGACAGACGATGAAATCAGCCAGGAGCTTGTCGAAGATCGCGCTCATCAGCGTGCACCCGAATGCGCTGAACAACCAGTCGAGTGAATGAAACTCGATCACCATGATCCGAAAACGCCGGAGTACCGTCGCGGGCGTATCGATCAGCACGGCATATTCAGATCCCTCGATGTCCATCTGCAGGAGCAGGTCGCCCGGCAGGCCGTCCGGACGATGCCTCGCGATCCAGTCCTCGAGCCGCGCGCGACCGCGGCCGCTGCTGCTGCCGAGGAAGAGTTTTTCGAAGGAATGGTAGACCGCCCCGGGTGGCGGCTCGTCCACGGAGCCGTCGGCCAAGGCGGAGGGGATGCCAGCCCGGTGAAACAGATCGGTCTCGAAGTCGGCGTTGGTCGAGACGCCGGGTGAGAAGCACATCGCGATCCCGCCGAGATCGTCGGGGATCAGGTATCCGCCGTCATTGGCGGTTCCCACGCGAATCAGCTCGTGTCCGCACGGCGCGGGATGCAATCGCTTGATCAGGCCAGCCAAGGTTGCCAACGGCGTGGCAGCGGCGATCACCGAATTTGGCGGCGCGATGGTCACGTTTCGCCGGCCTTGATGCGTTTCATCGTCGCAGCCTCCGGTTCGAGGCTCTTATAGAAGGTGTCGAGCGGATAGCAGCCGCTGCGGAGGCCGTTCCGCGGGGCGGTGGTGCAGTCGCTGAACGTGCGGCAGACGAGGCCGCGGGACGGCGCGGTGCCGGCCAGCGTGTCGGCCGGCAGGTCGGGATAGGAGAGCACCATGCGCCCGAGGCCGACGATGTCGATCCAGCCCGCGCGCACGACCGCCTGGGCGGCGTGCACGACGTAGTCTTGGAGATATGTGAACCCCGAGCCGACGAGCACGAGCCCTGGCACGGCCGCCTTGGCCTGCCGGCAGGCGTCGATCTGACGCCACACACCGATCAGTGGATCTTCCGGGGGCGGATAGCCGTCGGATGGCGGAAATGCGGCGGGCCGCTGGAGGTGGGGCACCGTGTAGGGACTGCCGGCCGAGAGGTTCACCGTGGGCACGCCGGAATCGCGCAGGATCTCGAGCAGGCGGACCGGCTCGGCCAAGTCGATGCGGAGCGGATCGCGCTCGTCGACGCCGAAGCCGCAGTCGTAGGGGAGCGTGTCGGCATACGGCCACGGCTCGCCGTGGTCGCCGACCTTGTGCCAGGGCACGGTGTCGAAGAGCGAGAGCCGCACGCCCACGATCAGCCCCGGGCACTCTTCCTGCACGCGGGAAATAATCGTGCGCAACGGTCGCGTGCGGCCATCGAAGTCGCCGCCAAATCGCCCCGGCCGCCGCCGCGCCGAGAGAAATTCGTGGAGCAGGTAGCCGTGGCAGGCCTTGATGTCGACCATGCGAAAACCGGCGGCCGCGGCCATTCGGGCCGCCGCCACGTAGGCGTCGATGAGCCGCTCGACGTCGTCATCGGTGAGCACGCACGCTTTGTCCGTGGGATCGACCCCGTGGCGACCGTCGAGCAGCGGATGATGGTAGGCGATGCGGGGCTGGCGACCGTCGAGCGTCGGCTTCGAAAACCTGCCGGAGTGCGTGAGTTGCAGGGCCACGAGCAGGTCGTCGACGGTGCCAAACCGTGCGCGGTGTGCCTCGTGCACCTCCCTGTGAAGCGCCTCGAAGCCTGCGATGCCGCAGGCCGGGGCAAGGAGTTGATTGGGGTTTGCCCGGCCCTCCGGGAGCACGCTCACGGCCTCGCCGCCCCACACGAACTTCGCGCCGCTCTCGCCGAATCGCCGCCACCGGCGCAGGAGCGTATCGGTCGGGTGGCCATCGAGCGTCGCATCCCAGCCCTCCATCGGATGGATGCACCAACGGTTGCCCACGGTGAAGCCGCCGACGTCGATCGGCTTGGCGAGCGGCGATCCACCCGCGACCGAGAGGATTTCGTCGTCGAGCGGAATCGGCGCCCCGAGCGCTTCAAGATGCACTCGTAGATCGGCGGCGGTGCGGAAGCGGGCGACGCGGGGGAAGGTAGACATGGCTGTGAATCGCTGAAGATACTGTGGCTGCATGACTGCCGTCGATCCAGCCACGCTCGTCCGCCCGCGCCGCAGCATCCGCGGGATGTCGGCGATCCTGCTCCCGTTCACCCCCGATCGATGCATCGACTGGGACGCCTTCGCGGCGCACGTGGCCCGCACGGCCGCGGCCGGGATCACGCCGGCGGTGAACATGGACACGGGCTACGTGCAGTTGATCGACGACGCCACGCGACTTCAGGCGCTCACGATCGCCCGCGACACGCTCGGGCCCGTCAAGGAAATGGTCGCCGGGGCCTGCGTGGTGGATGCCCCTGGCGCGGCGTTCGACGAACTGGGCTACGCCCGCCAGCTCGAGATGATCACCGCCGCGGGCGCCATCCCCGTGATCTTTCCGTCGTATGGGCTCACCACGGGTGGCGATGCCGACTTCGTGGCGCGCGTCGCAAGGCTCGGGGCCCGCGTCGAGCGATTCATCGGCTTCGAACTTGGGGATGCCTTCGTCCCCTACGGCCGTGTGCTCGGGCTCGCCGCCTATGAGCAGCTGATCCAGATTCCCACCTGCATCGGCGCCAAGCACTCGTCGCTATCGCGGCGGCTGGAGTGGGAGCGGCTCGCCGTCCGAAATCGCACGCGGCCCGACTTCCATGTGTTCACGGGCAACGACCTGGCGATCGATATGGTTCGCTACGGCAGCGACTGGCTGCTCGGCCTCTCGACCGCTGCGCCCGCGGCGTTTGCCCAGCGCGACCGCTGGTGGGCCGCAGGCGACAGCCGCTTCGACGAACTCGACGACGCCCTGCAGGCGCTCGGCGACTTCGCGTTTCGCCGGCCCGTGCCGGCCTACAAGCACTCGATGGCCCAGGCGCTCCACCTGCGCGGGCTCCTCGCCAGCGACGAGCCGCATCCCGAGAGCCCGCGCCGCCCGGCCTCCGACCGCGAGATCATCGCCACGATCCTCGCGCGGATTGACCGGGCGCTCGCTGGGTAGGACAGGCTTCAGCCTGTCGAGCCTCTCAGTCTGCCGTATCCCTCAGCCTGTCGAGCCCTGCGGTGGCCTGCCCTGGCCCACGGGAGACACCTCGTCGAGCCGAAACTCCTTCCGACTCATCGCCTCGTAGTGGTGGCCGATGTCAATCTGCGCGCTCTCGGTGACGCGGTTCCCGGTAGCATCGAGCCGGGCGTTCATCGTCGCCTTCTTAGTCATCCGCAAACGCAATCGCGTCGGATGCGATTCCGATGCGCGAGTGGATCTTCGGCGCGCCCATGCGGTTGTCGATGGCCGGCGTGTAGAGCAGCGCCTGCATCCCGCGTTCCTGGTAGTTGTGCGCAGATTGGAGCAGCGTGGTGCTCTTGCCGGCGTTCATCGCCGAGTAATAGAAGTAGAGTTGAGCCATGCAGCAGATTGTTGCCGAAGTCACGACCGCCGGGAACGGGCAGCGGGCCGGGCGGGAGGAAGCCTGATCCCCAGGTTGCGCAACTGGGTCTCGGCCTGGGCGGCCCAGCCGCGGTTCGCGGCGGGGCTGGCCGGGCTGGGGTGGAGAATCGTGCCCACGGGCGGTCGCTCCGCCCCGAGGGCCGCTCGGGCCCGCCCGGTTGCGAATGCGCCGACACCGACCACGCGTTTCGGATCGCACCAGGCGACGAGCCTGCGCAGCGCCTCGTCGCAGGCCTCGAAGAGCGGATCCGACTCGCGCCGTGGGAGCTTGTCGGGCGTGCGATTGAGCCCCGACCGCTCCATGAACACGAGCGGGCAGTAGTTCGCGACGAGAAACGCCCGGCTGAACCGCTCTGGCGTGCGGTAGCGCTCACGGGCCCAGCCCCAGAACCGCCGGCCGCTCACTTCGCTGCGGGTGCACGCGAAGCCGTCGACCGGGCGCTTGGGATGAACGTCAGCAGGCTGATCGACCCGCTCGTCGATGCCGAGAAACTCGCTTACGAGGCTCACCTCGCCGAAGGGCACGCCCGTTTGGGCCATGCCCCACGGGCCGGGATTCATGCCTACGAGCAGCGCGTCGACGCCCTGCACGGCGTAGCGGCAAAGATATGCCTCGTGCGATCGCCGCGCGTAGACGAGCGGGTTGTAGACGCACGCCGTCGGGCGGCCGAATCGCAGCCCAGCCACCTCGCGTGCCAGCCAGCGTGAGATGGCGATCGGGTGCATGGCCGGCTCACAATACGTTGGGCACGAACCGGCCGCCGCGGCACCGCTTCAAGTAGTCGAGGGCCGCGACCTGCCCGGTCGTTTCGAGCGCGTCGCGATAGACGGGATCGTGAAACCCCTCGATGTCGATGCTGCCGCGCCAGCCCGCCATGCGCAGCGTGCTGATCAGGTCGGTCCAGTTCGTGTCGCCAAATCCCGGCATCCGGTGAAATACGTAGGGCACGCCGCCGCGAATGCCGTGCTCGCGCACCACGTCGTGGAGCACGGTCGCATCCTTGCCGTGGATGTGCCAGATGCGCGGGGCGTAACGCCGCACTTGCGGCAACGGGTCGACGAAGCTCACGAGCTGGTGGCAGGGCTCCCACTCGAGGCCGAGCACGGGGCTCGTGACTTCGTTGAACATCGCCTCCCAGGCCTGGGGAGCGTGGGCGATGTTGTGGTCGCCGCTCTCCCACGTGCCGCGCTTCTCGCAGTTTTCGAAGGCGAGCCTGACGCCCCGTGCTTCGGCACGGGCGGCGAGCGGCCGAAACACCTCCCCGAATCGCGGATACGACTCGGGCACCGGCCTTCCCGGCACGCGGCCCGCGAAGCCGGCCACGACGTCGCAGCCATAGAGCGACGCCGCATCGATGAGCCGCTCCCAGTCTCGCACGGTCTCGGGGCTCGTGAGCGGGTTGCCATACACGCCCAGGGCGCTCACCCGCGGGGCCACGTCGCCGGTGGGCACAGGGTGGCCGTCGAGCACGTCCCGCACGGCGCGGGCAAGCGTGTCGACGTCGAAATCTGCCACCGAGCGGCCGAACACGATCTGGAACGATTCGAACCCGAGGGCCAGCAACTGCCGGATCACCTCCGGCGTGCGGTCGTGCGCCGGCACGACGGTGCCGATCCGGATGTCTGCATGGGCCTGCATGCGACCAGCCTACGGTAGACTGATGAGGAATGCGACTGCTCAGCTGGAACATCCACAAGGGGATCGGCGGCCGCGACCGGCGCTATTCGCTCACGCGGATCATCGACTGCATCGAGGCCGAGAATCCCGATCTCGTCTGCCTGCAGGAGGTCGACCGGCTCGTGCGCCGCAGCCGATTCGACGACCAGCCACGGCTGCTGGCCCACACGCTGCGATTCCACTCCGTGTTCCAGCAGAATGTGCCGGTGGGCGGTGGCTCCTACGGCAATCTCGTGCTCTCGCGCTGGCCGGTGGCGAGCCGGCATCGGATCGGCCTGCGGCACGGCACCCGCAAGCCCCGCGGGGCACAGTTGCTCGTGATCGATTCGCCGGAGGGCGAGTTGCATCTCGTGCACACCCACCTCGGGCTCGCCGAGCGCGAGCGGCGCTGGCAGGTGGAGCGTCTGCTCGGCCACATGCTGTTTCGCTCGGCCGACCGTCACCCGACGCTTGTCGTGGGTGACTTCAACGACTGGCGGGACTCGCTCGCCCCGCACATGGCCAGCGGCGGCTTTCGGCAGCTCACGAGCCCCGCCGCCCGCTTCCGCACGTTCCCTGCCTGGCTCGCGATCGGCAGCCTCGACAAGGCATTTGTGCGGGGCCCGATCGACGTCCGGCGCGCCCGCGTCGTGCATACGAGCCTCGCGAAGGTGGCGAGCGACCACCTGCCGCTCGTCGTCGACTTTCATCTCGTGTAGGACAGGCTTCAGCCTGTCGCGAGCGAAGCCACCGCCGCCGCGACCGTGGCCTCGATGTCGGCGTCGGTGTGGGCAGCCGAGAAGAAGAGCGCCTCGTATTGGCTGCACGGCAGGTAGATGCCGCGGTCGATCATCTTCCAGAAGAAGTCGGCGTAGCGGGCCGTGTCAGACAGGCTCGCCGTCTTCCAGCCGGTGACCGGCACGACATCGGGGCCGTGTTGAAAGAACATCGTCATCATGCTGCCAACCCGCGCGACCCACGATGGCACACCGGCCGCCGTCGCCGCCTCGCGAAAGCCTTCTTCGAGCCGCCGGCCATGCCGCTCGAGCCGCTCGTAGGGCGGATTGTCGCGAAGCTCTTCGAGCGTGGCCGTGCCTGCGGCCACGGCGAGCGGGTTGCCCGAGAGCGTGCCGGCCTGAAACACCTTGCCCGCGGGGAGCACATGGTCCATCACGTCGCGCCGGCCGCCATAGGCGCCGAGCGGCAGGCCGCCACCCACGATCTTGCCGAGCGTGGTGAGGTCGGGCGTGACGCCGAGAATCGCCTGCGCGCCGCCATACGAAAGCCGGAAGCCCGTCATCACCTCATCGAACACGAGCAGTGTGCCGTGGGCGAGCGTGAGCTTGCGGGCAGCCGCGAGAAATTCCCGCGACGGTGTCACGAGCCCCATATTGCCCACCACGGGCTCCATGAGCACCGCGGCGATCTCGAGGCCTCGGGTCTTGAACAGGGCTTCGAGGGCCTCGACATCGTTGTATTCGAGCACGATCGTGTCAGCCGCCGTGCCGGCGGTGATACCCGGCGAATTCGGCACGCCGAGCGTGGCCGCCGACGAGCCCGCCGCCACGAGCAGGGCGTCGACGTGGCCGTGGTAGTTGCCGGCGAACTTCACGATCTTGTCGCGGCCGGTGAAGCCCCGGGCGAGCCGCACCGCGCTCATGGCCGCCTCGGTGCCGCTGCTCACCATGCGCACCTTCTCGATGCTGGGCACGGCGGCGATGATCAGTTCGGCGAGGTGGCTTTCCGCCTCGGTCGGCGCGCCGTAGCTCATGCCCTTGCCGAGCGTCTCCTCGAGCGCCGCCACGACGCGCGGATGGCGGTGGCCAAGGATCATTGGCCCCCATGAGCCGATGTAATCCAGATAGGAGTGGCCATCGATGTCGGTCAGCCGCTGGCCGAGGGCGCTCGCGATGAAGAGCGGTTCACCCCCGACGCCACCAAAGGCGCGGGCGGGTGAATTCACGCCGCCGGGGATGAGTTCCTTGGCGCGAGCGAAGGCTGCGTGGCTGCGGTGGCGGGTGGGCATGCTGACACTGTAGCGACAGGCTGAAGCCTGTCCTACTCGGCAAGCAACTTCCGGGCGGTGGCGACGGCGGCCGCCGCGTGGGGCCGTGTGGCGTAGAGATCGACGATGCTCTCCAGCAGCGCCCGGCGGCGGGCCAGCAGCGTCTCCTGTTGGCCACCCACGGTCTGGGCGGCCTCCGACGCGAGCGCTTCGGCCTGGCGGAAGAGCTCGGCAATCCTGCGGGCGTCCTCGGCCTGCTCCTTGGCCGACAGCGGACCGAGTCGATCGATCTGCCGGCGGGCGAGATCGATCCACAGCGACGGGTCGTCGGCTGGCCGCGCGGTCGGGTTCGGTTTTCCATCGGTGGCTTGATGCACGGAGATCAAGGCTTCGAGCGCATCCCGACACGCCGAGGGACTGTCCGGCTCGCGTTCCATCGCGGCTCGGTAGTCGAGTTCGAGCGGTGATGGCGTCCTGCCACCGAGCGGCCGGCGCCGGGCCCGCTTCTCGAGCACGTCGAGGGCGAGCGACCGCTCGAGCGACCGCACCTGCCCCGCCCGCGGGTCGTCGGGAAACCGCTTCAGGAACTGCTCGATGTCCGGCAACGCGTCGCGGAGGTCACCACCAGTCGCCGCGGACGTCTGCGCCGCTTCGATCCGGCCGTGGAGTTCGTCCACCGTCGGCTGTTTGAGAAGCAGATAGCCCCCGGCCGCGAGCAGTGCGAGGGTGACGAGCGCTGCGACG
>Ga0208783_10002431_pt1 | contig 10751 bp, 10 predicted proteins | sample DEB19_08_DNA_2_FD_184529 | JGI IMG/M metagenome (GOLD analysis project Ga0208783, IMG submission 184529) | Aqueous microbial communities from the Delaware River and Bay under freshwater to marine salinity gradient to study organic matter... | ecosystem: Environmental > Aquatic > Marine >... | reverse complement strand
GCGTTCACGGCCCTCGAGACGGCCGTGGCCGCCCACGGCGAGGCTCTCGGCGCCCTGGATCTCGATCCCGGGACGGCGGTGCCGGTGCTGGCCCCGCCCCCCGTCGTCGACCGCACCCGTCGGCGATTGCGCGTGTTGATCGGGGCGCCCGTCGCGGCGCTCGGCGCGGTGGCCAACGGGCCGACGTTCGCGCTCATGGCCGTCGCCCAACACCGGGTGAAGCGTCCGGGCTGGCGGCTCACCGTGCTCGGCGTCGGCGCGACGGTCGTGAGCCCCGTCGTGTGGGCGACCGGGCGGGCGCTCCTCGTGCGGCGGATCGGGAGCGGACGGGCGACGGCGCTCGTCGCGGCCGGGGCGGTCGCCGGACCCGCCGCCGTGGCCTGGAACCACGACCGGGCCCGCCTGCGTGCGTACCGGCAGTACGAACGGGCGGAGATCGCCTGCCCCGCCGAGGTCACCCGGGCCCGCGAGACCCGGGCTGCGGTGCGGGTCGCGGTCGCCGCCCTGGTCGGGGCCCGGGCCCGGGCGGGTCTGCCCGGCGCGGACCGGCCGTGACGCGAACCCGCACCGCGAGCGTCGTGCTCGTCGCGCTGGGCGGCGCGCTCGGCACCCTCTCCCGTTACGGAGCGACGCGTTTGCGCCCGGCGGCACCGGGGACGTTCCCGTGGACGACGCTGTTCGTCAACGTCGCGGGCGCTGCGCTCATCGGCGCGCTGGCCGGGCGCGGGTGGGTCGGACCGTCGAACCCGGCTGCCCTCGCGGTGTCGGCCGGGTTCCTCGGCGCGTTCACCACCTTCTCGGCGCTCTCGGTGGAGACGGTGCTGCTCGTGGACGCGGGGCGGGCCGGTGCGGCGATCGCCTACTTGCTGGGAACGGTGGTCGGCGGACTGGCCGTGTGCGCGGCGGCGTGGCGCGTTGCGGGTCGCCGTCGGTCGACTCCGGCCGTGGAGGGCGCCGAGTGTTGATTGCGGCATTGGCGCTCGCTGGTGCGCTCGGCGCGGTGGCACGGCACGCGGTGACCGACGCGGCCGGGTCGGCACCCGAGCGGAGGGCGGTTGCCGTACTGGTCATCAACGTCGCGGGCTCGGCGCTCCTCGGCGCCGTCGTCGGTCTCGCCCGGGCGCACGGGCTCGGTCCCGACGCCGTCGTCATCGTCGGCGCCGGACTCTGCGGTGGGTTCACGACCTTCTCGGCGTACACCCACCTCACGGTGTTACTCGTCGGCGGGGGTGGTGACGAGCTTCGTGGGGTTGCCTTGCGAACCGCGGTGGCCGGCCTCGTGCTCCCGCCGCTCGTCGCGGGGATCGCCTTCGCAGCGGCGTCGGCCTGAGGAGTCCGTCGGAAAGCGCCCTCGGCAGGATTCGAACCTGCGCACACGGCTCCGGAGGCCGATGCTCTATCCCCTGAGCTACGAGGGCAACGTTCGGGTGCGGTGAGTCGCGCCCGGACGAGCGGGGGCAGCGTATCGCCCCGGCTCGAGCTGTGGGCCGGGGTAAGCGGGAGCGGTACCGTGCGCGAGGGAACGCCGTTGCTCCGGTAGCGGCGCCACGATCGGAGGTCAGCGATGCGCACACCCCTCTGCGACCAATTCGGGATCGAGTACCCGATCTTCGCCTTCAGCCACTGCCGCGACGTGGTGGCCGCGGTGAGCCGGGCCGGGGGCCTCGGTGTGCTCGGCGCGGTCGGGTTCACGCCCGAGCAGCTCGAGGTCGAACTCGATTGGATCGACGAGCACGTCGGCGGTCGGCCCTACGGCGTCGACACCGTCATGCCGCAGAAGGCGGTCGACGTGCACGGCGCCGACCCGGCCGAGATGCTCGAGCAGATCCGGGGGCTGATCGACGCGTCGCACTGGCGCTACGTCGACGAACTGATGGAGCGGTTCGACCTGCCGCCCCTGCCCGAGGGGGCCGAGCCGCACGGGGTGCTGGGCTGGACCGATGACGTCGCCCAGCGTCACGTCGACATCGCGCTGGCCCACCCGATCGCGCTCATCGCGAACGCGCTGGGGTCGCCGCCCCCCGATGTGATCGAGCGGGCCCACGCTCACGGGGTCCGGGTCGCAGCGCTGGCGGGCCGGGCCGTGCACGCGCAGCGCCACGTGGCGAACGGGGTCGACGTCGTGATCGCCCAGGGCTACGAGGCGGGCGGCCACACCGGTGAGATCTCGACCATGGTGCTGGTGCCCGAGGCGGTCGACGCGATCGCGCCGGCCCCGGTGCTGGCGGCGGGCGGTATCGGCACGGGCCGGCAGATCGCGGCCGCGCTCGCGCTGGGCGCTCAGGGCGTGTGGCTCGGTTCGATCTGGCTGACGACCGCGGAGAGCGACGCGTCGCCGGCCGTGCTCGGCGCCTACCTCGACGCGACCTCGGCCGACACCGTGCGTTCGCGCTGCTACACGGGCAAGCCCGCTCGGATGCTGCGCAACGCGTGGACCGACGCCTGGGCCGATCCCGAGGGGCCCGGTCCGCTGGGCATGCCCCTCCAGAACATCCTGACCTCGGAGGCGAACGCCCGGATCGTGCGTTCGGGGCGCAAGGACCTCGCGTTCGCGCCGGTCGGCCAGATCGTCGGTCGCATGAACGAGGTCCGCTCGGTACGCGACGTGATGTTCACGCTCGTGGAGGAGTACGTCGAGTCGGTCGAGCGCCTCGACGCCGGTCTGGCCGACTGAGACGTCGGCGTTTCGGACGACGCGCCGCTCAGGGGCGCGTGAAGCGCCGGTTGCAGGCGTCGAGCGCCGAGCGCGCCGCGGCGTCGATCGGACTCGTGCCGGCCGCGAGACCGAGACAGGTGTCACCGTCGCCCTGATCCACCGCGACCGCGACGGCGACGCGTTCGCTGTCGCCGTCGTCGATGACTCGGGCCCAGCGCACCCGGGCCCGGGCCCGTCCGTCGAGCTCGTGGAGCGCAGCGGTCGTGGCCTCGGCGGCCGCAGCGAGGCCACCACCGGCACGCGCTCGCCCGACGACGCGCCGACCGGCGTGGGCCAGGTGCACCTCGATCTCGTCGGTCTCGGGGAAGGCGAGCACGGCGAGGAGACGCGGTCGGGGGGCGACGTCGGCCGGACTCGGTGCTTCCGTCGCGGGCGGGGCGCTGCGGGGACCGGTGCCGGAGCGGACCACCTCGATCGCAACGGGGCGGTCGGACGAGCGGCCGGCGAGTCGGGCCGCGGATGTGGGCAGGTCGGGGACGGTGGTGTCGCTCCCTACGTGCAGGCGGACCAGGAGAAGGTCGGGGGCGGCCGTGAACCCGACCGCCCGCACGCCGGGGAGTCGGCGCAGCGAGAACTCGAGGTCGTCGAGGGTCGGGGATCCGGTCGGGCCGATGCCGTCGGCGGCGAGGGTCACCGGTGCGCCTTGGCTGCGTACAGGCGTTCGTCGGCGATGCGGATGAGATCGTCGCGGGTGCTGCCGTCGGCGGGGCAGCTGGCGATCCCGTAGGAGAACGAGGGGCAGGCCCGGTCGTCGTCACCGGCGTCGCGGATGCGGGCGAGGAGACCGGGAACGAGTCCCGGTTCGGCTCCGGGCAGGATCACCGCGAACTCGTCGCCCCCGATGCGGGCGGCGTCGTCACCGAAGCGCAGGGCCCGGCCGAAGCGCTCGCCGAGCACCCGCAGTGCTTCGTCGCCGGCGAGGTGACCGCGTCCGTCGTTGATCGCCTTGAGGTCGTCGAGGTCGACGAGCACGAGCGTGAACGCCCATCCGTAGCGCAGGCTGCGGGCGATGGCGCTGTCGAGCAGGCGGTCGAAACAGCGGCGGTCGTGCAGGCCGGTGAGCGGGTCGTGTCCCGACTCGTAGCGCAGTGCGTCGGTGCGCAGAGCGAGGGCGCACAGCGAGAGGAGGAGCGAGCGGTCGAAGCCGGGATCGTCGACGGCGGGCTGCGTGTAGCAACCGGGCTCGGCGTCGAGCAGCGAGTCATCGCCGAGGTCGATCGGCCGGCGACCGGCCCGGAAGACCTGACGGCCCAACCCGGGCACCTCGACGACCACGGCTGCGTCGGCGAGGGAGTAGCGGGTAACGAGGTCGTCGAGGGCCTCGTAGATGATTCCGAGTCCGGTCTCGGCGAGGTCGGCGGTGGCGCCGGTGAGGGCGCGAACGACACGGAGGTTTCCGCGGGACCCGTCGGCGGACGGGCCGGACACGGTCTCCGGTGCCACCTCCAACGAACCGACCTCCCTCTGCGCCCGCCCGGCGCGTGTCTACCGGCGGCGCCGTTGCCGTACCGGGAATTCTGCCCCGGGCGGAAGCCCGGGAATCACCGCAGAGAGGAGCATAGTGCTCGCGGTGCGCGCGATAACGACCGTAACCGCCCCGGGAGTGCCCGGTACGCTCCCCCCACTCCGATGATCCGCGACGACCTCCGTTCCGCCCTGCTCGAGTCGCTCGCAGCCGCGGGCCTCCCCGCTCCCGACGGTGGGGTCGGCGTCGAGCCCCCGCGCAACCCCGAGCACGGCGACTGGTCGAGCAACGTCGCCCTGCAGCTCGCCAAGCGGGTCGGGGCGCCGCCGCTCGAGGTCGCGGGCCGCATACGGGACGCCTTGGTCGCCGCCGCGGTCGAGCACGTGGCCGAGGTCACCGTCGCCCCGCCCGGTTTCGTCAACATCGCGCTGGCCCCGAGCTGGCTGGGGGCGGTCGTGCGCGACGTCGTGGCGGCCGGAGACGCGTTCGGACGCTCCGACGCGCTCGCCGGTCAGCGCATCAACCTGGAGTTCGTCTCGGCCAATCCGACCGGTCCGCTTCACGCCGGGGGCGGCCGCTGGGTGGCGGTGGGTGACGCGATCGCGAACCTCCTCGCCGCCCGGGGAGCCGAGGTCCACCGGGAGTACTACCTCAACGACGCGGGCAATCAGCTCCGTACCTTCCGCGATTCGCTCGTCGCCCGGTACCGGGGCGAGGATCCGCCCGAGGACGGCTACCACGGCGAGTACCTCGTCGAGATGGCCGAGCGGATGCGGAGCGAGCTCGGCGACGACGTCGATCCCGACGCGGCCTGCGAGTGGGGGTACCGGGCCGTGGTCGAGGGCTTGCGTGAGGATCTCGGGCGCATCGGGGTCCGGTTCGACACGTGGTTCTCCGAGCGTTTGCTCCACGAGCGGGGCGACGTGGCCGAGGTGCTGAGAATCCTCGACGCCAACGGCCGCACGTACGAGAGCGACGGCGCGCGCTGGCTGCGCTCGACCGACTTCGGCGATCCCCGGGATCGGGTGCTCGTGCGCTCCGACGGCTCGACCACCTACCTGTGCAACGACCTCGCCTACCACCGCGACAAGTTCGCCCGCGGCTTCGACCACCTCATCGACATCTGGGGCGCGGATCACCACGGTCAGGTGAAGTCGCTCCAGTCCGGACTCGAGGCGCTCGGCTTCCCGGCCGGTGAGCCCGAGGTGCTGCTAGGCCAGTTCGTGAAGATCGTGAAGGGCGACGTCGAGGTCAAGATCTCGAAGCGGGCGGGCACGATCATCACCGTCGCCGATCTCCTCGACGAGGTCGATCCCGACGTGGCCCGGATGACCTTCCTGCTCCAGGGCATCGAATCGCCCATGACCTTCGACCTCGAGGCGGTCGCGAGCCGTTCGATGGACAACCCCGTGTACTACGTGCAGTACGCGCACGCCCGGGTGATGTCGATCGGCCGTCGCGCGGCGGCGGAGGGTGTCGTACGCCGCCCGCTCGCCGAGGTCGACCTCTCGCCGCTCGTACACGAGCGCGAGGTCGATCTACTGCGTGCGCTCTCGGTGTACCCGGACGTCGTGGCGGAGGCGGCCGATCTGCGGGCCCCGCAGAAGATCTCCACGTGGGTGCGCGACTTCGCCCGAGCCTTCCACGGCTTCTACCGCGACGTTCGCGTGCTGACCGACGACGACGCCACGACGCAGGCCCGGCTCTGGCTCGCCGAGGCGTGCCGCATCGGCCTGTCGGGGGCGCTCGGACTGCTCGGCGTGGCCGCCCCCGACGAGATGGCGCGGATCGACGACGAGGGCGACGCCGAGTGAGTGCACCCGTCGACCTCACGTTGCTCCCGGCCTCGGCGCGCATCGACGCGAACGGGCGCGTCGCGGTGGCGGGGGTCGACCTCGCGGCGGTGGCAGCCGAGTTCGGCACCCCCTGCTACGTCTACGACGAGGACGAATTGCGGGCCCGGTGCCGTGAGTACCGCGATCACTTTCCCGGCGGGGCGGCGTACGCGAGCAAGGCGTTCCTGTGCACGGCCATGGCCCGGCTCGTCGGTGAGGAGGGCCTCGACCTCGACGTGGCGACGGGCGGTGAACTGTTCGTGGCCCGGCGGGCCGACTTCCCGGCCGAGCGCATCGTCTTCCACGGCAACAACAAGTCGACGGCCGAGCTCGCGGCGGCGCTCGAAGCCGGCGTCGGCCGGATCGTCGTCGACTCCGATGCGGAGATCGCGAGGATCGAAGCGCTCGTGGCGGCCGGGGCCGCGGCTCCCCGGGTGCAGGTGCGCGTGCGCCCCGGGGTCGAGGCGCACACGCACGAGTACATCGAGACCGGGGGCGAGGACTCGAAGTTCGGTTTCGGGCTCGGGAGCGGTGAGGCGCTGGCTGCCGTTCGCCGGATCGTTTCCCACGGGCGGCTCGGGTTCGCGGGTCTGCACTGCCACATCGGCTCGCAGGTGTTCCGGCTCGACGCGTTCGGCCGGGCGATCGAGCGGATGGTCGGGCTGGTCGCGGCGATCGAGGCCGAGACGGGGGCGACCGTCGACGAACTCAACCTCGGTGGCGGACTCGGGATCCGCTACCTGCCCGACGACGCGCCGCCGTCGACGGCCGAGTACGCGGCGGCGATCATTCCGGCGGTCTCGTCGGCGCTGGTCGACGCGGGCGTGCGGTCCCGGCCCCGGGTGATGGTGGAGCCGGGCCGGTCGATCGCGGGCCCGGCCGGACTCACGCTCTACACGGTGGGCACGGTGAAGGACATCCCGGGTGTTCGCACCTACGTAGCGGTCGACGGAGGCATGAGCGACAACCCCCGACCGGTCACCTACGGCGCCCGGTACGAGGCGTTCCTGCCGGAGCGGGCCGATGCGCCGCGTCCGCTCATCGCGACGGTGGTCGGCAAGCACTGCGAACAGGGCGACGTGGTGGTTCGCGACGCAGCGCTTCCCGCCGATGTCACCGTGGGTGACCTGCTCGCCACGCCCGTGACCGGCGCGTACGGACACTCGATGGCATCGACCTACAACAAAGTAGGGAGACCGCCCGTGGTGTTCCTGCGTGCGGGTCGGGCGCGCCTCGTCGTGCGGCGCGAGTCGGACGAAATGCTTGTCAGTCGGGACGTCGATCTATAGGTTCGACCTCGGCATCGCCCTCCTGCTCTTCCCCCGAGTCTGCTGCCGGCTGCCCCGGGGGGAGAGCGATGCCACACGACGAACACCGACCCCCGAGCACGGTCGCGGTCGGTGCCCTCCTCGACGAACAACACGGGGTCATCACGCGCGCCCAGGCGCTGGCCGCCGGGTGCACGGTTTCCCTCGTCGACCGGCACCTGCGGCGGGGGGTGTGGCACCGCGTGCTCCCCTCCGTGTACGCCGACGCGACGCGCCCGGCGTCGCCCCTCGCTCCCTTCGCGGCAGCCGCGTTGTGGGCCGGCCCCGTCGGCGCGCTCTCGCACGGGAGCGCGGCGGCACTCTGGCGTCTGCTCGCGCCGGCCGGTCCTCCCGAGGTGCTCGTCCCCCTCGGACGCGCGGCGGCACCGGGCGTGATCGTGCGCCGCACCCGCGCTGCGCTCGATCGCGGCGACGTCGACGTGGTCGCCGGTCTGCGGGTCACGACGCCGGCCCGGACCGTCATCGACATCGCCGCGACGCTCGACGACGGCGCGCTCGCCCGCGTGATCGAACGCGGCCGAGCCGCGGGGATCCTGCGGCGCGGTGACCTGCTCGACCGCCTCGACCGGGTGGGTGCCCGCGGCCGGGCCGGGGTCGGTCGGCTGCGACGCGTGGTCGAGGCGATCGGCCCGGGACCGCGTTCCCGGGCCCGGCTGGAGGTCGAAGTCGTGGCGGCGTTGCGGGCCCTGGGTCCGCCCGCGCCCGAAGGCCCGGTGGGGATGCTCGTGTGGCCGGAGGTCGGCCTCGTGGTCGAGTGCGACGGGAGAGACCCCGCGGAGCGGGCGCGGCAGCGGTTCGCGGACCGCGATCGGCGGGCGAAGCTGGTGGCCGGGGGGCGGCGGCTGGCCGTCGTCACCTGGGACGACGTCGCCCGGCTCCCTGCCCTCGCCGGGGTTCTCGTCGGCGGGCGGGCGAGCCGAGCGCGAGACTGTGCCTCGTGAGCGAGGCAGCGCCGGTGCGCGTCGGGATCCTGGGGTGCGGCAACGTCGGGGCGGCGCTCGTCCGCGCGATCGCCGACGACGGCGACCTGATCGCCCGGCGGACGGGTGTGCGGCTCGAGGTGGCCCGGGTCGCCGTCCGCGATCCGGACCGGCCCCGAACTGTCGACCTCGCCCCGGGCGTGCTCACCGGCGATGCCGCCGCGGTCGTCGCCGACCCCTCCGTCGACATCGTCGTCGAGGTCGTCGGCGGCCTCGATCCGGCCCGCGATCTCGTGCGGACGGCGCTCGCGGCGGGCAAGCCCGTCATCACGGCCAACAAGGAGTTGCTGGCCCGGCACGGGGCCGAGTTGTTCGCGGCGGCCGCCGACTCCGGCGTCGATCTTCTCTTCGAGGCGGCAGTAGCGGGGGGTATCCCGCTCATGCGCCCCCTGCGTGAGTCGCTCGTGGGCGAGCGGATCCACCGGGTGATGGGGATCGTCAACGGCACCACCAATTACGTGCTGACGCGGATGACCGAGGAGGGGAGAGACTTCGCGGCGGCCGTCGCCGAGGCCCAGGCCCTCGGGTACGCCGAGCAGGACCCGACCGCCGACGTCGAGGGTTTCGACGCGGCGGCCAAGGCCGCGATCATCGCGTCGATTGCTTTCGGGGCCCGGGTCACGGCCGACGACGTCCACCGCGAGGGAATCACCGCGATCACGGCCGACGACATCGCGGCGGCGGCCGATCTCGGCTACGTCGTCAAGTTGCTGGCCGTGGCCGAGGCGCGCGACGACGCGGTCGGCGTGCGGGTCCACCCGGCGATGGTTCCCGTCGACCACCCCCTGGCGTCGGTGCGCGGTTCGTTCAACGCCGTCTTCATCGAGGGCAGCAACGTGGGCCAGCTCATGTTCTACGGCCGGGGTGCCGGCGGCGGTCCCACGGCCAGCGCGGTTCTCGGCGATCTCATCGACGCGGCGAAGAACCTCCGGGCCGGGGCGCGCGGGGCCACCATCGGTGACCTGGCCGACCGGCCGATCGCGCCCGTCGCCGATACCACCTCGCGCTTCTACGTGAGCCTCGACGTGATCGATCGTCCCGGCGCCCTGGCGGCGATCGCCGGTGTGTTCGGCGAGCACGGGGTCTCGATCGAGTCGATGCAACAGGAGGGTCGGGGTGAGGGGGCGCGCCTCATCTTCGTGACCCACGTCGCCCGGGAGGCCGACCTCACCGCGACGATCACGGAGATCGCCGGTCTCGCGGTGGTCGGTCGCGTGGGCTCGGTGCTGCGGGTCGTGGGCGGCGAGGACGAGTGAGGAGTCGGTTCGCATGACCGGGTGGCGCGGGATCATCGAGAACTACCGGGCGCGCATGCCCGTGAGCGACCGCACGCCGGTCGTCACGCTGCTCGAGGGCAATACGCCGCTCGTCGAGGCGCCGCGCCTGTCGGCGGAGACGGGTGCCCGGGTGCTGCTCAAGGTCGAGGGGGCGAACCCCACGGGCTCGTTCAAGGACCGCGGCATGACCGTGGCCATCTCGAAGGCGGCCGAGGAGGGGGCCGAGGTCGTCGTCTGTGCGTCGACCGGCAACACCTCGGCGAGCGCAGCCGCCTACGCGGCCCGGGCCGGGATGCTCGCGGCGGTCATCATCCCCGACGGCTACGTGGCCCTCGGCAAACTCGCCCAGGCCCTGATCCACGGGGCCCGGGTGGTATCGGTGCGGGGCGGCTTCGACGACGCGCTCCGCATCGTGCGCGAGTTGGGCGAGCGGGGCGGCGTCACCGTCGTCAACTCGATCAACCCGCACCGCATCGAGGGCCAGAAGTCGGGTGCGTTCGAGGTGTGCGACGTCCTCGGCGACGCGCCCGACGTGCACTGCATCCCGGTCGGCAACGCGGGCAACATCACGGCCTACTGGCGCGGTTACTGCGAGTACGCGGCCGATGGGCTCGCGACCCGCCGACCGCGCATGCTCGGCTGGCAGGCGGCGGGCGCGGCGCCGCTCGTGATCGGCGAGACGGTGCCGAAGCCCGAGACGATCGCCACGGCGATCCGGATCGGCAACCCCGCGAGCGCCGACGGCGCGCGCTCGGCCCGCGACGAGTCGGGCGGCACCATCGGCGCGGTCACCGACGAGGAGATCCTGGCCGCCTACCGATCGCTCGCCTCGGCCGAGGGCGTGTTCGTGGAGCCGGCGTCGGCGGCGTCGGTCGCCGGTCTGCGTAAGGCGGCGGCCGCCGGGCTGGTGGCGCCCGGCGAGACGGTGGTGTGCACCGTGACCGGTCACGGGCTCAAGGACCCCAACCAGGCCGTGGCCCAGATCGAGGCCCGACCCGCGGTCGACGCCTCGATCACGGCGGTACTCGGGGAGCTCGGGCTGTGACCCGAGGGCGTCGACGGCGGGTGGCGGCGACCGGGGTCGCGTTCCTCGTAGGTCTCGGTCTGGTGGCGACCGGGTGCGGGGGCGGCGACGCGAAGGCGGAGACGA
>Ga0208783_10002430_pt1 | contig 10753 bp, 10 predicted proteins | sample DEB19_08_DNA_2_FD_184529 | JGI IMG/M metagenome (GOLD analysis project Ga0208783, IMG submission 184529) | Aqueous microbial communities from the Delaware River and Bay under freshwater to marine salinity gradient to study organic matter... | ecosystem: Environmental > Aquatic > Marine >... | reverse complement strand
AGGCAGGTGGGTACTACGGTACCTACCTTGACCTTGAAGGTGCAGCAAAAAACGAATCAGAACAAATTAAAAGATATCGTGACATCTCATTGATGTCTGATGTTGATATGGCAATTGATGACGTTGTGAACGAAGCCATTGCAAATCTGGATAATGAAAAAATTGTTTCTCTTGATTTGCAAAACGTTAAGGTTTCTTCCACTATCAAAAAAACAATGGAACAAGAATTTGAAGCATTACTTGAAATGCTTCATTTCAAAAATAAGGGACAAGATTATTTTCGCCGTTGGTACATTGATGGTAGAATTTATTTTCATAAGGTCATTGATACAGCAAAACCAAAACAAGGGTTAACTGATATCCGATACATTGACCCACGAAAGATTAAAAAGGTTCGTAACATCAACAAAGAAAAAGACCCAACAACAGGGGTTGAGTTCATAAAGAACACTGAAGAATTTTTCTTGTATAATGAAAAGGGTATGCACATGACCCAAAATGTTACAGCTTCAACCAATGTGCAAGGATTGAAGATTACAAAAGATGCCATTTGTTATGTGCCATCAGGATTGTTTGATGTAGATAATCAAATGGTTCTTAGCTATTTACATAAAGCCATCAAACCAGCAAATCAATTGCGCATGATGGAAAATGCTCTTGTCATTTATCGTTTGGCTAGAGCGCCCGAAAGAAGAATTTTCTATATTGATGTCGGTAACTTACCCAAGTTAAAGGCAGAACAATATCTTAAAGATATCATGAATCGTTATCGTAACAAGTTGGTGTATGATGCCAACACAGGTGAGATTCGTGATGACAAGAAAACCATGAGTATGTTGGAAGATTTTTGGTTACCTCGTCGTGAAGGTGGAAAGGGCACAGAAATTTCTACTCTTCCTGGGGGACAAAATCTCGGTGAAATTGCCGACATTGAATATTTTCAACGCAAGTTATATCAAGCATTGAATGTACCCATGTCACGTTTGCAACAACAAGGTGGATTAAACTTTGGGCGTGCAGCAGAAATCACCCGTGATGAATTGAAGTTCACAAAGTTTGTTGGAAAATTACGCCGTCAATTTAGCACAATGTTTTCTGATTTGTTGAAAACACAATTGGTACTAAAGGGTGTAATGACTGAACAAGATTGGAACGGTATGGTTGATGATGTTGAATATGTATTTGCTCAAGATGCCTACTATACAGAAAGCAAAGAACAAGAAATACTTCGCTCACGTTTAGAATTGGTATCACAAGCTGCTTCATATAATGGTCTCTTTGTTGGTAAGACATATATCCAAAAGAAAATTCTTCGATTAACAGATGAAGAAATTTCTGACATTGAAAAAGATATTAAAAAGAATCCACCCATGACGTTAATGGAACCAGGACAAAATAATCCATAATAGAGGATAATTAAATGAATAACAATTTCGAACAAATTGATGCATTACTCAATCATCTTCATGCAGGAAATGAAGTTGAAGCTGAAAATGTGTTTAATGCATTGATGCAAGAAAAAGTTGATGCCATTTTAAATGCAGGAAAACAAGAAGTGGCAGCTTCAATGTTCAACACAGAAGATTGTGGTGAATGTGAAGAAACAAACGAAGCCTTAAAAGGTGGTCAACACAAGATTGATGCCAACAAGAATGGCAAGATTGACGCCATGGACTTCAAGATGCTTCGTGCCAAGAAAGGCATGAAGGAAGAAGCAGAACAAATTGCTGAACTTTCACCTTCTCTTAAACGTCAAGTAGTAAAGTCAATGCATGGTTCAAAACCAGGTAATACAGATTCAGTTAAGACAAAAACTTGGCGCAAGCGAGTTCAGGCATTGAATTTAACACCTGATGAACAAATTCCTTCACGCAAACAACTTGCAAAGATTGAAAGAAATAAAATGCAAAAAGAAGCATATGCTGATCCATATGCCGCCAAGAAAGCTGCCGAAATGAAAAAGAAAAAGGAAGAACAAATGGCAGCAGCCAAAAAGGAATATGAAGCATCACAAGAATCCAAAGGTAAAGTAAATACAAAAAACTTCATGAAGATGAAGGAAGAAATAGAACAAGTAGATGAAATTTCAAAAACTAAGTTAGCTAATTATGTTAGAGCTGCAGCTCGTGACGCCGGTAATGAAGCATATGCAAGTGGTCAAAAACACGGCAAAGGAGAACACTCTCCAACTTATAGTCCCCGTGAAATAAAGCGTACTAAAGGTATTAGAACTGCTCTTGACAAGTTAGCAAATGAAGAAGTGGAATCTGTAGAAGAAAACAAGTATAGTCTTCCTCCTGGTTCAATGCAACCCGCAAAGCCTGTAAAGACAGGTAGCTATCTTGAAAAGCGTTTTGGTCATTTGAAGCCAGGTGAATCTGCTTCATTAAAGGGCGACCCAAAGAAAGTAAAGAAAGCCAATGAAGAAGTGGAATCTGTAGATGAAGCATCTTACTCAGCCAAAATGGCACGTGCCGGTAAAGACATTGGTAAGCCAGGCAAGATGTTCAAGAAGATTGCCGCTAAGGCATCACGTAAATATGGAAAAGACCGTGGTGCCAAGATTGCGGGTGCTGTATTAGCTAAGTTACGCAGCAAGAAAGGAAAGTAACATGAACGAAGCCAAAATGACCGATGCCGATATGGCGCAGCGCGAAAAAATTGTGAAGTCAATGAAGAAAAACTTCAAAGATTTTCGCAGTCGTTATGGCGCTCGTGCAAAAGAAGTGATGTATGCCACAGCCACGAAGATGGCAATGAAGGAAGAAAATCTTCAAGGGTCTTCTGTGGCAAAAGTTCCATATAAAGAAATGGATATGGAAAATCTTGTACAAGATGCCATTAAAGAAATTCCGGAAGATGATGGTCCACACACCAGTGATATCAGTGATACCGATGCCATCAACTTTCAAACAGTTACCAAGCCAGAAGATGTAGTTAATCAATCTAGCAATGAAGGTAATCGTGAATTCACTCCTGTTGTAGCATCAAGAAAAACAGGAAAACCATTTAAATCAATTCGTTCACGTGGCCCCAAGAGTTATGGTCCTGAAGATTTATCCGGTGCTGTAGCCTCAGTGGCTATTGGTGAAGCTGTTAAAGATGAAGCTGACAAAGGTGAATATGATTACGAAGGTGATATGGCAAAATCCTCACTTCGTACCATTGTTCGTAATGCGCAAATGATGCATGATATGCTTGATGAAAATACCAATCTTCCAGAATGGGTGGCAAGCAAAGTCACATTGGCAGAAGATTACATTGTGGCAGCTGCACAATATATGCAATCTGAAATGTCAGAAGATGTTGACCTTGGTGAAGAATATGAAGACCCATATTCAGCAACAAAACCTCATACACTAGGTGGATGGAGAGGAAGTAACAGAAATCCTGCACACAAGCAAGAAACACCAAAAAAGAAATATAAGAAAATGCGTAGTCAAGAACGTTTTGATGCACGCTTTAAAGAAGTGGATACCAATTATCCATACAGGAGTGATAACTAATGGCATTAACCGTACTTAAAAAGACACCCATTCATTGTGTGATTGCCATTTCAGGTGCAGGTGCAACTGAAACTATTGATTTAGATACAACATTGGCAACAACAAGCCAAACTGCATCTTCTCCAAAGGCTAACATCTCAGCCATCCATTGGTCAGTCCCTTCAGGTAATGCCACCATTACTAGAAATTCTGTTCAATTGTGGGCATTAACAGGAGCACGTGAATTTGATTTCAATGGCTTTTCTGATAACAGAGAACAAGGAAGTAACATTGTAGTGGTAACACCTGCAGGTGGTGGTACTGTTATCATTGAAGTTGTGAAGGTTTCGGGTTATGGTGATACACAACACATTAACCCATTAACATAAGGGTACAGTCATGAAACTTATTTCAGAAATCGTAGAAACCGTACAAGTCATTTCCGAAGGAACAAGCAAAGATTTATACATCGAAGGTGTGTTTCTTCAAAGTGAAATGGCTAACAAAAACAAGCGCATCTATCCCAAGTCCGTAATGGAAAAAGAAGTGGCACGATACATGAAGGAATATGTAGATTCCAAACGTGCTTTCGGTGAACTTGGACATCCAGAAGGTCCTACCATCAATCTCGACCGTGTTTCTCATATCATCACCTCTTTACGAGAAGATGGTAATAACTATATTGGTCGTGCCAAGATTCTCAATACTCCTATGGGCAACATCGTGAAGGGGTTGATTGAAGGTGGTGCACAACTTGGTGTATCATCACGTGGTATGGGAACATTGAAGGAAAAGGAAGATGGCATCAATGAAGTACAAAATGACTTCTATCTTGCCACTGCCGCCGACATCGTGGCTGACCCTTCAGCACCTGACGCCTTTGTTCAAGGCATCATGGAAAACAAGGAATGGATGTTTGTAAATGGTTCATGGACCTATCAAAACATTGATGAAACCAAGAAGTTAATGGAACAAACCAAAAAGAAACAATTGGAAGAAGTTAAACTTCGTGTGTTTGAAAACTTTTTAAACAGTCTTAAGAAGTAAAGTTGTATAAATAATAAATATCATTTGTAACTCACTTTAGGAGATTTTACATGGCCTCAATCGAAAACAAGATTCGTGACTTGTTGAATCAAAAGCAATTGGATGAAGCTGCTTTTCCAGGAATGGGGAAGAATAAAGAAGCTGAACCAATGGCTCAAGGTTCATCAGAAAAGTCAGAACCAGAAGTATTGGAACTTGGTTCAGGCGCAGCTGCAAAAATGAAGCAAGATATGTCAATGGCTTCAAGTGGCGGTGCCAAAGAATCAGAACCAATGAAGCAAGGTTCATCTGAAGATGCTTCAATCGAATCAAAGGATGACCAAGATACCCAAGGTAAGACACAGGCTGCCAAGATGAAGAAAGATGCAACTCTTTCAACAGCTCATGGTGCAGGTGCTGCCCCAAATTTCACCACCCATACCGACCCAGCTTCAGTTGTAAACCAAGCATCAAATGCTGGTAATGTTTACAAGGAAGAAGTTGAAGAAACTGAAGAAGAATCATATATCTCTGAAGAAGAATTCAATGCTCTTTCTGACGAAGAAAAGGCAGAATATGAATTGGTAGAAATGGAAGAAGTTGAAGAAGCCAAGAAGGAAGAAATGGAAGATGAGGAAGAAGAAATGGAAGATGAAGAATCTCCCATGAAGAAAAAGAAAGAAGAAATGATGAAGAAGATGAAGGAAGAATTATCAAAGGATGTAGCAAATCTTCTTTCAACAGAATCAGAACTTTCAGAAGAATTCAAGACAAAGGCAACTTCATTGTTTGAAGCTGTGGTAACAGCTCGTGTTGCACACGAAGTTGAAATCATGGAAGATATTCTTGCAGAACAAGCAGCAGAAGTTGTTGCCGAAATGCACGAAGAATTAATCAACAAGGTTGATGCTTATCTTTCATACGTAGCAGAACAATGGGTTGAACAAAACGCCGTGGCAATTGAAGAAGGTCTTCGTGCTGAAATCACAGAAGATTTCATTGCTGGATTAAAGGTGTTGTTCAAGGAACATTACATTGAAGTACCTGAAGAAAAATATGACGTTCTTGGCGAAATGCAAAAGCAAATTGAAGAATTAACTGCACAAGTTAACGAATCAATTTCTGAAGCTACAGAACTTAAAAAAGAATTGGTTGAATCAAAGCGCGATGTTGTATTTGCAAAAGTTACATCTGATTTAGCACAAACTGAATCAGAAAAACTTCGTGGTTTAACTGAAGAAGTTGAATTTGAAAACGAAGAACTTTTCGAACAAAAGTTAAACGTAATCAAAAACAACTATTTCCCAAAGACAGTTGTTGAATCAACTATTTCAGAAGAACAACCAATTGAAGATAACTCAGGTGTAATCTCTGAATATGCCAAGATGTTAGGTCGTACTCGGTTCTAAAAAAAATCATTTGTATAAATAATATTAACGTTTTAACAAAATCAAACAGTAACAGGAGAACGTAAATGTTTCTTTCAGAAAATCTACAAAAGAAGTGGGCTCCAGTATTGGACCACGAAAATCTTTCACCAATCAAGGATAGCTACAAGCGCGCAGTAACAGCAGTTGTTCTTGAAAACCAAGAAAAGGCATTACGTGAAGAAAAGGCAGCTCTTTTCGAAGCAACACACGTTAATGCAACAGGTTCATCAGTTGACACCTACGATCCAATTCTTATCTCATTGGTTCGTCGTTCACTTCCAAACTTGATGGCTTATGACGTAGCCGGCGTTCAACCAATGACAGGTCCAACTGGCTTAATCTTCGCCATGAAGTCACACTATTCATCACAAACTGGTACAGAAGCTCTATTCAACGAAGCTGACACAGACTTCTCAGGAACTGGTTCACACGCCAATTCAAATCCAGTAGGCGCTGGATACACAACTGGTACAGGTGTTTCAACAGCAACAGCTGAAGGTTTCGGTGATTCAACCACCCTTCAACAAATGGCCTTCTCAATCGAAAAGACCACAGTAACTGCAAAGTCACGTGCTTTGAAGGCTGAATACACAGTTGAATTGGCACAAGACTTGAAGGCAATTCATGGTCTTGATGCAGAAGCTGAATTGGCCAACATTCTTTCACAAGAAATTCTTGCTGAAATCAACCGTGAAGTTATCCGTACCATCTACAAGGTTGCAAAGCCAGGTGCCGCTTCAACAGCAACTCCTGGAACCTTCGACTTGGACGTTGACTCAAACGGTCGTTGGTCAGTAGAACGCTTCAAGGGCTTGATGTTCCAAATCGAACGCGATGCAAACGTAATCGCACAAGAAACTCGTCGCGGTAAGGGTAACTTCATCGTCTGTTCATCAGACGTTGCAGCAGCTCTTGCAATGGCTGGCAAGTTGGATTACACACCAGCTCTTTCAGGCAACGACGGTATCTCATCAGATGACACAGGCAACACATTCGCAGGTACATTGAATGGTCGCTTCAAGGTGTTCATTGACCCATACTCAGCAAACACAAATGCTGCATCACAATTCGTGATGGTTGGTTACAAGGGTTCAAATGCATATGACGCAGGTTTGTTCTACTGCCCATACGTTCCTCTCCAAATGGTTCGCGCAATTGATCCAAACACATTCCAACCTAAGATTGGATTCAAGACACGTTACGGCATGATTGCAAATCCATTCGTAACACAATCAAACGGTACAACAGACGCAGATACATTCACTGCTGACCGTAACCACTACTATCGTTTGTTCGCAGTAACAAACCTTCTATAATAATAGAAGTAGTAGTTAAGCAAAAAAAGGAAGGGAGAGTTCTTCGGGACTCTCCTCTTTCCTTTGCTATGTGTTTCAGTATCTAGTATAAATATTATAGGATTATTGTATTCATCCCAGACATAGTAATTTTAACACTTTGTCAAGTACCTGTCAACTCCCGAGTTTCACCAATGCCAACTACATCAAAAATAACCATATCTGAAGCACAATGGGAAAATCGCCAACCGGATGAACTTGATTACCTAAGACCAAATGGATTTCGTTTTCTTATTCAAAGTCTACCAAAGGTAACTTATTTTTGTCAAGCTGCAAACATTCCAAGCATGACATTAGGATTTGCTGTACAACCTACACCACTAGTTAACATACCAAAGCCAGGTGAGAAAATTGATTTTGGTGATTTAATCATACGATTCATGATTCAAGAAGATATGGCAAATTATATTGAATTATACAATTGGATGGTAGGATTAGGATTCCCTGAAAACCATAATCAATTTCGTGACCGCTTCAATCAACAGGCATTCAGAAATCCACAAATCAATAATACAGATGTAGGACCAGAAGGTTCACCTACCGTTCCACGAAAAACAGATTTAACAGAATATAGTGATGCCACTTTAATGGTTATGGGTTCTGATAACAATGTTGTGGCTCGCCTTAACTTTTTGGATTGTTTTCCTGTATCTCTTTCAGGATTGGATTTTGATGTCTCAACAGGACAAACACAATATTTCTCAGCACAAGCAGTGTTCAAGTATAGAATGTTCACAGTGGAAAGTTTAGTAACAACTACTTGACAAATGCACTGAAATCATTTATAATTATAGGTCGTGAGGAGGTTCTATGAAATTAAACGAAATACAAGCAATGTGGGCAGAAGATTGTAAAGTTGACCAAACGAATCTTGGTCGCTCTGCTGCCCGTGTTCCTGAATTACACGCAAAATATTTGAATATGTTAACATCGGTTCGCCTACAATATCGTAAGGCTGAAGCCGATTATCTTCGTTTGCGTAAGTTGAAGTTTCGATATTATCGTGGTGAGTTAACCCGTGAAGAACTTACGGAATTAGGTTGGGAACAATATCTAAGCAATCGTCCATTGAAAAATGAAATGGATGAAGTGATGACCACCGATGATGACATCATTCAGCTTACTGACAAGTTGGAATACATTAAAACTGTATTATACCAACTTGAACAAATTCTCAAAAGCATCAATAGCAGAACCTGGGATGTGAAGTCTGCCATTGAATGGTATAAGTTCACAAACGGTGGATTGTGAGTACTGTTACAATTTCTAAAAAGGATGAAGTATATCTTCGAGTAGATGCCGATCCGGATGTTCTCTTGGAGATGAATGACTTCTTCACGTTTGCTGTACCTGGCGCACAATTCACACCTCAGTATCGTGCAAAACTTTGGGATGGAAAAATTCGGCTGTTGAGTTTGTTCACCAAAGAATTGTATGTGGGGTTATCTTCCTATGTTGAAGAATTCTGTAAAAGAAATGATTACAAGTTTGTAAATAATTGTAGTTCAACTTACGACCAAGGTGATATTGATTCCTTTATTGGTTCAATGAATTATCATTCAAATGGTAAGCCTGTTAACATTCGTGATTATCAAGCCGATGCTGTTCGTGAAGCCATCACCAAGGGACGAACACTTCTGTTATCCCCAACAGCAAGTGGTAAGAGTCTCATCATCTATACATTGGTTCGTTGGCATCAACAACACAACCGCCGTCAACTCATCATCGTCCCTACCACAAGTCTTGTGGAACAAATGTATGGTGACTTTGCCGACTACGCCACAGGTTCCGATTGGAAGGCGTCCGAGAATTGCACACGCATCTATTCAGGCAAAGAAAAAATCACCAACGTGCCTGTGGTGATTTCCACCTGGCAAAGCATCTATAAGATGCCTAAGAGTTTCTTTGAAAACTTCGATGTCATTTATGGAGATGAGTGCCATTTGTTCAAGGCGAAGTCGTTGTCATCCATTTTGCATAAGTGTACTAAGGCGCCGTATAAAATTGGCACCACAGGTACACTTGATGGTACCAAGACACATCGGTTAGTGTTAGAAGGATTGTTTGGTGCTGTGTATAAGGTAACAAGCACCAAAAAGCTCATGGATACGAACCAATTGGCAGAATTGAAAATTCGTTGTGTAACCTTGGATTATACCGATGAAGAAAAACAATTGTGCAAGAAGTTCAGTTATCAAGAAGAAATTGATTGGTTGGTAACACATCCAAAACGAAACAACTTCATTCGGAATCTTGTGTTAGACCAAAAGGGAAACACTCTGGTGTTGTTTCAATATGTTGAAAAACATGGTGAAGTGTTGTACGACATGATTTCTCAAAAGTTGGAAAATGGGCGTGATTTGTTTTTCGTTCATGGTGGTGTGGAGGCAGGAGATAGAGAACAAGTTCGTGCCATCACAGAACAATCTTCCAATGCCATCATCTTGGCATCCTACGGTACGTTCTCTACAGGCATAAATATTAGAAACCTCCATAACATTGTATTTGCATCACCTACGAAATCTCGTATCAGAAACCTACAAAGTATTGGTCGTGGATTGCGTTTAGGTGAACAAAAAACAAGTTGTAAGTTATATGATATTGGTGATAACTTATCATGGAAGTCACATAAGAATTACACACTATTGCATCTAATTGAGCGAGTGAAGATTTACAATGAAGAAGGATTCGATTATAAACTTCTCACGGTACCGTTAAATGCATGAACAAGATTTGCATTACAAGATAGTTAAATTGAAAACAGGTGAAACAATTTTGTGTACAATGGACAATGATGTTCGTAGTACATTAACAGAAACACATATTCGCATCAACACACCTGTTCAAGTTATTCCTCAACGTGAAACAAGACGCGGTAATGATATCATTGGCGAAACATTTGTATTACGTCCTTGGATTGGGTTGAGTGATAGTGAACAATTCACAATAAGTTCTGACATTGTGATGACTATAGGTAATTTAAAGCGTGAAGTTAAACAACAGTATATTGAATACGTGCATCACTCCCAACAATCTCGTCAACGCATGGAAGATTCACATGCTGCCTATGAATTGTTATGTGAAGTGACACCAGGTGAAGTTAACATTATTGACATAGAATGGGAAGGTGATTATGAGAACCAAGAGAACGAATAAGGAAAACAACAAGCATTACATTGATAATGCAGAATTTCTTGCTGCGTTAATTGAACACAAGAAACGTGTTAAGGCAGCTGAAAAGGTAGGGGAGGAAAAACCTCAAGTCCCTGATTACATAGGTGATTGTTTCATCAAGATTGCCAACCATCTTGCATACAAAAGCAATTTCATTAATTATAGTTTTCGTGAAGATATGATTTTGGATGCCATTGAAAATTGTTTGATATACATGGACAATTTCGATCCAAAGAAATCTAGCAATCCATTTGCCTATTTCACGCAAATCACCTACTACGCC
>Ga0208783_10002427_pt1 | contig 10760 bp, 10 predicted proteins | sample DEB19_08_DNA_2_FD_184529 | JGI IMG/M metagenome (GOLD analysis project Ga0208783, IMG submission 184529) | Aqueous microbial communities from the Delaware River and Bay under freshwater to marine salinity gradient to study organic matter... | ecosystem: Environmental > Aquatic > Marine >... | reverse complement strand
GACGGCGAGCGTCTCGGTCACGAGTCCTCCCCGGGGGGGATTCCCACGTCTCGCCCCACCTCGCGACGCCGCTCCCATGCCGCCTTCGCCAGGGCGTGGGTGGCGGCGGGGCTTGCGAAAAAGATGAGGAGGCCGAGGATGGCGAGCTTGCCGCTTTCAAGGCTCAACCCCGCTTTAACCATCAGGCCGGCGATCACGAGCCCTGCGCCCAGCGTCTCGATGACGCTCGCCGCATGCATGCGGGTGAAGAAGGTTGGCATACGGATGAGCCCGACGGCGCCGATGACGCAGAAAACACCGCCCGCGCTCACCAGCAACGTGGCGATCCAGTCCTGGGCGCTCATCGGCGTGCTTCCTTGCCGTCGTCGCCACCGTGGCCCAGGTCGCCCACGCGCAGGAACTTGAGAATGGCGATTGTCCCCACCAAATTCAGCAGCCCATAGACAATCGCGAGGTCGGTGTACCCCGGGCGGTCGGTGAGGAACTGCAGCACGGCGAGGAGGAGCATCGCGCCCGTGCCGACCGTGTTGACCGCCAGCACGCGGTCGAACACCGTAGGCCCGGCGAAGGCACGGGCCAGCGCAAGCGCCAGCGTTGCCAGCAATGCAGCGATGATGGGCAGGTACATCATGGCCGCTCGAAAGCCGTCACGCGCCGGTCCATGTCGCCGCTTGTCACGCCTTCAGCGCCCGCCTGCGTGATCGCGTGAACGAGGAACTCGCCGTCCTCGGCCAGCACGGTGATCGTGCCCGGCGTGAGCGTGATGGAGTTGGCGTAGATCACGCGCCCGACATCCGACTGCTGCGTCGGGCGCACGCGGATCATCGTCGGGCTGATCGGCAGGCGCGGGCTGACGATGAGGCGAGTGACATCCCACGCGCTCTTGACAATCTCCCAAGCGAGCCACGGCCAGTACCGGAGCATGAGGGGAAAGGAGCTCGAGGGATGGGTCTCGGGATCGACGACGCGCAGCCGGCGGGCGAATAGCGCGACCGCAATCGAGCAACCCACGCCCGCCCACAGGAGGAACGGCGTGAAATACCCCGACATCACGACCCAGAAAGCGAAGAAGGCCAGGGCGGCGACCGCGTATCGCATGGCGACAGCTCGGATGCTGATGGGACGAACCGATTCTACCCCGCGCCCTCGCGCGCCGGGACACGCCGGTCACTCAGGAAACGACGATCACGTGCACGCGATAGGGCCCGTGGGCACCGATGACGATCGTCTGCTCGATGTCCGCGGTGCGCGAGGGCCCGGAGACGAAAAACGTCGCGCGCGGCGGCTCGCCCACCTCCGCTCGCATCAGGGCGAAGGCGTCCTCCATGGTGTCGACGAGGCGCGCCTCGCGGACGATGCAGACGTGCGTCTCCGGCAGCAGCGCCGTCACCTTGGGCTCGGCGGGCGAAGAGAGCAGGAGCGCCGTGCCCGTCTCGGCGATGGCGCAGAAACAGCCCGTCAGGCCCGCATGGTCGCTTCCGGTTGCGGGACGCGCGTCGTAAGTGATCCCCGCCGAGGCCCAGTCGAGCCCCGCGTACGCCGGCCAGCCGACGACCTGCGGGGGAAGGCCTTGTGACGCGAGGTAACGCGACACTTCAGCGGGCACGCCCCGCTCGCTTGCCACCTGGCCGTGCGTCGTGCTCAGGCGGTCGCACTCCTTCAGGAACTGCGCGAGGCGATCGGCGGGGCGCGCGAAGGGCGGCAGCGGGCCAGCGACACGACGCGCGATATCCGCGCGCACGGCGGCGATTTCACCCTCCGTCGGCTCGGCCCCAGCCCGGCCTTGGGCTGCGCGAATGCGGCGCAGGATGTTTTCGCGGGCGCCCATGGTCAGCGGCCGCCCTCGCGATAGAGGTCGCGGAAGGTTCGGCCTGCAGGAGCCGGCATGTCGCGGCCCTTCGTCCAGCCGTCCAGGCCCGGCAACTTGTGGATCAGCTTCTCCCGGCCGCCGATCCACGAGGCCACGCGCGCGCCCCAACGGCTCAGGAACGCATAGAGGCCCGGGCGCGTGACTGCAAAGCTCCACATCGAGATCGCAGCCCGCTCCCCCCAGGGGCGCAGCCGCCGGTCGAACTGCTGCTCGCGAAGCTTGCGCATGAGGTCCGGCAGCGGAATCTTCACCGGGCAGGCGACTGCGCATTCGCCGCAGAAGGTCGCCGCATTGGGCAGGTCGCCCGCGTTCTCGAGCCCCACGTACGCCGGCGTGAGCACCGAGCCCATGGGCCCCGGGTACACCCATCCATACGCGTGCCCGCCGACGTTCTGGTAGACGGGGCAGTGGTTCATGCAGGCGCCGCAGCGTATGCATCGCAGCATCGGCTCAAGGTCGCTGCCAACGAGCTTCGTGCGGCCGGCATCCACCAGCACGATGTGCATCTGCTCCGGGCCGTCCACGTCGCCCGGCATCTTCGTGCCGGTGGTGAGCGTGAGGTAGTTGGTGATCGTCTGGCCGATGGCCGAGCGCGGCAGCAGGCGAATGAGAGAGGCGAAATCCTCGAGCGTGCCGATCACCTTCTCCACCCCGGTCACCACGCAGTGAATGCGCGGCACCGTGGTCACCATGTCCGCGTTGCCTTCATTGGTGACGGTAAGCGTGGTGCCGGTCTCGGCGATGATGAAGTTGGCGCCGGAGATCCCCATGTCGGCGTTGAGGAAGTCGTCTCGCAAGGCTTCTCGCGCTTCGCGGGTCAGCGCAGGGATGTCCGTGTTGCGCGGGCGGTCGTGGGCCTCCTGGAAGAGGTCTGCCACCTGCTCCTTGGACTTGTGCACCGCTGGCGCCACGATGTGCGAGGGGGGCTCGTGCGCCAGCTGCAGGATGTATTCGCCGAGATCCGTTTCCACCACGCGAATGCCAGCGGCCTCGAGCCGGTCGTTGAGCGCGATCTCCTCGGAAACCATGGACTTCGATTTCGTGACCGTGCGCACACCGTTCTTCGTGGCGATGTCCGCCACGATGGCGCAGGCCTCCTCGGCCGTCTCCGCCCAGTGCACGACGGCGCCGCGTCGCGTGGCGTTGCGCTCGAACTCCACGAGGTAGGCGTCGAGGTTGGCAATCACGCGGTCCCGAAGCGCCGCGCAGTGCGAACGAAGCTCCTCCCAGGGCCCGAACTCGGCGACCGCCTTCGCGCGCCCGTCGACGAACTTGCCCTTGGCCTTCTTCATGTTCGATTGCAGCAGCGCGTCGTCCAGCTTCTCGGACGCGCGGCGCTTGAAGTGCATGGACTGGACCTGCATCAGCCCTCCCCGCCTGCGATCAGCTCGGCAAAATGCGCCACCCGCGTGGCGTGGTCTCCGGTGCGCCGTAGCCGGCCCTCGATGTTGAGGAGGCACCCGAGGTCCCCGCCGACGATGGTGCCCGCACCGCTCGCCCGTGCCGCCTCGCACTTGTTCTCGCACATGCGGGTGGAGATCTCGCCCAGCTTCACGGAGAAGGTGCCGCCGAAGCCGCAGCAGCGCTCGGCGCCTTCCATCTCGGCTATCCCGGCGCCCGCCATTTGCAAGAGGTACCGGGGCTGCATCTTGACGCCCAGCTCGCGCAGTCCCGAGCAACTGTCGTGGTAGGTGACAGAGCCGTTCACGCGCCCCGGCACCTCCTGTACCTTGAGCACGTTCACCAGGAAGTCCGAGAGCTCGAACCACCGCTCGGAGAGCGCGACGAACTCCGCGTGGTCCGGCTCGCCGATGAAGAGGTCGTGCACGGTGGCGTGCTTAAGCTGCCCCGAGCACGAGCCCGAGGGCGCCACGACGTAATCGCAACCCCTGAACTCCGCAAGCACCTTGCGGGCGAGCGTGCGCGCCACGTCCCGCGCGCCGGAGTTGTAGCCCGGCTGGCCGCAGCACGTCTGGGTTTCGGGCACGACCACTTCGCAGCCGTAGTGCTTCAGCAAGCGCAATGTCGCGAACCCGATCGAGGGCCGGGAAAGATCAACGAGGCAGGTAACGAAGAGGCCGACTTTCACGCGGTCGAGTGTAGCAGCGCCGCCGACGCCGGTTCAGTGGTCGGTGATCGACAGCCCCACGCTCACGGCCCGCCCTGGCGACGGCTCGAAAAAGCGCCCGCGCGCCTCGCCCACGATCACCGAGCCCGCGTAGCGTCGATCGAGGACGTTGTCCACGCGCAGCCAGGGCGCGAGCTTCCACGGCCCTCGGCTGATCTCATGCGTCGCGAAGACAGACACGGCGGCAAAGCCCGACGCCGCATCACTGTTGGCATCATTGACGAAAACGCGCGATGAGGCGCGTGCCTCCGCGCCCAGGCGCAGGCGCTTGCCGTGATCGCGCCATGAGAGTTGCGCAAACGCCGTCGCCGAGGCGACGCCGGGCAGGCGCGTGCCTGCGCTGCCAACGCCCGCGAATCGCGCATCCAGCCAGGTGAAGGCAATCACGCCCTCCCAGTTGCCTGCGATGCGCCCGTCACCGGATATTTCGATGCCACGCCGGCGCGTCTGCGGTGCATTGCGGAACGTGGTGCGGCCACCCACGGCCGTGTCGACGACGATCTCGTCACGCGTGTCGATGGCGAAGGACGTCACGGCAAATCGGGTGCCACCCCGGTCCGCTTTGGCGCCAAGCTCCGCCTGGCGGCTGGTAGCGGGACGCAGCGAGAAATTGAGGCCGGCCTGCCCATCGCTGCGGTAGGCAAGCTCGGAAAACGTCGGTGTTTCGAAGCCCCCGCCAGCGCTGGCGTAGAGGCGAAGCCCCGGTGCCGCCTGCCACGACAGCCCCGCCACGGGGACGGTTCGGGCATAGGACGCGTCTCCGCTGTCGTCCGGGTTGGTCGCGGTGACGTACTCATCTGCGACCGAGAACTTCACGCGACTGTAGCGAACGCCGGCGCTCGCGAGCCATTCCGGCCGAGGCACCCACTCGGCCAGCGCCCACAGCCCATCACCGGCGACGCGGTCGCTCTCGTCGCGGCGCAGCGCGCCCACCTGCCCGAATGCGTTGACGAAGCCACGGCGGCGCTCGGCGAGGAGATCCCGCTCCGCAGCCAGCGTCAGGGATAGCGAACGCGGGCCCTCGTCCCAGGTTCGTGTGTGGCGAACGCCAGCGCCACCGAAGTGGCGGCCCAGGTCCACCACGCCGCCCGAAGCGAGCGGGCTATCGCCAGGAAGGCCCAGGAACTGCAACACGTCACGGGTGCCGCCATACGCGCGCGCCTGCCAGGACGAACGGGCATCGCCCCAAGCCTGAGACACGCCTGCCTGCGCCTGCCGAACGCGCTTGCGAGTATCGAACAGCGTCGCAGCCGCATCGGCCTGGCGCGGGTTCGCCTCGAATTGCGCGCGGGTGAGTCCGAGCGGGTCCTGTGCCAGCGGTTGGTCGAGCGCGTTGATCACGAGCACCAGCCGACCACCGAAGGCATCGCCCGCCAGTCGCGCATTGACGCCATCGCGCCGGGCGGCGCTATGGTCGCGGTAGCCATCCGTCTCGAAGTGCGAGGCGCCGAGATGAACGCCGACACCATCCCAGTCGCGCGCCACCCGCAGCGCAGCGCGGCGGGACACATCAGGTCCCGTGAAGAGCGCCAGCTCGGCTTCGCCTTCTGCAGGCGCGGGCCGCGTGAACGCCTGAATGACCCCGCCTGCCGAGTTGCCGTACAGGGCGGCGAACGCCCCCCGAAGCACCTCGATGCGCCCGGCGGTGTCGAGGTCGAACGACGCGGTCTGGCCTTGCCCGTCCGGCGTCGATGCGGGGATGCCATCGGCGAAGAGGCGAACTCCTCGCACGCCAAAAGTGGACCGCGCGCCAAAACCGCGAACCGAGACCTGGAGATCCTGCGCGTAGTTGCCGCGATTCAGTGCCGCGAGGCCGGGAACGCGGCCCAGCGCCTCCGACACGTTGACGCGGGCCGCGGCTTCCCGAAGCGCGTCGCCATCCACTCGTTCGATCGCAGCGGGCAGTTCCGCGGCTCGCCGGGCTTCTCGGGTGGCCGACGCGACGACGCCCGGAAGCTGGGCGCGCTCGTCCGGGTCTGGCGCGGAGAGTGCTTGAGGCGAGGAGACCAGGAGCGCCAACCCGCCGATGACACCGGCGAGGCGCACGGCGCGTGGGCTCAGGGACGGGAGGCCGGGTTGCCGGCGAGGGCGAGCTTGCCGGGGTTCTTCTCGAGCCAGCGCTTGATGCGGTTGGCGTCGCCCACGCGCGTGAGGCGGCCCCACGAGTCGAGCAGCACGATGATCACCGGCGTGTTGGCGATGACGGCCTGCATGACGAGGCACATGCCGGACTCGCGGATGAAGCCGGTCTTGGAGACGCCGATGTCCCAAGAGCCCTCGCGCACCAAGGCGTTGGTATTGACGAAGGCGAGTTTGCGCCCCGACTCGGGCAACGTCACGTCGAGCGCCTTGGTGACCGAGTACTCGCGGATCACGGGGTAACCATGCGCCTCCGCGACGAGCCTCGCCAGGTCCGCTGGGCTCGAGACGTTGCCCGGCGCCAAGCCGCTGGAATCGACGAACTGCGTGGCCGAAAGCCCGAGCATCTTGGCGCGCGCGTTCATCGCTTCGACGAATGCGGAGATGCCCCCTGGGTAGCTGCGGCCCAGTGCGCTTGCCGCGCGGTTGTCGGAGGCGACGAGCGACAAACGAATGAGGTCCCCGCGGCGGAAGACGCTGCCAAGCGGCAGGCGCGAGGTGGTGTGCTTGAGGGTGTCGAGGTCCTCGCTGTTGATCTCGATCGGCTCGTCGAGCGGCAGGCCGGCATCGAGCACGACCATGGCGGTCATGAGCTTCGTGATCGACGCGATCGACTGAACCTGGTTCTCGTTCTTGGCGAACAGCGTTTGCCCCGTTGCAGCATCAAGCACCATCACACCGGAGGATTGCAGCAGCGGGTTGCCATCGCGATCCGTCTCCGGAGCCGCCTTCGGCTGCGGTGGCTTGGCCACCGCCTGCTTGCCAGGCGCCGCCTTGGCGGATTTCGCCGGCGCTGCCGCGCGTTCGTTGGCGAACCCTGGAAGGGCAAACAGGCAAGCGACGGTCAGGAGGGCGATACGTCTCATGGCGCAGGCATCAATGGCAGCCCCGAACCATAGCAGCCGGGAACCCCCTTGGCAAGGAAAATGGCTGCGAAAACGCTCGCAACCCGCTGATCTGCCTCAGCTTTCCGCTGGCGCTAGGCGTCCTCGCCTTGCGCCTCGGACTCCTGCTGCAGGCGCCACATCTCCGCGAACCGCACCTCCTTGGCCAGCAGCGCCCGGAAGCTGCCCCGCTCGACGATGCGGCCACCGTCCATGACCAGGATCTCGTCGGCATCGACCAGGGTCGACAGGCGGTGCGCGATCAAGAGCGTCGTCCGGTTGCGCGAAATCTCCGCGAGCTCGGCCTGGATCGCCTTCTCGGTCTTCGAATCCAGCGCCGAGGTCGCCTCGTCGAGGATCAGGATGGGCGGGTTCTTTAGGAAGGTGCGCGCGATCGACACGCGCTGCTTCTCGCCACCGGAGAGCTTGAGGCCTCGCTCGCCCACGTTGGTGTCCCACTTGTCCGGCAAGCTATCGATGAAGTCAAGGATGTGGGCCACGCGTGCCGCTTCCACGATTTCCTCGCGCGTGGCATCCGGCCGGCCGTAGGCGATGTTGTAGTACAGCGTGTCGTTGAAGAGCACCGTGTCCTGCGGAACGATGCCGATCGCCGCCCGAACCGAGGCCTGTGTCACGTCGCGGATGTCCTGCCCGTCGATCATGATGCGCCCGGCCTGCACGTCGTAGAAGCGAAACAGCAGGCGGCCCAACGTCGACTTGCCCGAGCCACTCGCCCCGGCGATCGCCACCGTCTTGCCAGCGGGAACCTCGAAGGACACGCCCGAGAGCACCTGTCGGCGGCTGTCATAGCTGAAATCCACCGCCTCGAACCGGATACCGGCCCCGCGGATGGCGAGCGGCGGCGCACCGGGCTTGTCCTCCACTTCGCGATTCACGGAGAGCAGCCGGAACATCTTCTCCATGTCGGTGAGCGACGTCTTGATCTCGCGATAGAGCACGCCCAGGAAGTTGAGCGGGATGTAGAGCTGGATGAGCAGCGCATTCACCATCACCAGGTCGCCGATGGTGAGGTTCCCGGTGACGATGCCGTCGGCCGCCCGCCACATGAGGAGCGAGACCGCCACGGCGATGATCGAGGCCTGGACGGTGTTGAGGAAGCCCAGCGAGGTCTCGCTGGTGACCACCGCTTTCTCATAGCGCGCGAGGCTCTCGTCGTAGCGCTTGGCTTCCCAGCCCTCGTTGCCGAAATACTTGACCGTCTCGTAATTGAGCAGCGAGTCGATGGCGCGCGTGTTGGCCTTCGAGTCCATCTCGTTCTGGGTGCGGCGGTGGTGAATGCGCCGCTCGGAAATCACGAAGGTGGCGCCGACGTAAAGAACCAGCGCGCCAATGGTGATGACGCCGAACCACACGTCGAAGCGGACGATCAGGAACCCGGTGACCAGCACGATCTCGAAGAGCGTCGGCAGCACGCTGAAGACCATGAAGTTCAGCAGGTTCGAGATGCCGCGTGTGCCGCGCTCGATGTCGCGGGTGAGCCCGCCCGTCTGCCGCTCGAGGTGGAAGCGAAGCGAGAGCGAATGCATGTGGCGGAAGACTTCGAGCGCCACCCGCCGCATGGCGCGCTGGGCCACCTTCACGAACACCACGTCCCGCAACTCGTTGAAGAGCGTCGACGACGCGCGCAGCAGCCCGTAAGCGGCAAGCAGCGCGATGGGAACCACCAGCAGCGCCTTCTCCGCCGACAACCCGTCGACGATCGACTTCATGACCAGCGGCACGCCGAGGTTGGCGACCTTGGCCGTGATGAGGAACGCGACCGCCAGGAAGACGCGGCCCGGGAACTCCCTCAAATACGGGAGCAGCTTGCGGATGACGCCGATGTCCCCGGAGACGGGCGCCTCGCGCGAGGGGGCTGCGGGCGCGGCGGGCTGCCCGGTCGGTTGAATGGTGCTCATGGGGAGGCCTTCATGGTAGCAGCGGCCCGCTCGCGGCACGCGGTGCTAGCATCGCCTCCATCTTCCTGCGGAAGCCGCTGAACGTGTGCCGCGCCCTCCTCTATCTTGGCCAGCCCGTCGTGCTGGACACGCTGTTCTTCCAGCCGGATTCGGCTCTGGTTCGGCAGGCGACCTTGCCGCGCATGCTGCACATGCTGAACCTTGCGGGCTTCGGCATGCGCGCGTGGGATCGCGCCTCCCGCGAGCCCGACAAGCCGTGGTCCTATGCCTCGACGACGCTGCCGGTGTTCGACCGCAACCTGAAGGGGCTTGCGGAAAAGGTGAGCGCCTCGGCCGTGCTGGGCCATGTGCGAGGGGTGGCGTACAGCACCGCAGCCGAAGTGACGCCTGCCAACGTGCACCCGTTCCAGTTCCCGGGCGCAGCGCTCGCGCTGGCCCACAACGGCGACCTCGCGCGCTTCACCGAGTTGAAGCCGCGCCTGGCAGCCCGCATTCCGCAGGATCTGCTTCGCCACATCAGAGGCTCGACGGATAGCGAATGGATTTACGCGCTCGTGCTCTCGGGCCTTCGCGACCCTTACGCCCGCCCGGAAGCGGACGAGCTTACGCAGGCGGTCGCCCGCGCCCTCGCCATCATTCGCGAGGAGCGCGGAGCGCTCGGCATCGACCTCTCGTCATCGGTCAACCTGTTCATGTCTGACGGGATGCAGGCCGTTGCCGTGCGCTACTGCTTCGACTTCGGGCGCTATGCCACCGAGGATGCGGCGCGGCTTCACGAGGCGAACCTGCACTTCCTGAGCCTCTGGTACACGCTGGGGCGAGATTACGGCCTCCACGGAGGCGAATGGCGCATGACGGGCGGCGCGGATGCGGCCGACTCCATCCTGATCGCCTCCGAGCCGCTCACGCGCGACGTGGCCTCGTGGGTCGAAGTTCCGGAGTACACGATGCTTCACGCGGGGCTTCGAGAGGGCCGCCCCGCCCTGAGGCTTCACTTCCTCGACTAGCGATTCCCCCGCAACAACGCTTCAGGCGGCCGTGGTTGGCAAGGCGAGCCTCGCGATCTCGCGATTCGCGCGGCCGATGGCGGCGGCAAGGTAGCGGTGCGTCGCTCGACGCATGCGGTTGCCGAGCGCCGAGTCGGACACCAGGATCTCCTGGAACGAGGCGCTGGGCCACTCGAGAAGCAGCGAGGCTTCGCGGGCCAACACCCATCCCGCGTGCGGGGAGGCCAACAGGTGGCTAGTCACGCCGAGCGGTTGGCCCGGGCCCAGCACCGCCACTCGACGGCAACCCTCCGTCACGGGGCGCAGGATCTCCGCAGCGCCACGAAGCACCAGCAACACCGAATCGGACGCCAAGCCCGGCGAAACCAGAACGCCCCCGCGCGGCAGGTCGAGATAGCGGCCAGCCGACACCGCGTGGTCGATTTCAGTGGCGCTGAAGCCCTCGAAAAAGGGGAGCTTGGGCAGGAATCCGGACACGTCGAATGGCGGGCGCCTCAAGCGCGGAACATCGCGAAGCGGGTCTGAGTTGAGCGGCGTTCGCGCAGGCAAGTCGCTCCCGGATGCCAGCCGAGCGGCCCGTGAGGCGACACCTGCGAGGCGCCGGGCAAGCGAGAGCGCAAGGCCATGCTGCAGCGCCACGGCTGCGACGCCACGCTGGGCAACGAGCGCACGGAAGTCATCGCGCGAGACGTGCCATCCATCGAGCAGCGTTTCCGCAGTGACCGTGGCAGACCGCGTGCCGGAAGAGACGAGCGCGATTTCGCCCAGGAGATCGCCAGCGCTGTAGAACCCGACCTCGAAAGAATCCCCGCC
>Ga0208783_10002420_pt1 | contig 10769 bp, 7 predicted proteins | sample DEB19_08_DNA_2_FD_184529 | JGI IMG/M metagenome (GOLD analysis project Ga0208783, IMG submission 184529) | Aqueous microbial communities from the Delaware River and Bay under freshwater to marine salinity gradient to study organic matter... | ecosystem: Environmental > Aquatic > Marine > Coastal... | reverse complement strand
GACGGCTTTTTCGATCCAAGCTTGTACTTCTTGGATCGTCTCGGGATGATACTTGTGCCCCATGCCAGGGCCGATGAGGTGCGGCGGCTTGAGGCCTTCCTTCGCGAGCACCTCCATCATGTATTCGGCGCTGTCACGTTGAGCATCGTTTTCGCCGCTGTAGCTGATGAGTGGCACGTTGAGGAAGTTTCGCGCATAGTCTGGCACATCATAAAAGCCCCAGAGTTGCTGCTCATACCACACGGGATATTTGTCTGCCGTGAGCTTCTGGTAGCGCTTCACATCGGCAAAACCGGCGCCGGTATGCACGCAGGCCCACTGGTCGGGAAAATGGGCACCGAGATGCCATGCACCTGCGCCGCCCATGCTGAATCCGGCAATCGCGATACGGTTTGAGTCAATGTTGAAACGCTTCATCGCATCGTCGCGGCTCTCAAATACATCCACTTCACCGGCGGACTTCCAGCCATTGCAGTAGCGACCGAAGGGGTGGATCACAATGGTGCCCGCGGGCTGGAACTGGCCGGGCTTTTTCGCCACGAGGCGGCTGTAAACAAAGTGCAGGTCCGTCGCGGTATCCCCACGGCCATGGAGCCAGATCCACATGGGCGTTTTCTTCGCTTTGAAGTCGAGGCCTTCCGGAATCTCGACGCCGTAGGGTTGCGCAGAGTCGTCGAGCTTCGAGTAAAAACCGAGTACCTTCTGTCCACTGCCATCGAGCCAAGGCGTCTGGTTCTTTTTGAGGCCGTCGATGCGCTTGGCGGCTTCATCGAGCAAGGTGTTGGCCTTCTTGAGTCCATCTTCGGGCTTCTTGTCATACCACTCGTCGAACTCGAGCGCATAGCGCACCGCTTTGAGGAAGATCTCAGCGTCTGCGGCACGTTCGTGTTTCTTCAACGCAGCGAACTCAACCGTGAGTTTCTTCAAGCGCGCCTCGATACCTGCCTCCTGCTCCGCCGAAAGAGCGGCGGTGGGCTTGGGGGGTAGACTGCCTTTGAAAGACGCGGTGGCACCGTTGGGGCCGAGTTGGGCGACGATGGCTGCGGGAGCTAGAAAAAGGAGAACGAGAGGGCGCATGAGCCTGCCATAAACACTCGGCCGCGCTCAATTCCTTCATCGGGTGATCAACTCGGCCCGTGAGAAGTCGGCCAAATCCATGCGGACACGCATGACCGAGCCTTCCATAAGGGGAACAAGCGGTTTTTGGGTATCGATGAAAGCGAAAACGATCTTGCCGTTCGGCAACGCGGCGTGGCAGGTGCGCTCACTGAGCACGTTACGGATGATGACTTCAGTCTCGACCTTGTCGGGAATGTCAAAAGTGAGCGGCGGAAGCGGAGCGGCGGTTGTCATTCGTTCTTTGGAACGTTTTTTGGTGCGGGTGGCTTCTGACTCCAGCGGATTTTGGCGGCTTGGAGATGGTCATTGGTGATGAGGAAATCCACAGCTCGTTGTAGCACCGTGTCGTTGGGTTTGGCCTTGTCTTCGGGAAGTGGCTTGCCTGCGGAACGGCGGATGTAGGAGTCGAGTTCGGGATTCGTGCCGGCGACGAGCGCAGCCTCGTTGAAGCGTATGCGCGGCGCATCCGTGATCGTGCTGGCAGCGCGGGCTGGGTTCGTGGGATCAAAAAAGGACTGCTTGGTTTTTTCAGCGAGTTGGATGGGAAAATCTGGCACAAGGCCTTTTTGGAAGATGGAAGTGTCATCTGGCAGCAGCACCTCAGCACGGGCAAAACGGAGTGACCAGTTGGCATCGACTGGGATCGTTTCGTAGCGCACTGCGGCCCCGCGGGTGGCAGCGCCAATGAGCCGGGCTTGTTTGCGCTGGTGCAGCACGGCGGCGATGGCCTCACCCACGTTGCAGGTATCGCCATCGATCAAAACGAGCAGCGAAGCCTTCCACAAAGGCTCGCGGTCGCTGCGTAGCACCTCCGTGTTCGAATCGGTCATCTGGCGTGTTTTGAAGAGCACCTCATTTTTCGACACAAATAGCCCCAGCATGGCTGAGGCCACATCGAAATCCCCTGGAGCGGCGGGGGCTCGAAGATCGAGGATGAGGTGCTTTGCGCCTTCCTTCACGCATTTCGCCACCTGCTGCTCCATCGCGGCGATCTCCTCTTGGCGGAAGGCCATGGGCCGCAGCAGCGCGATGCCGGGCCTGAGCATTTCCGCCTGCACGCCACCTGCTTCCGCCTGCTTGGGAACCTCCGTGCGAGCCACGAGTTCCGCTCCGAATTGCAAACGATCGAGTAGTCCGTGCAATGCGGCACGATTCAGTTCGTCCAAGGTCAGATCGCCACTGCGAATGTACTCCCGCTGTAGTATCCGAAAAGCGGTCTGGATGCCGTTTTGTGTGATGTCCGCTGCTTTCTTCTCCGCCGTGAAGGCAGCGGTAGCGATTGGAAGAGCACAAATGGCGGAACAGAATCTCATGACGGAAAATGGTTCAACGCATGCAATCGACCCATCTTGGCATCGGGCCAGTCAAAATGCTGCGCAATGGCCCGGTTGACGTAGCTTTTGGCCTTTGAGACAGCGCTGACGAGGTCGAGGCCTTGGGCGAGGCCGGTGGCGATAGCGGAGGAGTAGGTGCAGCCAGTTCCGTGAGTATGGACGCCGGGTGTGCGGGCCGTTTCATGCCATGAAAGGCCACCCGAACTGATGAGCACATCCGCGGCGGCGTCGCCAATGAGGTGGCCACCTTTGACGAGCACAGCGGTTTGATACCGCGTGGCGAGATCGGCGGCGCAGGCAGCCATTTCATCACGAGTTGTCACGCTGCGCCCCCAAAGCACGGCGGCCTCGTCCATGTTGGGTGTGATGAGGGTGGCCAGAGGCAAAAGCTCCGCGCCGAGCGTCTCGACGGCCTCATCTTGCAACAAACGGCCGCCGCTAGTGGCCACCATGACGGGATCGACGACCAGCGGGATGTCTCCAGCATGCTTCTGCCAGGCTTCGGCGACCGCTTGGATTTGCTCCGTGCCGCCCACCATACCCGTTTTGGCCGCGCGAATCGGAAAGCCAGCAAACAGCACGCGGATCTGGTCCACGATGAAGGCCGCATCGAGCAGGCGGATCTGCGAAACCAGCCCCGGCGTCTCCGAAACGACACTGGTGAGGGCTGTAAGCGCGTAACCGCCGTTGGCGGAGATGGATTTCATGTCCGCTTGGATGCCCGCGCCACCGGAACAATCAGAGCCGGCGATGGTGATGACGGGAGGAGGAGGCATTGGCGTGAGTTTCGAGTTTCACGTTCGATGATTCAAGCGTAGATTCCACACATGACTTTCGAAGACTTGCCAGGACTGACCGTCTGCGTGGACAGCGTGTCATACGACCCGACGCGTCCTGCGCCGCCGGATCGTCCGCATCCGTTTGTGTATCACATCTCCATCCACAACGGTTCGCCGGAGACAGTGAGCATTTTCGGCCGCAAATGGATCGTGCGCGATAGTGAAGGTCAGACGACGGTCGTGGAGGGAGATGGTGTGGTGGGGCAGTTCCCGAAGCTCTTGCCGGGCGAAACCTTTAGCTACAACAGCTACCACGTCATCAAGACCGAAAGCACGGCCAACGGCTCGTTCTTTGGCACCACCAGCCATGGTAGGCCCGTCTGCACGCGGATTCCGGCTTTTGATATGCATCCGCCGATGTATGTATGAGATGGCATGGGGTCTGAGGTGAGTGGCAAAAAGTGAAACGTCAGAGCTCTTGGTTCTCACCTCTCACGGAATCACCACGCGATAGAAGCGCTTGGTTTTGTTTAAGGCATTCAAATCTGTCCAAGTGGTGCTGGAACCGGTGGCGGTGATGACGCTGACGGGGATCCACTTTTGGAGATCGTCGCTGGATTCGACGCGGTAGTCGTTGCCGGAGATGGTGGGGAATTGAATCGTCGTGGAGGCACCGCGATTCATGGCAAAGATAGGCAAGCTGGTGGCACTGCTGTCGCTGGTGCCGAACCACGTTTCAATGTCTGAATAAATGCCGTCGCCATCGTTGTCGTGATGGATGGCGAAACTGTCGACGACGCCAGAGTCGAGCCCGCTTTCAGTGGCCTCATCCTTGCTGTAGGTCCAGCGCAGCGTGTGCGTGCCAGAGGCGATGAGAAAGCTCTTCCGCGTCCATCCGAGCTCGCCACTGATGGCCTCTTGTTCCACATCATCTATGTAGAAACGCAGGAAGTCATAGTCCTCCTCTGAAGACACGCCCCAGTAGAAGGTGACCTTGCAAGGGCCAGTGACTTGCATGCTCATGGAGCTGGATTGATTGTGGCCGATGGCACCGGAGCGAGCGCCATCCTGGCCATCACGAGAATACAACTGCTGCGGCACCCAAGGGACATCACCCGAAGAAGTGATGCTTTGAGAAGGGGCATCGAGCACCTCAGCGAGACCTTGCTCAACCGTGCCGACTTGGATGGTGATGGTCTCGGTGCTTGTGCCAAGGCTGTTCGTGGCTTGTACCGTCACCGGATAGGTGCCGAGCGTGGCGACACTGCCATAGATCAAACCGGTGGAGGCATGTAGGGAGAGGCCGGCGGGCAAATCGACAGCGGAAAAGCTTGTTGGAGCGTTCGTGGCCTCGATCGCATGGCGGAAGTAGGTGTTCTTCCACACGTTCACCGTGGCTGGCTTGATGACCGGTGGCGCGGTGGTCGATGTGATGGTGATGCCGTCGATCCAGCCCTTGTCTTGGCCTTTGGCGGTGGCTTCATCCTTGAAATAGTAGATGTCCACATTGTGCGGACCCGGGCCCATATCGGTAATGGACGGCGTCCAATCCTTCTCGCCCGTGATGTAATCTTTTACGTAACCATCCACTGACAGCACAAGATAATCGAAGTTTTTCTCTGAGGACACCTTCCACTGAAAGGCAAGCCTCGCCGGGCCATTCACCGTGAATTCGATACCGGAATACTCCTCATCGCCAACTGTGGCTGTCTGGATGGCATCGACACCATCATGAGAGATGCTCGTTTGGCTCACCGGATCGGCAAAACCAAACGGAATGATTTTTTGGGTCGTCGGTTGCTCGACGGCGGTGGAAAGCGCGGGAGCGGCTGCAAGCACATAAAAATAGCTGTACTCGCTGCTCGTGCCGGTGGCATTCGTCGTGTTCTGAAAACCCTCATACAAACCGGTTTCTGTCGGTGTACCGGTGATGCGGTTTGTGGTCGGGTTGAAGTTCCAGCCAGAGGGTAGGCCACTAAAGGGCCAATAGCGGTCGGCGGAGTAGCTCGTGGCAAAATTGGACGCCGTTAGTTGATGATCTGTGTTCCAGTCTTCACGCCCTACGATGATCCAGTTCGAGGTCAGCACCGGTAGCGGTAGCGCTTCAGATGTCTCGGTGCCGTGGAAGGTTATTGTGACTTCATCAAGTGTGCCGACGTGGTCCACCATACGGTCAAAGACCTCCAGCTTCCAATCGCCATGTGAGCGCTCACCCCAGAAATGCGTGCTCATGAAGGTCCAGTCGAGATTGGCGCTGTTGTCATTGAAGCGTGCTCTGGCGAGACGTGACTTCACACCGCTGGGTGAAGTGAGACGGAACTCCAGATTGCCGGCATAGGGATGTGTAGCCTTGATGCGCACGGTCACATGCTCCAGCCGCAAATTGTCCGTGAGAGGTACATGGAAGACCCGTGAAGTGCCATTGGTGTCGAAATCCGGGATTGGCTGGGTGAGGGTGGTCTGCGTGTAGGTCTTTGTTTGCAACGGAGCCACGCTTGTCCAGGTCGCTGCCATGGCGGTGGCTGTTTGGGCATTCACGAGTCCAGCGCCATACCGCACGTTGAAATGGAAGCCTGCGCCGTTTTGCACCCACTCACCATCGAATTTATCATTCTTCACGGCCGTGCGCACGAGGATCTCCTGCACATCTCGGTAAGTGAGGTTCGGATTGGCCTGCAGCATGAGGGCGATCACGCCCGCGACGGTTGGCGTGGCCGATGAAGTGCCACCAAAACCATTCGTGTAGTCGAGGTTGCTGAAATCGGGACGTTCCACCGTGCCGCCTTCGTCGTTGTAGCCATTCGCACCGGTGATGTCGGTGGTGGTGATGCCTTCGTTGCCGCTGCTCGATGGGGCGCAGACGAGAATGTTGGCACCTGGCTCGCTATAGAAGGACGAGCGGTCTTTTTCGTTGATGGCGGACACGGCGATTGCAAAAGGCGAATTGGCCCAGCCATCGTAATTGGAATCATCCCCGGAGCCGTTGCCATTGCCCGCAGCCCAGAGGAAGATCGTGCCCTTGCCGCCACGCCCAGTTGTGACCGCATTCTGCATCGCCGCGAGGCTCAGAGGGCCGGGGCCTCCCTGACCGTAGGCGCTGTCATAGGGCCCCCATGAGTTGCTCTTGATGTGGATGAGGTCATTTTTGAAGGCGAAGGCGTCTGCCTCGTCGGCATCGGTTGTCGGTGCGGCAATGAGCTTGAGGCCTACCAAGTTCGCTTCCGGAGCGGCACCGGTCACACCTAGCCCGTTGTTCCCACGTGCCGCCGCCACGCCAGCACAAGCAGTGCCATGAAAGTCTTTCTCACCCGGTGAAGGATCATCATCGAGGCCGTTGAAGTCGCGATCGTTCGCGGTGTCTACATTCGCGATGAGGTCTGGATGCGTGAGCTGCAAGCCATCATCGACGATGCCAATGCGGATGCCGGTGCCTTTGTAATTGTCCCAGGCTGGCACCACATTCACATCGACATTTGCCGTGCCGCCGTTTTGACCCGTATTGCGCAGATGCCACTGGTAACCGGCATTGGAGGCATTGTGGGCAAAGTAAGGATCATTCGGCACCCACTTGCCGAAAAGCTGCCGGGCTAACATCGGCTCGGCAGAGCGCACGCCGGGTTGCTTTTGCAGGGCCTTTGCCCCTACGAGCGAGGCATCAGCGCTGCCCGCAAATTCGACGATGGCATACTTGCCGCGTGTCTCGGCCTTCACCACGCCCGCGAGACCTTGGAGGTCCGCAGCAGTCTTGCCGGGTTGCAGCTCGACGAGCACGCGTTGGGTCAGCCAGCGCCTCGTGCCCTCATTTTGCTGCACTCCTTTTTCATACAGCACCCATTCGCCCTTTGGGCCCGCCTCGGCCACTGACCTCACAAACGGCTTTCCACCAATGGCCACCTGCCCGCGCAGCACGGAGGTGCAAGCGGTGAGAAAGGTCAAAAGCAGAACAAAACGCATCGCAGCGAAGACAATGGAACGCGAATGATGCTCGGAATACCTGCGATTTGCCAGAGTGAAGGCACAAAAAAACGGGCAGCCAAGGTGGGCTGCCCGCAGGTGCATCCAAGGGAGTGGCAGGCTATTCTTTCGCCACGCCGTTGTTCCAGGCGGCAAACATTTCCTCTACGGTGGGGATCTCGAGCGGCCGGACGATGCGGAAGCCGAGCCAAGTCGCATCCGTCAGGTACCAGATGCTTTTCGGGAGCTGCGGGTCCTGCTGCTTCCAATCGGGATTGGAGGCCCGGCGTGCGGCGCTGCGGCAGAGCTCCGGATCATCATCATAGTGACCCCCGCGGGCGATATGGGGATAGGGTGTGGTGGATTTGTTCCAGATGTTGCCGTTGTCACCAAGCTTCGAGAAGGAGTTCTCGGCATACTGGTCGAGCGTCCATTCACAAACGTTGCCGTAGATGTCGTGGAGACCCCACGGATTTGGCTTTTTAAGGCCGACCTTGGCGTATTGGAAGTTTGGGGCGTTCTCGAAGAACCAGGCGTAGTCTTTGAGCTGCTTCGGATCATCGCCGAAGAAATAAGCAGTCGTGCTGCCGGCCCGGGCGGCATACTCCCACTCGGCCTCGGTGGGCAGGCGGTAGAAGTGGCCGGTCTGGGCGCTGAGCCACTGGCAGTATTTGTTCGCCGCGTGGTGGGTCATGCAGATCGCGGGGTAGCCGTCCCGGCCCATGCCGAAGTCCATCGGTTGGTAAGGTGGCGTGGGCTGGGAGATGAGGTCTTCCGGCTTGTCGGTGGGTTTCCAGACCTGGCGGCTACCATCCTTGTTGCGGCCGATATTGGTGAGCTGGAAGGGCTCGTATTCATCCCAAGTGACCTCGAATTTGCCCATCCAAAAGGGTTGGATCTTCTTTTTCGTCTGCGGGCCTTCGTCGTCGGCGCGGTTCGCCTCGCCAGCGGGGCTGCCCATGGTGAATTCGCCGCTCTTGATTACCACCATGCTGTAGGGAACGCCGGTTTTTGGCACCTTGGTTTCGTAGGGCTTCATATCGGCCTCTTTTTTCTCCTTCGAGGTCTGTATAATGAAGGCGTGGATCTTCTTCACGAGTTCCAAGTTGTCCGGATTGATCGTGGCTGGGCCTTTTTTCTCCTTTGCCTTCAGCTTGGCATCATCTGGCCACGGTGCGCCCTGTTCGATCCACAATTTCAGGAGTGCGATCTGCTCCTTCGGCAGTGGTCCACCACTTTTCTTGGGCGGCATGAGGTCGTCGTCATCCGCCGCGAGTGTGGTGCTGGTGTAGATGGCGCTCTTCGAGAGGTCGAAGGGAACGATGTTCGGGGCGTTTTCGCCACTCTCGAAAGCTTCCTTTTTCGTGGAGGCAATCCAATCGCCCTTAGCCTTGTCTGGGTTATGGCAGGAGAGGCAGTTTTCCTCCAATAGAGGCTGGATGTGCTTCGCGAAGGTGACACGCGGTGTTTGCTCCAGCGTCACGCCGGCCGGCCATTCGGCCCCTTGCTCGATCCAAGTCTTGATGATGGCGATCTGGCTTTTTTCGAGTAGGCCTTCCTTCTTGGGTGGCATCACCATGTCGTCATCCGCATCGAGGATGAGGGTGGTGTAGATGGCGCTCTTGCTAGGATCACCTGGTGTCAGACCTGGACCGTTCTCGTTGCCCTTTTTCATGTCTTCCAGCGTGTGCATGCGGAAGTCACCTTTATCCTCTTTCGCTCCATGGCAGTGGGTGCAGGCGCCTTCGAGCAAAGGCTTGACCTGTTTCATGAAGTCCACTTTGTCGGCAGACAATGCGACCGCAGGGGCCAGCGCGGCCAGAAAAGCGAGGGAACGGAGGAGGGGGGCGGGTTTCATGGGGAGGCCGCGTTTAGCACACGGTTTTCCCCCTGTCCAATTCGGGAAGGAGAGAGGTCGGCGCTAGGCAGCCATCGCCCTGCGCGGGTTCTCATCCAGAACGCGTCCAACCTCGGCTTCGGTCATGCCGAGTTCATGCAAGGCGTTCGCTTTGATGCGGGGCACGGTGACCGTGCTGCCGACAAAATGGCTGCCATCGGGCGAGCGCGCCACCAAGTCCTCACCGATCAAAATGTCCCAGCCAGCGAGCGTGTAACGGCCGGGGCCGAGGCGCGCGGCGGAAATGGCATCCGTGACAAACACCACGCGGTCCAGCCCGGTGCTGCGCAGCCAGTTCTTCAACACAAAGAACGGCACATGAACACCATCCGGGATGAAGCACAACCACAGCCGGTCATGGAGGCTGAGCACCCGCTGAATGATGTTGTCATGGCGGTGCATCTGGATGGGGCAGCCGTTGCCCACGTGAGTGAACATACTCAAACCGGCGTCGCAGGCCGCGCGGAGCTGGTCGAGTGAGGGATCGCAATGCCCGGCGGAGACCACCACGCCCTGCGAAGCAAGCCAAGTGGTGGTTTTGCAGCCTTCGTCATGTTCGGGAGCCAGCGTGACAAGCCTCGCCAGACCGCCGGCGGCATCGAGCAGCTTCTTGGCGTCCTCCACGTTTGCAGGCTTCACCGCGTGTGGCGGGTGAGCTCCGACGTAACCTTTGATCGGATTGATGAATGGCCCCTCGATGTGGATGCCCGTGATGACCCTCTGTGCCAGCGGGTCCTTCTCACGCAGTTCAGCCAAGGTGCGCATGCGGCGCTCCAGCTTAGGAATCTCGTCGGTGATGAAGGTGGCCAGAATCGAATCGCAGCCATCCTCGACGAGACACTGGCAGGCGTGGTGCAGCTGCTCAGCAGTAAGTCCGTCACGATTGAAGTCTGTTCCGGCATAGCCATTGACCTGGAGATCGAAGGGTTTCATTTCCTGAGATGAGAGCCGCTGAGCTAAGCAGGTTCAAGCACAGGGCGTGACGGGATGCGGTATCTTTGTCACGACGTCGAAAGAACCCCATCCTAGCGCTTGTCTTTCTCCATGCCTCCGCCATCCATGGGCCGCGCATGAGTTCCATAGCCAAACCGCCACCCCGAAAGCCTGCGTCGAAGGGCAGGAAGGGTGTGCAGGCGCGGTGGATGGCAAAGCTCCAGAAATGGGAGCATCTTTGGAAGGACCAGACAGCTGAGCAGGCCGCCGCCGCGGCCGCCACGGCAAACACGATGCTCCCTGTGCTCATCGAGGTCTTTGCGGCCTTCAGCAAGCTCGACGGCAGCGTGGAGGAGGAGGACGTCGAGTCCAGCCTCGGCTACCTGCGCTACGATTACCCCGAAGCGATTTACGCCGACATGCGCCGCCTCTATTTCGAGGCGTTGCAGCAGCCGCAAGACCTGGCCCAGAGGGCGAAGGAGCTGGCGAAATCCCTCACTCAGGAGCAGAAGGTGCTGCTCGGTGTGCAGCTCTACCTGCTCATCTCCCGCTCGCAGCAGAACCAGCGGCAGATGGTCGAGTTTTACCTGTTCATGACGAACCTCGGCATCGCCGCCCAAGCGATCGACATCGTCTATCAGCTCAACGCAGGTGACAAACCGCCTGAGGAAGGTTTCGCGACGCGTGGCGGCCAGCCGCTTGAGACGCTGCGCATCGCCTCCACACAGCCCAGCGATGTGCTCCTGCGCTCGC
>Ga0208783_10002419_pt1 | contig 10778 bp, 17 predicted proteins | sample DEB19_08_DNA_2_FD_184529 | JGI IMG/M metagenome (GOLD analysis project Ga0208783, IMG submission 184529) | Aqueous microbial communities from the Delaware River and Bay under freshwater to marine salinity gradient to study organic matter... | ecosystem: Environmental > Aquatic > Marine >... | reverse complement strand
ATTCCTTGCTCGTAAGGATTAGAGCGTCTAGGACCACTGGTTGAGTATTCCGAAAAAGCAGGTAATGCTAAATCTCTGATTGGGCTTAATATATTTGCAAGATTGCTTCTTTGATACGCGCCTTGATCAGTACCTAGTGATGACCATGCAGTACCGGCATTATATTGTTTACTTAATGATTTGGCATAGCCCATTTTACTTAGTTACCTAATAAACGTTCTAATGAATGCGCCTGATGCTCTTGGTAGTAACCAAGACGTTTTTGAATTAAATTGTAATAATGAATAGCTGAGTCAACCATTTCTTCTGCATCCATAGAGGATGCAAGGTTTTCATTGGCAAGCATTGCTGCTGTCAAGATGACAACACCATGCTCCATCTTGGAACCAATGGTTGCTGAAAGAGGAGTTCCATCCTGGGTAAACCCAGCAATTAATTTGTTAAGGACTGGATCGCCGCCCATGGAACTCCTACTGCTTTACTTATTGTACAAGCATTTATTTAGTAGCTTTATCACGTTGCATCCAATACCAATAAGCATTAGATGCATTTTGATGAAAACGTTTACCAACTAAAAGCTTTAGTTTTTTTTCTTCAAGATCACCATACTCATCAACGTGATACGGCATAACCTCACCATTTTCCTTGAGCATATCAAGCTGTAGACTATTCATCTCCAGCTGTAGATCAAAGTCTTTAATAGCATGGTCATGACAGCTCATCTTGATACGAGCGTCATCCATATCAGTCGGCGCTGGAATCTTCTGGTAAAAGCTCTCCTGGATACTCGGATGAAACCAAGTCCAGCTCTGGTTTTCCAAAGATTCGTTTGGAACGTACTGAATATTCTTGTTTGACTTTGACACCGTGTGGGAGTTGTCGACCTTCTTGATAGGCGCTGCGTATGGCATCGAGGTTAGGGAGGACTTTAGTGGTTGTTTTGGGTTCAGTTCTTTCGTCAAGAACTTCTCCTGACATTGATCGTAATACAACTTGTTTGGTTGTGGTGATTGTTTCTTCAATGCAATAAAGTTCTCTTTCTTGAGTGTGCCAAAACTCCGGGTCCGTGGAGACCTCGACTGTAAGTTCCTTCTTTTTAACAAGGGTGAACTGGTAATTGCGACCGGTAATTTTGTTCGTATCCAGTGGAAGGACACGACGCAAATAATTTAGCAAACCTTTGAGGGACCGCAGCTGGGATTCGTGGTGACGTTTGGCTTGTGCAAGGAGATCATTTTCTTTCTTGATTCGTTCCAACGCATCTTCATGCGCTGCCATTGCGTAGTAAATACGATCAATCTTTTCTGAACGCAAGAAAGCACAAGCTTCCAGCTCAGCTTTAGCCAGTTCCTGGGACTCAGGAGTGAGAAGAGGCAGAGACTTTTCGAGAGCAGCATAATGCTCGTAAAGTTTGATGACAGATAAGTCTTTGAGTTTAGCTTGAGTGATCTGGGCCATGGTTCAAATGAATTGAGATTGGAATTTGTTGATGGCATAGGTCAGCAGCATACCTGCCGCTGCCCAAAGAAGATCTTTCATCACCGGAAGTACGGCGGCAAACAACGATTCAAACATGGTGTTGAGTTGAGATGGTGGTCAGTTTTACGTCATGACCAGGACGGTTCCGTACCAGAGGAACAGGGTTAGCCTACCAGGTTTTTAAACGTCTTTGTCCATGGCCTCAGCTAGTCCATTGAGACCATCGGTTGTGGTCTCGACCAGCCGTGCAATGTAGTCAACTAGTGCTTCAACCTTAACGTTGATAGCTTTGATCTCTTCCATCATTTCCTCCCTGGAAGGATAGATACCTAAAAGATCAACATCTTTAATAGCTTCAGGGTTGTTGACTTTTTGGTACTGACGACAATCGTCATTGGTTTGGTAGACAGCTTCTTGATACATGTCAAGGACTGTTTTGAAGTCAACACTCCCAACACCTTTAGTAGTCAAGATGTTGCAAGTTTGCAGGTAAAGCTCTGCAGCAAACCTGACGTTATCTTCAAAAAACTCCTGGTACTGTTCAGTAGAAAGTCCGTAGGTGTCAATCGACATAACAAGCGCGAGCTTCGTGGAGTGCATCAATCATAAAACATTCCTGGTCTTTTGGACCTAAGTCGGTCCACCATTGGAGATCAGGATCGTTTTCATCCCAATCAATCCGGATGGTCATGGAACCATCCTCTTCATCAATGCATTCAATCTGTAGTTTGTTGATCGAGTTCGGATTCCACGTGGCCCAAGAGGATGTTTTCTGCATAGGTTTTAGAGTCGGTTTTAATTTCTGCACCAAGTTTAACAAGGCCCCAGTAAGTTTCCTCATCAACCTCTAGATGCATGGTGTATTTGCCGTTGTGTAGTTGCATAAAATTTGTGGGTTTAATCGTAAGTATTGTACTGGGACATTGAGTGCCTAGGCATGCAATGCCATCACTCATTTGAAATGTCATTGCTTCTTAAGAGCAGACTTGAGTTGTGGCAACGAGGTACCAGGAAATGGGACATAACCAGCCTCCATCATATTAAAGAACAGATCCCATGCATCATGCTGCGTAAAAACCTCCTTAGGTTTGTAGGTACGCCAATGAGTCAACGGAGATTGCGCACCTGAATTCGTGTACAGTAATACAAAGCGTCCATCACTAATGTGATCAACGGGCGGTGCATACCACCAGGCCACACACTTCTCAGGTGTACCACTGGGGCTAGCGTTCCGTGCATCAGTGCGTTTGCACAGAAGCTCACGGTATTTGTTGAACCAAGTCAGGTGGATACACCATGGCTTAAAGCCCTGGATCTCTTCTTGGAAAGTAAATAGATTATTGAGCTGACGTTGAAACGACCCACACGAGCAGTAAGGTTCGCCAAACACCGGCTCTTGTTCGGTGCCATCGTCCAATGAGCTGTCAAGATCAATCGGCCGATTCGCAAGCCGAAGTCCGTCTGGCGCCACCAAATGGCCCAAGTCCGTTTGGTCAGACTGAAGCAGTGTGGTGACCTTGCCAGGATCGGATACGTGGATGAATTTGTCTGCCCAGTGTGCTTGGAGTTTTGCATTGGAACTCAGATGTCCGAGTGCGTGCGAGTAGTTCCAGCCCTTAAAAAGAATGTAAGCATTGTTGTGCCATATACTAGGGCCACGATAATTAGGACCAAGGTAAGAAAAGAAATCTTTGAGACGGTAAGTGTATGTAGTGTAAGCAGTTTTGATCAGTGACCTGTTGTAAGTTTGCTCACTACCATCATCACGCACCACGAGGCAATCATCATCTCGCACATAAATCCCAGCAATGCAGGAGTCATCAAAGTCCTGGAACGCACGCCGGATATTGGTACGAGTGTAGATGCAAGCTTGTGCAGAGTTGAGTTGAAGAAGTGTTTGAGTTGACATGGTTTAAGTTGAGTTGGGTTAGTGGTTCTTCCAGTAGTCTTGTTGGACCTCGTCCTCCTTGGCTTTCTGGTACGCACCTTTGGCCATCCTATACGATCCATAGATCACGGCAGCCCAGGCTGCAGGAGATGGTAACAGTAGCGCCAAAGCACCGGTGATCAGTGCAGTGGTACCACCTGCTTTTATAGCAGCTTTTTCTTCTGGTTTCATGTGTTGAATCCTTAACACAAATGGAAGCTTTAAGTCAAGTCTACTGTTGCGAGTAGAATAAATTGAAACAATTAGAATCTCATGTTGCAATTTGAGATGGGACCAGAAGAAGCCTTTTGGCAAGAAAAGATGATACGTTCCATAAACGAATGCAATTCAGTGAGTGAGTTAAAAGAAATGGCAACCCTCTTAACGAAGATTGCCACGATGCGTCAAGTAGCTATTAAAGGACTAGTAAAGGATGCCATGGACTTGATGCATAACCAAGTTGACTATGACATCCTGAACCGCCTTAAAGGCTGAGATCTTCCCCAGTCATCTCATTGCGAACAGGCAATGCCTTGACTTCAACTGAATCAGTGGTGCGAGAGACGGGCAGAATTTCTACACCTTCTTTGATTCCATAGGCACCACCAAGACGTTGTGCATCTTGCCGAGAGTGTTGATTGATGTAATCATCAAACATCTCTTGCATCTTCCAAGTAGATTCACGATCTTCATCAGGAATCGACAGGCGATTCAAAGATTCAACCGCATCTTCCTGGGAGCTGTAATTCGGAATCTCAAAAGATTCAATAGCGCAGATCTCAACGTTGTTGGCACCACGCATCTCATTGGCGAGTACGGGAGCAAACACCGTAGTGGCATAAAACTTTTCGTTAAATGCCAGGGGCACTTCAGAGTCCAGTGCTTTGCTCAGGCACTTGGACATTTCCTTTTCGTACAACTTGACTTTGTCTGATACGTCGGTACCGTTCAGACCTTTGAGGGTAAGCACCATTGGGATCTTGTGAGCACGTTTGTTGTCCTGGGTCAGGATGTAAACAAGGTATTTGGTACGCACGCTGTAGCGGCGCTTGTACATTTCACCTTTGCTATTGGCAAGATCAGAGGCAACCTTGTCATTTTCAAACATAGCCTTGACTTCTGGATCGTCAAAGGTTCCAATTGTTTGCCTCATCCCTGTGGTTTCCTCAACCATGAGGGGAGAACGTAAAAGGATTTGAACTCGAGGCTCAACAAAATTGAGTCCTTCTTCAATTGAAGTATTGGGAGCCATACCAAAAGTCTGCTTGTAGTTCCAGATAACTGAACCTTTAGTAAATTGATCTTCAGTGGCGTTCCATCCACAAGTGTCAAGATCCGACTTCCGCACGAACCAACCTCGTGTCTTGGACTTGTTGAGAGGTTGGATTGTGACAAGGTTTTGATACCCCGAAACAAACTCTTTGGCTTGAAAAAGTTTGAAAGAGTCAAGCCCACGTGTTGCAAGAGCAGAAGATTTTTTCGTAGTCATTTTGTTAAGAGTTTTCAGAGAAGGGGGAGCAGAGGTTTCGGATTGGAATTTATCCATCCATTGATCAGTCAGGGGATCAAGCGGTGTTTGGGTCATGGTGTGTTCGTAGTGAACAGTGAGCAGTTTAACGTCATGCTCAGGACGGACACTTAGTCTAGATCAGTGCTTTGCTGCTGGACCTGGAGACCAGTACTCATGACATACTTCTGCACATTTAGTGAATCAAAGTATGCTTCAGCTAGATCTTGCATAACCTCATAAACATTGCTTTCCATGTAGCCACAACCCTTGAGAAAATCCACAAGGTGTTGGACTACATCATCGGCAATTACTGCTTTGAATTCATGCAAAACTTTTGTATTCTCATCCTCATAGAGAAGAATGAACTGATCATGCGTCGGTGTCATCGGTTTGTTCGTAGTATTTGTCGCGAGCCAAAGTAAAGATTTCAGCTACATGAAAAGAACCTAGTGCAAGCTTTGCAACTTGTACATCAACTTTATCTTCTTCATTAGCCACATCAACATATTCATTGAGGTGGTCCATGAAAAACTCATAGGCAATTGCATCCAGCAAAGTAAGATTTCCGTTTTGGTCTAGATCCCAATTGATTGGCATGGTGTTCAGAATGGAGGTTCGTTGTCATCAAAGTTGGGTGCGCTACCGTATTGACCAGGGAGGTCAGGCAGCCCACCACCTGAGGTTTGGGTCCAAGGGTCCGTCGATTCTTCAACGGTCTTGCCTCCCCACAGGCTAGCAACGTTATCGGTGGATGCCACAGTTGTCTGGGATGCCACAGATTTTGCTTGAGACTCACTACTCTTTGGTGCAAGCGTCATCTGCACCAATTGAATCTTGGTAACGCTGCGCCGTTGCTGGGACTCTTTGTCCGTCCATGCGTCGGTAACAAGACGACCACGAATGGTGATACCAGTTCCTTTACGCGTGAAATTAACCAGTAGTTCCGCCTGGTTTAACTTATCTTGTGCCGTATTGATGGCATAAAAGTTAAACAGATCCGCTTGGTTACGTCCTGTGTTAACAGAAATTGTTTGATTGGCAATCATCAAACCATCTGCTGTTGTCTTGAAGGCACGTGCATCTTCTTGATCAATATCTTTGATGCAACGCCCCGTCAAGATCACGTCGTTGAGGACAGGGAATGCTTCAGTAACTTGAGCAATAACTCCTCCATGGAGCGAGTACGCCTTTGATTCGAGATCAAACCGTAGCTTGGCGCCGTGAATGTAGATACGGTTTCCTTTTCCAAACTCTTTGAATTTGTCGCAGGCTTTCCCGTAAACATGGAAGGTTAGAACTGTGGGAGCTTTGTTGCCAACAGGCGGAAGCATAACTTCCGCACAGAGATTAGATGAAGTTGCACTGGTGTATACCTCACGAGGCTTCTCGTTAAGGATGGCGCAAACGTCAACGTAATTCATGAGATCAGATGTGAAGTGTTAAGGCAGTTTAACGTCATACCTAGGACGCGCAATCACTCTTTGATTGTTGGAAGAGGATCACCAAGACTTTCAAGCCAACAGATCATGCACCAATAACCCTCATGCCCTTTGATTGTGCTCTCAATATATTGAGCATGTTCCCTATGTTTAGGGCATACTACTTTTAATGTTGATGGTTGAAAGTTAATAAAATTTTTTGGCTCAAGTTCCATGGTTAGTGCGTCTCAGCCCAGCAAGATCCTACACGAGAGTCGCCTTTGATCTCGCATTGGAAGCCAAAGAATTTCTGTGCTTGTGGGAATGCACGCATGGCCTGGTCCCTGATGCGTTCTGTGTATTGAGGTTTACAGACAAGCTGGACCTCGTCGTGCACCATCAACACTTGTTCCCAACTCTGCCCATGGGGCAGAGATAGGGCAGACTCAATGTTGTTATGAATGTTTACAACAACTTGCTTCATGAGAATTGCACCTGCTGATTGCAACAACACATTCAATCCTTTGAATGCAGAGCGGCAATACAAGATGCGTTTATCCAAACCAATGAGATACCCGCGATGTGTGATGTAACTATCGATCTGCTGCTTTAGTTTCTTCAATGCTGGTACACCAGTCATGAATGAATTAATTGCAGTTCTTCCTAGTTCACGCAACTTTTCTTCATCTTTTTCATTCGGATCCACAATGCTGCCAGCCTTTAAATACCCAGCTCCATAAAGGCAGTTACCTGTGATAGTAATACAATCACCTTGACGCATAACAAAAGATTTGTTTTCTGTTCTAATACAAAAAACTTTCTTTCTGCCAACCAAAGTTTTTTGTAGCTTCTGCCCTGTTACATGCCCTTTGTTTGCAATGCTTACATGCATTTGCGTTTTTCCACTTGCGTTTAAACGTGGTTTTGCAACGTGAATAACACTAGGAAATTCTAGATAAGACGCAAGCAAAGCAGCTTCAAAATGCTCATTGCGCAATTGGGTCCAATGCCATTTTTCTTTTTGATTTGGTCTACATGATTGAAAACCATCTGCAATCATAAAACCAGAAAGCCAAGCTTTACGTTGTTCTGAATTCATTTGTAAAATAACTGCACTCCAGTCAGTACCATATTTGCGCCACTTCCAATCAATAGCTACTCCATCAGACTTTAAATCAACCAAGGGAGCGTTAACAATAATATTTGATTCACTATTTATTCCCGAGGTAGTACGGACTTCTGGTTCCATGTAACGACGTTGTTTGTCACCTGTAAACCAACCACAGGAACTGTTTTTATTTGCCTTACGTTGCTTTACATACCAACGATGATCTGCAGTTGATTGTACTTTAAACGAATGGTTATGTTCCATTTGCCAAACATCATCCTCATGTTCAGGAATAATTTCTAAAATTGGTTTCCATTCTTTGATTTCTTTTTCTTCGTTATAAGTAAGCACTAGCTGACCAACCTCTAACTCTTCATAGGTTTTCCAACCTTCTTTTGTTAATACAGTTGTGATATCTGTAGGCACACAAGCATACAGCAAACGCTTACTGATGTCCCTGGTTGCTACACCAAACCTCTCTTGGTTGTACACGTGAATGTCAATGTCAGGGTCAGTAACAACACGTGCGTACTCACCACCATCCCATAGGGCAAGGTAACCAGCAAGACACCGCAGCTCCAATGCTTTGGCATCAATGCCAATCATGTCCCACCCTTGCGGCGCATGAAACAGAGAACGGCATTCTTTACCGTATGGCGAATAACCAGCTGGAACTTGACCCATGTTTGGGTATTTATGACTAGCACGACCGGTGATACAACCATTAGTAACAACGTCACCATGCATTCGACCAGTATCATTGTTAACCAACTTGAGCCAAGAATTGTTTCCATCTGCAATCTGACCAAGGCGTTTTGTGATGAGCATGTATTCTGCCAGAGGCTTGGCTTCTGGGTATGGCAGTTGCTCTAACACCTCATCATTAAGGATTGGATTTCCTTTCTCAGTTGTCTTCTCTGGTTTCCATCCGTACTTGAGTTTAAGTCGATTAACAATCTGGTCACGAGATCCAGGATTGAATTCCTCATACCGCACTTTTTCAAATGGTACTCCTTTGACATAGCCACGACTCTTGTTGTTGACCTTAGGTGTAAACCAGGTGCGATGTTCAAGTGGTGGAAAAATTTCCTTCAAGTGTGCTTCAAGTTTTGTTTGTTTTGCTCGTAGATCATCCACGAGATCAAGACATGCATCCACATCAAAAGGAACACCTGCTCTAATTTGTTTGTTAATGGCCAGAGCAAAATCGTGTTCCAATTTGAGAGCCGGTTCTGGATAATTTTCCTTAACAATGTGCGACCAGAGTTTTGTGGTAACTGCAACGTCTTGTTTGCAGTACGCAAGCATCTCTTCAGAATATTCAGAGAAGTCTTTGAAGTCGATTTTGTGATCGGCCAATCTCCATCCCCAGGTCTTAAGCGATGCGGATCCACGTAGGTTCGGTGGAACCTGCGGATATTGTTCAAGGTCAAGGTCATAGAGTTTCTCCTTGGGCCAGATCAAACGTGTGCAGATAAGTGTGTCAATGATGCGTGTTTTGCAGTCAAATGAATGCAGCTTTTGCAGAACGGGTACGTCATAGAAACAGATGTTGTGACCGATCAGAACATCAGCGGTTGCCAGATGAGTAAGAGCATCAGCAATGCGATCAGGCCCATAGCTAGAAGTTTGGTTGGCTGTAATGTCATGGATGACAATGCAATGGATTTTGGTGACCTTGTCATAAAGACCATCGGACTCCAAGTCAAAGACAAAGTATTTGTCACTTACGGAATCTGGACTCATCTTGAATTGAGAGTTCTTTACAGGCAAGGTCTTCATCGTTGTCGTTGATCCACGTCAAGATCTGTTGTGCACCCGCACGATACGGATGAGAAAAGATCTTGTTTAAAGCTACATCAGAGTCTAGTGGAATCAACTCAAATTTATTGGTTTCTTTGTTGGCAGTAATGGCGTGTGGTGTACCCCACCGCCAACAAGCAATAACGTAACTCATGAATCAGGTGAAAGACGGATGCATACTATCCGATTCCACCTGATCCGCAAGGTGCTACAGATTTATTTCTTGTTTGTTTTACCGTAGCCTACAAAACCACCATCCTTTTTCCGTTGCGTTATAGCTTTCATGGCCTCTGATCCAGCACGCTGGGAGCCATGAACCAAAAGTGCGAAGGGCTTGTCACCAAGGCAATGGCTGTCGTCATGATCGATTTCTAGCCCACGCTCTTGCGCCTCCTCTTCTGTGTAGACTACATAAGCAATGCGATGGAAGACCTCAGGATATTTAGGGATGAGGTAGTCAAGCGTCCCACCTTGCGACGCAGTGAGATAGAAGTTAGGTGGGATGATGTCCTTGAGGTTTAGCCACATGCCCAACGACTTGGTGTATGCGTAGAACTTTTGATGAGGACGACTTGCTGCAACCATGAACCATGCCTGCATGTACTGCTCAGTCCAGAAGTCACCTGCTTCATGGACACGCACAAGATCTTTGTCGGGTTGAACCATCAGTGAAAGATCAATCAAGCTAGAAAGCGACATGGCCTGATCACTACCTGTATACATGACTTCACGTAACAGGTCCCAGTTGTGCCAGCGGGCTTCACGTACTGTAGGCCTGGTCTCTGCCATGGCAGCAAAGCAGCGATACTCATCTGCTTCTGTGCCAGTGAACTGAGGTAGATCCATGATCTGACCAGTGGTGCGATCAGCCATGGTCTTGCATACACCAGCATGTGGACAAGCGTATCCCGCTGGGATATTGAAGATCAAACGATTCTTGAGTTTACCGTTGCCGGTGGAAAACTTAAGAAGTTTCATGAGTTGAATTGAGTTGGGTGATAAGTTTTACTTATGTATGAGTTTAAGGACATCCCAGGTCCATATTACCGATCAGGAATATTCCAGATCCATAATATTAATAAAGCGAGGAATCAAGTACGTAACTTGGCTAGCAGATCTGCCGTTTTTTCAGCCAGCTTGCAGTAGCTAGTACCCTCATCACTGGAAATAATGTGCGGACATGTTGAGTTGGGCTGTTCGATCCAGTCTCCGAGAGCCTGTTGTAAAGCTGTGTACTCCCCCCAGGTCATGGAAAGGGACTGATGGCCTCGACTTAAATGTATATCAAAACCTTCAGCGTTTGTCCATTCTGTGACTTCTAGAAAGTCATCACCCTTTCTATCAATGTTGTAGTTCTTCAACTCAACAAAACGGCAAGTGCGCTGTGATTCCTTCATGGTGTTTAGTGGGATGGACTACTGGGCTTTGAGTTCATCAGCAATTGCACGCTGCTCTTTTAGGGCTTGCTTGTACCCCCATTCAGCAGCAGCGTAAAAGCTGGCGCAGGATCCTTTAATTTTCTCCCAGTCATCA
>Ga0208783_10002418_pt1 | contig 10780 bp, 3 predicted proteins | sample DEB19_08_DNA_2_FD_184529 | JGI IMG/M metagenome (GOLD analysis project Ga0208783, IMG submission 184529) | Aqueous microbial communities from the Delaware River and Bay under freshwater to marine salinity gradient to study organic matter... | ecosystem: Environmental > Aquatic > Marine > Coastal... | reverse complement strand
ACGGCGCTGGCGTAAGCGGTGCATTAAGCGCAAGTGGCAATGTCACAGGCGGCAACGTACTAACTGGCGGACTAATATCAGCTGCAAGTACAATAACATCTGCAGCCAACATCACTGGAGGGCTTATTGCGGTTAGGCTTGGAATACTTAACTGGGATATTCAGCGGATCCTAAAATGGGCGTTGGACGAAATGGTGCCTGATCTACGCCGTGCGGTGTACGACCAGAAGGTATCCAACACTGACTTCCTTGGGCAGTTCATAAACCAGAATATCGGCAACACCCTCGTCATCAAAGACGGCTTAGACCCGAAAAACAATCTCCCCCATCTCCCACTGCAAGAACCTAGAAACCACTTGTTGATCCGCATGGAGCCTGATACCAAAAAAGTTTATGTCTCCAGCAGGGTATTCAAAGAGTATTGCGCAGAACACCGAGTAATTTGCAACGACCTTCTTAAAACTATGAAGTCGGAAGGGCTGTATTTAGGGGAGACTAAGAAGCGATTGGGTAAGGGGACTAAAGTTGTGGGCGCACCGCCGGTCAACGCTTATGTGTTTCAGTACGAGTTTGACGAATCAATTTTAGACGGGGGAGACAATGCAGATTCACACGATTAAATTCAACGTGGAATGGAGCAAGTTCAAGCCGTATTCTTCTTTTTTTATTCCAGCTTTGAATTGGAAGTACGCCAAAAAAATAATTAAGGAGGAGTGCGCTAAAAGAGACATGTTAGTCGTCATTCGACTATCCATAGAGAATGGGATAAGAGGAGTGCGGGTATGGCGTGTCTACAAATCTAAGTAACCATACCCTTTGTACCCTATAAGCCCCGGCTCAGCACCGGGGCTTTTTATTAGTCTTCGATGTCTTTCAACCCTGCTTCTTTGATCAACTGCTTCCGGTGTTGCTTATCAAGGGTCAAACCGTTGACGGAGCTTTCCATCTGAGAGTTCCAACCATCCCAAGATTTTTTCTTGGTTTTAGCGTCAATAGGATTTTCCCTCCCCCATTTACTTTTTTTGAACTCTCTAATATCCGCTTCTATCTCACGAAGTTCTTCATAATCTCTGGAAGCCTTAGCTAAATTCCTACGCAAAAGAAGATTACTTTGTAGTTCTGTACCTCGACGCTGTATTGCCGCCGCGATGTTGTTTCTTTCGTAGGTTTCCGAGAGACGGTCTGAAGTAAACCCATTAAGCTGCGTGAAGATTTCCCACCCAGTCGGGTCGTCTATGATCTTGTAGCCTTTCTGGTTACGAACTCCTTCTGTCGCATACCGCCAAGCCTTCATTGGGTTTTTCACCACTGACGGAACAGCAGTCTCAATGGCACGGTAGGTATCCCCTCGGTAGTAAATTTTGATGGCTTCCCAAGTATTTTTTGCGATGCCATACGCAGGGCCACCTAAAGCCTCAAGCATGTAGACCAACGGCCCATTTTCAGAAAGAGTTCTAGGGTCACCTTTCCAGAAGGAATCTGCACCCAGTCCTGTGCGACTGCTCCAATCAATGTTAGTAGCTACGCCAAGCGGCCCATTTGCAGCCATACGCCCCCAGTGGGTTAGTACATACTTGTACGGATCTAAAGGTTCGTCATCGTAGTCGTCATCAATTTTATCGATAAGAGATTTAGCTAACGAAGCGGCTATCGATACTGCACCAAAAACAGGAACACCCTTCAGTCCCGCAAACGTCCAGCACATGACGTTAGTTCCCGCTAGCGCCTTAAGCGCCTCAAACTTTTCTTCCCGAGTAGCCCCCGCCAACATCTGCTTGCTGAGCTTGTATTGCAAATACAGCATGGACATGATCACGCGCTTAAACGTAAGGGCGATTTTACCGAAGCCGGTCTGCGCCAATGCGGGGCCAAGTTCGGCTTTAGTCGAAGAGTGGATTTCTTCCACTGTCTTGATCGCTTCCTCAATAGCTTGTGCGTGGTCAAGTTTTTTACGGCTGCTGCTGCCTTTACGGGCAAGCTCGTAAGCCGCAAGGAGAGTGACTTCCCGGTTGTGCCGTTCTACGTTAGTAAACATCCGGCTAAGCCAAGTCTGTACTCTTAAAGTCATGCTTGTAGGATCAGTAAGCCCTTTTCGTCTTACTTCCAGTAGTTCTTGAGCGGTAGCTCTCGTAAACGCTGATTGCTCCAAACCAGCTTCAAACAATTCTCTGTGTTCTGGAGACAGCTTGGACTTATCCCCCATGATAGAGCGATCTGCCATAGGCTTTCCGGTAATCGGATTAGCCATCGTGGTGTTATCGTCGTACCCACCCATGAAGTACATTTTTGTAGCGTTAGCCATAGCCGCAGTAGTTTCAGTGTACCCATACCGACTTCCAAGCACCGGCACTGCAATGATGGGTAGCTGCATGTAGTTAGCAATCGCAGTGGATGGATTGCCGATCAGGTAATAGACATATGACAGATACCCAGATTTCGCCGCCAGAGCACCTACAAACCCATCTTTCTGTACCGGGTTCTTGAGAAACGGCACTCGGGACTGAATGCTCTCCCAGACCGCGTTGTCTTTGGCGTTAGGTCGATTCCCTCTAGCACCTTTAGCCGCATTGATGGCTCTATCAATCGATTGAATAGACTCAAACTGAGCGACGTTCATTGCCATTCGGCTACCTACCTCTGCAAAGTTGGCAAGAGAATCTTCCCTAAAACCAAGCGTGCCTTTGCGAGGACGGAAATTTTGCATGATGGACTGAGTGGGGAACATGGTTAGCCATGTACCGTACACTTCGTTAAGAGCTTCTTGTGCCGAAGGAGTCATTTCCTTGGTGTTAGGATCTCTAGGCAACTTTTCTTCCAGCAGTTTAATGATGTCCCTAAACTGTCTGGTCGGCGGAAGGTTCTCCATCGTCACTTCTTTAGGACGCCGGAAAGGAGTGATTTCGGCCATGCCGTTGGCTTTCAAAAACCGTTCAGCATCGCGTCGGTCGCTATTGTTTTCAAACGCCAACACCCAGTCTTCGCTGGTCTTAGGATCTACATATCGCAGCCAGAAATCCCCACGGCGGAACAACGGGAAATAAGGGGTGATCTGCTTAGCCATCAGTTTGGCAAGCACCTTACTTGCTGGGCCGAGAACCTCAGAAGTCTCGATCTGATCCAAGAATTTTTGCAAGACGCCCGCGTATTGATCCCGTAATTCAAAATACAGTTTCTGTAAATCCGGATTCATGGATTTAAACTGTTTAGTCAGCGGATGCCCTGCAAACTCTGATTTGTCAAACTGCACTCGTTTCAGCGTGGACTGATGTACAAGATTATGGAACGTCTTCTGGGTGCTGCTATCAAATTTTTCCAAGCGTTCCTTGGCGCTTTTATAAAACTTCTCCATCTCTTGGAGGTAAGTCGCCGCCTTAAAATCTCTCTTAGACACCGCTTTGTGCAGATCCAAAATGGCGTTAGACATTTCCGGGTTGGAGGTTTTATTCTCCTCCGCAAGTTCTCTGAGACTCAGTGCGTTATTGATGAGAGAACGGGAATCTTTAGCAACGGGGTTTTCAATGGCGTTCTGCACCGCCTTGAGGGTTTTCTGTGACCATTCGGGAGCGGCATCCACGATGCTATCCATCAAGCCAAACACCCTGTCGGCAACAGTCTGCACATCCGAAACAGTCTCGGTTGCCCCAATAGGATCTTCCCGCATGATGACTTTAGCGGGCGTGTCTTTGCGAACGCGAGGTGCGGAAACAAACTCTCCCGCAGGGGCCATAGAGAACTTGGCTTCGTTAAATTTCTTAGCAATCTGGGCGCTACGATCCGGTTTCTTAGCACGTTTAGCCGTGATAATCGTGGGAGCTTTAGTGCTAAGAGCGGGGATTTGGTTATCCAACTCTAGATGAGCAGCGCCATATGCAAGGTCTACAATATCTTGCGCCCTAATATTCTCAGGGCTAAGACGCAATTTGCTAAGCAGGTTTTTAACCCCACCCATGACTTTATTAAAGAATGCTTTGAGCGACTCTGACAAAGTTTCGGGCTGCACAGAGGCTTGAAGATCGTTGGGTTTAATCCCATCCCGCACAGCTTCTTCAATGAAATACGCTAATACTTCATCGTCAACATCAGTTTTTTCTGGTACTCGCTTAAGAGCCTGCCGAGCAATTCGATTCTCTCGGTTGTTACTTTTGGTATTTGACGCCCATTCTTTAACTTTGTTGACAAGGTAGTTGTAGTTGCCATTCCCCACCAATGCACGCATACCCAAATGATCACCGAACTCATGCAAAAATACAGAGAGTTCATCCCCCTCGGGGATCATGTTGGTGAATAGGTATACCTTACCTTCCGGGGACACCATTGCGCGTGCGCCAGCCGGGACATTTTCCAATCCAGCTTCTTCGGGGGTTGCGGTAACCGAGACTACTTTATCAATGTTCCTGCCCATCGCACGGGACAAGCTATCAATAGCTTTCTCAGGAGTAGTCGCAACAGCCGGGGGGCGGTAAGTGGGAAACGCGCTACGAAGTTCTTCCTCTTTAACGAGGTAGTCGAACTGAGGATGGAGGTCTACAAACTGACGAAGTTTGCCATATTGCCCTTCCAGTGCCCCACGAAGCGCCGCTTCATTTTTTCCTTTGGTCTTCTGCGCGTCTTCAAGCGCACGACCTACTCGGACGACGCCGTTGCGAAGTCGGGTAAATGCTCCTTCAAGGACATCTGCGCCACGACCATATCGATCTTTGATTTCCGCAAGTTGCGCACGGAGTTTTTTCTGCCGCCCTCTAAAGTATGCCTCTGGCGCTCCCTCAATATTAGTTTGCCGAATTTCAATCGGCACTACACTTTCTGGAGATTTAGCAAGCTCATTTTCTATGTCTCGCATTTGCTCCGAAAAATCGTTTAGCTCTTTAACCGTAGGGGCTTCTTCTAGCTCCGCAATTTTTGAAAGCTGGCCTTGAATCCGGTCAACTTTCTTTTGGAGAGCTTTTAGCTCTTTGTTCTTGGCAACTTCTTCTGCTTGCTCACGAGTAAGTTTGGGGTTTTCTTTCAGCACAGCCGCTATTGCGGACTCTGACGCTCCTCGCTCAGTAGCTTCTGCAATTTGACTGGCGATCTCGTCCCGCTTGGCGTACAGCCCAGAAATCATTTCGCTACTAGCAATAGCGTCTCTTAAAGTCTCGCCTTCGACTTCCGGCTCTACTTCCTCTTCCGCATCAACGCGACTTTGCTCTACAGACAGTTCTACATCACTAAGCTCACGGACTTTGTTTTTGACGTACTGCTGCTCTTCCCAAGTCAGGGAGTTGTAGAAATCTTTCCCAAAATCCCCACCAGACCGTTGAAAAAGCGCCGAATACGGAGTCAAGTTCCCAGCTTCATCGACTTCCTTAGTGCTAGAAAAATCTAAAGGGTCTTGTCCAAATTTGTCGGTGGCAATGTAATCCAAATGCGCTTGGCGCTTTACCGGAGAGTCTTTGACAAAATTCTTGGATAGCGTGATGTTGCCCGCAAGGTGATCAAGCGCAACTTGTCTACCCACCATTTTGTTGAGAGCGGTATAGTCATTTCCTAATTTGGACAGCGCACGAAATTGTTCAGAAGACTCGACAACCCGCCCATACCGAGGATCAATATTCCGCTGTAGGTATTCTATTTGCCCAACTTCGGGAGATACCTGTTCTTTAGTTTTAGATAACTCAAAGTCTTTTTCCGCCATATCCGTCTGTTCGTCAGCAATGTCCTTTGCTAACTGTTCTTCAGCTTCTAGGCGAGCGTTCTCTTCTTGAAGGGAAGGCATCACCTCTTTCTGAAGATACTCCCCTAACTCTTCCTCTGTCATTGTTTCTCGGACAGCAGGTTCCGTTACTTTCTGTGCAACCGCCGGGGACACAACCGGGCCGCTAACCGCCGCCGCCTGCGCTTCTTTCAACAAGTTTAACTTCTGGATCTGGGCATCGATGTAAGCTGCAAGAGGAGCGTTATGGGGCTTTACCTGATCTCGCCGAGCCACAAGAGCAGCGTAAACTTGCGGGGCGTTTTCCGCAGTGATCTTGGCATCCCCAGTAATAGCCTTGAATTCTTTCCCGAACTGCGTGGGCTTAATCCCCGCAATCCTGTCGGCTTCAATTTGATCGGGCTGAAGGTTAGGATGAGTAGCCCGCACTTCATCAACACGACGGCCAAACGCTAACTGCGCTTCGGAATCGTCCTTAATGTCGGCAATGTGGCGGGGCTGAAGAATATCTAGAAGCTGGGAAAATTTGTTAGCAGCGTCCCCTCTTACAAGGTCTTTGAATCCCACACGGAAATTTTCTTCCCCCGCTGGTTTATTGGGGCGGCTGTTGTATTCCTTGATAGCCGCAGCGGCTTCTTTTTCAGTGACGCCGATTTCAGTGAGTAGATCAGAAACCGTATAGTCCCGCGCAGCTTTTGGCCCAGTTGCTACTGCGGCCTGCTCTTTGGCGGGTTCAATCTTGGCGCGTTCTGCCTTGGGCGTCTTAAGAAGAGTTTCCCTAGCTTCTAAAGCCTTACGCTCAGCTAATATCTGATCTCGCTGGATCTGAAGCTGTTTGCTATTCGGAGTGGCGCTAAGTTTGTTCTCAGCTTCTTGTAAACGGGTGTCTATGGCTTGGTAGCGATCCGCCATCCCTGCCAGTTCCGCTACTTCCTCTGCGTCTTTTTGAGCTTCTACCGCTGCTTCTTCTTCCGCACGCTGAGCCTTTTCTTTTTCTGCAATAACGCCCGTTTGACGCCCGTAATCCACTGCGCCCGCAACAGGGCCAAAGGCAAGACCGCCAGCGGCTTCGCTCACCGCGCCGTTAAGGATTCGACTGAACTCTTCCGACCCCCACAGATCGTTGTTCTCACCTACGATTTTCTCCGCAGCGATACTGATTGCTTCCTGCGCACCACCAGTCAGCCCCTCACCCGCAGTCGCAAGGCCGGTTTCTTTCGCTACGGTTTTAAGTAGGCTTGGTTCCATGCCCGACTTGGCAAGCAGCTTCTCAGTTACGGCGGCTTTAAGTGGCCCTGCAATTTTCCCAGCCAATCGGATTTCGGGCAAAATGTCCAACGCCGACTGTAAACCACCGCTAATAGCCGCAGCGGGGAGTTCTAGCTTCCCGGTCTTGTCGTAAAGATTTTGAAGTTCGTTGGGGGTGTTTAAGGCAAACGACCCGAGATACGTTATAGCCGCAGCGCCCGCCACTGGAGCACCCGCCAACGCTGTTGCAACACCTAAGCCAAGTGTAGCCCCCGTGGCCGGGATGGCTTCGCCGATTTTTTCGACAATGAATGGCAGGGCAGTGCTGGGGGTAACATCCTCAACACCCTTGAACTGTGGCGGATTTAATCTGGCGGCTTCTTCCTGTTTAGCTTTGGCTTCCGCTAACTGGTCTTTTGCTGCTTGCTCGTTTCCGGTAGCGGTGTAATACGCTGCGGGGATCAAATCTGTGACCGTAGACCCTAGCCCCGTGGTAGAACGAGACAGCGCAGCGCCAAAAGTCTCCCCCAAACCTCGTTCACGCTTAGTTCTAGCAAGCAGTTCCTGTAGATAAGGATCTTCTTGCTGTGGGGTAGCACCTTGGGTGTTCCCTTGATTTAAGTATTGCTCATAGGCACTGATGGTGTCGTCTATGGCTGTGTTAGGGGCATTCTGCTCACCAAGCGCGTTTTGGAGATAACTGATTGCATCATTTTCGTTTTCGCCATCCACCTCAAAAGAACGGCCATCCGGCGTTTTGACCAAAAACGTCTGCATTCAACTGATCTCCAAAATTCGTATTAAGGCTGCACGGGGGTAGCAGTATATCCTGCACCTAAAGACCCCAAACCACCAAAAAGCGGAGCTAGACCTAATCTTTGCCTTCCAGATGCTTTTACTGCTCTCTCCGCCCAATCTAAAACTATTTCTTCAGCGATTATAGGGGCGTAATGCGCAACATCTGCGGGAGTAATCTTGTCAACGTCAACTTGCTCAACTGGGATGCCTTGTGTTTGCGCTATAAAACGAGCTACAGCCTCTTCATCCACATTTTCCGATGCTTCTTTAAGTTTACCAAGGTAATCAGATTGACTAAGCATCCCACTAGTAAGGAACGAATTTAATTTATCTTGCCTTGCAGCCGCTCGTGTTGCCTCTGCTTTCCGTTCTTCATTGCGTGCCGCTATCTCAGCGCGAGCGGTGTCTCCCGCTTCCATAATCGATGTACGTTGATTAGCTGCCGCTTGTTCCAGTCGACTACGGTAATCTTGTCTACCTTGCGAATACTGCTCAATCATGTATTTATTTTTATTATCCGCAAGTCTTTGCTCAAACGCTTGCATGGCATCTTCGGCTTTTTGGTATCGCCCCATACCTTTATCAACTTCACCGCGAGCAAGATCATTTTGCGCAAGGCGTAGCTCTTTGTTGTACTTCTTAAACGCTGTTTTCTTAGCGTCAATAACTTTTTCGCTCTCGTCAAAGTTTTTACTAATCGCTTGACCAAACGCACCTAGTCCTTGAGCAAAACTACCCGTAGACCCAAAACCTTGCGTCATCGCTCTAAAGACATCCCGAAGCGCCCTAGTCCCTTCTTCTTTCTTAAGGTCTTCAATATCTTTTTGGTTTTCAGCCAAAAACTCAGTAGTCAAATTGGGGTTATACCCTTCTCGTCTACTTAATTCGTTTTGGATTTTTTTACGCTCCGCTTCGTCTTCCATCGAAAACGGTTTTGGCTTCCCAGTAGTTTCGTCAAGCGGGAAATCCGCAGGGGATGGGGGTTTTCCCGGATCAGTATTAAGTGCCGGCAATCCCGCATAAGAAGGAATACCTCCCGGCTGGCCCGTAACTTCAACAATGCGTCGCGGTGCCGTAGGCGCAGGCTCTGGCGCAGCTTGTTCCGAAGGCTGCTGTATCAAAGAAGGTGCGGCAGTGGCAGACATAAGCCAATTCGGGTTGAACGGTGCGGCGGGCTTAGTTTCCTCCGACTGTAACTGAGGCTTTTCTGAAACAACAGGATTCCCATAGGCTAAGTAGTTTTTAGTAGCCGCCAACAAATCGGAATCTTTTTTGGTTTTTAAGTAATTTTCCCATGCATTTGGGTCTGTCTGTGGCCCTAAAATAGCTTGCCATAGATATTTATCGTTTTTGGTATTAAAGTAATTTTGCAACGGGGTTTTTTCAGAAATGGAAGTTGTTTCCCCCTCTGCAATTGGTGCGGGAATTTTTTCTGGCGTCTCCCCAAACATTGCGTCTACTTCTTGATCAATTTCTTTGTTTCTTAAAGATGTATCTAGTTCTGGGTATCCATCTTTCAAATAATCTATAGAATTTACATAGCTTTGTTCTTCCCCGTTGAACGACACAATCCCGCCATGCTCGTAGCGCGGGGTATAGGGAAGAGAAGCAACACCATAGTCATGTACATGCCCACCAGCCTGCGCCATAGCGACCGGAGGTGCTTGAGGTGGCATAGAAGCAACGGGCATCTGAGGCGGCATCGCTTGAGGAGGCATCGCTTGAGGAGGCATGGCAGTGGCGACCCCCTGAGGCGGCATCTGAGGCGGCATCGCTTGCGGCGGGGGCGGATTTAACTGCTGAGCCAACTGCTGCACAACCGTGGGGGAATTTGCAGATGCAGCTTGAGCTTCTTTGCGAGCAGCCGAGCGACCCATAGCTTCTTGAGCAAGCCAGAAACCCTTAGGATCGGACGGATCGGCGTGCATCTGCAACGCTTGCGCCAAAGCACTATCACTGAGTTTTTTAACCAACGATTGAATCTGTGCGGCAACGGGGGAAAGTATGCTCATAAAATGCTGTTTCCGCTAAATAGATTAGTCAAACGGATTAATCGAACTAAACAGTTTTTTAAGGTAAGGGGAAAGCGTTTCAATTCCTTTACCTATTTTTTCACCGTTAGCCAAGAACTCACCGCCTGTACCCAAGACACTCAAAATAGTGTTAAGTGTAGAAGGATCCGTACCGTAGATGTCTTGAATATCTTGGGTTGTCTGAGTTTGCGTGGCTTCTCGCGGCAAACCGGCAATAATGTTTGCGTAGTTAGACGCCATTGTCATCGGAGCTTCTCGGGCCAGCTTCGCTTCAGATAGCTGAAGATCACGCAAACGCTGAGCAAGGTTATATTCGTCCGTCGCTGCAAGTCCCTGCTGCTGCAATCGAGCAAGGGTAGAAGCGTTCACATCGCTACCAAGCGAAGCCAGTCCTTGGGCGGCTTGAATTTGTCTATTCTTTTCCGCGTTGTATTGCGCTTGCGCGTTTTGATAAGCCTGCTGCTGTAACTGAGCGTAGGTAGAAGCGGCGAGGTTTCCGTAATCTCTATTTGCAAGCGTATCGGCCAGCACAAAACCACTAGACCCAAGTCCAGCGCCACGAGCTTTTTCTAGCCGAAGCTGTCTTCTTTGTCGGTCATACTGCCGTTGCAGTTCCGCCATCGTGGTATCAGTAACAGCCTGCTGGTACGGATCCATGTACTGTTGGGCTTGCGCCTGATTGAACGTACTGCCCCCAACCCCCGTATAGAGATTGCCCGACTGATCGTATTGCTCAGGAGCTTGGAGATTTTTAGTAGTATCCCAATATTGCGTCTGCGCGGTATTCGCCGGAGCAATGTAGTTAGAAGCGGTAAGCTGACTCCACGGTTTAGAAAACGCAGTGTTTGCTTGGCCCAGCGCAGAAGCAATACCTTCTTGGATAGGTCTAGTAAACGTAGTTCCAGCGGTTTGCGTTCCCGAAGAAACTTGCTTTGAAGTCGGGGAGCTTGATGCTTCCGCAGTGGTAAAAGCCATTGTATTCTCCTAAACCGCGTTAAGCAGGTAAAAA
>Ga0208783_10002417_pt1 | contig 10783 bp, 10 predicted proteins | sample DEB19_08_DNA_2_FD_184529 | JGI IMG/M metagenome (GOLD analysis project Ga0208783, IMG submission 184529) | Aqueous microbial communities from the Delaware River and Bay under freshwater to marine salinity gradient to study organic matter... | ecosystem: Environmental > Aquatic > Marine >... | reverse complement strand
AGAGGTTGCTGGGCTTCATGGGAGGCGGGGGGCGGCTGGAGGGCCTCCAGACTGACAGCGGCCGTCAGCGAATCGCGAGGGAGTCCTTGATGATTTTGGGCGTGACGAATACGAGCAACTCGGTCTTGTCATCCTGCCGCAGCGTGCGCTTGAACAGGTTGCCCATGAGCGGGATGTCGCCCAGCATCGGCACCTTGTCCACTGTGGTGCGGGTTGTCTGCTCGAAGATTCCGCCCAGCACGATGGTATCGCCGTTGTCGCACAACACTTGAGTCTGCACCTGCTTCTTGTCGATGGACGGCACTCCGTTGAAGACTTGGCCGACGGAGTCCTTCTTGACCGCGAGGTCCATGATGATCCGGTCGTCCGGGGTGATTCTCGGCGTGACCCGAAGCTCCAGCACGGCGTCCTTGAACTCCACGGCAGTGGCACCGGCTTGCGTTGCATTCTGGTAGGGAATCTGAGTGCCCTGAGAGATGATCGCCTGTTTCTTGTCGGCGGTAATGACCCGCGGGCTCGAGACCACCTTGCCGCGATTTTCCGCCTCGAGCGCGGAGAGCTCGATGTTGACCAGGTTGCCGCTGCCGAGGTTCAGGATGGTCAGCGCGAGCTGTCCGGCAGCGGGGGTGATGGGGAGGTTCACGTTGAGCTGCTCGGATTGCCCGCCCGACGGCACGGCGCCTTGGGGGCCCATGTTTGCGTTGCCGGAAAACGTGGGATTGGCGAGGCTTGCCGAGCCGCGCGAGATGGCGCCGCCCGTGGCCGCCGTGGTGTCGGTGAGGGTGCCGGAGAGGCCGTAATTGCGCGGGCCCCGGTTGTAGGCCGCCTGCCCGCCGAAGCGCGCGCCGAGATTGCGGCTCCACTTGTCGTCGGCGATCACGATGCGGGCCTCGATCACCACTTGCCGGACCGGCACGTCGAGCTGTTGCACCAGGCGACGGGCCTCCTCGAGGCGCCGGCTGGAGTCCTGGACGAAGAGCGTGTTGGTGCGCTCGTCGAACGTCGCGCTGCCCCGCTTCGACAGGATCTTCTGATCCTTGTCCGACAGCAGCGCGCGCAGCGCCCTCGCGTCGGCGTAGGAAAGCGGGAACGACTCGGTTCGTAGCGGCTCGAGCTCGGAGATCTGCAGGCCTTCCTCGAGGGCCTGCTTTTCCTTGGCGGCCAGCTCGGTTGCCGGGGCGATCAGAACCACGTTTCCATTCTTCCGCTTGGCGAGCCCCTTGGCTTGCAGAATGATGTCAAGAGCCTGGTCCCATGGGACGTCCTTCAGGCGCAGCGTGAGGCTGCCGCTGACCGACTCGCTGGTGATGATGTTGAGCCCCGTGAAGTCGGCGATCACCTGAAGGACCGCGCGCACCTCGACGTTCTGGAAGTTGAGGGACAGGCGCTCGCCGGCGTAGGCGGTCGTGGCGCCCGGAACCAGCCGGTTGGGGTCCTCGCGCTGTGGTTTCACCTCGAGGATGAACTGGTTGTCCGTCTGGTAGGCGGCGTATTCCCAGACGCCGCGGGGCTCGATCACCAGGCGCGCGTTGCCGGACTGCTCGAAAGCATCGACGAAGCGCACGGGGGTGCCGAAATCGCCGACATCGAGGCGCCGAATGAGATTCTTGGGAACCCCGCTGTTGAGAAAGTCCACCAGGATCAGCCGGCCCTGTTGGCGGATGTCGATCCCCGTACTGGCCGACGAGAGGTCCACGACGACCCGGCCCTCGCCAGCGTTCCCACGCCGGAAGTCGATGTCGACCAAGTGGGCGCGCGCGGCTGCCGTTGCCCGAGTCGGATCTGCGAGCGCGGGCGCGGTGGGCGCCGAGGCGGTTGCGGGGGTCGACGCCGGCCCTGCGGCGGGCGCGGCAGCGAGCGAGGACGGGTCCAAGGTCACGACCAGAGCGCGGCCGTCGATGGCAGCGCTGTAGGGCACGCTACGGGCGAGGTTCATGACCAGGCGGGTGCGGCCGCCCGCCTCCACCAGAGACACGTTTCGGAGGTCGCCCACGCCCGCCTCGATGAGCGGTCGGCCCACGGCATTGGTGGTATCCGGGAGGTCGAAAGCGATGCGGGCGGGATTCGTGACTGCAAAGCTCGTTGGCGGTGCCGGCAGCGCTGACTTCAGCCCAATGCGAACGATCACCCGGCCACTTTGGGCGGCCGAGAAGTCAACCGACTGAATCTCGTTGCGGGCGGCGTCTTGCGCCCAGGCCGGAGGCAGGATGGCGGTGGCGAGCGCGATGAGGCCCCTCAGGCTTCGTGTCACGATGGTGGCGTTCACTTTTTCTCTCCCCTCACGTCGTCGATCAGCAACAGGGACGCCGGGCGTTCCGCCCAGCTTCCGGCGCCGTCTTGAACAATTTCCTTCAGCTTGACGCCTGCCTCGCTGATCTCGGTGATTTGGCCGAAGTTCTGGCCCAGGTAATTGCCCTTCGCAACCCGGTAGAGCGTGCGCTCCGCCCGCACCAGCGCGAAGCGTTCCCCACCCCGCTCCAGAGTGCCGACCATGCGCAGCTGGTCGAGGGGGAAAGCCTCGAGTGGCTCGCGTCGGCGATTGAGGTCGGGTGCGGGTCCCCCGCCGCCGCGAGCGGCAACCCGGCGGGGGCGGAAGGGGTCGGGCAGGTCGAACCCCGTGTAGGCGAACGGCTCGAACGGCTTCATCGCCGGGAGCGGCTCGACCTTGCGTGGCAGGCCCTTGTCGGCGTTGCGAACGAAGTCCCGAAGTTCGTCGCCGTCGGCGCTGCAACCGGCGGCAACAAGCCCAGCGAGACAGGCGACGATTGCGACCCTGGCGCTCACTTTTTCGCCGCCTTCTTGGGCGCGCCTTTGCGCTGGCTCGCCACCTCGTCTTCATCCAGGTAGCGATAGGTCTTCGCGACCGCCTCCATCGACAGGGGCCCGTCTTTGCCAGGCGAGTCGATTTTCAGGTCCGTCAACAGCACGATGCGGGGCGTGCGAGCCAGGTCACTCGCAAAGGCGCCCAGGTCGTGATAGCTGCCAGTGACCTTGAGGCTCACGGGCAACTCGGCGTAGAACTCCGTTACGTTTTCGCTCGGGTTGGGCTTGAAGAGCTCGAAGCCGAGCCCGCGGCCGATGCCCGCCTGGTTGATGTCGACTAGCAGGGATTCCATTTCCTTGCGGTTCGGCAACTGCTTGAGGAGCGCTCCAAAGGCCTGCTCGATCTCCTCGCGCTGCTGGCGATAAGCCTCGAGGTTCACGGCCAGGCGCTTCTTGTCGAGGAACGTCTGTTTCTGGCGATTGAGCTCCGCCTTGCCCTGCTCGAGCGCTTCGGCCTGTCCCTGCCAGAGCGCGAAGTACGCCGCGACCTGGACCACCAGCGCGAGCAACACGCAGGCCGCGGCCTGCGCCGGCACCGGCCAGGCGCCCGGCCGCCGGGGGTCGAGGGAGCGCAGCTCCTCGACGAGTCTCACGGGAGCTTCCCCTTGGCGGGCTGGAGCGTGTCACGCTTGATCGAGAAGTTGATCGAGAATTCGTTGGCGCGGCCGGCGCCGGCGGCCTCTGCGCCTGTCGCCCGGATCTCGACCAATTCCGGCGCTTGCAGGTACTGCGAGGCGCCGATGTTGCGCATGAAAGTCGAGACGCGGGCGTTGGACTGGGCGATGCCGACCACGTTCACGCGCGTGCCGGTTTGCTTGAGCGACTTGAGCTGCACGCCCTCGGGCAGCTGGCGCAAGACTTGGTCGAGCAGTTGCACGGCCTCCGACCGGTTTCCCTGAAGCCCCTCGACGACCTGCTTCTTGGCGAGCAGGGAGGCGGTTTCCTCTCGGATCCGCCGGATCTCCGCGATTTGCTGGTCTAGCTTGGCGATTTCCGCCTTCAAGTAATCGACGTTTTCCTGCTGGGCGTTGACTTGCCGGTCGAGCGCAAACCAGACGCCGCCGGCCAACACCACGCCGGCGAGGCCCGACAGCGCCGAGACGCGGACGAACTGCGTCTCGCGGCGTCGGCGCCGCTCCTCGCGGTGGGGCAGGAGGTTGATCCGGATCATTCGGCGTCGGCGCGGCGCATCGCGAGGCCGCAGGCCACCATCAGACTTGGAGCGTCGCTCAGCAGTTGCCGGGGCTTGATGCGAGGCGCCAGCGCCATGTTGGCAAAGGGGTTCGCGATCGTGGTGCGAACCTGCGTGCGATCGGCTACCAGCGTGGCCAAGCCCTCGAGCACCGCGGAGCCCCCGGTGAGAACAATGTGGTCGACGCGCGTGAAATGGGTGGCGGTGAAGAAAAACTGAAGCGCTCGCTGGACTTCCTGGGCGAGCTTTTCGCGAAAGGGCGCGAGCACTTCGGGGGAATATCCAGCCGGCAGCGCGCCACTTCGCTTGCCGGCCTCTGCGGCCTCAGGCGTTAGGGAGTAGGCGTTTGCGATCTCGAGCGTGAGTTGGTTGCCGCCGATCTGCTGCTCGCGCGAGTACACGGCCTGCCCCTCGTGCAGAACCGTGGCGCGGGTGACGAGCGCGCCGATATCCACCATGACCACCACGCTCTTGTCCGTGATCGATGCGGTGGGCGCGCAGAGCGCTTCCAACGCCGCCTGGGAGGCGTACGACTCCACGTCCATGACCACCGCCTTGAGTCCGGCAGCCTCCGCCACGGCCACCCGGTCCTCGATCTTTTCCTTGCGCGAGGCGGCAATCAGGACTTCGACGTCGTCGACCCCAGAGGGCGCCGGCCCGATCACCTGGAAGTCGACGTTTACTTCGTCGAGTGAAAACGGGATGTACTGGTTTGCCTCGCTCTGGACCTGGGCTTCCATGGCGTCCTCGGATTGGCTTCCCGAGAGGACGACCTTCTTGGTGATGACCGCCGCTGCTGGAAGGGCCATCGCCACGGATTTGACCGAGCTGCCCATGGCCGCGTGGGCCCGCTGCAGGGCATCCCCGACAGGCTCGATGTTGACGATGTTCCCGTCGACGACCGCGTCCCTCGGCAGCGGCTCGATGCAATAGCGCTCGAGGCGAAAGGCGCCGGCGCCGGCGTCAGTGAGCTCGACCAGCTTCACCGCGGACGAGCTGATGTCGCAGCCAATCAGCGCCGAGGAGCGGGAAAACGGGGACAACGGGAAGGCGAGCTTCGGAAACATCCGGTCGATGAGCCGCTTCACTCGTTCACTCGGAGAAAAGCCTTGAAAGACTAGCAACAACCCCCGGAGGTGTAAAGCAAAACGCCCGGGAAGCGGCCTGGCGGAGCCTTATAATCAATCGGTCTTGTTTTCCTGTCCGCACACGGCCTAGCCCGGGAACCGACGGCCCGTCATGAGCCCCCGCTGGTGGTTCTATCCAATCTTCATTGCCGCCTCGCTCTTGCTGGTGGCCATCGGGGTGGGCGCTCTCACGGTCGTTCTGCTGCTGCCCCGGCTGCCCTCGCTCGAGGCGCTCACCGATTACCGGCCGAAGATACCGCTTCGCATCTACGGCGCTGATGGAGACCTCATCGGCGAGTTCGGCGAGGAGAAGCGAGCGCTCGTGCGCATCGCGGAGGTCCCCGACGCGCTCAAGCAGGCGATCCTCGCAGCGGAGGACGATCGGTTCTATCAGCACGGCGGCGTGGATTACGCGGGCGTGGCGAGAGCCGCCCTCGCCAACCTTCGGGGGCGGCGGGAAGGGGCGAGCACCATCACCATGCAGGTGGCGCGTGCGTTCTTCCTCACCCGTGACAAGACCCTCGCGCGGAAGGTCTCGGAAGTTTTGCTTGCCTTCAAGATCGAAGCCAACCTTTCCAAGGACCAAATTCTCGAGCTCTACCTGAACCAGATTTTCCTCGGCAACCGGGCCCATGGCTTCGGCTCGGCCGCGCAGGTGTACTTCGGCAAGCCCCTCGCCGAACTCTCGGTGGCGGAGGCCGCCATGCTGGCGGGGCTGCCCCAGGCGCCCTCGCGGCAAAACCCGTTTGCGAACCCTAAGCGAGCCAAGCAACGCCAGCAATACGTTCTGCGCCGGATGGTCGATGTCGGCTGGTTGTCGCAGGCCGGCTACGAAGCGGCGCTCGCAGAGCCGCTGCGCCTCAACCCGACGCCCCGGGATGCTTCGCCGCTGCGGGCCGACCACTTCGCGGAAATGGTTCGGGCCGCGATCGTGGAACAGCACGGAGAGAAGGTTTACGTCGAGGGTTACCGGGTCTACACCACGCTTCGCCGTCGTGACCAGGAAGCAGCAGTGGCTGCGCTTCGCGCGGGCGTTCTCGACTACGACCGTCGGCACGGCTACCGCGGGCCGGAAGCGTATGTAACCCTGCCCTCCGGGCGCCCGGAGCTCGCCGAGGAGGCCATCGACGATGCGCTGCAGGATCGCGAGACCGTGGGCGACCTGGCGGCAGCGGTCGTGACCGAGGCCTCGCCGACCCGGGTGGTGGCCGTGCTGCGCCGGGGCGAAGTGGTTCGCGTTTCCGGCGAAGGGCTTCGCTTCGCGGCCCGGGCCCTGGGCGAGCGGACCAACCCGGACCGGGCCATCCGGCCCGGAGCGGTCGTACGCCTGCAGCCCGACGGTAAAGGTGCCTGGTCCATCGCCCAGTTGCCGAAGGTCGAGGCGGCGCTCGTCGCGCTCGACCCGGCAGACGGCGCCATCCGCGCTTTGGCCGGCGGCTTCGATTTTGGCGCCAACAAGTTCAACCACGTGACCCAGGCCTGGCGGCAGCCCGGCTCCAGCTTCAAGCCCTTCATCTACTCCGCTGCCCTCGAGAAAGGCTTCACGCCCGCATCCCTCCTGAACGATGCGCCCTTCGTGATCGATGCGGCGAAGACAGGTGGCCAGCTCTGGGAGCCGAAAAACTACGACGGCAAATATGACGGGCCGATGCGGCTCCGGGTGGCCCTCGCCAAGTCGAAGAACATGGTCTCCATCCGGCTGCTGCAGTCGATCGGCACGGCCTATGCCCAGGACTACATCCACGAAAAATTTGGCTTCGACCCGAAGCAGCACCCGCCGTACCTCACCATGGCCCTGGGTGCCGGGTCGGTGACGCCCCTGCAGATGGCAGCCGGCTACGCCACGTTTGCGAACGGCGGCTACCGGGTGAAGCCGTGGTTCATTGCCCGAGTCCTGAACGAACGCGGTGAGGTGTCGTTCGAGGCCAAGCCCGAGGTGGCTGGGGAGGAAAACGGCGCCAAGCGGGTGCTCGACCCGCGCAACGCATTTCTCATGACCAGCCTGCTGCAGGAGGTGGTCCGTTCAGGAACGGCAACCCGGGCACAGAGCCTGGGCCGTCAGGACCTGGCCGGAAAGACGGGCACCACGAACGACCACATCGACGCGTGGTTTGCCGGGTATCACCCCAGCCTGGTGGCGGTCTCCTGGATTGGCTTTGACACCCCGTCCCCCATGGGCGCGGGGGAAACCGGCGGGCAGGCGGCGCTGCCCATGTGGATCCAGTACATGGCACGCGCGCTCGCCGGAGCGCCAGAGGCGGAATTCAATCCTCCGCCTGGGGTCGCCACGATCGCCATCGACCCGGCGACCGGCCACCGAGACCCCAACGGGCGCAGCCGCACGGTGGATTACTTCTACGCCGAAAACCCGCCCGCAGACTCGGGCGGCGGGGCGCGGGCGCGGGACATGGCCCGCCCCTCCGACGACGTACGCAACCAGATTTTCTGACGACGCTCACGATGCGAAGCCGGTCCCGCCGAGACGGCAACCTCCGCCGACAGATTGCCTACCTGGCAGCGCGTCTCGTCGCCGAAGAGGGCGTGACGGACTTCGCGTTCGCGAAGCAGAAAGCCGCCCGCCAGGCCGGGCTCACCGAAGCGCGCCTGTTGCCGGACAACCGCGAGATCGAAGCGGCGCTGCGCGACTACCAGGACCTCTTCCAGAGCGAAACCCAGCCCGAGGAGCTGCGTGCGCTTCGCGAGGCGGCCCTGGCGCTCATGCGCCAACTGGCGCCCTTTCGCCCGGTGCTCGTGGGCCCCGTATGGGGCGGAACCGCCAACCAGTTCTCGGAGATCACGCTGCAGGTGTTCGCCGACGATGCCAAGGAGCTGGCGCTCTTTCTGGTAAACCATCGGTGGCGCCACGAGGATGACACGAGGCTCGCGAGGGTGGCCCACGCGGCGCCGACGCCGCTTGCGCGCGTCCGCTTGTGGTGCGGGGAAACGCCGGCCCTGCTGCAGGTGTTTCGTCCGGAAGATGAGCGCCGGCTCGCGAGAGCCTCGTCGGAAGAAGACTTGGCCTCGCGCGGCCGCATCGCCGACCTCGAGGCGATTCTTGCCGCCTAAGGCGCGCGCAGCCGCTCGGCGGCCTCGAGGGCGAAGTAGGTGAGCACCCCGTCGGCGCCGGCTCGCTTGAAGGCGAGGAGCGATTCCATCATCGTGGCGGGCCCATCGAGCCAGCCCGCCTGGGCTGCAGCCTTGAGCATGGCGTACTCGCCGCTCACCTGATAGACGAACGTCGGCATGCCGAAGCGCTCCTTCACGCGCCGAACGATGTCGAGATAGGGCATCCCCGGCTTGACCATCACCATGTCGGCCCCCTCGGCAATGTCGAGGGCGACCTCGCGCATCGCTTCGTCGGCGTTCGCCGGGTCCATCTGGTAGGTTTTCTTGTCTCCCTTGCCGAGGTTTGCGCCGGAGCCCACCGCATCCCGGAAGGGCCCGTAGAACGCCGACGCGTACTTGGCCGAGTAGGCGAGTATCCGCGTGCCGATATGGCCATTGGATTCGAGCGCCTCGCGCAGGGCTCCGACGCGGCCGTCCATCATGTCCGACGGTGCCACGACGTCGACCCCGGCGGCTGCATGGCTGAGCGCCTGGCGGGTGAGGACGGCGATGGTTTCGTCATTCAGCACGTAGCCGGCGTCGTCGATCAGCCCATCCTGGCCGTGGCTTGTGTACGGATCGAGGGCAATGTCGGTAATGACCCCGAGCTCCGGAAAGTGAGCCTTGATTTCGCGCACGGCGCGCGGCACCAGCCCGTTTGGGTTGAAGGCCTCCTCCGCCTGCGGCGTCTTCAAGCCGGGCTCGACCACGGGGAACAGCGCGATGGCGGGAATTCCCAGCCTGCTGGCGCGCTCGAGCTCGGGCAGGAGGAGATCCACGGAGCGGCGCGTAACGCCTGGCATCGAGGCAACGGGCTGCGACAGCCGCGAGCCATCCAGGACGAACACGGGCAGGATCAGGTCGTCCACCGTCAGCTGCGACTCCTGCATGAGCCGGCGGCTGAAGGCGTCTCGCCGCATGCGGCGCGGACGGGCCAGGGGAAATCGGCTGAACGAAGCGCTCACTGCGTCACGCATGGCGAGTTCAATGACGGTTGCGAATGTAGCACGCGACGCCGCGGCCCCTAGGATGCCTCCGCCCACGCATTGACCTGGCCCCGCGCCTCGTCGACCCCGGTTTTGCGCAGGGCCGAGAAGAGCTGCGCGGTGGCGCCGGGATAGGCCTCCTCGAGTCCCTTGCGGGCTTGTGCCAGCGCGCGGTGGGCTCCCTGGGCCGACAATTTGTCGGCCTTGGTAAGCAGGACGTGAACGCGCTTCTGAGTCGGTTTGAGCCAGGCGAGAAAGTCCCGGTCCGCCGGCGTGAGCGGGTGGCGAATGTCCATCGCCAGCACGATGCCCGCGAGCGAGGGCCGGTCGCGCACGTAGTCTCCCACCAGCGCCCCCCAATGTTCCCGAACTGCCCGAGGCACGCCGGCGAACCCGTAGCCCGGCAGGTCGACGAGGAAGGCGGCCTCGCCGATCGCGAAAAAGTTGATGAGCTGGGTGCGCCCCGGGGTCTTGCTCACGAAAGCGAGACGGCGCTGGCTGGTCAGCGCGTTGAGCGCGCTGGACTTGCCCGCGTTGGAGCGGCCGACGAAGGCGATTTCCGGCGCCGAGGGCGGCGGCAGCTTGCGCGGGTCGTGCACGGAAAGCGCGTAGCGACAATCGCCGAAGCGAAGCGCCGGGCTCATGGCGCAAGGCGCGGGTTGGCGCCGCGGCGAGGCGCTACGGTAAAATCCCGCTTCTTTTCAAGATCCTTCACTGACTTCGAGGTTGACGCCATGAGCGCCCTGTCGGCGGCCGCAGGTTTTGCAGCCCTAGTGTACGCAACGGCCGCATTCGCGGCTGCTCCTACCGCCCAGCCCAAGGCTGACCTGGAAAAGGGCAAGCAGATCGCGGGCGCCGTGTGCGCCGCCTGCCATGGCGCAGACGGCAACAGCGCCGTCTCCGCGAACCCGATCCTCGCGGGCCAGCACGCCGCGTACACCGCTGCGCAACTCGCGGCCTACAAGTCCGGCGCCCGGGCCAACGCGATCATGCAGGGGATGGCCGCAGCCCTGTCTGCCGAAGACATGCGAAATGTCGCGGCCTGGTTCGAGAGCCAGGCCCCCAAGCCCTCCGCAGCCCGGGAGAAGTCGCTCGCCTTGCGCGGGCAGCAGATCTGGCGGGCGGGCATCGCCCAGTCGAACGTACCTGCATGCGCCGGCTGCCATGGCGCGGCGGGCGCAGGCATCCCGGACCAATACCCCAGGCTCGCAGGGCAGTACGCGGACCTGACCCTGGGATGGCTCAAGGCTTACGCCGGCGGCACGCGCGCAAACCCGATCATGGCGGGCATCGCCCAGCGCCTGTCCGAGGCTGACATGAAGGCGGTCTCGGAGTACGTCGCCGGCCTGCGGTAGGTCTCAGCCTACGGTTTCGTGCCGGCGCCCGCGAAGGATTCGCGAGCGGCTGCAATCGTGGCGTCGATCTCCGCCTTGCCGTGCGCGGCCGATACGAACCCCGCTTCGTAGGCTGACGGCGCGAGGTAGATTCCTCGCGCCAGCATGGCGTGGAAGAAGCGGTTGAACGCTTCCTTGTCGCACTCCATGACGGCG
>Ga0208783_10002416_pt1 | contig 10785 bp, 12 predicted proteins | sample DEB19_08_DNA_2_FD_184529 | JGI IMG/M metagenome (GOLD analysis project Ga0208783, IMG submission 184529) | Aqueous microbial communities from the Delaware River and Bay under freshwater to marine salinity gradient to study organic matter... | ecosystem: Environmental > Aquatic > Marine >... | reverse complement strand
CACGGGCACGATCCTCGCCTCCGGCGCGATCGTCCCCGGGTACTCGTTCGGTCCCGGCCTGTCGGGGCTCATCGCGTCCGGCTGCCAGGACAGCACCGCCAACATGCTGGACCTCACGACGCCGTCGTTGGGCACCGGTATCGCCAACATCGCACTGGGTTCGAACCTCAAGGACCCGCTGCTGCAGGACGGCACCGCTGGTGGGGCAGCGCACACCAGCCAGGGCATCTCGATCCTCGGCTGATCGAGACGTGACACCTCCGGCCCGGCGGCCCTGTGCCCCCGGACCGGTCGAACGGCACCACGTGGTCGGCCCGCCCCTCCGGGGGCGGGCCGACCCGCGTCCGGGCGGACCCCGTCCACAGGTTCCGGGCCCCGGCTCCCCGGGCGGACGAGGGATCCGCGGGATGGTCCGACCCGACCACGAGGGGTGGTAATTTCCTCCGCACGCGCCACTCGGGGTGGCGTCCTGGTCCCCGGCGGGCGGGAGGAGACGGCATGGTCGGACGGTCGAAGGGTCTCGTGGTCCTGCTCGTGGCCGGGGTGCTCGCCTACGGCGCCGGCCCCGGTGCGGGCATCGGCGCGGCCGCCCCGCCGGTCGTGGCGGACGCCTACCCGCAGGCGGCGATGCGGGACCTCGGGTTCTGCGCCGGCCTCACCGTCGGCTCGGCCCGCGGCGCGGTGCCCGGTTCGGGGCTCCTCATGACCAACCAGGCCGTGAGCATCGCGGTCCGCGGCGCGGCCCGCACCGCCGCCGACGCCGCGGCGGGCCGGGTCGGTGCGTGCCTGCTGTCCCCGGACCTCGGCGTGCGATCGACCGCCCCGACGGTCCTCAAGTTCGCGGCGAAGATGTCCTCGCCCTCGACCGACTGCCAACTCGACGACGTCGACCCGAACGAGCGGCCCCTCATGGGCAAGGTCGCCTGGTCGCTCGACACCGATGCGGACGGACTGACCGACTCCCGGATCCTCGGGTACCTGCGCGTCCTCGGCACCGACACCGAACTCATGGACCTCGCGTGGGTGACCGGCATGGTCACGAAGGGCGAGGCGGTCGGGGCCACGATCGGCGGGAACGTGTTCTTCGCGCCGCTGTTCAGGACGGCCAAGACGGTCGCCGTCGGCTACTACGACGAGCGCAACACGTGGGTCGAGGAGATCGACGACTTCGGCACGGACGACGCCTTCTCGGTCTACCCGGGGTTCGGGTACTCGAGCGTGAAGGCGTACACGATGGGCAACTGTGGACGGTTCGGCCCGGTGGTGGGATCGCCGAACGTGCGGGACCTGGCCCTCGGCGCCGGCCTCGTGAGCCCGCTGGGCAACCTGTCCCAGGGCTTCCACTTCCTGAACTGACCGATCCGAGGACGCCCGCCCCGCCGACCCGACGCCCGCCGAGGCCCGCGTCCCGCCGGGCGCGGGGCTCTGCCATCATGGGCTCCGCATGGCCGATCCCACCGACCTCCCGTCCGGCACCCCGCCCGGCACCCCGTCACCGGCCGACGGCCCGGGCACGCCCCGAGGGCGTCGGCGGCTCGGGATCGCGGCGATCCTCGCCGCGGTGGTGGTCATCGTCATCGGAGGCCTCGTCCTCGCGGTGGGCGGCGACGACGGCGAGCCCACCGGGGGGACGGCCACCACCGCCGGACGCACGGGCGCCGCTCGCCCGGGCGGGGGCGACCCGTCGGGGGTGACCGGTGCCTCGGGGCCCACGGGCGGCACCCGGGGCGACACCGGCCGGGGCGGCCGGGGCGGGACCACGACGACGACCCCGCGGCCCACGGTGGACACGGTCCCCGACGAGGAACCGGACCTCGCCCGCATCCGGGTGGTCGTCACGCCGGGGACGTGTCTCTGGAACGCGGACACCCTCGACCTCACCGCCCGGGGTTCGATCCGCAACGACAACCCGGTGGACGCCATCGTCTCGATCGACGTCACCTTCCGGGACGCCAACGGCGGCGAGGTCGACTTCGCCTCGGACCTCGCCGTCCTCAACCCGGGCGAGCAGGCCTCCTGGGACGTCCTCGGTGCCTCGATCGACCCGCCCGCCGGGGGCCTGCGCTGCGAGGTCGCCCTCTCCTAGGTCTGGCCCAGTCCCGGCCGCCGCCCCGGACCGGGTGGGACCGGCCCGTGGTCCTCGGGCCGCCCCGGTCCGTCAAGGACCCTCCGGCCCGCCTGCGCACTGGGCGGCGGATTTCCTCCGGCGGGGGCCCGGGTGTAGGGTTGCGCCCCTTGCCCGAGCACGTGGGCGGGTCCGTGTGGACCCGCGCGCCCGAACCAGGTGGTACTCCCGTAGCGAAGCCCAAGGACGACACGATCCTCGTGGAGGGCACGGTCGTCGAGCCCCTCCCGAACGCGATGTTCCGCGTGGAGCTCGAGAACGGCCACAAGGTGCTCGCGCACATCTCCGGGAAGATGCGCATGCACTACATCCGCATCCTCCCCGGCGACAAGGTCCAGGTCGAGCTCACGCCGTACGACCTCAGCCGCGGGCGCATCACGTACCGCTACAAGTAGCCCCACCCCCCACTCGAAGCGACGAACCAGGAACCACGGTGAAGGTCCGACCCTCCGTCAAGAAGATCTGTGAGAAGTGCAAGGTGATTCGCCGCCACGGTGCGGTGCGGGTCATCTGCGAGAACCCCCGGCACAAGCAGCGCCAGGGCTGAGAGGAACCCCGAGCACATGGCCCGTATCGCAGGCGTCGACGTCCCCCGCGAGAAGCGACTCGTCATCTCCCTGACCTACATCTTCGGCATCGGCCGCTCCACGGCCGAGGCCATCTGCGCCGCGACCGATCTGTCGCCGGACACGCGCACCCGCGACCTCACCGAGGACGAGGTCTCCCGCCTGCGCGCCTACATCGAGGCGAACCTCCAGGTCGAGGGTGACCTGCGCCGCGAGGTGGCCGGCCACATCAAGCGCAAGATGGAGATCGGCACCTACCAGGGCATCCGCCACCGTCGCGGCCTGCCGGTCCGGGGTCAGCGCACCCGCACCAACGCCCGCACCCGCAAGGGCCCGAAGAAGACCGTGGCCGGCAAGAAGAAGGTCCGCAAGTAACGCGGGGCGCGCCGCGCCCCTCGCACCGATCACCTCCCAGGAGTCACGCACCACATGGCCAAGCCCGCATCCGGCGGACGTCGTCCCCGGCGCCGAGAGCGCAAGAACATCACGCACGGCGTCGCGCACATCAAGTCGTCGTTCAACAACACGATCATCACGATCACCGACCAGCAGGGGAACACCATCTCCTGGGCCTCCTCGGGCAACGTCGGCTTCAAGGGCTCCCGCAAGTCCACGCCGTTCGCGGCCCAACTCGCGGCCGAGACCGCGGCGCGTCGGGCCATGGAGCACGGGGTGCGCCGGGTCGACGTGATGGTGAAGGGTCCCGGCTCCGGCCGCGAGACCGCCATCCGTTCCATCCAGAACACCGGGATCGAGGTGCTCGGCATCAAGGACGTCACGCCGATCCCGTTCAACGGTTGCCGCCCGCCCAAGCGGCGGAGGGTCTGAGTCATGGCGCGTTACACCGGAGCCGTCTGCCGTCTGTGCCGGCGCGAGCGCATGAAGCTCTTCCTCAAGGGCGCGAAGTGCGACACCATGAAGTGCCAGATCGAGCGTCACCCGTACCCGCCGGGCCTGCACGGCCGCGGGCGCGTGCGTGACTCCGAGTACCTGTTCCAGCTGCGCGAGAAGCAGAAGGCCCGCCGCATCTACGGCGTGCTCGAGAAGCAGTTCCGCAACCTGTACGCGGAGGCCGCGCGCCAGAAGGGCATCACCGGCGAGAACCTGCTGCGCATGCTCGAGCAGCGGCTCGACAACGTCGTGTTCCGGGCGAACTTCGGAGCGAGCCGCAACCAGGCCCGGCAGTTCGTGCGCCACGGGCACGTCACGGTGAACGGCAAGAAGGTCACGATCCCCTCGTACCAGTTGCGCAAGGGCGACGTCGTGGGCCTCTCCGCCAAGGCGAAGTCGATGATCGTGGTGCGTCACAACCTCGACACCATCGACCGAGCGGTGCCGATGTGGCTCGAGGTCTCGGCCTCCGACCACACCGCCACGGTGCGCGACCTGCCGCTGCGCGAGCAGATCGACGTGCCCGTGCGCGAGCAGCTCATCGTCGAGCTCTACTCCAAGTAATCCACTCCCCGCTGTCGAACATCTGCGAACGAGGCACACCCATGCTCATCATCCAGCGTCCAGAGATCGAGGCCGACGAGCCCCAGGGCAACGTCCAGCGCTTCACCATCTCGCCGCTCGAGCCCGGCTTCGGCCACACCATCGGGAACACGCTGCGGCGCGTGCTGCTCTCGGCCATCCCCGGTGCCGCCGTCACCCAGGTGCGCTTCGACGACGCGCTCCACGAGTTCGGCACCATCACGGGGGTCAAGGAGGACGTCACCGACATCATCCTCAACCTCAAGGACCTCGTGCTCACCTGCGCGTCGGAGGAGCCGGTCACCCTGCGCCTCGACGTCACCGGTCCGGCCGAGGTCACCGGCGCGAGCATCCAGACCACCGCCGACGTCGAGATCCTCTCGCCGGAGCTCCACATCGCCAGCGTCAACGGCAAGGGCCGCCTCGCCATCGACATCACGGTGGAGCAGGGTCGGGGCTACGCCTCGGCCGACAAGACCAAGAAGGCGGGCGCGCCGATCGGCGTGATCCCGGTGGACGCCATCTTCGCCCCGGTGCGTCGGGTCTCGTTCTCGATCGAGCCGACCCGGGTCGAGCAGGCGACGAACTACGACAAGTTGGCGCTCGAGATCGAGACCGACGGCTCCATCACCCCGCGGGACGCACTCGCCTCGGCCGGTGCGACCCTCGGCACGCTCGTCGCCCTCGTCGCGGACCTGTCGAACGAGGCTCCGAGCCTCGAACTCGGCGACGCCAAGATCGAGGCCACCCACGCCCCCGACCTGGACCTCCCGATCGAGGACCTCGACCTCTCGGAGCGGCCGCGCAACTGCCTGAAGCGGGCCCGCGTCGACACGATCGGCCAGCTCGTCATGAAGACCGAGGACGACCTCCTCGCCATCACGAACTTCGGCCAGAAGTCGCTCGACGAGGTCCTCGTCAAGCTCGACGAGCGCGGACTCGCGCTGCGGATCAAGGACTGATCGGATGCCCGCCCCGAAGAAGGGCCCGCGCTTCGGCGGGAGCCCCACCCACCAGAAGCACATGATGGCGAACCTCGCCGCCTCGCTGTTCGAGGCCGGCGCGATCACCACCACGCTGCCCAAGGCCAAGGCGCTGCGCCCGTACGCCGAGAAGCTCATCACGAAGGCCAAGAAGGGTGGCGTGCACCGCCAGCGCCTCGTGGTCGCCACCATCCACGACCAGACCGTCACCTCGCGGCTGTTCAACGACATCGCGCCGCGCTACGCGGATCGCAACGGCGGCTACACCCGGATCACCAAGCTCGGCCCGCGTCCCGGCGACAACGCGCCCATGGCGCGCATCGAGCTGGTCTGACCAGCCACGGCCGCCGGCCGCACCGATGACCCTGTTCGACGTCCCCGCCGCCGGTCCCGGCGGCGGTGTCACGTCCGGGGACGACTCGGGTCCGTCGACGATCCGCATGACCGTCGCGTACGACGGCACCGCGTTCCACGGCTTCGCCCGCCAGCGCGACCAACGCACGGTGGCCGGGGTCATCGAGGCCGCGCTCGCCAAGGTCCTGCGCACCGAGGTGGACCTCGCCTGCGCCGGGCGCACCGATGCGGGCGTGCACGCGTGGGGCCAGGTCGTCTCGTTCGCCGCACCGCCCGGCGCGGATCCCGACGCGCTGCGCAACCGGCTCAACCGCATGCTCGGACCCGAGGTCGTGGTCCGCGACGCGCGCGTGGCCGAACCCGGCTTCGACGCCCGTCACTCGGCCCGGGCCCGGACCTACCGCTACACCGTCCTCAACCGACGCGAGCCCGACCCGTTCCTGGCCCGCACGGCGTGGTGGGTCCCGGAACCGATCGACCTCCACGCGCTCGAGCTCGCGGCCGACCCGTTCATCGGCGAGCACGACTTCGCGGCGTTCTGTCGCCGCGGACCGGCCGGCTCGACCACGGTGCGGCGCGTGCTGGCCTCGGAGTGGCACCACCTCGGCGACGGGGTCCTGCGCTACGAGGTGCGGGCCACCGCCTTCTGCTGGCAGATGGTCCGCGCCCTCGTCGGCACCCAGGTCGAGGCCGGGCTCGGGAGGCGCCGCGCCGGTGCCATGCTCTCGATCCTGCGCAGCGGCGACCGGGCCGCGGCCGGGGCGCTCGCCCCGCCGCACGGCCTCTGCCTCTGGCACGTGGCCTACGACGACGAGGAGCCCCGATGACCGCACGCACCGCCCGGCGCCGCTCCGTCGTCCTCGCGTCGGTCGTCCTGCTCGGCCTCCCGGCCTGTGGGGGCGGGTCCTCGGCGGAGCCGACGACCTCGAGCGGCGCCGGGAGCGCGCTGCTGCGCGCCGCGACGCGGGCCGGTGCGGCGAGCGACGCGGTGTCGTTCCAGCAGCGCACGATCTCGGCGGGTCGGGCCGAGGAGGTGTTCGCGCGCCGGGGTGACGACTCGCTCGTGGCCACCGAGTACGACGACGGGGGTCGCAACGAGGTGCGACGCGTCGACGGCACCGTCTACGTGCGCTCGGACCTCCGACTCACCGCCGGAGGGCCCGCGCCGTGGATCCGGATCGACGCGGGCGTCGACGCCGACCGGTGGATCGACCTGCTCGGTGACGACCTGCTCGCCCCGACGCCCGGCGAGGTGAGCGGACTCCTCGCCGCCGGTGTGGATCGGGTCACCGCCGTCCGTCGCGCCGGCGCCGGCGCGCGCACGCTCATCGTCCGACCCGTGGCGGTCGCCGACGGGGAGCGGCCGACCTCGATCCGCATCCGCCGCACCCGGCCCGCGTTCGTCGGTCGGGTGGCGGGGCTGTTCGTCGACGGCGAGCGGGTGGCCCGGCGCACCTACGCCGCGGTCCGGTGGGGCGATCGGGCCGCGGCCATCACGGTCCCCGCCGGGACGGTGGCCATCGACGGCGTGCGCGATCCGCAGGTCCTGGCCCTCCCCGCCGCGGTCCGACGGGCGCCCGCGGCCCTCCCGGCGGGTTGGGGTCTGCGTGCCGCGGTCGGCATCACGCCGAGCCAGGGCGACGGCACCTGCCAGCAGGCCCTCACGCTCTACGCGCCCGCGGGCCGGCCCCTCGCCGACGGGTACCTCGCGGTGTACCTCAAGGCCGCCGGGTGCCCGACCCCCGCCGGCGCGGGCTCGGCCCCGTTCACCGCCGGCGCGAACGCGGGGTGGATCGGCCAGGACGCGGGGTCCACCGTCGGCGGTCTCACGGTGGACGGCGTGTCGGTGCGGTTCCGCACCTCGCTGCCCGAGCGCGACCTCGCCTCGGTGCTCGCGACCTGGACCCCGCTCCCGGCCTGAGGCCCGGAGCGACACCGGGCGGCTCAGAACTGGAAGTAGATGAACGGCACCGGCGCGGTGCCGGACCACACCATGATGCCGACCAGCGCGGCCCCGACGAGGGCACCCTGGACGACCGGTGACCAGTGCAGCGGTCGCAGCACCGCGCGCCGCCGGTCCACGAGGTCCATCGCCACCACGAGGACGGCGAACAGGCCCACCGTGAGGAGGTCGGCCTTCCAGGCCCCGGGTGCCGAACCGATCGGACCGTTCGCCATGTTGCGGAAGAACTCGAACGCGTCGCCGATCGTCGTCGCCCGGAAGAAGACCCAGAGTGCGGTGACGAACGCGAACGTCCCGAGGATCTTGGGCACGTCGCGCAGGCCCGGCACCGCGGGTCGTCCCCGCGGTTCGTAGGCACCGAGGGCGCGGTGCACCGCGAGCGCAGCGCCGTGCAACCCGCCCCACACCACGAACGTCCACGCCGCGCCGTGCCAGAGACCGCCGATGAGCATGACGAGGAACAGGTTGCGGTAGGTGGCGAAGCGTCCCCGCTGGTTGCCCCCGAGCGGGATGTACAGGTAGTCGTGCAACCAGGAGGACAGGGAGATGTGCCAGGTGCGCCAGAACTGCGTGATGGAGGTCGACAGGTAGGGCTGCTCGAAGTTGCGGAACACCTCGATGCCGAGCAGTCGCGAGGTGCCGCGGGCGACGTCGGTGTACCCCGAGAAGTCGCCGTAGATCTGGATCGCGAACGCCACCGCGCCGACCGCGAGCGGGATGAAGCCCCGTCCGTCGGGTCGGGCGAACACCTCGTTGGCGACGACCGCCACGGTGTCGGCGATCACCACCTTCTTGAAGATGCCCGTGATGATGAGCAGGATCCCGGAGTACACCTGCTCGCGGTTCGGCCGGCGCCGCTCGGTGCGTAACTGGGGGAGCAGGTGCCAGGCCCGCTCGATCGGACCGGCCGCGAGCAGCGGGAAGTACGCGATGAACAGTGCGTACGTGGCGAGGCTGCGCTCGGCCCGGAGGCGCCCGCGGAAGATGTCCACCGCGTACGAGATCTCGTGGAACACGAAGAACGAGATCCCGACCGGCAGGATGACCCGCAGCACGGGCGCGCTCCACTCGAGTCCGAGGGTGGTGGCGACCTGCTGGGCCGAGTCGATGAAGAAGTTGGCGTACTTGAAGAACCCGAGGATCCCGAGGTTGAAGACGAGTTGGGAGATGAGCCAGGACCGTTTCGCCCGCTCGCCCTCGGCCTCCTCGATCCGGATGCCGATCATGAAGTCGATGACCGTGGTGATGAGCAGGAGCAGGAGGAACCGCCAGTCCCACCAGCCGTAGAACACGTACGACGCGACCAGCAGCAGACGGTTCTGGCCGCGCAGGCGCAGGCGCCAGTAGGTGAGCACGACGAGGACGAGCAGCAGGATGAACTGCAGCGAGTTGAAGGTCACGGCGCTGTGCCCCCCGGTCGGATCTCGGCGGCGATCATGCGCGAGAACTCACGTGCGCTGCTCGGGCCGAGGTGCTCGAAGTCGATGAAGGCATCGGACGCGAACGCATCCGTGTGATCGCTGATCGGCACGCCCTCGGCCCGGGCGGCCCGCAGCACCGCGCGCCGCCACGCGACGTAATCGTCCGCCCCGTTCGGGTGGGCGTCGACGTAGCCCCGTTGCACGGGCATGATGGCGACGTGGACCCGGATGCCGGCGTCCCGAAGCGACCGCAACGTGCGGCGGAACGCGCTGATCTCGTCCCGACCGACCCGGAAGTCGCGCAGCGGCCCCTGAGCGGTCTGGGCGGCCTCGCGCGCGAGCATCCGCTCGCGGCGTGCACCGGTAAGCGATCGGGTTCGGCCCGGGGTGAACGTGATCGCCTGCGGCGGCGCACGATCGGGGAGCGCGTCGGAGAGGTCGCGACCGGCGACGACCTGCAGCATCGGACCGAGGTCTCGCAGTGCGGCACGGTTGCGTGCGAGCGCGGACGTGCGGGCGAGCGCGCGGTCCGCAGCGCCGAAGGCCCCGGATCGCGTGGCGCGGACGGACTCGTAGCGGCCGATGCTCTCGGAACGCCGGGCCGGGTTGAAGTCGAGGGACGAGACGCCCCACACCACGGTGTCGGGTCGCAGGCGCGGCACCGCCACGTCGAGCAGCCATCGCTGCATCATGAGCGCCTGACCGCCCTTCGCGAGCGACACGTTGTGCACCACGGCGTCGCGGCCGAGTTCCTCGGACACGACCGCGGGCACCACGTCCCGGCCCGCCTGCGAGGACCCGGTGATGAGGACGTCGCTGTGCAGCCCGGTCGCCGCGGCGTCGTCCATCTCCCGCACGAGGCGGGCCGCCTCGGGGGAGAACCAATCGCCGGGTTCGGGGAGGCGGGGTTCGAGGACCCGGGCGGTGGTCTCCGCCGCGAGGAGCACCGCGAGGAGCCCGACGACGAGGCCGAGCCAGGTCCGTCGGCCGAGCCCCGTCCGCTCCCTGCTCCCGCCCACGACTTCCCCCAGTGCCATCGACCCGGAACACCCGGTCCGCGCCCACGAACGGCGGTCAATCTACCCGTCCGATCGCGCCCGCCGGACGCGGCGACGGCGTCACGGCATCTACGTGCCCGGCGGTCGCGGCGTCGCCGTTCGACACGCGTCACCAGCCCGTGGCGACGAGCTCATCGTGCAGCTGCGCGGAGAACGCGCGTGCACCGGCTCGGTCGAGGTGTTCGATGTCACGGAAGGCCGAGACCGGCATCGAGCGCGTCGCGTCCACCAGCAGCACGCCCTCGTCGCGGGCGATGCGCCGCACCGCCCGCTTCCAACGGGTGAAGTCGCGCGCGCCGCGCGGGTGGGCATCGATGAACCGCTGGGTCACCGGCATGAGGACCACGGCCGTCCGGATGTCGTCCCGTCGGAGTCCACGCAGCGTCCGGCGGAAGGCGTCGAGTTCGGCCCGGCCGACCGAGTACCCGCGCAGTTGCACCTCCCGCGCGTACGCGACCTGTCGGCGCCGCATGGCCTCGAGGCGGGCCGGAGGCAACGGTGGTTCCCGATGCTCGTAGGTGATCGCACGGTCCGTGGTGCGCACCGGGAGCCCCGAGCCCCGGTCCGCGCCGGTGAGGATCTGCGACATGAGGTACGGGTCGCGCAGGCTCGAGCGGTGCTCGGCGAGTGCGGAGACCTCGGCGAGGGTCCGGTCGGCCGCTGCGAACGGACCATGACGCGTCGCACGTGCGCGGTCGTACCGGTCGATCGTCTCCGGACGCCGGGCCGCATTGAAGTCGAGGGAGGACAGGCCCCACACGACGGAGTCGGGCCGGGTGCGCGGCACCACCTCCTCGAGCAGCCAGCGCTCCTGCAGGGTTGTCTGGCCACCACCGCCGAGC
>Ga0208783_10002410_pt1 | contig 10795 bp, 9 predicted proteins | sample DEB19_08_DNA_2_FD_184529 | JGI IMG/M metagenome (GOLD analysis project Ga0208783, IMG submission 184529) | Aqueous microbial communities from the Delaware River and Bay under freshwater to marine salinity gradient to study organic matter... | ecosystem: Environmental > Aquatic > Marine > Coastal... | reverse complement strand
CATTCAGTGTCGCGTCTGATTGGTGCACCTCCTGGATATGTGGGTTATGAAGAAGGCGGACAGCTCACTGAAGCAGTTCGTCGCAGACCATATTCAGTGATCCTGCTCGATGAAGTAGAAAAGGCGATGATGCCCGAGGAAGAGCTGGCGAGGTTAACCGCGGTGGCAGCAATGGTGACCGTGCCGCCCTTACGCTTGAACGCTGCGGCGACGGCAAGGATGGCCTGCTTGGCGCGAAGCACGGACGCGCCGGGCTCCAACAAGCCGATGCCGACGCCTTCCGGGTTCATCTGCGGATAGCGCTTCCGCAAGTCATCGTGGGTGATCGCTTCGACGGCGACGCCCAGCTTGCCAAGTGTCGCTTGCGTCGCACGAAGGCCAGGCGTCCAATCCGGGGCCAGCTGCAGGCGCCCGGTCTGCATCATCAGCGACACGCCAAACTCCTCCTGGCGTGCCCGCCAGGCCGCAAAGGCGCGCAGCGCCGAGCGAGAGTAGAGTTCGCGGTCGCCATAGCCGCAGCGGATCTGCCGGGTCTCATCGCCCGAGGTGGCGCGCGAGTTGCCGGGACCGTAGGCATCGACGAGGGTGACGCGGTGCCCCATCTCGCGCAAGTGCAGTGCCGTCCAGGCGCCAAAGGCCCCGCCGCCAACGACGACCACGGGTGCCCGAGGAGTCGCCTGCGCGGCCGCGCCGATCGAGGTGCCGAGACCGAGCGCCGATGCCCCAACCGGCAATCCGGTGGCCTTGATGAACGTGCGTCTATCCACGAGAACCTGCTTTCCGGATGTAGGCGGCAAACATGCCACGCCGAGTTTACACGGCCTTGCATGCGCGCACGCCGCGACTTGCGGCATGCTACGCTGCGGAGAGGTTGGATATGCGCCTGAGAGCTGGAACGTGGGTCGTCGGACTGGGAGCGTGGGCCTTGATCATGAGCGTCACCGGTTCCGCACAGTACGCGAAGAAGACGCTGGTCGCGCATCGAGGCGCCTCTGCCTACGCCCCCGAGCACACGCTGGCCGCTTACCGGCTGGCGATCGAAATGGGCGCCGACTACGTCGAGCAGGATCTTGCCGTCACCAAGGACGGCGTGTTGATCTGCCTCCACGATGCGAGCCTTGAGCGCACGACCAACGTCGAGGAACTGTTTCCAACCCGCGTCAGCACGCAGACGATCGAAGGCAAGACGCGGCGAGCCTGGCTGGCCAATGACTTCACCTTGGCGGAGATCAAGACCCTCGACGCCGGATCCTGGTTCGACAAGAAGTTTGCCGGAGAGACGATCCCGACGTTCGATGAAGCCGTCGCGCTCGTGAAGGGCAAGGCTGGTCTGTTTCCGGAATTGAAGACGCCAGAGATCTACGTCGGCCGCAATGTCGACTTCGAAAAGCTCGTGGAGGCTGCGCTCGATAAGCACAACCTGCGCGGCCCGAAAGCTGGTCCAAAGACGCCGATCATCCTGCAGACGTTCGGGCCGGATTCTGCGCGCAAGCTGGCGCAGATGAAGATTGGTGTGCCGGTCGTGTTGCTGCTCGGCAGCGACAACGGTTTCAACACGGCCGATCAGTTGAAGGCGTGGAAGGGGATCGTGCAGGGCTTCGGCCCCGCCAAGAACATCGTGTTCCAGAATCCCGCGTTCGTCAGCTGGGCACACGAACTCGGCATGACCGTCACGCCGTATACGTTCAGGTCAGCGGATCCAAGCAAGTCTGGATTTAGGGACGTCACCGAGGAGATGACGCACTTCCTCTACAAACTGAACGTCGACGCGGTGTTTACGGACAATCCGGATAGGTTTCCCAGGAAATAGCCAGTAGCTACTTCTGCCTGACCGTCAGCACGCCCCGCATGTCCTTGCAACCGGCATCCCGTGTCAGGTTGCAGTAGAACGGGAACGTCCCAGCCTGGTCGGCGCGAAATTCAAACGTGATCGTGGACTGGCCAGGGACGCGCTTGGTGATCCGGTAGGCGTCGATCGCGAATCCGATCGGCACATCCTCGGATCGCAAGATGATTTTCACGAGGTCGTCCTGCGCGACATCCAGCTTGTTCGGGGTAAAGACGTGGTCCTTCGCGACGATCGTGAATTCGCGACGGTTCTGCGCGGGCTCCTGCGCAGACAGGACGGCCGCTGAAAGGGCGACGGCCGCGAGCATCGAACGCATGAACTGATTGTACGTAAGAAAGGCCGGAGCTGCCGCCCCGGCCTTTCACTGTCCTTGGAGCGTGTTAGCGGCGCGGGCCGCGGTCACGCCGTGGGCCGCGATCGCCGCGCGGACGGTCGCCGCCGCCGTCGCCCGAAGGCGCACCGGCGTTGTCGCCGCCTTCGCCACCAGCGTTCTCGCTGCCGGCCGGCGGAGCACCGCCTTCTTCGGGGGTAATCAACGCCTTGCGCGACAGGCGGATCTTGCCGGTCGGGTCGATGTTGATCACCTTCACCAGCACCTGCTGGCCTTCCTTCAGCTCGTCACGCACATCCTTGACGCGGTAGTGCGCGATTTCCGAGACGTGCAGGAGGCCGTCGGTGCCAGCCATGATTTCGACGAACGCGCCGAAGTCGGTGATGCGCTGCACCTTGCCGAGGTAGGTCTTGTTCAGTTCGGCAGTGGCGGTGAGTTCCTGGATCATGCCGATCGCCTTGTTGGCGGCGGCTTCATCCGACGAGGCGACGTTGACGTGACCGTCATCCTCGACGTCGATCTTGACGCCCGTCTTCTCGATGATGCTGCGGATCATCTTGCCACCGGGCCCGATGACGTCGCGGATCTTGTCGACAGGAATCTTGATGGTGATGATGCGCGGCGCGTAGGCCGACATGTTCGAGCGGTGCGTGGCGAGCGACGCCAGCATCTTGTCGAGGATGTAGAGGCGGCCCGCCTTGGCCTGCGCCAAGGCGTCGCGCATGACCTGCGCGGAGACGCCGCTGATCTTGATGTCCATCTGCAGCGCCGTGATGCCGTTGGCGGTGCCGGCGACCTTGAAGTCCATGTCGCCGTAGTGATCTTCGGCGCCCGCGATGTCCGAGAGGACCGCGTACTTGCCGGTCGCTTCGTCCATGATCAGGCCCATCGCCACGCCGGCAACCGGCGCCTTGATCGGCACGCCCGCGTCCATCATCGCCAGCGAGCCGCCGCACACCGACGCCATCGACGAGCTGCCGTTCGACTCGAGGATGTCCGAGACGATGCGGATCGTGTAGGCGAAGTCGGTTTCCGCCGGAATCATCGGCGCCAGCGCGCGTTCGGCCAGCGCGCCGTGGCCGATTTCTCGCCGGCCGGGGCCGCGCATCGGCTTCACTTCGCCAACCGAGAACGGCGGGAAGTTGTAGTGCAGCATGAAGCGCTTCCACAGCTCGCCATCGACCTGTTCGATCTTCTGCTGGTCGTCGGCGGTGCCGAGCGTCGCGGTGACGAGCGCCTGCGTCTCGCCGCGCGTGAACACGGTTGAGCCGTGGACGCGGGGCAGCACGCTGTTTTCGATCGTGATCTGGCGGATCTCGTCGAACTTGCGGCCGTCCTGGCGGATGTTCTTGCCGAGCACTTCTTCACGCAGCGCGCGTTCCTGCATGGCGTGGAACAGGCCCTTGGCTTCGAGCTTGTTGCCGGCAAACTGCTCCGGCAGGCCGGCGAGCATGTCCTTCTCGACCTTCGCCACCGTCGCGTAGTTCACCAGCTTGCCCTTGATGCGCATCGCATCGGCGAGGGCGGCGTACGACTGGTCGACGTAGGCCTTGAGCTCGGCGTTGACGGCCTGCTCCGGCTTCGGCAGCTTGGTGCGGCCGGCGTCCTTGGCGAGCGCGTCAATGCCTTCAACCAGCTGCTTGATGGCGCTGTGGGCGGTCTCCAGCGCGGTGATGGCTTCTTCTTCCGTCACCTCGTTGGCGCCCGCTTCGACCATCACGATGCCGTCCTTGGTGCCGGCCACGACGAGGTCGAGCTTGCTCTGCTTGCGCTGCGGGAAGGTCGGATTGACGATGAACTGGCCATCGACCAGGCCGACGCGAACCGCGGCCACGGTCTTCTCGACCGGCATCTCCGAACACGCCAGCGCCGCGCCGGCGCCGGTCAGCGCGAGCACGTCCGAATCGTTCTCGGTGTCAGCGGAGAGCACGAACGCAATGACCTGCGTCTCGTAGGCCCAGCCGCCGGGGAACAGCGGACGGATCGGACGATCGATCAAGCGGCTGGTGAGCGTTTCCTTCTCGGTCGCCTTGCCTTCGCGCTTGAAGAACCCGCCCGGGATGCGGCCCGAGGCGTAGGTGTATTCGCGGTAGTCCACGGTGAGCGGAAGGAAGTCGATTCCTTCACGCGGGCTGGACGAATGGCACGCGGTGACGAGCACCATCGTGTCGCCCATGCGGACGACCACCGAGCCATCGGCCTGCTTGGCCAGACGTCCCGTTTCGATCGAGATGGTCTGGTTGCCGAAAGTCAGATCTTTCTTGTGCATAACTGGCCTGCTATCTGCTGAGCGACGCGGTTACTTGCGGATACCGAGGCGCTTGATCACCTCAGCGTAACGATCGGCGTCCTTGCTCTTCAGGTAGTCGAGCAGCCGACGGCGCTGGCCAACGAGCTTGAGCAGCCCGCGGCGCGAATGATGGTCCTTGCCGTGCGTCTTGAAGTGCTCGGTGAGGTAGTTGATGCGTTCGCTGAGGATGGCAACCTGAACTTCAGGTGAGCCGGTGTCTTTATCGTGGGTCTTGTAGTCGCCGATGAGGGCGGTCTTCTTGTCTTTCGTGAGTGCCACTGTCTGTACCTCCACGCGCAGCCCAGTCGTCGATTCCGGGATGGATGTCGAATCGACCACGCTGCCGTATATGGCGATTTCTGTATCGCCTTGAACCTAACGATGTTACCTCAGAAGGGGCCTAAGGGCCTAGGGGCTTAAGGACTTAGCGCTAGGGCAGCAGGACGACCCAGCCGTGCAGGTTGCCCGGAACCTTGCCAGGCCTCGCCAAGGCGACCAGGTCGCCGTCAGGGCTCATGAACCGGGCAATTGCGGGTAATTCGGCCAACGGGGCGACGAGATCCGCTGGTCCCATTTCCACGCCATTCTTCAGGCGCTCGAGCTGCAGCGGCGAGCGGAGCGTGACAGAAGGCAGGTCGGTCAGAAGTTCACGGAATGGCACAAACCGCGCTATCGTCGATTCCCGGGGTTGCTGGAGGACGTCTGCCAGTGGCACCGCTCGATCGAGGCCGAACTCTCCCGAGCGCGTTCGTCTGAGCGCTGTGAGCACTGCGCCGCAGCCGAGTGATTCGCCAAGGTCGTGCACGAGCGAGCGCACGTAGAAGCCTGCCGAGACTTGCATCTCGAGACTCGCCGTCTCGCCGCCGAAATCGACGACCGCGAGACGCTTGACGGTTACGATCACGGCCTTCGGCCGCTGCTGTTCCGGTACTTCAGCCGGCTCTCCCTTGCGCTTCCGCCTGCGGGCGAGGTCATACGAGCGCTCACCGTCGATGTTCTTCGCCGAATACACCGGTGGTGTTTGCTCGAAGGTCCCCTGGAATCGCGCGATCGCCGCGACCAACTCGTCGCGTGATGGCCTGCGGTCCGACGTCTGTGTGACGGTGCCCGACGCGTCGTAGGTGTCCGTGGCGCGACCGAAGGCGATCGTCGCCTCATAGGTCTTGTCGCTGGCGGTGAGGAACTGCGCCAGTCGCGTCGCTCGTCCAACCACGAGCGGCAGCACGCCGGTGGCCATTGGATCGAGCGTGCCGGTGTGGCCGATGCGCGATTCCCCAAGCACGCGCCGCGCGAACTTCACCACGTCGTGCGAGGTTGGCCCCTCCGTCTTGTCGACGATCAGGACTCCGCTGAGGTCTTGGGGGCTCACTACTTGCCGGCGAGAAGAGACCTGTAGAACTTCAGTTCCGCGATCGATTCTTCGATATCGGCGAGGGCGCGATGCGTTTCCTGCTTCGGCGGCTGTTGCCGGCCGGGGAACCAGTGTTTCGCCATCAGCTTGATCGAACTGACGTCGACGATGCGGTAGTGCAGGTAGCGCTCGACCGACGGCATGTAGCGGCTGAGGAAGCGCTTGTCCTGCCACACCGAATTGCCGCAGAGCGGGGCGGTGCCCTTGGCGCAGTGCTTCCTGATGAAGTTGAGCGTCTTCTTCTCGGCGTCGGCCAGGGAGACGCCTTCGTTCTTGGCGCGATCGAGCAGGCCGCTCTTGGTGTGCGCGCGCCGCGGCCACGCGTCCATCTTCTTCAGGGCCGACGGTGTCTGCCGGATGGCAAGGTCGGGCCCGCGGTCGATGATCGTGAGGTCGAAGTCGGTGATGATGGTCGCGATCTCGATCAGCGTATGACGGTCGGGATCGAGCCCGGTCATTTCGCAGTCGATCCACACCATCAGGTCGTCACGTCGTGCCACCTGCTTACTCGTCCTTCTTGTCCTGAGGCGCGGCGTCGTCCGTCACCGGCGTGCGCGCGGCGTCGGTCGCGTGGATCTCCTGGATGATCTCTTCCACGCGCTGCTGCGCGGCGACCGATTCGTCGTAGATGAATTTCACTTCAGGCGAGCGGCGCAGCGACAGGCGCTCCGCCAGCAAATGGCGGACGAACCCGGTCGCGCGTTCGAGCGCCTGCTGGGTCTTCTTGCGATCGTTGGCGTCGCCGAGGATGGTCCAGTAGACGCGCGCCAGCGAGAGATCGCCGGTGACTTTGGTGCGGGTGATGGTGACGAGGCCCACGCCTGGATCGCGGACCTCGGTCGCCAGCATCTGACTGACTTCTTCGCGGACCTGTTCCTGAATCCGCTCAACACGATGGGTCAAGGCCATGGTGGCCTCCGTTCTTTACGCGGGTTGCGGGACGCGTTCCATCTGGAACACTTCGATGACGTCGCCAACCTTGATGTCGTTGAATCCCTGCAGGCCCAGACCGCACTCGAAGCCGGACTTCACTTCGGACACGTCGTCCTTGAATCGCTTCAAGGAGGCGAGCTTGCCTTCCCACACCATGGCGCCGTCGCGGAGCAGGCGGGCCTGGGTTTCACCCTTGCGGGTGATGGTGCCGTCGGTGACCATGCAGCCGGCAATGGTGCCGAGCTTGGGAACCTTGAAGGTCTCGCGCACCTGCGCCACGCCGACGCGCTGTTCCTTGAACGTCGGCTCGAGCAGGCCGGCCATCGCCTTCTTGATCTCATCGGTCACGTGATAAATGACCGAATGCTGGCGAATGTCGACCTTCTCGCGATCGGCCACATCGGCGGCGTTGCGGTCCGGCCGCACGTTGAAGCCGATGATGATGGCATTCGACGCGGTGGCAAGCAGCACGTCGCTTTCGTTGATCGCGCCGACCGCCGAGTGAATGATCTTGATGCGCGTCTTGGCGTCCGAGAGCTTCGACAGCGTATCGGCGAGCACTTCGGCCGAGCCCTGCACGTCCGCCTTGATGATCAGCGGCAGGTCCTTCGCGCCTTCGTCCGACAACTGCGCCTGCAACGATTCGAGCGTGAGACGCGAACCGCGCGCGGCATGCGCCTTGTCCTTCGCCTGTCCCTGGCGGAACGTGGCGATCTGGCGCGCCTTGGCGGCATCGGCAACCTGCTGGAAGCCGTCGCCGGGCGAGGGGAGTGACTCGAGGCCGAGCAGTTCGACCGGCGTTGACGGGCCGGCCAGCTTCAGGTTGCGGCCACGATCGTCGATCAGCGCGCGCACCTTGCCGACCACGGGGCCGGCGATCACATTGTCGCCGACGCGCAGCGTGCCGTCCTGGATCAGGACGGTCGCCACCGGACCGCGGCCCTTGTCGAGCTTGGTCTCGATGACCGTGCCGATTGCGCTCCGCTTCGGGTTGGCCTTCAGGTCATCGATTTCGGTGACGAGGAGGATCATTTCGAGCAGCGAGTCGATACCGGTGCGCTTCTTGGCCGAGACTTCGACGAACACGGTCTGGCCGCCCCACTCTTCCGGCATCAAGCCGAGGTCGGTGAGCTGACGCTTGACGGTTTCCGGGTTCGCGCCAGGTTTGTCGATCTTGTTCACGGCCACGATGATCTTCACGTTCGCGGCCTTGGCGTGATCGATGGCTTCCCTGGTCTGCGGCATGACGCCGTCATCGGCGGCCACGACCAGCACGACGACGTCGGTGATCTTGGCGCCGCGGGCGCGCATCATGGTGAACGCCGAGTGACCGGGCGTGTCGAGGAACACGATGCTCTTGCCGCTCTTCTCGCCGGCACTGACCAGATACGCGCCAATGTGCTGCGTGATGCCGCCGGCTTCGCGTTCAGCCACGCGGGTCTCGCGAATCGAGTCGAGCAGCGTCGTCTTACCGTGGTCGACGTGGCCCATGATCGTGACGACCGGCCAGCGGGTGACCATGTCCTTCGGATCGGCGGCCTTCTCGCTTTCGGCGACGATTTCCTGCTCGAAGCTGCGCGTTTCGATTTCGGCGCCGAAGTTGGCGGCGAGCATCTTCGCGGTGTCGAGGTCGATCGCGGTGTTGATGGTCATCATCAAGCGGCGATCGAGCAGCGCCTTCAACGCGTCCTTGACGCGAATTTCGAGGCGATCCGCCAGGTCTTTCACCGTCATGCCTTCGGAGAAGGTGATGGTGCGGGTAATGGGTGGCGGTGCGGCCGGCGCCGACTGCTGCGGACGCGGATTCTGCAGCGCGTCGCGCTTCTGCGCCGGCTTCATGCCTGGACCGCCGGGGCGGCCCTGCTGGGGACGGAAGCCCGGGCGCTGCGGCATGCCCGGACGTTGCGGCATCCCGCCGGCCGGACGAACCGGCTGAGAGGGCAGTGGGCGAGGCCCACCCAGCATCGCCGCGGTGTTGCTCTGCGGCGGACGCTGGCCATAGCGCGGCGGCTGGCCGTGCGGTCGGGCAAGGTTGCCGGTGGCGGCCTGCGGCGGACGCGGCGCCGGCGGAATCACTCGCGGCGGCTGCGGCACCAGCTGGCGCTTGGGCTGCAATGGGGGCGCGCTCGGCGGCGCCTGGCCAGGTTCTTCGACGCGCAGGCGGATGCTCGGCGGCACGAAGCGGCCGGCCTTCTCACGAGCGACCTCGGGCGGAGCCTCCACGGGGGGCGCCGGTTCGGCTGCGGGCGCGGCGGCGACGGGTTCGACTGCGACCGGCGCTGGTTCAACGACCGGAGGCGGAGCCTCCACGACAGGTGCGGGCGGCGTCTCGACGACCGGCGGCGCTTCGACGACCGGCGGTGGCGGCGCAGGTGCTTCGACCGGCGCGGCGGAGACGGGCGCCTCTTCCACCTTCGGCGCGTCGGGCTTCACCAACGTCGGCTTCTTGATCAGCCGGGGTGGTCCGAGTGTCGGGGCAGCGGGCTTGGGCGGCTCAGGCGCGGGCGCGGCAGCGCCTTTCTTGCCGGGCGCGGCCTTCGCCTTTGGCTTGACCGCCGTCTCGGAGAACATGTCGCCCTTGGGCAGCGTGATGCCCTTTTGCTTCGCCATTCGCTCGACGAACTGGCGCGCGACGATCTCCTCGAGCGTGCTCGATGCGCTCTTGAGCTCGATGCCGTGGTTCTTCTTCAGCAACGCCAGCACGTCTTTGCTGTCGATGTCGAGAAGTTCAGCGACTTTATAAACCCGAACGGTGGACAAACTGGTTACCTTTTCAGGCCGACGGCCCATCGGGCCATCGCGCCGTCAGTCAAACGGTTCTACTGCTGTTCTTCCGCTTCGGCGGCAGGCTGGGCGTCGGCCTCGGTGTTTGCGGCCTCAAGCGCGCCAAACTGCGCTTCCACTTCCTTGCGCTTCTCTTCTTCGCTCTTGATATCGATGCGCCAGCCGGTCAGCTTCGCTGCCAGGCGGACGTTCTGGCCCTTCTTGCCGATCGCGAGCGACAGCTGGCTGTCTTCGACGACGACTTCCATGACCTTTTCCCTGTCATCAACGATCGTCACGCGCTGCACCTTCGCGGGGCTGAGCGCGTTCATCACAAACTGCACCGGGTCATCCGAGTAGTCGACGATGTCGATCTTCTCGCCGCGCAGTTCGCGGATGATGGCCTGCACGCGCGTGCCCTTCATGCCGACGCAGGCGCCCACCGGATCGACGTCGCGCTCGCGCGAGTAGACCGCGACCTTGGCGCGATCGCCGGCTTCGCGGACCGCGCCGCGGATCATCACGGTGCCGTCGTAGATTTCAGGAACTTCCTGCTCGAACAGCTTGATCAACAGGGCCGGATCGGTGCGCGACAGCACGATCTGCGGTCCCTTGGCGCTCTTGCCGACCGTGCGAATGACCGCGCGGACACGATCGCCCTGCGCGTAACTTTCCGCGCGCGACTGTTCCTTGCGGGGCAGGATCGCCTCGACGCGGCCCACCTCGACGATGATGTCGCCCTGTTCGAAGCGCTTCACCAGGCCGTTCATCACCTCGCCGACGCGCTGGTTGTATTCAGCGAAGACGTTCTCGCGCTCCGCCTCACGGACTTTCTGGAAGATGACCTGCTTCGCCGTTTGCGCGGCAATGCGGCCGAGCACGTCGGTGCGCTTCGGGAATTCGATCTGGTAGCCGACTTCGACCTCGGCATCCTCGCCGTAGATTTCCTTCGCTTCGGCGATCGAGATTTCCTTGCCGGGGGCCGTCACTTCTTCGACGATCGTCTTCACCGCAAACAGCTCAATTTGACCGTTCTCGGGGTTGAACTTCGCCTTCAGCTCTTCGTCACCCTTGTAGAACTTGCGCGACGCCGTGAGCACGGCTTCTTCCATCGCCTGTATGACGACTTCCGGCTCGATGCCCTTTTCCTTTGCAAGGGCCTCGATCGTCTGCATTAAAGGATTGCTGGTCGTTGCCATAATTGTCTGACCTAAAACT
>Ga0208783_10002408_pt1 | contig 10799 bp, 9 predicted proteins | sample DEB19_08_DNA_2_FD_184529 | JGI IMG/M metagenome (GOLD analysis project Ga0208783, IMG submission 184529) | Aqueous microbial communities from the Delaware River and Bay under freshwater to marine salinity gradient to study organic matter... | ecosystem: Environmental > Aquatic > Marine > Coastal... | reverse complement strand
CGGCCGCGACCTGGGCCAGGTGGGTCACGCACAAAACCTGGCGACCGGCGCCGAGCGCGGCGAGCGCCGCCCCTACGGTCATGCCGGCCTCGCCGCCGATACCGGCGTCGACCTCGTCGAAGACCACGGTCGGCGGTGCCACGGCCGACACGAGCCGGATCGCCAGCATCACGCGCGAGAGCTCTCCCCCCGAGGCGGCCCGGGCCACGGGGCGGGCGGGTTCTCCCGGGTTTGGTGCGAGGAGGAAGACCACGTTGTCACCACCGTCCTCACCCGGTTCACCGTCGTGCACCTCGACCGTGAACTCGGCCGCGGGCAACGCGAGATCACGGAGGCGCGCCGTGACCGCGACCGCGAAGGGCTCGGCCACCGCTCGACGGGCCGCACTGAGTTCGCCCCGCGCCGCGTCTCCCCGCTCCTCGGCCGCCGCCCGCTCGATTTCGAGCGCGGCGACGTGCTCATCGCGCTGCTCGAGATCGACCAACCGGGCGCGGGCCGACGCTGCGAAGCCGAGCACGGAGTCGAGTCCCGGTCCGTAGCGACGCATGAGGTCGCGCAGGATCGCCCTCCGGGCCTGCACCACGGATAAGCGACCCGGATCCGCAGACAGAGTTTCCGTCAGATTCCGAACCTCTGCCGCGAGGTCGGCCGCCTCGGCCTGTAGCCCCCTCAACCGCTCGACCAGTGACGCGAAGGCGTCTCTCCCGCCGAGAGCCCCGAGCGCGGCGACAATCCCGTCGCCCGTGCCACCGGCGAGCGCCCGGTGGGCGACGGTCAGCGCCTCTCGCACCGCCTCGGCGTCACCCAGGAGTTCGGCCTCGGCCGCGAGGCGCTCGTCCTCGTCGGGGTCGAGGACCTCGGCGGCTTCGATCTCCCCTATCTGGTGTCGGAGCAAGTCGACCTCTCGGGCCCGAGTCTGCTCGTCGCCCCCGAGCGAGGCGATGCGCTCGGCGACGGCTCTCGCGTCGGCGCGCGCCGTTCGGTAGGCAATCAGCGCGTTCCGGGCCGGGTCACCGGCGAAGGCATCGAGCACCGCCCGCTGCGCGGCCGGGGTGAGCAGAGCTTGCTGGCTGTGCTGCCCGTGCAGGTCGAACAGGTCGGCAGTGAGGGTCGCGAGCTCGGCCGCGGTCGCGAGGCGACCGTTGACGTAGCCGCGCGACCGTCCCTCTCGGGGAACTACACGGGCCAGCACGACCTCGCCCTCGACGAAACCATCGGGCAGATCGGCGGCGCCGCAACCCTCGGCGATGAACCGGGCTTCGACCCGGGCTTCAGCCGCCCCCTCGCGCACGAGCGAGGGGTCGGCTCGGCCGCCGCAGAGGAGCTGGAGGGCATCGATGAGCAGGGTTTTGCCCGCCCCCGTCTCGCCGGTGATCACCGTGAGCCCCGGCCCGAGGACGACCGTCGCCTCCTCGATGATCCCGAGCTGTTCGACCCGCAGCTCACTCAGCGTCACCCCCACGTCGATCAGCGGTCCGGGAGCGCGAACTTGGCCTTCAGAATCTGGTGGAAGTCGCGGGGAGTCAGGGTCGCCAGACGGATCGGCTCGGGCGCAGCCGAGCACGTCACCCGGTCGCCGGCTCGGAGGATCCCGAGATCGCGACCGTCGACGGTCAGCCCGGCTCCGGCTTCGCCGTCGACCACGAGGTCGATGCGCTCGTGCTCGGCGAGCAGGAGCGAACGATCGAACAACATGTGGGGCGAGAGCGGCGTGAGGACGAGGCACCGCATGGCGGGCGAGGCAATCGGACCGCGGGCCGAGAACGAATAGGCCGTCGTTCCCGTGGGTGTCGCCACGATCACCCCGTCGGCTGCGTACGAGGTGAAGGGGATTCCGTTGAACGCAACGTCGAGGCGGATCGTGTGACCGGCCCGCACGCGCTCGAGCACGGCCTCGTTGAGCGCGAAGTGGAGCTCGGCCCCGGCCTCGGTGACGACTTCGACCGTCAGCATCATGCGCTCCGACACGGTGAAGTCGCCCGCTACCAGCCGGGGCAGCGCGGCGACGAGACCCTCGGGCTCGAGTTCGCTCAGGTAGCCGAGGTGACCGGCATTGACTCCGATCACCGGAACCGGGGCCGGATAGACGGTCTGGACGGTGGAGAGCATCGTGCCGTCGCCCCCGATCGACACCACGATCCCGGCTCCGTCGGCGATGCCGACCGCGGGCGCGGCATGGCGGTCGAGTCCGCAGGCGGCCGCTTCGGCTTCGGGGATGCGCACCTCGATCCCGGCCTCCCCGAGCCAGGCGGCCGCAGCCCGGGCCGCCTCGCGCGCGGGCGGACGTTCGCGATTCGGGACGAGAACCACACACTCGATCACGCCGATGCCGCCTCGCTCACGGAGGCCACGACCTCGTCGATCTCGGCTTCGACCAGGGTGACGGGGCCCCGCCGGGCGTGAACGAGGAACTCCGCGTTACCTCGGGCCCCCCGGATCGGAGACGGCGCGAGGCCTCCGACACCCAGACCCGCATCGCCGAGGGCCGCGACGACCTCGCGCAGCACGCGGGCGTGCACCGCCGGATCGCGCACGATCCCGCCCCGCCCGACTCCGGTCCGCCCCGCCTCGAACTGCGGCTTCACCAGGAGCACGTGCTCGGCCCCCGGATCGGAGACGGCGACGAGATGGGGAGCCACGGTGCGCAGCGAGATGAACGAGAGATCGGCCACGCACACCGTCGGCGCCGGATCGATCGCGCCCGGTCCGAGAGCGCGGATGTTGGTGCGTTCGCGCACCGTGACCCGGGGATCGGTGCGCAACGACCAGGCGAGCTGACCCCGTCCGACATCGATCGCGGTGACGTGGGCGGCGCCGGCCCGGAGGAGACAGTCAGTGAACCCCCCGGTAGAGGCGCCGACGTCGACCGCTCTGCGATCGCGTACGTCGACCCCGAACGCGGCGAGTCCGGCCGCCAACTTGTGGCCGCCGCGCGAAACGTACGCGTCGGTGTCCGCCCCGCGCACGACCACCGGCTCATCGGGGCCGACCTGCCGGGCGGCGGCCGTAGCGGGCAGACCCCCGACGAGGACCCGCCCGGCGGCGATCGCCTCGACGGCCCGGGCCCGACTCGGAGCGAGACCGCGACGGACGAGTTCGGTGTCGAGTCGGCGGCGGACGGTCATCCCCGATCCCCGATCCCCGGCACCCGGCACCTCGACATCCGCCCAAGCCTACGGCGACGGTCCCCCGATCACGGGAGGATCACGCGGGATGCGCGAGGTCCTCGATCAGTCGGGCGGAGAGGGCCCCGAGATCGGCGGCGACGTATGCGGGCCGCGGGTCCGGGATCGGCTCGTCGCCCCCGGGGCCGGCAATACCGGACAGCACCAGGGCGAACGGCCACCCCAGCGCAGAGGCGAACGCACCGTCGGTCGAGGGCCGGTCCCCGACCATTACGCCCCGGGTCCCGAACCGACGGCGTACGAAGGCGACGGCGGGCGCGGCGGGCTTGCCCGCCACTTCGGGTTCGCGGCCCGACGCCGTGGTCACCGCAGCGGCGATGGCCCCCGCCCCGGGCCGGATCCCGTCGGCCGCCGGGTAACTCGGGTCGAGGTTGGTGGCCACGTAGCGCGCTCCGGCTCGGATGGCGGCGGACGCCCGGCACAGACCCGCGAAGTCGAAGTCTTCGTGCCACCCGACGACCACGGCGTCGGCCGGTCCCTCCCGCACGACGACGAACCCGCGCGCGACGAGTGCCTCCGCCACCCCGGGGCCCGCACAGGCCAGGACCGTTGCCCCGACGGGCAATTCGGCGGCAACGAATTCGGCCGCGACAAGCGCGCTGGTCACGATGTCGTCCGGTACGGCGGGGATCCCGTGGCGGTCCAGACGGGCGACGTAGTCGGCGACCGTGTGAGCCGCGTTGTTGGTGATGAACGCAACCCGCAGGCCGGCCGCGCGCAGGGCGGCGACGCCCGCCGCGGCCCCCGGGATCGGATGATCCCCGAGCCACACCACCCCGTCGAGATCGCAACACACGACCGCCCGGGCGTTCACTCCGACGGGTCGCTCTCGGCCGCCGCTTCGGTCCAGGCTCTGCGGTAGTCGGGGTTCTCGGGGCTCATCCCGAGGGCGAGGCGGAGGTGGCGCCGAGCGTCACCTCGGTCACCGGCCCGGAGTCGGCAGAGACCGAGTCCGTAGTGGGCGTAGTCGTTCACGGGATCGATCTCGATCAAGACGCGGAACTCGGCCTCCGCCGCGGCGTAGCGGCCCGCCCCGTAGTAGGCCCGCGCGAGGGCCTCGCGCACCGAACCCATCGCCGGCTCGAGTTCGCGAGCCCTCTCCAACGCGATCGCCGCCGCGTGGACGTTGCGCTCGGCGAGCAATCGGGTGCCCTCGCGGAACGCGCCGAAAGCGGCATCGGTCCCGCTCCCGGTTGCCTCGAACGGCGACTCGTCCACTCGTCGATCCCTTTCGGCACCTCACCGGAACGGGAGGCACCCTGTGCTACAACGCCCTGGTGCCCGCATTCCTGCCCTTCACCGGCCTTCGCTTCGATCCGGCTGCAGCCGGCGCCGGGCTCGACTCGCTGACCTGCCCACCCTACGACGTCATCGACGAAGAGGAACGGGCCGCGCTGGAGGGTCGGGCTCCGCACAACGCGGTTCGTCTCATCCTCCCCCGCGACCGGTCGGTAGACGGCGACCGCTACGACGCGACCGCCGCGCTGCTCGCCGACTGGAGGGCGCAGGGCGTTCTGCGGTCCGACTCCGGTCCGCGCTTTTACGGATACCGGATGCGTTTCACCGACGAGCACGGTGCGGCCCGCCACACCCACGGCGTCATCGGTGCGCTCCGACTGCCCGAACCCGGCGAGAACGACGTGCTTCCGCACGAGCGCACCCTCCCGAAGGCCAAGTCCGACCGCCTCGCGTTGATGCGCGCCACACGCTGCAATCTGGAGCCGATCTGGGGCCTGAGCCTGGCTTCCGGCCTCACCGAGCTCCTCGACGACTCCGTCGTCCTCGCCGAGTGCACGGACGCCGACGGAACCGTGCACGAACTTCACGAGATCGCCGACCCCGACCGGATCGCGGCAATCAGCGGCGCCGTCGCGTCGGCCCCGGTGGTCCTCGCCGACGGGCACCACCGGTTCGAAACCGCGTGCACTTACCGCAACGAACTCCGCGCCGCCGGAACACCGCTCGCCGGGACCGACGCGATCCTGACCCTCGTGGTCGAGCTCGTCGACGACGAGCTGTGGATCGAACCGATCCACCGCCTCATCGATCTCCCCGCCGAGGTCGATCTCCGGGCTCGGCTCGACGACCGCTTCGAGTTCGTCGCCGCCGGGCCCTGCACCCCGGAGGGCATCGATACCCTCACCGGCGCCATGCTCGACCGCGGAGCGCTCGGCCTCGTCGACGCCCGGGGCCTCGCACTCGCCATCCCGCGACACCGACCCGTCGGCCCCGACAGTGCAGTGGTCGAGGACCTCGTCGTGCCGGCGCTCCCGGAGGCGGCCTGGCACTACTGGCACGATGCGCACACGACGGCCGCATTCGTCGCGAAGGGCACGGCCACCCACGCAATTCTCTGCTCGCCCGTATCGGTGGACCAGACGCGGGCGGTCGCGCTCGCGGGCGAGCGAATGCCGCAGAAGACCACGTTCTTCGCGCCCAAGCCCAGAACGGGCCTGGTACTCCGCTCGCTCACCGACAACTGAAACGGCACCCCACCGGGCACCGGTCAGCACGCGTCAGTCGACCGTCCACGTGGGCGCCGAGCGCAGCAGGCCGGCGAGTTCGCCGGGCCCCGACTTCTCGGTCGCCTCGATGAGCTGCCGCTGAGTCGCCTCTTCGTAACTCTCCCGTTCGACGCTCCGGAACACACCGACCGGAGTCGGCATGGACGGGCGATCGGAGAGCCGCGAAAGCGCGAACGCGAGGGACGGGTCCTCTCGGTGCTCGTCGTGCACGACCAAACGGTCGACTCCGACGTCATCGACGCGGACCACCCCGGCCTCGCCGTACTCGTTGAGCGCCACGCCGAACTGCTGCTCGGAACCGAAACGCACCGGCTCGCCGTGAACGAGGTCGATGAGCATGTCGGGACGGGCATCCTTGGTGAGAATGCCGTCGAAGGCGCCGTCGTTGAACACGTTGCAGTTCTGGTACACCTCGACGAACGCTGCACCCCTGTGCGCGTGGGCCCGCCGGAACGTCTCCATCATGTGCTTCCGGTCCATGTCGTGGGTTCGGGCCACGAATCCGGCCTCGGCACCGAGCGCCACCGAGATCGGGTTGAAGGGGCGATCGAGCGAACCGTACGGCGTCGACTTGGTGACCTTGCCTTCCTCGCTGGTCGGCGAGTACTGACCCTTGGTCAACCCGTAGATCTGGTTGTTGAACATCAGGATCGTGAGGTTGACGTTGCGGCGGAGCGCGTGGATGAGGTGGTTGCCGCCGATCGAGAGCATGTCACCGTCGCCGCCGATGACCCAGACGCTCAGGTCGGGACGGGCGAGCGCCACGCCGGTAGCGATCGCCGGCGCCCGACCGTGGATCCCGTGCACTCCGTAGGTGTTCATGTAGTAGGGAAGGCGGGCCGCACACCCGATTCCCGAGACGAACACGAGCTCCTCGGGCCTCACGTCGAGCTCGGGCAGCAGCATCTGGACCGCGGTCAGAATGCTGTAGTCGCCGCACCCCGGACACCACCGGACCTCTTGGTCCGACTGGAAGTCCTTGCGGGCCAACTTCACCGCCACACCTTCTCCGTTGCCGTCGCTCACGAGTTCGACCCCATCGTCTCGGTCTCCAGAAGCTTCATGATCTCCGCCTCGAGTTCGGCCGCCCGGAACGGCACGCCGGCGATCTTGGTGTGGCTGACCGCATCGACGAGGTACTCGGCCCGCAGCAGACGCGACAACTGGCCGAGATTGAGTTCCGGCACGAAAACCCGCCGGTAACGCGCCAGTACCTCACCGAGGTTTGCCGGGAAAGGGTTGAGGTGCCGCAGGTGCACGTGCGCAACCGCGTGCCCGCGAGCCTGGACCCGCCGCACCGCGGCCGTAGTCGCCCCCCAGGTGCCGCCCCACGAACACACCAGGAGGTCGGCGTCGGGTGAACCCTCGACCACGACCGGAGCCACGTCGGTCGCGATACCGGCAATCTTGGCGGCTCGCAGTCGGCTCATCTTGTCGTGGTTGGCCGGGTCGTAACTGATGTTGCCGGTCCCGTCCTCCTTCTCGATGCCGCCGACCCGATGCATGAGGCCCGGTGTACCCGGGATTGCCCACGGGCGGGCGAGGGTCTCGGGATCGCGGAGGTACGGCCAGAAGTCGTCGCCGTGGTTGGGCTCGGTCGTGAAGGGAACCGAGATGTCGGGGAGCGCCGTCAGGTCGGGAAGCAGCCACGGCTCCGCACCGTTGGCCAGGTACCCGTCGGTCAGGACGATCACCGGCGTGCGGTACTTCAGCGCGATGCGGGCGCCCTCGAATACGGCGTCGAAGCAGTCCGCCGGCGACTGCGCCGCGACGATCGGCAAGGGCGACTCTCCGTGGCGGCCGTACATCGCGAGCAGCAGGTCGGCCTGTTCCGTCTTCGTCGGCAATCCGGTCGACGGACCACCGCGCTGGACGTCGAGGAGGAGCAGCGGCAGTTCGAGGCTGACCGCCAGGCTCATCGTCTCCGACTTGAGATCTACGCCGGGACCGCTCGTACCGGTGACGGCCAGGTTGCCCGCGAATGCGGCGCCGACCGCCACTCCCGCCGCCGAGATCTCATCCTCGCACTGGATCGTCTTCACGCCGAAGGATTTCAACTTCGACAATTCGTGCAGGACGTCGGACGCCGGCGTGATCGGGTACGAGGCGTAGAGGAGGGGAAGCTTGGCCTTCTCGGCGGCGGCGACGAGCCCGTAGGCGGCCGCGACGTTGCCGGTGATCTGCCGGTACTCACCCGCCGGGAGGCGGGCCGGGTTGACCTGGAAGGGGTGATCGAAGAGTTCGGCGGTCTCGCCGAAGTTGAACCCGGCCCGGAACGACGCCAGGTTGGCCTCGAGTACCTCGGGTCGTCGACCGAAGCGCTGGTTGATCCAGTCGAGAAGCGGCTCGATGGGCCGTGAGTACATCCAGCAGAGCAGCCCGAGGGCGAAGAAGTTCTTGGACCGCTCCGCGTCACGCGGCTTGACGCCGAGCGGCTTGGTCGCCTCGATCGTGAGGGAAGTCATCGGGACCTCGAAAACCCGGAACTGCGCCAGCGATCCGTCGTCGAGCGGGTTGCCCGAGTAGCCCGCCTTGGCGAGGTTGCGCTGCTCGAAGGTGTCGACGTTGATCAGCAGGGTCGTACCCGGCAGGAGGTCACCCATGTTGGCGCGGAGCGCAGCCGGGTTCATGGCGATCAGGACGTTGGGCGCGTCGCCGGGAGTCACGATGTCGGTACTCGAGATGTGAACCTGGAACGAGGACACGCCGGCGATCGTTCCCGCCGGGGCCCGGATCTCGGCCGGGTAGTTGGGAAGCGTCGCCAGGTCGTTGCCGAACGCAGCGGAGAGCTCGGTGAACCGGTCTCCCACCAACTGCATCCCGTCGCCCGAGTCGCCCGCGAACCGGATCACGACCCGGTCGAGCGTCTCCGCGACGGTGGACGGATCTGCCTCTACGGTCACCGTTGACCACCAACCTTTTCGTCTCGCGTCACCCCGGCACGCCGTCGGGTCGGGGCTGGGTCACTGTACCGCCGGGTCTACGGAGAACCCGGCTTCGGCCGGCCGATCAATGCGTCGATCGGGGCCACCGCCCGCCGCAGCGCCGCTCGGGTTCGCCGGCGATCGCGCCCGACCAGCACGACGTCGGCCTCGACCTCGACCCGCGTCGCAGTCGCGCCGGCGGTCCGGAAGAAGCGGCGGCGGATCACCCCGACCACCGTCACCTCGTCGCCGGACTCGAGCCCGCGGACCTCGACTCCGGGCTCGGTGACGCTCACGGGCACCGATCGGATCGGGCCGGCACCCCGCGTCGTGAGCTCGAGATCGGCGACCTCCGCTCCGGAGGGCAGGCGGCGCACGACGACGGGTCGTGAACAAGTGCCCACGAGGACGACGAGGTTGACGTCGGGCACGGACGGGAGAGATTGCTTTCGGGAATCTGTACGCACGGAGCCTCCTCGGTACGGCGCCCCCCGGATCGGGAGGCAGACGACGGGGAAGCAGAACGCAGGCTACGGACGGGGTGGGACGGTCACGCCAGGGCCGCGAGGCGTTCGGCCACGTCGGCGAACGCGGCATCGTGACGACGGACTCGCGTGAACAGTTCCCGGGCCCGCCCGACCTCGCCGGCCCGTTCGTACAGGTCGGCAAGTGCGTACCAGAGCCTCAAGTGATGCGGTTGCACCCGCGAAACGTCACCCGACCGGCGCTCGAGCAGGTCGATCGCGTCACGAATCCGGCCCCTATCGGCCCGACTCCCGGCCAGGACGATCCGCCCCTCGGTGACGAGCGCCGCCGACGGCGATTGCGCAGCCAGATCCTCCCACAGCTCATCGACCCTCCGGTATCGGCCCTGAGCCCGCATGCAGTCCATCAGGACGGGGTGGTCCTCGACCGAGTCCGTGAGACCCACGAACGCTTCGAGTTCGCGCGCCGCCGCCGGGTACTGGCCGATCCGGTAGTGGCACAGTCCGAGGAGCTCCCTGACGGCAGCGGCCTCGGGATAGGCATCGCGCAGCGGTCGCAGGAACCGCATGGCGTCGCGTTCGCGCCCGGCCGAGTAGGCCTCGGCCGCACGGGCGAGCTGGTCTTCGGCCCGCGCCGCGTTACGTCCGGCGATGCGTCCGAGTTCGAGCGCTCCCTCATTGACCTTCTTGCGGCGCCGCGGCCCGGGGTCCCGGCGGGCGCCCGTATCGGCCGCCTTCCGGCTCGGCGACGCCGACGGCTTCGGTCCCGCAACCCGTCTCAGATCGGAGCGGGCCGGGATCGCCGCTCCACCATCGGCGGTCCGGAACTTCGGACTGGGGTAGTGGACGGCGCTACGCGTCGGATTGCGGTCGTCACTATTGCGCGAGGTCCGCTTCGCACCCCGACCGGAAACCGCGCCGCGCCCCTGGCTCGCCCCCCGACCGCCGGCACCCCGACCGGGTCTCTCCTCGCTCGATCGGGCGCCGCTACCGCCGCGCCGCCCACCGAACCCCTCACCGCTGCGCCGAACCGGGCCGCTCCGACCAGCGGCCGACCCGCGTCCCGCAGCCGGACTGCGCCCGGGACCCGGGGCCTGCGCGGATCCCGAACTTCGCCCTGGGCCCGGCGGCCGACCGGCCGCCGAACCTCGGCGCTCGGGCGACCGCCCGGTCGCAGAGCCGCGTCGTTCCGGACGCCCACCGGTCGATCGCGCTCCGGAACTGCTCCGCCGATCGCCTTGGCCTCGACCCGCGCCGCGCCCGGAATCGGAACGGGCCGAACCGCCACGCGACTCGCGTCCGGATCCCGTCTCACGGGCCGAATTGCCACGCCGGCCACCGGGACGATCGCCGCCGGTCGATCCCCCACCTCGCGAACCGCTCCCCGTTGCCCGACCGGCGTTTCGGCCGCCTCCCGTACCGGCGCCCCGCGTCGCACCCCCGGACCCGCCCGCGCCCCCGGACCCACGCCCGCCACCGGAACCGGCGGCACGGCGGTCGGCACCACGACGACCGGATGCGGGGCCACTGCGCGGATTACCACGCTTCGGACGATCTTCATCGTCCGGGCGGGAACTGCTTCGGTCCACGGGATGTTCCGTTCGTTCGGGGATCGGGAACCGATCAGCGTACGCGACGACGCCCGCCCCGAGGGGCGGGCGTCGTTCTGCGAAGAAACCC
>Ga0208783_10002407_pt1 | contig 10800 bp, 7 predicted proteins | sample DEB19_08_DNA_2_FD_184529 | JGI IMG/M metagenome (GOLD analysis project Ga0208783, IMG submission 184529) | Aqueous microbial communities from the Delaware River and Bay under freshwater to marine salinity gradient to study organic matter... | ecosystem: Environmental > Aquatic > Marine > Coastal... | reverse complement strand
CTGGGCATCGGACAACGTGCCGCCCGCCCGCCCTTCGGGGCCCGACCCCCGGCGCTCTCGCCAGACTTCCTGCTCGATCGTCGTGGCTCGCGCCTTGGGGTCCCCGCCGGCAAGGCTGTTGCGAAGCAACTGGCTCAGCTCCGACTCCGTCATGGTGATGCCGTTGATGCCGGCGCACTTGTCGGTTGACAGCTGCTCGATGGCGGCGAGGCGCTGCGAGCGGCGGGCGTCGTTCTCGGCGACTTCGGTGGCGATGAGCTGGCGCCGCTCCTCGAGCTGTGCCGCGCGGGCGCTCGCCCAGTTGCCGCCGCCCTTGCGGTCGGAGACCGTGGCGCAGGCCCGCAGGATTTGATAGAGGTAGTACTGGCCCTCCGGCGTGTTGCCCTCAGCCGTGCCGTTCAAGCGGTCCAACAGCGGTTTGTACTGGGTGGCGTTGGCGAAATCCCTGGCCAGCGAGGAGGCGGTTTGCTTGGCAGCCGACACGGGCCTCAGGAAATTGGCTGATGCGCCAGCCCCCGCCGGGCCCGGCAACGGAGAGCCCACCCAGGAGCCCGCTGGGCGGCCGGATTCGCCGCTGCGAACGGCTGGCGCCGTTGAAACGATGGCCGAGGCGGATGTGGCCGGGCCGCCCCAGCGATCCCAGGCAAACACCGCAACCGCAAGCACCGCCAGGGCCACCATGGCCGTTCGGCGCTTCACTGGCAATCCTCCAGGACCATGCGAGCCCCCTTCTCCGCAATCATGTACACCGGCGCATTGGTGTTGCCCGACGTGATGCGCGGCATCACCGATGCATCGATAACGCGCAACCCCTCGATTCCGTGCACACGCAACCGAGCGTCCACCACCGACTCACCCCCCGGGCCCATGCGGCAAGTGGATACCGGATGGAAAATCGTCGTGCCCAAGTCTCCCGCCGCCTTCTCCAGCGCCTCGTCGGAATCGACTGCAGGCCCGGGCAGAGATTCCGTCGGCTCGAAGCGGGCCAAGGCCGGCGCCGCCATGATACGTCGGGTGAAGCGCATGCTCGCCCGAGCCACCTGTCGGTCCTGGTCGGTCGACAGGTAATTCAGCTGAATCTCCGGCGCATCGCGGCTATCCGGCGACGTGAGCCGCACCCAGCCCCGCGAGGTGGGCTGCAGGTTGCACACCGAGGGCGTGATCGCCGAATAGGGGTGCAGGGGCTCGCCAAACCGGTCGAGCGAGAGCGGCTGCACGTGCCATTCGATGTTGCAATGGGCACGAGACGCGTCGCTGCGGGCGAAGGCGCCAAGCTGCGAAGGCGGCATGGTGAACGGGCCGCGCCGGAAGAGGGCGTACTCGAGCGCCATGGCCGCCTTGCCCCAAAGGCTACGCGCACGGTCGTTGAGCGTCACGGTGTTCGACACGCCGTAGACCATGCGGATCTGCAGGTGGTCGTGCAGGTTCTCCCCGACGCCGGGCATGTCGCGGATGACAGAAACGCCGCGCTCCTGCAACAGGCGGCCCGGACCGATTCCCGAGCACTGAAGCAAGTGGGGCGAGCCGATGGACCCCGCGGCGAGGATCACGCTCTTCGAAGCGAGCGCAACTTGCCCGCCCTGGCCTGAAGCCGTGTACTCGACCCCGGTTGCACGCACGCGCCCATCGACCGTGTCGAAGCGGAGGCGCTGCGCGTGCGCAGCCGTCGCCACGGTGAGGTTGCCGCGGCCCAGTGCGGAGCGAAGCCACGCGCGAGCGGCGCTCCAGCGCCGGCCTTGCCGCTGGTTCACGTGAAAGTACGCGCTGCCGAAGTTGTCGCCGCGGTTGAACTCGGGGACTTTCGGGATGCCGCACTCGGCGGCCGCGTCGCGCCAGGCGTCGAGAATTTCCCAGCGCACCCGGGGCTCCTCCACGCGCAACTCTCCGCCCGCGCCGTGGAATTCATCCGCACCGCCGAAATAATCCTCGGAAGCCTTGAAGACCGGCAGCACTTCCTCCCACGACCACCCCGGGTTGCCGAGCGCGGCCCAGTGGTCGTAGTCGGCCTTCTGCCCGCGCATGTAGATCATCGCGTTGATGGACGAACACCCGCCCAGAACACGGCCCCGGGCGTAGCCCAGCGTTCGGCCGTTCAGGCCGGGGTCGGGGCCCGTCTTGAAGCACCAGTCCGTGCGCGGGTTGCCGATGGCAAAGAGGTAACCCACCGGGATGTCGATCCAGACCCAGTCATCGCGCCCGCCGGCCTCCAGCAGCAACACGGTGGAGCGGCCATCGGCGGTGAGTCGGTTGGCGAGCACGCAGCCCGCGCTCCCTGCGCCAACGATCACATAGTCGTAGGACTTGGCCGAGGTGGCGCCCATGGAAGCCGTGTCGGTCGCGCGCTACGGCAGGCCGAGCCGCCCGGCCTCGCGACGCGCCTCGTAGGCCTTGAGGTGCGTGTAAGCGAGCGAGAGCGGCAGGTCGTCCACGCTGTGCTTGCGGGCGAGCGAGAGCATGTGGCCAATGATGTGATCGGCCTCCACCGGCTTGCCGGCCTCCATGTCGCGCAGCATCGACGAGGCTTGAGGCCCGGGGGACAAAAGCCGCGCGCGACCGGACTCGACCGCCTGCGCCGGTGGCGCGTGGCCCTCAGCCGCCGCGATGGCGAGGTTGGCGTCAAAGCAGCGCGCCACCCACTCCTTGCCGCCAGGCGCCGCGAGAATCTCTGCGATGTTGCCGCGGAAGAGGCTGGTGGTCGCCGCCAGCGCCGCCAGGAAGACGATCTTCGACCACATCTCCTGCAGGATGTCCTCCGAATGGCGCCAGCCGATGGCGGTTCGGGCGAACGCGGCCTCGAGCGCCAGCGCCCGGGGCGATCGCGAGCCATCTCTCTCGCCAAAGAAAATGCGGTTGAGCGGCTCCATGTGCCTGACCGTGCCGTCGGCCGCGAGCGTCACATTGATGTGGCAGGTGCCGCCCATCACCCGGGCGAACCCGAATCGCGCATCGAGCCGATCGAGGTGCGCGAGGCCGTTGAGCATTGGCACGACTGCGCAATTCCCATCCATCGCCGGCGCGATGGCATCCATGGCGGCATCGAGGTCGTAGGCCTTGCACGTGAGCAGCACGATGTCGTAGCCGGGCTTCAGTTCATCCGCGACGACAGTCTTCGCGGCGATGCGCGCGTTGCCGAGCGGGCTCTCGATCACCAACCCGTTGGCGGCGAGCTGCTCGCGACGCTTGGGGCGCACCAGAAAGGTAACGTCCGCGCCCGCTTCGGCAAGCCGCCCGCCGAAGTAGCCGCCGATGGCGCCAGCGCCCAGCACGAGGATCTTCACGGCAGGAGCCTCAGGCAGAGAGAGACGTTTCGAGAAACCCGCGGCGCTTCACCACCGCATCCAGTTCCTTGAGCGTCTCGAGCAGCTCGCGCATGCGAGGCAGCGGCCAGGCGTTCGGGCCATCGGAGAGCGCCTTCGCGGGATCCGGATGCGTCTCCATGAAGAGGCCCGCAATGCCCGTGGCAACGGCCGCGCGAGCGAGCACCGGGACGAACTCCCGCTGCCCGCCCGAGGACGTGCCCTGCCCCCCCGGCAGCTGCACCGAGTGGGTCGCATCCATCACCACCGGGCACCCGGTCTCTCGCATGATCGCGAGCGAGCGCATGTCGGAGACGAGGTTGTTGTAGCCGAACGACGCGCCCCGCTCGCAAACGAGGATGTTGTCCTGCCCACTCGCCTCCCGGGCCTTGTCGACCACGTTTTTCATGTCGTGCGGCGCCAGGAATTGGCCCTTCTTGATGTTCACCGGCAGGCCGGCGGAGGCCACCGCGCGAATGAAATCCGTCTGGCGGCACAGGAACGCGGGCGTCTGCAGCGCATCGACGTGCTTCGCCACTTCCGCCACTTCCGATTCCGTGTGCACGTCCGTCAGAACCGGGACCGCCAACGTTTTTTTCACTTTCGCAAGGATCTCGAGGCCCTTCTCCATGCCCGGCCCGCGGAACGACTTGCTGCTCGAGCGGTTGGCCTTGTCGTAGGAGGACTTGAAGATGAACGGAATGCCGAGCGAGGCGGTGATCTCCTTCAGCTTTCCCGCCACATCCATCTGCAACTGCTCGCTCTCGACCACACAGGGCCCGGCGATCAGGAAAAAGGGCTGGTCGAGGCCCGCCTCGAATCCGCAGAGCTTCATGGAGTCAGGCGGCCGAGCCGGTGATGACCTTGAGGCCGGGCTCCGGGACGCGCTTGCGACGCTGCTCGAGCGCCGCCTTCACGTAGGCGATGAACAACGGGTGGCCATTTCTCGGCGTGGACGTGAATTCCGGGTGGTACTGGCAGCCGAAGAACCATGGATGGTCCGGCCGCTCGGCTATTTCAACCAGGTTGCCGGCCTCTGTGCGCGCCGAGATGGCGAGGCCCGAGGCCTCAAGCCGGGACACGTACTGGTCGTTCACCTCGTAGCGATGGCGGTGGCGCTCCGCGACGGTTTCGGAACCGTAGATCCGGTGCGCAAGGGAGTTTCGCCTCACCCGGCAGGGCTGCGCGCCCAGGCGCATGGTGCCGCCGAGGTTGGACTTTGCATCCCGCCGCTCGATCTTGCCGTCGCGGTCCTGCCACTCGGTGATGAGCGCCACCACCGGGTGCGGGGTGTCCGGGTCGAATTCGGTGGAGTTGGCGCCCTCCAGCGAGCAGAGGTTGCGCGCTGCCTCGATCACCGCGATCTGCATGCCGAGGCAAATGCCCAGGTAGGGCACCTTCCCTTCCCGCGCATACCGCACGGCGGCGATCTTGCCCTCGATGCCGCGCTTGCCGAAGCCGCCGGGAACGAGAACGGCATCCATGCCTTCCAGCACGCCCACGCCCAGGTTCTCGATTTGCTCGGAATCCACCCAGTTGATCTTCACGCGCGTGCGCGTGTGAATGCCCGCGTGAACCAGCGCTTCCGTGAGGCTCTTGTAGGAATCCTGCAGGTCCACGTATTTGCCGACCATGGCGATCTCGACCTCGTGGTCGGGATGCTCCATGGCGTCGACGATGCGGTCCCACATCGAGAGGTCCGCCGGGTAGGCCGCGAGGTCCAGCTTGCGGCAGACGATTTCGTCCAGCCCCTGCTTGTTCAGCATCGCCGGGATCTTGTAGATCGAGTCGACGTCGTAGCAGGAAATCACCGAGCGCACATCCACGTTGGTGAAGAGGCCGATCTTGCGTTTCTCATCCTCGGGAATCGGCTGCTCGGAGCGGCACATGACGATGTCGGGCTGGATGCCGATCCCGCGCAGTTCCTTCACCGAGTGTTGCGTGGGCTTGGTCTTGATTTCACCGACGCTGCCAAGATACGGCACGAGCGTGAGGTGCATGTAGCAGGTGTTGGTGCGGCCTTCCTCGATGCCCATCTGGCGGATGGCCTCGAGGAACGGCAGCGACTCGATGTCGCCCACCGTGCCGCCGATTTCGATGATGCCCACCTCCGCATCCTTGCAGGCGGCCTTCACGCTCGCCTTGATTTCATCCGTGATGTGCGGGATGACCTGTACCGTGCCGCCCAGGTAATCGCCGCGGCGTTCCTTGTTGATGACGCGCTCGTAGATCTGGCCGGTGGTGAAGTTGTTGAGCTTCTTCATCTTCGAGGAGACGAAGCGCTCGTAATGGCCGAGGTCTAGGTCGGTCTCGGCGCCGTCCTCGGTGACGAACACCTCGCCGTGCTGGAACGGCGACATGGTGCCGGGGTCGACGTTGATGTAGGGGTCGAGCTTCACCAGCGTGACCTTGATGCGCCGGGATTCCAGGATGGCCGCCAGCGACGCGGCAGCGATGCCCTTGCCGAGGGAGGACACCACCCCACCGGTCACGAAAACGTATTTGGTCATCGTCGCTCTCCCCCGGGAAAGCGGTATTTTACAGGAAGGTTGCGGCACCTTTCAGCGCCGAAAGACTACTGACGAGCCACAGCCGACGCGACATTGCTCCAGGCCGAGACGCCACAGCGATTGAAGGCGCGGACGCAATAGCGGTACGACACGCCCTCCTTGAGGCTTACGAACGTAAGGGCTCTTCCGTTGATGCGCGCGTTGCCCAGGCGCCGCCAGTATTCGCCGCACTCGAACGACTGCTCGGGGTGAAAAACGACGTCGGCGTTGGCTGACTGAGGCCACGTGCCACGAATACGGTGCTTCGCCAATGGCCCCCCCACGAGATCGCAAGGCGCATCCGGTGGAACGCATGCGCGGGGCAATTCGGCCGTGGCGCAGCCGCCCCGCAGCGTGGACAGCCCGAGCCACCCTACCAACGCCCGATGACATTCATCGGCCATTCAACGCCCGGGTTGAGGACTCACGGAACGGGAGGCTTTAACGCAGACACCGGCGCCCGCCATGCCTCGTCCCACCGCAGGCTGAGCCGCGCAGCGCTGTTGATCAGGCCCACCATGCTGTACGTCTGCGGGAAGTTGCCCCACAGCTCGTTCGTGGCAGGGTCTGCATCCTCGGACAGCATGCCCAGCGGGTTGCGGCAGGCAAGCAGCGACTCGAACAGCGCCCGCGCCTCCTCGCGCCGGCCGATGGCGGCAAGCGCGTCGACGTACCAGAACGTACAAACAAGGAAAGCGGTTTGCGGCGCGCCGAAGTCGTCGGCATGCGCGTAGCGAAAGACGAAATCGCCCCGCCGCAGCTCACGCCCCACCGCATCGACGGTAGCGACGTAGCGCGGGTCGTCCGCGCGAAGGAAGCCCAGCTCTGCCAACAGCAGCAGGCTGGCGTCGAGCGTGTCGCCGTCAAACGTTGCGACGAAGCTGCGCCGCCGCTCCGACCAGCAGCGCCCACTCACCACGGCGTGGATGCGGGCCGCCTCATCTTTCCAACGCGCCGCAGCAACCGACAGCCCAAGGCGCTGCCCGATGCGCGAAAGCCGGTCACACGCCGCCCAGCACATGACCGCTGAGTAAGTGTGCGGGTGTGCGCTCTCCCGCAGCTCCCAGGGGCCGGCGTCCGGCTCCGCGTGGAGCGCCACGGCATGCTCGCCCAGCCGCTCGAGAACGCGGAAGAGGCCCTCGTTGCCCACCGCCGCGAGGCGTTGGTCAAAGAAGGCGTGTGTGGCGGCCAGCACCGCAGCGCCATAGATATCGTGCTGCGCCTGCTGAAACGCCAGGTTGCCTACGCGTACCGGCCCCATGCCGCGATAGGCCGGAAGCGCCGGCGCGATTGCCTCGTCGAGCCCAGCGCGCCCGCAGATCCCGTAAACGGGTTGCAGGCGATCTCCCGCCTGCGCCGCCAAGTTGATCACGTATCCCAGGTAGCGCTCCATCGTGCGGGTGGCGTTCAGTCGGTTCAGCGCATCGACCACGAAGTGGGCATCGCGCAGCCAGCAGTAGCGGTAATCCCAGTTGCGGCCGCTGTCAGGCGCCTCCGGGATCGACGTGGTGGGAGCGGCGATCACCGCGCCCGTGTCGTCGAAGGCGGCGAGCTTCAGGGTGATCGCGGCGCGGATCACTGCCTCCTGCCACTCGAATGGAATCGACAGGCCCCGCACCCAGTCTCGCCAGTAGTCCTCGGTGGATTCGCGAAAGTGCCGCGCCACCTCGGCCACGCCGCCCTGCAGCGTCTCGTCCGGCCCCATGAGCAGCGCGAAAGGCTCGCGCAGCACGAAAGCGCGTTCCTCGAGCAGGTATGTGATCGACGCATCCGTCGTGACGCGCAGCACATGGCCGGACCCCGCGTAGCGGATGTGGTTCGATCCCCAGGTGGTCGTCGGCCGCGCTGCGCCGTAGTCGGCTGCCGGCCGCAAGCGAACGCGAATCCGCGGGCTGCCGGCCACTGGCCGGACCTGCCTGACCAGCTGCGCTGGCGCAAACAGGCGCCCGTGCTGGCGAAAGCGCGGTGCGAAGTCGAGAACTTCCAGCGCGGCACCATGCGCATCCACCAGGCGAGTCACCAGCAGCGGCGTGTTCGGCACGTAACGCTGCTCCGACGAAACCCGGCCCTCGAGCTCGATGGAAAGGTAGCCAAAATCAGCCTCGACCGCGCGCGGCCGCAGCAGGGAACAAAAGACCGGGTCGGCGTCCGGCCGCGGCATGCACGCCCAGGTGATTTCGCCACTGGGGTCGACGAGCGCGCTGACGGCGCCGTTGCCCACCAGCCCAAGATCGAGCGTGCTCATGCGCCTCCGCCCCCCTTCTCGAGTTGGCGCGCCAGCCGAGCGAGCCATGCCCCCACGCTACTGGCATTGGCGAGGCGAAACTGTGCCGCCGTCACGCCGCGCCCCACCTTGATGGACACGCCGCCGCGGCGATTGACGAGGCCGAAGCCGAACTCATCCGTGAGATCGTCGCCCGCGAAGACCGGCACGCGGCCGGCAAACGGCGCCTCGCCCAGAAAGGCCGCGATGGCCGTCCCCTTGTCGACGCCGCTGGGCTTCAGCTCGATCACACACTTACCGGGCTGCAAGGCGAAATCATCGCCCACGCGCAGTAGCATCGCCTGCATGAGCCGCTCCGCCTCGCCCGCCAGCCACCGGGCGCTGCGAAAGTGCAGCGCTACCGACGCGCCCTTCTCCTCGAGCAGCAGACCGGGGAAGTGCTTTGCCTCACGACGCAACGTGGGAAGCACCCGCGCAAGGCGGGCCGCGCGCGAGGGGTGGCGGTGCAACACACCGCGGGCGTCCCGCCTTTCCGCCCCGTGCTGGCCGGCTGCGCAAAGCTGCAGGAGCCCGAACAGCGCGTCCACTTCCTCAAGGGGGCGGCCGCTGATCAGCGCGAGCGCGCCATCGAGGCGTAATGCCAGCCGGGCGAGCAGCTCGGCCAACTCGGGGCTCATGCGCACCTCATCCGGGCGCGCCTTATGCGCCACCAGCGTGCCATCGATATCCAGGAACAGGGCGACAGGAGCGCGTGGAGAGGGCACCTGCACCGGCAAGATCGAGCGAGTCATGCGCGAACCCCTTCCACCCCCGATGCGATGCGTGCGCGGTGGCGCACCCGGGCAGCATCGAGCAGCATGCGCCCCGCCCACCGATAGACGTTGAACTCCAGAAGCTGGCTGCGCATGCTGCGCATGCGAGCGCGCTGCTCCTCCGATGACATAGCCAGTGCCGTGGCGATCGCGTCCGCACATTGCTCGGTGTCGTACGGGTTGACGACCAGCGACTCCGGGAGCTCTCGAGCAGCCCCGGCGAACTGGGAGAGGATCAGCACGCCGCGCTCGTCCTCGCGGCAGGCGACGAACTCCTTGGCGACCAGGTTCATGCCATCGTGCAGGCTGGAGACGAAGCAGAAGTCCGCTGCCCGGTAAAGCTTCTGCACGCGCGCTGCGTCGTGGTGCTCGATGCGCAGAGTGATCGGCGGGCAGGCGCCACCCCCAAAACGCCCGTTGATTCGCAGCGCAGCCTCGCGGACCCGGCTGTCGAGCGACTGGTACTCCTCGATGCGGGAGCGGCTGGGCGCGGCAACCTGCAGAAACGACAGCCGCCCGACCCAGTCCGGGTTCATCTCCAGGAAGCGCTCGACCGCCGCAAAGCGCTCGAGGATGCCCTTGGTGTAATCGAGCCGGTCCACGCCCACGCCGAGCTTGGCCTGCGCCGGCAGGCCCAGCTCCTCCCGCACCTGCACGCGACAGTCCGGCACCGGCGGCTGCCCGCTCACGCCACGCAGCGGCCACTCGATCGAGATCGGGTAACGATGAACTTCCGTCGGCTGCCCACCGTGGGTGATCGTGAAGGTCTCCCGGTCCACGCGCGCTTCGAGGTAGCGATCGACCGTATCGAAGAAATTGTTGCAGTGGAACTGCGTGTGAAAGCCGAGGATGGTCGAGCCCAGCATGCCCTCGAGCAATTCGTTCCGCCAAGGGCAGACGCCGAACGCCTCCGGATTGGGCCACGGGATGTGCCAGAAGGTGATGATCGTGGCTTCGGGCAACTGCTCGCGGATGAGCTTCGGCAGCAGCGCAAAGTGGTAGTCCTGCACCAGCACGATCGGGTTGCGCGTGCGCGATTCCGCCACCACCACGTCCGCGAACCGCTTGTTGACCGACCGATAGAGCTCCCAGTCCGCAGCCCGAAACACCGGCCGCGTGTGCGCGATGTGGCAGAGCGGCCAAAGCCCCTCGTTGGAGAAGCCGTAGTAATAGCCTGACTCTTCCTCTTCCGACAGCCAGACGCGGCGGATCTGGTAGCTCGGCGCTTCGGGCGGCACGCGCACGTGGTCATTTGCATCCACCACCTCCCGGTCGGCGCTGCCGGCGCCGTGCGCGATCCACGTGCCGGAGCAGGCGCGCATCACGGGCTCAAGCGCGGTGACGAGCCCGCTCGCCGGGCGCTGCACGCGTACGGCCTCAGCGTCGCGCACGTGGATGTACGGCTCGCGGTTGGAGACGATGAGGATCTCGTCACCCTTTAGGTCTTCGTGCAGTATTGTGCGCAGCGTCTCCGGCACCCAGCGCATCTGTGCCTCATCCCGGCGGCGGCGCTCGGACTCCAGCTCCTGGACAAGAACCCGCAGGTCGCGGGCAATAGGAACCAGCTCCTTGGCGCGTGGCTCAGGCGCATCCGCAAACGTCTGGCCCTTGATCAGCGCCTTGATGCCGGCCATCCAGCCGCGCCACGACAGCTCCGCAATCAGTACCGTGATCAGCGCCACGACCAGCCCGAGGGCGGCGAATAGCGCCACCAGGTATTTCTTGGTGTCGGCGCTGCGCCGCTCGACGAAGCTCATGTCGTGGGCGATGACCAGCTCGCCCACTCGGGCGCCATCGATCACCACGGGTGCCGTGGCGACGTGCAGCGACGTGCCGCCGTATTGCATCACACGGCCGCCCGCTTCCGGCGCGGCGCCGGGTGGGCGGCATTCCAGGCCGCGCGGCAAGGTGACCGTGCG